>SXGT01527105.1_pt1 | contig 39383 bp, 30 predicted proteins | sample 3176221 | NCBI WGS metagenome assembly SXGT01 (sample SAMN11356862, study PRJNA531348) | freshwater metagenome | isolation source: freshwater sample F1-120 | place: China: Fuxian Lake, Yuxi | collected 2017-12-25 | reverse complement strand
GGCCGCCCGCGCCCGCGCCGCCGCGCGCCGCCGGCTGGCGACCGCGTCGTCCCCCTCGAGCTCCGCCTTCAACGCCGCGACCTGTGCCCGCGCGTCCGCCAGCGCCTCCGCCAGCTTTCCCTCCCGGCGGAACGACGCGGCGCCGGCCGACGCCCGGACCCGCATCCCGTCCTGCGCCACGCGCTCCAGCGTGACGAGGCCCTCCGCGAGCAGCGCCGCCACGCCGCGGGTGAGCAGGTCGTCCATGAACCCCTCGCTCGAGCTCCGGAACTCCGCGAGCCTCGTGCGCCCCACCTCCACGCCGCCGCAGATCCAGGCGTACGCCGCGTGCTCGTGGGAGAGGCGGGCGATCTCGCGCGCCGCGCCCACGCCGTCGATCGCCGCGAACAGCCAGAGCGCCAGCATCACCCGGGGGTCGATCGCCGGGCGCCCCGCCTCGCCCTCAACCACCTTCACCCCGGCGAGCAGCGGGGCGACGTCAACGCGCTCCACGTACGCCCAGACAATCCGCGCCGCGTGTTCCGGCGGCAGGAGCGAGTCCAGCGACATGGCGCGCAGCTGGACGGCGTCACGGGACGGGCGCGAGAGGCGAAGCCGCGGCGCGGCGGCCGGCTCGTCTCCCGGCTCCTCCGGCGCTGGGATCTCGGGGACCTCGGGACGGCCAGGGAAGAGCGCGTTGGTCATGGACGCACGTCACACGCGGGAGCCGAACATGCAAGTCCTTACGACTATTTCCGGTCAGCCTCTGAGGGGTCATGGTGACGAAACTCGTGTTTCAACGTTAGAATTGTGGTGCTTCGACCGCCGAGGTCCGCCGGGTGGGGGGGCCTTCGTCTCCGACCCCTCAGATCGAGTGAACACGCAGCCCAACACCCGCGAGGTGCTCGAAGTCGCTCGGGTTGCGAGTGACGAGCGGTAGGGACCGCGACAACGCCACCGCAGCGATCAGGAGGTCCACGGCTCGGGCTCCGCGAGCCTTTCGACCAGCCTGGCGGGTGGCGGCATAGATGCGACCGTAGGCGCGGGCAGCTTCCGCGTCGAACGGTAGCGGGTCCATGAGCGCTTCGATCCTTTGGAGGCGGTCCTGGCGCCGGGCGCGCTCGTCGTCGTCATCGGTCGCGTGCGGACCGGCGGCCAGCTCCGCTAGGGTGATGGCGCAGATGGCCTGTTCATCAGGGAGCGCGCTCGCGGGGATGCGATCGAGATCGATGATGATCGACGTGTCGAGCAATGCGGGGCTCGGTGTGCTCATGACCTGGGTTCCACGTCTTCGTCGAGGATGGCGTCCACGTCGTCCCGAAACCGTCGCGCGTCGATGGGCGGCGCGCCGGCGATGGCCGCCGCGAGCGCCGCGCGACCAACGAACTGGCGCCGAACCGGGCGGAGCTCGCCGACGGGCACGCCGTTCCGCGTGATGATGAACTCCTGCCCCTGGTCTAGGGCACGCATGATGTCGCCGCTGTTGTTCCGGAGATCGCGCTGACTGATGACGGTGCTCATGAAGGAAGTGTAGCACCGGTGCTACGCGCGTCAAAACGCCTTGGGCGGCGGTGATCGCGGGTCGGCGCGAATCAGCAACTCCGCGCACGCTCTCGTGGCGCGTGCACGTCGGGGCAGGCAAGCGCGTGACTCCATCGTCCCCATGAACCCCACGGCGGGCCCGGGGGATCGTGGTAGCCACCCACCTGTCACCCTCCGTCACACCCGCGAACCGCGCCACGTGACGGTTGTCCCGTAAGCCCACCCTTCCCCGGGACGTTCCGCGGCATGCCCCCCCCTCCTGCTCCTGGCCTGTCTCCCGCCGGCCTCGCCCCCGGCTTCCTCGATGCCCTTGCGCGTGTACACCGTGGAATGGGGCGACAGCCTCTGGTCGATCGCCAACCGACACGACGTCCCGGGCGGCTACATGACGCTCGCCCGCCTCAACCACATCGCGTACCCGAACTACATCCTCGCTGGTTCTAAGCTCAAAGTTCCCACGTGGGACACCAATCTCCCGGAGCTGCCAGCCCTCGCGCCGGTGCGCGCCGCGCTGCCGCAGGCCCCGGTGGAAGCGCTCGCCTCGGCCCGCGCCGTCCCCACGTTGGCGGGCACCCGCGCCACCTGCTTGGACATTGGCCAGGGCGCTGTCGGCTGCGCCGTGTCGGCCAACGGCGCCTTGCGGCTCACCGTCGGGAGCGGGGGACGACCTTCCTGGTTGACCGGGATCGACACCACGCCGTCGTACTGGGCCTCGGACACGAACGAGGCAAACGAGGGCCTCGTGGGCTTCCGGGTGCAGCTCGACGACGATGCCCCACTCGAAACCGCGATCGCCGTCGCGGTCGAGCAGAACGACCTTGGCATGTCACGCTGGCAAGTGGCGATCGTCGACGCGCCCTTCGACGGCCGTGCGCTCACCTTCGAGGCGGCGAACTTCGGCGCGGGCTCCTTCGTGCAGGCCGGTCGCCACGCGGACATTCTCGCCGCCGACTGGGTGCTGGCCGACGAGCCCGGTCGCGATGGCGACGGCTACTACCTGCTCGCCCGCCAGTACCGCTACGCACGGGGCGCGCTGTCCCCGGCCGACGATGCGACGCTCTTGTCGCGACGCCTATTCTACTCGTTCAAGCCCACCCGCGTGGCTGGCCCCGTCGTGACCGGCTCGGTCCGCGACGACCTGGCCCACGCCCAGTCTCGTGCGCGCAGCACCGAACCCGAGGTGGAGCTCAACGTGGCCAGCCAGGGGAACGCCCGCGTGGAACACGCCGTCGCGGACACGGTTCTCGGCCTCCGCCTCGGGGGGGCTACTGAGATCGTCGAGTCGCGACAGGGGACGATTCGCCGCCTCGGCGACGCCCGCACCGGACTGCTCTACCCGCCCAACTACGTGCCGGCGGATCCCAGCGCCCTCGTCGGTCGCGACGCGCTCGTCGTGGAGTACCAACCGCCCTGGTGGGCGGAGCCCTTCAGGGTGGCGTGGCTCTGAGGCCCGCGAGCACCTCGCCGAGCTCGCGACACATCCGCTCGTGGCCGTAGTCCGCCTGTGCTCGCGCCTGCGCCCCAGGGAAGCGCTGCCCGGCGCGTACCCGTTCGATCGCCTCGGTCATCGCGGCGACGTCGCCCACCGGGACCAGCGCTCCGGCGCCTCCCGCCAGTAGCTCCCGCGACCCCTCCGTGGCCGTCGCCACGCAGGGCAAGCCACTCGCCATCGCCTCGATCAGCGTGAGCGACATGCCCTCCCAGTCACTGGTAGACAGGTAGGCGTCTGCGCTTCCGAGCAGCTCGGGCACGTCGTGACGCAGCCCCATCAGGGTGACGTTCGAGCCCTGGGCTTGTCGCGACAGCTCGTCGAGGAGTGGACCCTCGCCGGCGAGGGCGAAGCGCACCTCGGGGCAGCGTCGCGACAGCTCCACCAGGTGATGATGGGCCTTCTGGGCGGTCACCCGCCCGACGGAGAGCACGATGAAGTCGCCGCCGCCCATGGCGGTCCGGGCTCGGTCCCGCGCCTCGCCCGAGCGTGGTCCCAGTCCGCGAAGGTCGACGCCGTTGCGCACCACCACGCAGCGAGCCGCCTCGAGCCCACCGGCCACGAGCTTGTCGCGCACGTCGTCGCTCACCGCCACCACCTGCGACGCGCTGCACATCAGCTTGCCCACCGTGGCGTAGCGGTCGGCAGGCCAGCCGTGTGCCACGTTGACCACCGGGATGCCCCTCCCCGCCGAGGCCAGCCGCGCCACCCAGGTGACGGCGAGCGAGTGACAGATGATGGCCTCGGGCGGGCAGGCATCGAGGAGACGCCGCACCGAGAGCGCCGCCGGGCCCAGGGCCCCCCGCACCCGGTAGAGGTCGACCTCGTGGTGGTTCACCCGAGCGTCGAGCGCGCGAACGAGATCGCCACCACTCGAGGCCACGTGTACGTTGACACCGTGCTCGGCGAGCCAGTTGGCGGTTGTCGCGACGTAGCGCTCCGCGCCGCCCACGCCCAGAGTGTTGATCAGGATGAGGACCGGGGAGGGGAGTCGGGTGGCGGCGGCCTGTGCCGCGTAGTACGCGTCCATCCTGTCGACGAGATCGAGGCACAAGGCGCGGATCTCAGGCGAAGAGGGCGGTGCTTCACGACGGCCGACCGAGTCGCTCCGCACTCTGGAGACGTAGTCGTCGGAAAACGTCGCGCCGAGATGCGCGAACATCGCTCCGAAAGCCACGCGTGGCTCGGTGACGAGGTGTTCGTACTGGACCAGCCGCATCCGAGGGTGCTGGTGCAGTTCGAGCGCAAAGAAGAAACTGTTCCGCATGTACCAGAAGAGTAGGGCGCCCTCCGCAGGCGTGAGGTCGGGCCGGTACACCCGCCGCAGGTTCTCGACCGTCTCCCGTGGCAGCCGTCGTGTGCGCCAACCCCAGGTGTCGAGGTCGCCCCTGACCACCGCCTGCACCAGCTGCCGCTGGTGTTCGCCCCACTTCTCGGCGGCGGAGTTGGCCACGTCGTCGGGGTGCCGGTACACCCACAGCCCCCGCGCCGCTGGCCACCGGGCGAGGATGGAGTCGGCGTCCTGGCTGTCGCAGATGGGCTTGAAGACCTGCACCGGGGCCGGGTTGAGACCCACCAGCGCGCGGAGCACCGGGTCGGGCCGCAGTTCGAAATCCACGAAGGCGGTGGCGTGGTTCTCATGGTAAATGCGCGTTTCTGGACTATTTTCCAGGATGCGCATCACCATCTTGGTGCCGGAGCGTTGGCAGCCGAAGACGAAGCTGACCCGCCGAGGGTGACGCCACCCGTAGCGTGCCTGTCCCGCCGTCTTGCGCTGGCGCGCTAGGAACGCAGGTGCGGCTTTTCGCCACGCGGCAAGGTCGCTGGGCCAGCTCACGTCGCCTTCCTATCGGACCCGCACCGCCGTTGCCTGATACCATCGGGCCGTCTGCGACCTCGGCACGTGGAGAGCAAGCTGACGCGAAGAACGCGACCCCGCGTCCTATTGGCGATCACACGCGCCGAGCGCGGTGGCGCTCAGGTGCACGTGCGCGACCTGGTACTCGGTCTGAAAGACCGGGTGGACTTCAGGGTGATCGTGGGTGAGACAGGCTTTCTTGTCGACGAGCTCCAGGCGGATGGGGTGGACGTCGTCGTGACCGAGAGCCTGCAGCGCTCGGTCTCGCCGCTCGCCGACGGGCGGAGCCTGCGGGCCCTGCGGCGTGAGATCCGCGGCTTTCTGCCGCACCTCGTGCACACCCACTCCAGCAAGGCCGGCGTTCTCGGGCGCCTCGCCGCGCGCAGCTGCGGCGTGCCGACCGTGCACACCGCGCACGCCTGGTCGTTCTCCGACGGGCAGCCCTGGACGCGCGTGGCGCTCTCGGTGCCGGTGGAGTGGGTGATCGGTCGCGTCACCTCGCGATTCGTGACGGTGTCGGCCGCCGACGCGGCCATCGGCAAGCGATATAGGGTCGCGACCGAGGCGCAGGTCAGGATCGTCTACAACGCGGTGCCCGACGTGCCGGAGCGCGCCCAGCCCGGGGCCAAGCCCTGCACCTTCGTCATGGTCGCGCGGTTCCTCGCGCCGAAGGATCACGCGACCTTGCTCGACGCCTTCGCCCGGGTGGAGCCCCCGTCTCGACTCTGGCTGGTGGGCGACGGGCCGGAGCGCGAGGCGGCCGAGCGGCAGGCCTCGCGACTGGGTCTCGGCGACCGGGTGAGCTTCCTGGGCGCCCGGGGCGACGTCGCCGCGCTGCTCGCCCAGGCGCAGGTCGGTGTGCTCTCGTCGCGCCAGGAGGGCTTCCCCCTGGTGGTGCTCGAGGCGATGCGCGCCGGCCTGCCCGTCGTGGCCACCGCCGTGGGCGGCATCGCCGAGGCCATCGACGAGGGCCAGACCGGTTTCCTCGTGCCTCGCGCCGACGTAGCCGCGCTCGCCGGCGCGTTGATCCGCCTCGCGGCCGACCCCGGGCTCAGGCGACGAATGGGTGCGGCATCTCGACGCAGCTTCGTCGAACACTACGGGCTCGCTCGCATGCTCGATCAGACGCTGAGCGTGTACCAGGAGCTCGTGCCCGCTCCAGGTGGCGGCGGTGCGGCCGAACAAGCCGCCGCAGAGCTGCCAACATGAAGCTATTCGGGATCCCCTACAAGCCTCGCCAGCTGTACTCGCTCCTGGGCGACCTCGTGGCCGCGGCGGTCGCCATCGCGCTGGCCCACGGGGTGCGCTTCGGCTCGACGATCGATGCGAGCGACCTCTCGCGCATCCCGGCCGCCGGGCTCTTCTTCCTGTGCGCCAACCTGATCACGCTGTACGTGGCCGACGCCTACAACGCCTCGCTCGACTTCCGCAAGGCGGCGCAAGTGGTCCGCATTTGGATCGCGGTGAACGTGGCCCTGGTCGCGCAAATGCTGGTCTACTTCATCGTCCCCGACAGCTGGTGGGGCCGCGGCGTCGCGGGCCTGTCCAGCCTCTTCTTCGGCATCCTGCTGACGATCTGGCGCCCGCTGTTGTCGCGACTGCAACCCGCGCCCTTCTTCCGGCTGCGCACGCTGGTGGTGGGCGACGGCGAGCCCGGCCACCTCATCACCGAGGTGATCCGTTCAAATCCCGAGACGGCCGCCCAGTACGAGCTCGTGGGCGCGGTGACCTACCCCCGTTTCGGACGACGAAGGCGCAACGACGGCCCGACCGACGATCCTGATCTTGCCCCGCCGGGCATGCCGATCATCGGCCGCATCAGCCAGGTGACAGAGACCGTCCGGGCCCACAAGATCGACCTCGTCGTGGTGTGTGTGCGCGGCAGCCTGAGCGCCGACCTGGGGCGCCAGCTGCTCGAGTGCAAGGCCATGGGCGTGCAGATCGAGGAGATGCCCGACCTGTACAAGCGGCTCACCGGCAAGGTGCCCATCCTGCACATGAGCGACACCTGGCTCATCTTCGGCCCCGTCTTCGCAGGATCGGGCCGCATGCCGGCGGCGGCCGAGCGGCTCGCCGACGTGACCTTGTCGCTGATCGGGCTTTGCCTGAGTGCCCCGGTGATCCTGCTCGGCGCCCTCGCGGTCAAGCTCGAGTCGCCGGGTCCGGCCTTCTTCCTCCAGGAGCGCGTGGGACGCAACGAGCACCCCTTTCGCATCATCAAGCTCCGCACCATGCGACAGGACGCCGAGGCCAAGACCGGCGCCGTGTGGGCGCAGCAGAACGACCCCCGGGTCACGCGCGTGGGCAAGTTCCTCCGCCGCACACGCATCGACGAGCTGCCGCAGTTCTGGAATGTGCTCCGGGGGGAGATGTCGATCGTCGGGCCCCGCCCCGAGCGCGAACCTTTCATCAGCGACTTGAAGAAACAGATCCCCTTCTACCCGCTACGATTCGCGGTGAAGCCTGGCGTCACCGGCTGGGCGCAGGTGAACTACCGCTACGGTGCCAACGTGGAACAGTCCGCGGAGAAGCTCTGCTATGAGCTGTTCGCCGTGCAGGAAATGACGCCGCTCCTCTACGGCCTCATCCTCCTCAAGACCGTGCAGACGATGCTCCTGCGGCCGGGATCCTAGTCCAGCAGGTCGGCCACCTGGTCCATCGAGAGGATGTCGATCTCGCCCCGGTCGCGGAGGCGCGCCGCGTGGTCGATCACCGCCCCGAGCCCCGCGAGCATCGCGGCCGGGTCGGTCGCGAGGTTGATGGGGTGCGTGTAGAGGTGAGACACGCGCCGCGTCCGGGCGGCCTCGTCGATGCCCGCCGTGGCCCGGCGCACCCGTTGTCGCATCGGGATCGCGCGGCGTACACCGTCGATGGGCAAGAAGGTGGCCGACGCGGGGAGGCAGCAGAGACCGTGCTCGTCGCGCCAGGGCATGACCGTGGGCGGACAGGCGGCGCGGGCGACATCGACGAGGTGCGCGAGCCGCTGCGCCGGCCCAGGGACGCCTCGCCGCTTGTACCAGGCGGGCTCCGGGGGACGCCACGTGCGGAAGCCGTGCTTTTTCAAGAGCGGCACGTGGCCGGGCACGTTGCGAGGGAAGACGAAGGAGCGCAATTGCATGCCGAGCACGCCTGCTTCCGCCACGCAGCGAGCGAGATCTCGATCGGCCGTCGTCTCGTCGATCTGCCCGAACACGGGGTGCTCGAAGCTGTGGGACCCGACCTCCTGCCCGGCGTCCCGAAGGGCGCGCACGAGGCTACGCGCCGCGTAGGCCGGCTCCTGCGCCTCGGTGTCGAGGAACAGGTGCCCCACGGTGGCCCATGTCGCGACCACGCCTCGCCTGCGGAAAAGCTCGACCATGGGTGGAACCACCGCCTCGCGCGTGACGAGCGCCATGCGCTCCAGGGCAGGGAGGTCGCGCACCACGTCGCGAGAGCCCCACGCGAGCTCGAAGTCGAGGCTGAGGGTGAAGATCCCGCGGTCTAAAGCGAGGGCCACGCCGCCCGATAGCGCGCCGTGCCCGGGGCATGGCGGCCCCGTGCTACAAAACCCCGACCGACGCGAGCCCCGTGACCGAGCGCACCTCTGGACCTCCCCCCGTTGGCCTCGATCTCGACGCCCTCTTGACGGCGCTCCGCCTGCACCGCGTCACCGTGCTGGCCTTCGCAATCCTCGTGGTCGCGGCCGCCGCCACCGTCACGGCGCTCACGCCGCGACAATACCGGGCCGTGGCCCTCATCCGCTTGATGCCGCGGGCTGGCCAGGAGGTGGAGGTCGACGCCGTCGTGAAGCACGACGACGGGGGCTACATGGAGGCGCGTGAGCGGGCGCGCACGCAGCTCCAGATCATCCAGAGCCGGGGCATCCGCGAGGAAACCCTGAAGCGCTACGCCGCGATGGGTCACGACGAAATGGGCAGCGGCGAGGCGGGGCTGCAGGAGCTCGCGAACGCGCTCACCGTGGCGCCGCGCGAGGACACCGAGCTGGTGGAGGTCGGCGTGCTGCACGCCTCGCCCGAGCAAGCCGCGATCCTGGCGAACCTCGTGACCGAGGTGTACGCGACGACCAACCTCGAGTCGCGCACCGACGCGGCGCGCAACACCTCGGGCTGGATCTCCTCGCAGGAAGGCACCACCAAGGCGGAGCTCGACGCGGCCTCGGCGAAGGTGATGGCCTTCAAGACCCTGCACGACGTGGCCGACATCGAGGAGAAGGTCGACGGGATCAGCGCGCGCATGGAGGCGCTCCAACGCGCGGCCGGCGAGGCGACCACTCGCCGGGTGATGCTGGAGAGCCAGTACGCCGAGCACCGCCGCCTCCTGGCGCGCGGCGACGCCGCCGTGCTCGCGGGCATGTTCGACGACGCCGGCTTGCAGACCATGGCTCGGGAACGCGCGCTCATCGTCACCGAGGCGGCCGATGTGCTCTCTCGCTACGGAGAGGCTCACCCCGATCACCAGCGCGCCGTGGCCCGGATCAAGCGCGTCGAGGACCTGATCGCGGAAGAGGTGAAGCGCAACGTCGAGGCGGAACGCTCCGAGATCGAGGCCTTGCAGCGGCAGGAGGCGCAGGTGGCCGCTGAGATGGAGGCGGTGAAGGTGGACCTCCTGGAAAAACAGCGCCTCCAAGGCGAGTACCAGGTGCTGAAGGAGTCGGAGGACCGCGCCCGGGGACTCCTGCGATCGCTCGGCGAGCGGAGCGCCGAGGTGAGCCTGCAGGCGCGCACGCAGCTCAACGACGTGCGCATCATCGATCCCGCGATCCCACCCACGAGCCCGGCCACACCGAACTGGAAGCTGAACCTCGCGGTGGCGCTGATGGTGGGCCTGGGCGGCGGCGTGGGCCTGGCGCTCTTGCGCTTCCGGCTCAACGCGACCTACCTCACGACAGCCGACCTCGCGCGCAGCCTGCCGGTGCCGCTGCTCGGCGTGATCTTGCGACTGAAGGGCCAGTCCGCACCCTCGGCAACGGCGCTCTACGGCTTCGAGCGTCCCCGATCGCGGATGGCCGAGTGTTTCCGCGGCATCCGGGCGATCATCCAGACGATGCCCGCCCGGGCGCCCTGCCGTCGCATCGTCGTCACCAGCACCCTGCCCGAGGAGGGCAAGTCCTTCGCCTCGGTGGGGATTGCGGTGGCCTTCGCACAGCTTGGCCAGCGGGTCTTGCTGGTCGACGCCGACCTGCGCCTGCCGCGCCTCCACGTGCTCTTCGACACCCACGAGTCGCCGGGGCTCACCGACATGCGTCTCGACGGCGACCCGAGCTCTGGGGTGCGGCCCACGAAAGTAGAGCGGCTGCACCTCTTGCCCTGTGGGACGAGGGTCGAGTTTCCCAACGAGTTCCTGGCCGCGCCGGCCACCGAGGACGTCCTCGCGGCGCTCTCGAAGGACTACGACGTGATCGTCATCGACACGCCGCCAGCGGGACTCTTGACCGACTGCCTCGCGGTGGCGCGACGAGCCGACGGGGTGATCCTGATCGTCCGTCGCGACAAGGCCGCGCGCGCTCAGGTGGAGCGTGTGTTTCACGGGCTCGAGGCGGCTGACGCCAACGTGCTCGGCGCCGTACTCAACGACGTGCCGCTCGACCGCGATGACGCTGGATACGGCTCGCGGTACTACGACGAGTCCGCGCGCAGCAAACGTCCCGACCCTGCGGCATGACGGCGGGCCGGCTCGGGGTTCCCGTGGCGGTGGGCGCCCTGGCACTCGGGCTCGGCGTCCTCGCTGGCTTCTCGCCCTGGCTGGCGGTGGCTGCCGGTGGTGCGGTCGCCCTCGGACTGGTTGGGACAACCCGGCCTGACTGGCTGGTGCCGCTGGTTTTCCTCGCGATGTTGTTCGACCAGGCCGGTGTGACCGGCGCCAAGGTGGACGAGTTTCCCGTCACCGCGTCGAAGCTCGCGGTCCTCGGGACGATCAGCGCCTGGGTGCTGCATGCCCTGCTCCGGGGCGTGTCGCCTTTCCGATGGCACCCGGTGCTGGGCGCCATGCTCACGTTTCTCGCGAGCACGGCGGTGTGTGTCGCGGCGTCGAACTCACTGAAGTACGGCAAGTTCACGCTCTTCGGCCTCGTGATGATGCTGATGATGGTGGCCGTGGTCTACGCCATCCTGCTGGAACGAACGCTCGATGGCCTCTTCCGCTTCGTCGCGGCGTGCCTCGTCGTTGCGCTCGCCATCGCCGTGATCCGTAGCGGCGGCGCCGGGGAGAGCGGGCGCGCCACCGGCACCATGGGCGACCCCAACGAGTGGGCCACGATGGTCTTGCTCCTCGTCCCCACCTGCCTCGGGGCGCTGGGCAACGACGACCACAGCGCCGCGCCCGCCCTCCGCCTCGGTCTGCTCCTCCTGGGCCCGCTCGCGGTCTTGGCGAGCGGTTCGCGGTCGGCGCTCGTGGTGGGGCTGGTGGTCTTCCCGGGCTCGCTCTTGCTCCTGCGACGCCGTGCGGGAGAGATCGCCGCCGCCGGCGTCATCGGCCTGGTCGCGGCGCCCTTCCTGGTTGATCCCAGCGAGGCGGTGCGACGGTTCTCGTCGTTGTGGGCTCGGTTCTCGGGAAACGCGCCCGCCGCCAGCGACGACAGCCTCTCGGAGCGGGCCGAGCTGTTCCGCCAGGGCGTCGCGCTCTTCGTCGATCACTGGTTCACCGGCGCCGGCCCCGGCATGTTCTCCCGCGCCACCGGCTTCGTCTCGCACACGGGTCGCTTTCGACCGGCGCACAACACCTACCTGGAGATCGCCGGGGAGCAGGGCATCGTGGGGCTCTTGACCGCGGCCATCTTCATCGTGGTGGTCGGGCTCGCCTTGCGACGCGGGCTGCTCGCGGCGCGTGACGAGGCCGCCCGCGCCCGGGTGATGGGCGTGTCCCTCGGCCTCTTCGCGGTGGCGGCGATGGCTGCGACCCTCGGCTTGCTCACCTTCGCCATGGCCTACCTCGTGCTGGGCCTGGCCCTCGCCGTCGTCAAACAAGCGGAGCGTGGGCTTGTCCGGTAGCGGCCGGGGCGGAAACCTCGTGGCGCTCGGCCTCGTGCAGGCCTTCCGCATGGGCGCGAGCACCGTGGTGAACGTCATCATCATGCGGGCGCTGGGCGTCGAGGGCTTCGGCGTGTACGGCTACGTGAGCGTCCTCGTGAGCCTCGCCTCGTTCGCGGCCACGATGGGGATGGACCGGCTCTTGAAGCGGGAGATCGCCCGCGATCCGGCGGCCGGCGAGGCGATGTTGTCTACCGCGTCGGCGGCGGTCGGCGGGCTCTCTGTGTCGACCACGGTGGTTGTCCTCGCCTGGGCGCAGTGGGTGGACGGCCGCGAGACCGTGGTGGTGTCCGCCGGGCTCGCGGGCCTGGCGGCGGGCTTGCAAGCGGTGGCCACCGTGCCGACGAGCTACTTCCACGCCATCCGGCAGATGGGGCACGGGGTGTTGCCGAGCTTCGCCGGTCGTCTCGTCTTCGTGGGGGCGACCGCCGCGTTCTTGCTCGGCGGGCTCGATGTCCGGGGGGTTTTCGCCGCCGCTGTGCTCGATGGCGCGACGACGCTGCTCGGCGCCTGGTGGGCCTACCGCCGCCTCGGCCAGCGGTGGCTAGGGACGAGTGTCTGGCGCGTCCGGGCGCTCCTGAGGCAGAGTGTCAGCTTCGGGCTCAACGGGCTCTTTGGCAACATTTACCTCAATGGCGACGTGCTCTTGCTCGCGTGGCTGCGCGGCGAGGGCGAGGTGGGTCTGTACCGGGCGGCGGTGATGTTCATCGCGCTCTTCCCCATCGTGGCCGACACCTTCACCACCGGACTCTACCCGCGCATGGCGCGCCACCTTGGCCAACCCGGCGCGGCCGCCGAGGAGCTCCGTTTCGCCGCGCGGGTCTTAATCGCGGTGAGTCTCCCCGCTGCGGTCGGTGGCGCGCTCACCGCGCGACCGCTGATGGTGTTCGTGGGGGGCGCATCTTTCGCGGCCGCAGCGCCGCTTTTCATGGTGATGGCACCGCTCTTGCCCCTGCGTTTCCTGAACAACGCGCTCGCGATGACCCTCTCCGCGCTCGACCGCCAGGACGACCGGACGCGAGGTGTCTTCTTCGCCGCCTGCTTCAACATCGGCGTAAACCTCCTCGTGATCCCACGCCACGGCGCGCTGGGCACCGCCGCCACGACGCTCTTGACCGAGGTGCTCCTTTACCTGTGGTTCGCCTGGCGGACGGCGCCGCTGGTCGGCGCCTACGGCCTCGGCGAGACGCTCGGGCGCGTGGGCGTGGCCGCGCTGGGGATGGGTGTGTCGCTCTGGCTCTTGCCGACGCTTCACGTCGTCTTCACGATCACGCTCGGCGGGCTCATCTACCTCGGCCTGGCCTTACTCACCGGCGCGGTGCACCGTGGCGACCTGAGTCGTCTGAGGCGGGTGTAGTGCGTGTCGTCCAGGTGGTGCCCTCGCTGGGCGTAGGCGGAGCGGAGCGGATGGCCACCCTCCTGTCGACGACGCTCGCCAGACTGGGGCACGAGGTGCAGCTCGTGTCGCTCTACGATCGGTCGGGAACCTGGATCGAGGCCGAGGCCGAGGCCGCAGGTCTCCCAGTGCACTTCCTCGGCAAGCGCCCGGGACTCGACCCCAGGGTGGCGGTGAGGCTGTCCCGCGTCTTGCGCGCGTCGCGTCCCGATGTGGTTCACACCCACCTGCACGGGCTGAAGTACGCCTACCCGTCGCGAGCGCTGCTCCGGGTACCCTTCGTCCACACCCTTCACAACCTCGCCGAGCACGAGGTGGAGTGGCACGGTCAGGCCCTGCAGCAGCTCGCGTTCCGCGCGGGGGTGGCGCCGGTGGCGATCGGCGAGGCGGTGGCTCGCTCCGTGGAGCGGGTGTATCGACTGCTCCCCGCAGCGGTGATCCCCAACGCGGTGCGCGTGAGCGACTTCCAGGTGGGCCACCACGTCCGCGCGGAAGCCCGCGCCGAGCTGGGACTCGGCGAGGGGGAGTTCGTCTTCCTCGCCGCCGGGCGGCTCGACACCCAGAAGAACCACGCGCTCCTGCTCCACGCGCTGCCACCGGGCTGCACGCTGCTCCTGGCTGGGGAAGGTCTGCTCCGGGCCGAGCTGGAAGGCATGGCGCCGCCGGGCGTGCGCTTCCTCGGGCTGCGTCGCGACATGCCCCGGCTCCTCGCGGCCGCCGACGCGCTGGCGCTGCCCTCGTCCTGGGAAGGGAACCCGCTCACGGTGATGGAGGCGATGGCCGCCGGTCGCGCGGTCGTGGCGACGTCGGTGGGCTGTGTGCCGGAGCTGGTCGACGCGGAGACGGGCATCCTCGTGCCACCGGGTGACGGCGCCGCGCTGAAGGCCGCCCTGGCGGCCCTGGTGGCAGACGGCGACAGGGCGCGGCGAATGGGGCTAGCCGGCGCGAAGCGTGCCGCCGAGCGCTGGGACGCACCGGTGATGGCGGGAGCCTACGCGCGCCTCTACGAGCGTCTCCTCGCGGAGCGGCTATGATGGCGGGGTTGATGTTCGCGCTGCTGCTCGTCTGCTTGCCTCTCGCCTCGGCTCAGGACGCCGTGGCCGACGCGGCAGTGCCGGTGGAGAGCGTCGCGATGCAGGGCACGCTGGGCGCGCCCTCGGCCCAGTACCGCGTGGGGGCCGGCGACAGTCTCAACGTGCAGGTGTACGGCGAGCCGTCCCTGAGCGGGACCATCCCGATCGACGCGATGGGGGAGATCGACGTGGCGCTGGTCGGTCGCGTGCCGGTGGCCGACAAGACGGCCCAGGAGATCATGCAGCTACTGCGGGAGAAGTTGGCGGCCGGCTTGCTCGTGAACCCCAACGTGACGGTGGCGGTGTCGGCCTACCGCAGCCAGCCGGTGAAGGTGCTCGGCGCGGTGGGCAAGCCCGGGCTCTATTTCCTCCGCGGGCCGAGCACGGTGATGTCGGTGCTCAGCGAGGCCGGTGGCGTGCCGCCGGAGGGGGTCAACGAGATCCGGCTCACGCACGCGGGGGCGGGCGTGCCCGAGGTCTTGCCCTACGACAAGCTGGTGAGCCGTGGCGTGGCCGATCCGCCGGTGCTCGCGGGCGACATCGTTTTCGTCCCGCAGAGCGTGGTGTCGGTGAGCGGAAGCGTGGGAAAACCCGGGGAGATCGCCTACCGCGACGGGATGACGGTGTCGCAGGTGATCGCCAGCGCCGGTGGTGCCACTGCGGTGGCCAGTCGAGGTCGGGTGTACATCATCCGGGGCGAGAAGCGCATCCGGGTGAACCTGCGCAAGGTGCTCAGCGGCGAGGAACCCGACGAGGTCTTGCAGCCGGGCGACAAGGTGTACGTGCCCGAGTCTCCGGTCTAGCGATGCGGGTGCTGGTCACGGGCGGCGCCGGGTACATCGGATCGCACGTGGTGCTGGCGTGCCTGCTCGCTGGTCACGAGGTGACGGTGATCGACGACCTCTCCACGGGCCACCGCGGCGCGTTGAAGGCCGTCGCCCGGCTGGCTGGCCGCTCGCCACGCTTCATTCACGCCGACGTGGCCGCCGAGGCCGCGGGTGTCATTTCCGGTCACGACGCGGTGATTCACTTCGCCGCCAAGAAGCGGGTGGACGAGTCGATGGTGCGTCCCGACCTATATTTCTCGAAAAACACGGGGTGCATGGCCCAGTTGATCCACGCCATGGCCGAGTCCGGTGTCACGCGCATCGTGTACTCATCCAGCGCGGCGGTGTATGGCACGCAGGCGGTGGTGCCGGTCGCCGAGTCCGCGACGCTCTTGCCGGAGAGCCCGTATGGACTGAGCAAGCGCCAGGGCGAGGAGATGCTCGACTGGATGGCTGTCCGGCGGGGCTGGTCGGCGGTGTCACTCCGCTACTTCAACCCGGTGGGTGCCCACGAGAGCGGGGATCTCGGCCAGTGCCTCGACGGCGAGGCGGCGCTCCTGCCTCGCGTGATGCGCGCGCTCCTCTTCGACGATGCGCCCATCTCGGTCTTCGGCACCGACTGGCCGACCCCCGATGGCTCCTGCCAGCGCGACTTCGTGCACATCGCCGACCTCGCTCGTGCGCACCTCGTCGCGCTCGATGCCCTCGCTCGGCCGGGGCACCACGCGTACAACGTCGGCACCGGGCGACCGCACTCGGTGCTCGAGGTCCTCGCCACGTGCGCGGAGGTGGCCGGTCGTCCGGTGCCGCACCGCATCGCGGGGCGGCGCGAGGGCGATTTCCCGGTGTCGGTGGCCGACGCGCGGCGCTTCCGCGACGAGTGCGGTTTCATCGCCTCGCGTGGCCTCCACGACATGGTGTCTTCGGCCTGGCGCTGGGCGTCGCGGCACCCCCGCGGATTCGCGTGACGCTCTCGCTCTTACTGGCCTGCGCAGCGAGCAAGGACCCAGCGCCGGCGGTGGCCACCGAGTCGGCTGGCGCCGAGACGGTGCCGGAGCCCCAGTACCTCACCCCCTACGGCTTCTGGGGCCTCAACGGCTTCACTTCGGAGGCGGCGCTGTCTGATCTGCGGGGACGGCTCCACATGACCCTCGTCCAGACGGCAACGACCGACCCGACCTACGCGCTACGCCAGCTCTTCCCCATGGCTCGGGCGTCCGGAGTGAAAATCACCCTGCGCATGACCGGCGACCACGAGCACTACACCCTCGAGGGCAGCTTCAATCTCGAGCTCTGGCAGAAGCGCCTCGACCTGTGGGACGGTGCGGACCTTTCCGCCTACATCGCCGATGGCACCTTCGCCGGCCACATGCTCGTCGACGACGTGCTCAACTGGCCCGGCGCCGATCCGACAGGTGAGGAGCTCGAGGCGATGGCGAGCTACAGCCAGGCCAAGTTCCCCGGTTTGCCTACCTTTGTGCGCGAGCGCGCCTCGCGGATACCGGTGCCCACGTCCGGACGCTTCACGGTCGTCGATGGATGCGTGAACCAGTACAAGGCGAAGGACGGCGATCTCCAGACCTTCATCGAGGACGACCGCAGCGCGGCCGAGCGCCTCGGTCTCGGGACGATCAACGGCATGAACATCGCCGACGGCGGCGACGGAAGCAGCGGCCAGCCCGGCTGGACCGACGGCAAGTGGGCGATGTCGGCGGCGGAGATCACCGAGTACGGCACCGCGCTCGCTGCCGTGCCGGAGCTGTCGATGTTCCTCAACTGGGAGTACGACGCCGAAGAGCCCTGGAGCGACGGCACGCTCGGTGCCGAGTACTTCGCGCGCCCGGAGTTGGAGTCGGCCCTGGCCGACCTCGGTCGGCTGGTTGGCGAACATCCGGCGGTGGCCCTCAGGCCGTAGGCTATAGGGGTCAGGCTATGACGTTCTGAGTCGTCGGTTCTCGGCGGCCTGCAGCCTCCAGCCTAGAGCCTCCAGCCTTCACGGATCCCACGCCTCGACATACGCGTGTCGCTCCTCGACCCACGCCCGGACGTATTCCACTTCCTCAGGGTACTCGGTGAAGTCGTCCCGGTCCGACCAGTTCTCGTAGGACATGTAGGCCTCGCGCCACACGCTCCAGTCGCGCTGGGCGGACAGGTCGATCCGGGCCACGAAGGCGTCGATCCGCGCGTCGATGGCCTCGGGCGTCAGGACGTCTTGTCGCTGGTCGCGGAAACGCTGCTGCATCGCCGGGCCGTAGGTGGCGGAGTTGCGCAGGCGATTGAAGAGGTTGTTGTCGTCGGTAAAGTCCCAGTCGTCCTGCGCCGTCTGTCGCTCGGTCTCCCAGGTCTGGCCGAGGGAGAAATTGAAGTCCCACACGGCGTTGTGGAAGCGCGTGTCGCCCGGGTCGCGGAAAAGGTAGGCGTTCTTCCCCACGGTATCGTAAGCCGATGTGTAGATCGCGATGTTCCACCAGTCGAAGATCTCGTCGACGACGAGCCGCTGGTCGATCTCGGCATCGAAGTCCTCGTCGTTCGCCTCGATGATGAAGCGCAACAGCTCATCGAGGTCGGTGTAGTCCTCGTCGTCCGGGTGTTTTTTCTCCCAGCCAGCGTGGATGGGTTCCTTCTCCACCCCGTCGAAATCAGCGTAGAAGTTGGCCTGGTGGTCGACAGACTTGTAGAGGCTTCCTTCCTCGTCGAAGCCGTAGTCCTCCCACCACTCGCCGTTGATGCGGTCGGTCAGCATGTAGAGCCCGGTGTAGGCACCGTCGAGGTAGAGCACCACGAACATCGATTCGAGCTGGTGCCGAACGGGGTCGAGGGCGTTCCAGAGGTCGTACACCAGCGCTTGCCGGATGTAGGCATTGTCGTCGAAGGTGGTGGTGAGACAGATGCTACGCCGCTTGGGGAAGCCCTCCGCCTCGTCCTCGAACTCCTGCTGCGGCGGGAAATCAACCCGGAAGCTGGTCTTCGGGTAGTGGCTGGAGGTCGCCCCGCGACGCTGGATCTCCACGTCGAGGAGGCGTCCCCCGTAGTAGGCCGTGGTCGCCCACATCTTGGCGGCGTTGGTGCCCTCGGGCACGGCGAGGTGGAAGACCGGGAGTCCGAACTCCATGGTGTAGGTCGCGGGATCGACGGGTTGATTTCCGTCCGCCCCGAGCGCGTCGGTCACAAAAATGCGTCCGCTGCCGTACTCGAAGCCCGAGCCCTCGGCCTTCACCGTCACCTGCCACTCGCCGGCGGAAGCCAGGTCGGTGGTCCAGGTAAACGCGCCGGTGGCCGGGTCGAGCTCGCCGCCTGGGGGCCCGTCAACGAGGGTCCATCGGTCGGCGGTGGCCTCGCCCTCACACGCGAAGCTGAGCGTCACGGCCTCGCCCTCCAGCACGTTCGCGTCATCGGCCTCGGGATCGCAGCCGAAACCCTCGTTGCCTGGCGCGGTTTCCATCGACTCGTCGACTGGGCGCCAGCCGGTGTCGTCTGCGGGGTGGCCGGTTCCGCCGTGGCAAGCGACGAGGGTGAGCAGCACAGGCAGAGGATAGCGCACGCGCGAGGGTATCGGCAGCCCCCGCCGGTGCTTCACTCTTCCGACGGCACCGTATTTGGGGTCACACCGGCGGTCAGCGTCGCCGCCGTCCCGGTGAGGGTCCAGCACTGGCCCATGTACAGCGGCAGGAACAGGGTGAGTCCAAAGGCGCCGTTGTTCTCCACCCGGTAGTCCACCACCGCGTCGCCGCCCTTGGCCTGCACCTCCTCGAGGAGGTCTTCCACGGCGTAGCGCTCGTCGCCGAGGAACACGACGCCGAAGAACATACGGTCGCAGGCGTTGGCGGTCACCGTTTCCAGACGGCGCGCGTTGAGCCCGACGCTGGCGCGCGTCGAGACGGCCACCGGCTCAGTGTAGTAGTGCTTCACGCAGGCGAGGAGCGCGAGGATCACGGCACGCCCCCAATGTGGTTGAACTTGGCCGGGCGCCCCGAGACGGTGGTGCAGCGGCGCCAGTAGAGCAAGAGCGAGAACCAGTTCGTCGTCATGTCCGTCTCGAGCAGCACGTCCGCGTCGTAGCGGTCGAGGGCGCGGCTCACGAGGTCCTCGTGGGAGGCGGCATCGCCCCACCACACCTGGGGGAGGGGCACCATGTGCAGGCACGCGGTCTCCTTCACCACCGGGCCGGTGTCGATGAGGCGCGGGTCGCCGGGCTTGAGCTCGGCGGAAACGAGCGTGAAGGAGGCGGACGCGCGCACGATCCGGCCGTGACAACCGAGCACCAGCGGAACGAGCAGGATCCATCGCACGCAGCCGAAGGCTACCGGTTGGCCCCGGGGTCGGTCAAGCGACCGAGCGACCAGCGGGCGGCCTCGGCCACCACCGCCGAGGGGTCGCTCGCGGCGTTTTCCAGCGCCGGTGCCGCCGCAGGGTCGCCGATGTTGCCGAGCACGAGGGCCGCATTTCGTCGTAAGCGGGGACCGGCAGCGCGACGGATCGGTGAGCCCTGGAAACGGGCCACCAGCTGCGCGTCGCTCAGGGTCAGGATCCCAGGAAGGTCGAGCCAAGCATCGCGCGGTGCCAGCGCGGGATCGACGGCCGCGGCGTGCTCGTGGGGGCAACTGTCCATGCAGTCGTCGCAGCCGAAGACCCAGCGACCGAGCAGCGGCCGGAGGGGGAGGGGAATCGGCGCGTCGGCCTCGATCGTCAGGTAGGAAATGCAGCGCGTGGCGTCGAGACCGACCCCCGGGACGATGGCGCGGGTGGGGCAGGCCTCGACACAGCGGGAACAACGCCCGCAGTGATCGCCGAGGGGCAGGTCGGGCGACATCTCCTGGTCCACCGCGAGGGTGGCGAGGAAGAAGGTGGCGCCCCGGCTCGGGATCACCTGGCAGTGATTCTTGCCCACGAAACCGAGGCCGGCGCGAGCCGCCCACGCGCGCTCGAAGACGGGGCGGCTGTCGAGGGAGGCGTAGCTGCCGATGCCCGGAAAGGTGGCGTTCAGTCGCGACTGCAGTTTGCGCAGGCGTTTGAGCACCACGTTGTGGTAATCGCGCCCCCAGGCGTAAGAAGCCACGCGCCCGGTGAGGCCGCCCGGGTCGGGTGCTTGTCCCCCGAAGTCGAAGGCGAGAACGAGGACCGACTGGGCCCCGGGCAGCAGGGATCTCAGCTGCGCGCGCGCGTCGCGACCGGTGCGGAGCCAGTCCATCTCCCCCTCGGCACCGCGAGCGAGGAAAGCGTCGTAGTGCGACATGTCGAGCGCGGGATCTGTACTCGCAACGCGCGCTTCAGCGAAGCCCAGCGCGCGAGCCTCGGCGAGCAGGAATGTGCGCAGGTCGGCCACGCCTCCCGCTATCCGGCGCGATAAGCCCGCCGGCCTTTCCCGAGATGCCCGTGCCTCACGAGACCGTCATCATCTGTGGTTCCGGCCCCGCCGGCCTCACCGCCGCGCTCTACACCGCGCGCGCCAACCTCAAGCCGCTGGTCTTCGACGGCATCCGTCCCGGCGGCCAGCTCACCCTCACCACCGACGTGGAGAACTACCCGGGTGTCCCCGAGGGCGTGATGGGTCCCGAGCTGATGGATCGGATGCGTGCGCAGGTGGAGCGCTTCGGCACCCGCTTCGAATTGGACGAGGTGGTGTCGTGCGACCTGAGCAAGCGCCCGTTCACGCTGCAGACCGCCAACGGCAATAGCTACACGTGCGACGCGCTCATCGTCGCCACCGGGGCCGACGCGAAGTACCTGGGGCTCGAGAGCGAAACCCGCTTGCGCGGCTATGGCGTGAGCGCCTGCGCCACCTGCGACGGCTTCTTCTTCAAGAACGTCGAGGTGGGCGTGGTGGGCGGCGGCGACACCGCCATCGAGGAGGCCACCTTCCTCTCCCGCTTCGCCACCAAGGTGTACCTGGTGCACCGTCGCGACAAGCTGCGCGCGAGCAAGGCGATGCAAGACCGTGCCTTCGCCAACCCCAAGATGGAGTTCCTCTGGCATACGGAGGTGGTGGAGGTGCTCGGCGACAAGACGGTCGACGCGGTGCGCCTGTTCAACAGCCAGACCGGGGAAACCTACGACAAGCCCATCGGCGGCATGTTCCTCGGCATCGGCCACCAGCCGAACACCAAGGCCTTCGTCGACTGGATCGACCACGACGAGAACGGCTACCTCGTGCCGAAGCCTGGTCGCACCGCCACTAACATCGAGGGTGTGTTTGCCTGCGGCGACGCGGCGGACCACTACTACCGGCAGGCGGTCACAGCCGCGGGCACCGGCTGTGCCGCCGCGATCGAGTGCGAACGCTGGTTGGAGTCGCTCTCCGCGCCGGGGAGCCACTCGTGATCTTCGCGCTCACCGCTGCGTTCGCCGCCGAGGGCCCGGCCATCCCCTACGAGCGCTACGAGCTACCCAACGGCCTCCAGGTCATCCTCGTGGAAGACCATCACCTCCCCCAGGTGGTGGTCGACATCTGGTACCGCGTGGGCAGCAAGGACGAGGCGAAGGGGCGGAGCGGGTTCGCGCACCTCTTCGAGCACCTGATGTTCATGGGCACGCACCGACTGCCCGGCTCGGGTTTCGACCAGTCGATGGAGGCCCATGGCGGCTGGAACAACGCGTGGACGATGGAAGACGCCACCGCCTACTACGAGGTGGGTCCGTCCGGTCTCTTGGAGACTTTCCTGTGGATGGAAGCCGACCGGATGCAGGCGCTGGACGACGCGATGACCCAGGAGAAGCTCGACCTCCAACGCGACGTGGTGAAGAACGAGCGCCGCCAGTCGAATGAGGACCGTCCCTACGGGATGGTCGAGATCGAGATGACCACCGCCCTCTTCCCCGAGACGCACCCCTACGCCCACAGCGTGATCGGCAGCCACGAAGACCTCAGCGCCGCCACCGTGGGCGACGTCACCGGCTTCTTCCAGAGCTGGTACGTGCCCAACAACGCCTCTCTCGTCGTCGCTGGCGACTTCGACCTTGCCGCCATCAAGCCGGTCATCGAGAAGTACTTCTCGGTGCTCGAGCGCAAGGAGCTTCCCGCGCGCTGGAACGGCGAGCGGCCTTCGAAGCCCCAGAAGGCGCTGGTGACGATCACCGACCAGGTGGAATACCCCCAGCTCAACCTCTTCTGGCACTCGCCGGCCAAGTTCCAGACCGGCGACGCCGAGATGGAGCTGGTGGCCGATCTGCTCGCTGGTGGCGAGTCTTCCCGGCTCTACCGTCGGCTGGTCGACACGGGCATGGCTCAAGACGTGAGCGTGTACCAGTACGGCGTGGAGTACGGTGGCGTGTTCTACCTGTCGGCTCTGCCGATGGAAGGGACGACGGTCGACCAGCTCGACCTCGCCATTCGCGAGGAGCTGGCCTTCCTGGCCAACACGCCCCCCACCGCCGAGGAGATGGAGCGACTTCGCAACCAGCGCAAGGTGGCGCGCTACGAAGAGCTCGAACCCCTGCAGAACCGCGCGGAAACGCTCAACCGCTACTGGGCCTACACCGGCACGCCCGACTGGCTCGCGAAAGACATCACTCGCTTCGCGGAGGCCAAGCCTGAGGCCCTCTCCGCCGCAGTGTCGCAATACCTCAAGCCCGAGCTGGCCACGAAGATCGTGGTGAACCCCGAGCCCGCGGCCCCCGCCGCGGCGGAGGCCAAGTAATGCGCGCCCTCGTCCTGGTGCTCGCCGCGTTGGCGGCCGGGCCCGCCCTCGCCAAGTCCAAGAAGGCGCCTGAGCCCGCTCCGATGGTGGAAGCGCCCGCGCCACCCCCCGACCCCCTCGCCGAGCGTCCGGCGGTTGGCCCCGCGCGCCCCTTCGCGCCTCCGGCCCCGACCGTGGGCCAGCTCAGTAACGGCGCGAGCACCTGGACCGTGGTCAACGACGCCCTGCCCCTGTTCACGGTGGTGCTCACCGTGCCCGGAGGCTCGGCCCTCGACCCTGCCGGGAAAGAAGGCACCAGCGCGCTCGCGGTGGAGTGTATGCAACGCGGCGCGGGCAGTCGCGACGCGGGTGCCTTCGCCAGCGAGGTCGAGCGTCGCGGGCTGTCCCTCTCCGCTGGCACCGGACCCGACGGCGCCTACGCGGTGCTGTCCGGCACGACCGACCAGCTCGACGCGGGGCTCGACCTGTTGGCCGACATGGTGATGCGTCCCAAGTTCGCTGGGGGCGAGGTGAAGAAAGCCAAGGAGCTGCTCCTCGCCGGCCTGCAGTCGTCGATGGACGAGCCGGCCTACGTGGCCAACCGGACAGCCCAGTGGCTGTACTGGGGCGCGGAGCATCCCTACGGGCGCCCGAGTGACGGCACCCTCGGCGGCGTCAAGCGCGCCGGCCGGGGCGACATCAAGAAGTGGCACAAGGCCAGCTGGCACCCCGTCGGTGCGCGATTCACGGTGGTGGGCGCGGTCGATCCGGCCAAGGTGCAGGCGGCGCTCGAGGCCCGCTTTGGCGCCGCCTGGAAGGTCGGCAAGCGCCCGGCGGTCGTGGTGCCCCCGGCGCCGGCCCACGACAAGGAGCCCATCTACCTGGTCGATGCCCCGGGCAGCAGCCAGACGGGCTTCTACCTCGCCTTCCCCGGCCTCCCGGCTGGCCACGCCGCCGCCGCGCCCACGCGGGTCGGCACCATCGCCCTCGGTGGCACCTTCACCTCGCGGCTCAACTCGCTGCTCCGCGAGAAGCGGGGCTACACCTACGGCGTTCGCGCCGCGCTCGACGAGATGCTCCACGGGGGCACGCTGCTGGTGCGCACCCGCATCCGCGCCGATGTCACTGGGGCCGCTCTGGTCGACCTCGTGGGTGAGCTCGACGGCATCCGCAAGGGCATCAGCGCCGAGGAGCTCGGCAAGGCCCAGGGCGCCTTCCGGCAAGACATCGTCGAGTCGATGGAGACGGTGTCCGGCACCACGATGACCTTCGCCAACCTCCACGAGGCCGGCCGCGCCCCCGACAGCCTCGCTGCCGACCTGGGCAGCGTGGGCAGCGTGAGTGTCGACGCGGTGACCCAAACGATGGCGCCTTACGACACGTCGCGGGCGGTGATCGTGCTGGTGGGCGACATCGCGAAGATCAAGCCGCAGCTCGAGCAGGCAGGATTCACGAAGCTCAGCGTGGTGACGCCGCCATAGGTAGCGCGCTCACGGTGTCCACGAGTCTTCGTTTGGCGACTCTCCGCATTCTCGGACGGTACCCACTGGCGTGATCCTCGCCCGGACCCCTGCCGCGATGTCGCTGACGTCGAGTTCGACATCGGTCGTGACGACTTCGCCGGGATCGAGTGGAGGATGGACCCGCAACTCCGCCACGCTGACGGTCGCGTCGCCGAGGAATACGGACACCACTGCGGGCTCCTCCAACGGTCCAGAACCCGCATTCCACGCGCGCACGGTGAGGGTGATCTCGGCTTGGCCGTGGGCGCACGCTCCGAGGACCTCCACGCCGAGGTCGGGTCGCGGCGCTGGTCCAGCGGGCAGGCCCTGCCAGACGTTCGCCCCTTCCCCAAGCCACCACGCGAACGAGGTCGTGGGAACGGAGCCATCGAGGCTGCGATCTTCGGGGTGTCGACCAAGGCCCGGCCAGGGGCGGCTCGCCTCGCGTGCTGGCCAGCCCTCGGCGTCGGCACCGTAGACCGCCACCGTAGGGTTGGTGCCGCTGACAACCACCTCGGCGAGGTCGTCACCGTCGACGTCAGCGACGACGGGCGACGCGACACTGGACATCGATGTCGGAGCTGCCGCCTCCGCGAGCAACCCGCCGCTCGGGTTGAGTATGAGGAGTCGGTCATGGTCGTGCACCAGCACCTCATGCGTGCCGTCACCGTCGAGGTCGGCGACGGACAGGGGCGGGCGACTGGGCGAGAGCGTAGGGTATTCCCAGAGAGTCGTCGCGTCTCCGTCCAAGGCAAGGACGGAGGTGCCGGGTGCGCGCCCGCCAATGTTGCTGTCGAGCCCGACGACGAACTCGGCCCCTTTGTCCCCGTCGAGTTCCGCGATGGCCACCATCCCCCCTTCCTGTGCCCCGAGATCCCTCGACTGCAGCAGTTCGCCGGAGCCGTCACAAACTGCGAACGCGCCGCCACCGAGTAGCGCAACCTCGCCGTCGTCGTCGTCGTCGAGCTGTCCGATCGCCATGAGCGGTTGGAATGTCTGGCCGGCGGTGGTGATCGGGCAGACCGTGCGGGCACTAGTTCTGTCTCGGACGAAATACACGCCGCCCACTGCGGCGACGATGAGTTCGACGCCGCCGTCCCGGTCGAGATCGGCCGCCAAGCTGCCGGTGGGCGACTGAGGACCCCGGCGAAGCACGACGCCGTCTGAGAATCTCGTGATCGCTCCCGCCCAGACGGTCACAAGCGGTCCGTTGTCACCCAAACGGACCGCTTGCGCTCCCCACTCCAGCTCGGCTTCTACTTCAACAGTGTCGAGCACGCCTCCCGCGCGAATGATCGCAACGTCCGATTGGCCCCCCCGTTGAGACTGCGCGAGCGCGAGTGCGCCCGTCAACGGGTCTGAGAGCCGCACTAGCGTCGCATGCTGACGCCAGGCCCCAGCGCCACCGCCGCTCCACTGGTCCTCGCCGGAGGGCGAGAACAGCACCACGTCCCCCGAGCCCAGCGAGTCATAGGGTACGTACCAGATGCTTACGTTGTCGTTCGCGGTGATGGCCGCGTCACCATCAGAATCCTCAATGCGCCCGACGTGGATGGTGCCGCCCGTCGGGGCCCCGGGCGAACTCCAATGCCAGCGCTCCGTGAGTTGCCAACCCACCGGGGGATCGGGTTCGCAGTCTGGGGTCGGCGTGTGCGCGGACTCCAAGGCTACAGGGCCGCAGGCGTCTATCACTCGCGCCCTGAGGTGGCTGTCGAGGGGTTGGATGCCGCTCTCCACGCAGCCGGGAGTTGGTGAGACCAGCACCGCGACCAGAGCGACAGCGCTGTGGCGGAGGGCGGGTTCCCACCCCGCCCGGTCGGAGAGGGGCGCCGCCGGGCGCGGTCCCCTCCCTACCAGCAAGGGTAGGCGTAGTTCACCACGGTTTCGCATGCACTCCTGAACGCCGGGGTGTCCTCGCACGTATCGGTACCCGCCCCCCCGTTTTCGTAGTCGGCGCTGGAGGAGTCCCATAATTGGTCGTTGCCGGTTTCCCCAAAGTTGTAGTCGACGTCGTCACCTCCGCACACGTAATCATCACCGCCACCGCCGTACACCTGGTCGGCTCCGTCATCGCCCTCCACGGTGTCACTCCCTTCTTGTCCGTATACCGAGTCCGCACCATCCCCGCCATCGACGTTGTCGTTTCCGGGCCCGCCGTAGACCTCGTCGTCATCCTGGCCGCCATCGATGTCGTCGTTGCCGCCATCGCCGTGCAGAATGTCGTTCCCCTGGACGCCCATGATGAAGTCGTCCCCATCCCCGCCAAAGATGTGGTCGTTGCCCACGTACCCGCGAAGGTCGTCGTCGCCATCCTCGCCGTAGGCCCACGAGTTGGCATCGCCGCCGAGGTAGGAATCTTCACCACCAGCACCGTAGAAGTACTCCACGTAGCTTGCCGACGTCGCGTCCGACCCTGACATCGAGTCGTCGCCGGCGTACCCATAGATCCGGACCGGAAACCCCTGGCTCGCTCCGTAGTCATCCAGAAAGTAGACCTCCGTGTCGGTGGTGTAGTGCAATTGCACGCGGTCCATGGTGTCGCCACCGTGGATGGTGATGGCGTTGAACCCCGAGGCATCGAACTCGCAGCAGAAATATTCAAAGGCGGCATCGTTGCCGAAGAAGCAGTACTCGTCATCGCAGACATCATGGGCGGGATCGTAGATCGCGAACATGTAGCTGCCGCTGCTGCCGATGCGATTGTTGTCGCAGGTGAGTTCGGTGCCCGACACTTCGCAGACGGCGTAGCTTCCACCGTCGTAACAATCGGCGGAGGCGTAGGGCTCAGGGCAGGACGCATACGCCGTTGCTGAGAAGGACAGCAGCGCGCCCAGAGCAGCGCCCGCAAGCACGCGCGCCCCCCATGTTCCGGGCCTGAGAATTGGCCAGTAGGAACGCCTATCTTGTGCGACGTCGCAACTACCGAGGTGTTGGGGGGGGGGCCGAGTTCACGTTCATCTGGCCATTCTACCAATCCACACGTCGGAGCGCACGACTGTCAGTTCCCTTGACGGAATCTTTGCGAGAGCCCGGTCCAGTTGGCCGCGCCTCGAGTCGGTGCGAGACCAGAGTGCTGTGTCGACGGGGCACCCGTTCGCTCGGCCGTTCGGTGAACTCGGGTGCCGCGTGGCCCCTCATCGGCAGTACAACCCCGCGTTTTCCCCGTCGATGGTTACCTCGGCGCACCCGTCGCACGCGGCTCGGCGTCGGGGTCGAAGACCAGCACGGCGTAGGCGCTGCCCTGGATCGCGTACGTGGAGGTGGACTCCTCGGTACAGGTGCCCGAGTCGTCGAACTCGTCGAGCACGATGCAGAAGCTACCGGTGCCCTCGGGGCTCTCGGTGACGTCGACCCGGCCCTCCATGTGGAAGTCGTCGGTCACGGAGATCGCGAGCGCCCACGCGATGGATCCCCAGTCGTCGCTGTCGCCGTCGTAGGCGTAGTCGTAGCCGATGGCGAGGTCGAGGAAGGCGGAGCTGAAGCCCGCGTCGTAGCCCCAGCTCCCGTCCGCCGCGTACACCAGGCCGCTGTTTTCGTCTTCCAGGGTAAAGGCGTCGTACGTGGCGGTGTAGTCGCCGCCGGGGCTGGTGACGAAGGTGGCGGTGCCCGACATCGCGCCGAGGTCGTTATCGCAGGTGCCGCTGATGATGACCGTCCCGGTGGCGTCGTCCTCGGTCACCGTCGGGCAGCCGTACACCCCCGCCGAGAAGTTCGCCCAGTCGAGGGCGGCGCTGTCGAAGCTCGTCAGGTAGACGATGGGTGGGCCTGCGAGCCCGGCGGCGGTCCAGGCGTCTTCGCCGCTGGCCACCGGCCAGGGGTTCACGAGCTCGCCACAGTCGAGGCCGGGCGTCGTGCCGGTGTCGCCGGTTTCCGGGTCGCCCGAGTCCGGTTCGCCCGTGTCGATCGGCCCCGAGTCGTCGCGGGGGCCGGTGTCGTTGGCCTTGGTGTCATCAGGAGCTGGGCAGGCCAGAAACAACAGGGAGAGCGCGATCATTCCGGTAGTCTAGCTCACCGAGGGACCGCCCGCCCCGGTTGCCCGGCCGACAGCCGCCAGTAGTACACCTCGCCCTCTCGCGAGGGCTCGCCCAGAGTGGCGACGAGGTCGTCGAGCGCCGGCCCCTCGGCGGTGGCCGGTGGCACCCAGGTTAGCAGGCCCACGCGTTCACGCTGCAGCAGTCCCCGCGCGCGGTCGCTGTCGTGGCGCTCGATGGCGGTCACGACGTCCCGCACCGCCTGCGGCGCGTTTGGCCACCGGTGGCCAGCGCGGACCACGGCGTCGCTCGGGTGCCCGTGAAGCGCCGCCCGCATCTGGGCGAGGCCGGAGCCGAAGTTGCCACCAAGGCCCGGCATGTCGAGCGTGCGCAGGCCGGGGTCGACGCTGGACAACGTGGCGAAGTCCCGGGCGCCCACCACCTCGAAACTCGCGAGGGGCCACAGGCCGGCGGTGGCGCGGAGGCCGTCCAGGGCGAGTAGGGCCGAGAGTACCCAGGCGGCCCGCGGCTTGAGCGCGTGGAGCGCGCCGAGGGCCAGGGCGCCCCCCAGCCAGGCGGGCACCAGCCACCGCACGTACTGCCCACTTCGCGCGAAGGGGAATCCCGCGTCGGCGAGCCAGCGTGCCGGGAGCTCGATGAGCTTGCCAGACACGCGAAGGTGGGCGCCCCCATCGACGGCGTACTCACCCAGCGCGAGCACGGCGCCGATGGCCACTAAGCCGGCGCCGACGCGCGCGAGGGGGTGGTGCGCCGCCGCGTAGAGTGTGCCGAGCAGCAGCACGACGCCAGCGTAGCCCACGTGGGTCGTGAGCTGCGTGGTCACCGCGTAGTCGCGACCCAGGAGCAGCTCCAGCAGGGGCACCGATCCGGCCAGGGTGGCGGCGGCGTGCCCCGAGTCTACGCTCCCGGCGGGCGCAAAGGCGGAGCCGATCCCCGAGGTGTAGTAGCCCTGGGCGAAGAAGAGCGCCGGTAGCCAGCTCGCCCCCGCGAGCGCCACGCCGATCAGCGCCGTGAGCCTACGTGGCGACGACCACACGCGCTCGAGCCCATAGGGCACGGCGAGCAGGCTGGCGATCACCGCGAAGGTGGGCTCCGAGAAGAGCGACACCGCCAGCACGAGCCCGGAAACGGGCGCGAGCCACGGTCGCCGCGCGGCGAGGTCGATGCTCGCGAGGCACAGGGGGACGGCCCAGACGTTGGCCTTGCAGAGCTGCCCGTTTGCGAGCGCGCTGGTGAGCGGCGGTGCGAGCGCGAAGAGGGCGCCCGCGAGCGCGGCGGCGGTGACCGGGAGCTCGCGTGATCGGGCCCATGCGTAGGTGGCGAGCGCGGCCAGCGGGGGAGCCAGCAAGCTCGCGACGTTGATGGCCACCACGGGGCCGAAGAGCTGGCCGACGGGGGCCACGAGCACGGCGGGGCCCCAGGCGATGAAGGCCACGCCGAGGCTGTCGGAGAAACCGAGGCGATCGGTGACGGTGGCGAAGGGCAGCTCCCCCACCAGCATTCGCCGGATGTGGTCGAAGCACCACGCGTGGCTCGTCGTGAACGCGGCGGCGGGGATGCTCGTCGCCAGCGACAGCACCGTCTTGCCGTGCAGCAAGACCGACCAGGCCATCGACAGCGCCAACATCGCCGCGAAGGGTCGAATTCCGCCCCAACGGATGCCGGTTGAATCGCTGTCCACGCTCACCCGGATGTAGCACGCGGGGATACCCGCGCCCTCGCGGCGGGAGGATTAGGGTGGCTCCGATGCTGCTTCGTGCCCGGGCCTGGCTCGTTGCCGCGCTCGCCGACATCGCGAGCCTGGTCGTGCTCGCGAGCGCCGCTCTCGCGTGCATGTGGCCAGCCTTGCCCACCCTGCGCACCCAGCTCGTAGGCGACCTGAACCAGCACCCCGTCGACGCATCCTGGCTCTACCTCCTGGTCTCGCGCATGCTCCTGGAGCGCTGGCCGCCGTCTTTGTCCACGCCGTGGTTCCTCGATCCTGTCCCCCTCGATGTGCTCGAGGAGTACGCCGACATCGGCAACCCCGCGCTCGCCGCGCTCCTGGTGCGGTTGCTGGGCCCCGTGCTGGCCTACAATACCATGCAGGCGGTGCTCGCGACGGCGGCGGGGTTCGCCACCTATGCCCTCGGGCGTGCAGTCTCATTGTCGCGACCGGTCGCACTCGTGGGCGGCCTGTTCGCGGTGGTCATGGAACCCCTTTGGTTCGCCGTGCGCTGGGGCGAAGACGACGTGGCGACGCTCGGCTGGCTGGCCGCGGTGATGACCGTTGGCTTCCGGGTCGCCGACCGCCACTCGGGTCGGGCGCTGGTGGGCGGTCTGGTTGTCGGGGCAGCGTGGGGGCTCGTTGGATGGTTCAATAGTTACTACCTATTGTTCCTTGGCTTCGCGCTCCCGATCATCCTCTCGGGCGACCTGCGCCGGGGGGCGCGACACATGGCCCTGCGCTCGGCCGGCGTGGCGCTAGGTCTGGCCGTCGTGTGGGGACCTCGCGCGGCGCTCGGCTACCGGGCAAGCCGGCAGAGCACCCACTACGCGGGCGCCAACTGGATTCGCTCCTTCTCGGAGCTCACCACGCCGCCGGAGATCTTCCCCACCAGCTCGAGCCTCGATGTGCTCTCGCTCCTGGTGTTCAACTCCGAGACACGACTCGCCAAGGCGCAGATCGGCCAGGGGGAGGGCTGCCTGTACCTTGGCCTTGGTTTCCTCGCCCTCGCCGTGGTGGGGGCCATCTGGGGCCGGGTAAGCGGGAAGCGGCGACTAGTGGCGCTCGCCCTTGTGTTTGGCCTCTTCTCGCTTGGCCCCTGGCTCCGTGACGACGAGCACCTTGTCCGCCTCGGGAGCTGGGGGGGCATCCCGATGCCGGCGGGCCTGGTGGGACTTGTCTTCTCGCCGCTCCGGCGTCTCGACCACCCGTTCCGCTTCATCATCGTCACCTTCCTCGTGCTCTCGCCTCTCGCTGCGGCCGGCGTCGCCCGCCTTGCCGCCCTGGTGAGCCGACACGCGGTGATCCAGGTGCTGGTGGCCCTCGGGCTCGCGGGCGGCGCCCTCTACGAGCGGGTCGTGGCCACGCCAGGCGCCTTCCCGGTGCGCGCCGGCGAGATGCCGCGCCCGCAGCGCGAGTACGAGGAGCTCCGGTACACCCGCGGGGCGGTTTTCCACGCGCAGTGGCCGCTCCCGGGCGGGCCCACGGTTCAGCTCGAGGCCAACCGGTTTCAGCGCGCGATGCAGGTGATGGTGCACCAGCGCCCGATCGTCGTCGACCCAGCTGCGGCCTGGCTCGCCGGGCCGGCGTCGAGCGCCGAGATGGACACTGTGATCGACGGCCTTCGTGAGCTGGGCGTTGGAACGATCGTGGTCCAACGCAACCTTGACGGACAGCTCCAGCGTTTCCTCCGCGTGCCCATCCGGGAAGGCACCCCCTACGCGACGCAGGAGAAGTGGGCGACGGCCAACCTCACCGCTTGCCTGGGCGCGCCCCGTGGCGGCGAGGTGCGCATGTGGACCCTGAAGGAAAGCTCGCGCTGCGTCTCGTCGCCGGGCGCCACGGCGCCGAGCGGTCCTGATCCCGGCTCCGGGTGACGAGTTAGGCCCGCTGCGTGGCAGATCTTCGTCGGCTCGCGCGTGTCGCCCTCACTCGGATCGGCCTTCTCCTCGGGGGCGTTGTGCTCGGCGTCCTGGCCGCCGAGGGCGTGGCCCGCGCCGTGGCGCCACCCGGTGGTGCCCACCTCACGTTCAACGCGCCAGATGGTGAACCCGACAACCTGGTGCAGCCCGACGGAGAGCTGCGAACGGCCCTCCGCCCCGGGTTTTCCGGCACGGTCCGCCTGCCCGGGCTGAGTGTCCTGTTGCGTGTCAACACGCTGGGCATGCGTGGCGCCGAGGTCGAACCGCCCTCGGGCGTGCCACGCTGGCTGGTCGTCGGCGACTCCTTCACCTTCGCTGCGCAGGTGCCGGAACAAGACACCTTCGTGTCGCGGCTGGGCGAGATCACCGGCACCGAGGTGTTCAACGGGGGCGTCGATGGCGACTCCACATGGCAATCGTCCCGCCGGTACCTGAGGGTGGCGCCGCAGGTGCAGCCGGACGGCGTGATCCTCGTGTACTTCCTCGGCAACGACCCGCAGGACAACGAGCGCTTCACGCCATCGGCCCCGGTGGCCAACCCGCGTCCGGCCCCGGCGCGGGAGAAAGCGCCGCAGCTGGAACCACGCTTGCGGCCCTGGGAGTCCTTCCTTTTCGAGCACTCCTTCCTCTACGCGCACTGGCGCGTCTGGTCGCGCACCCGCGATCTCTCGGGGCGAGGCGCGGGCGACGTGCACCGCTGGCGGGGCGAGATGGAGCTCTTTACGACGCGGGGCGCCGGCGCGCTTCGAAACCTGCTCCCGCGCACTGAGGCTGCGTTCGCCGAACTGGCCGAGCTCACCGCCGAGCGCGGTGACCGGCTGGTCGTGGCGCTGGCGCCGCCGGTCTACAGCATCGACGTGGCGCGCCTGCCGCCCACGCTCGAGATGGTGGGCCTGGATCCGGCCTCGGGCAGCCCCGACGCGGTGGGCGACGCCGTGGCCGGGGTGCTGGCCAAGCAGGGCATCGCCAGCTGCGATCTCGCGCCCGCGCTTCGGCAGGCGCAGGCAGCGGGCGAGTCGCCCTACCTCCAGTTCGACGGCCACTGGTCGGTCCAGGGCCACGCCACCGTGGCCGCCGCGCTCAAGGCGTGCCTAGACCCGTCCTCGGCACCGCCACCACGGTGAAGGTGGTCATGGTGCCATCGACGGTCAGGACCACGGGGAACGTGGCGCCCGCCCACGCGTCGACGGTGAGCCGGGCGACGCTCACCTTGTAGGGGTCGGGCCGACTCGACAGCACCCACAAGAGGTCGCCCTCCCCCGGACAGGCGGCGGCAGCACGGTCGCGACACTGCTCGAACCCGCCGGGGCTTTCCTCCTCCGGGCAGCTCGCAAGCACGCACGACCAGGTATTCGCGTAGACCAGCGCCTCCTTCTCGTAGCTGACCACGGGGGTATTCGCGGGCCAAGCCGCGAGGGCGGTGCCGAGGCGGCGCGCATCCTCGTCGTTCGGCATCACCGGAGGCTGGCGCATCTGGATCTGCATCGGACTCTGGTTCAGCGCGGCATCCGCCGCGAACCCGACGCCGAGCAGGGCGGCGAGCACGCCGGGTGCCCAGGTGACAGCCGCCGCTCGGAAACCTGCGGGGACGGCGCGCGTCGCGAGGGCGGCCGCTATCGCGAGGCAGGCGTAGATCCCGCGCATCGCGAGGAGGGCAAGGCAGGCGACGAGGTCGAAGCCGTAGCGCTCGGGCGCGCGTACGGCGGTGAGCGCCACCAGGAAGAGGAGGACACCGGCGAGCGGAAGGCCGCCGGCCACGCCGCTCCGCCACCCGGGCTGCGACGCACCGCCGGGGCTCGCCGTGAACGGGCCCCAGGCACCCAGCAGGCACAGGGTGCCCACGAGTACGGCGGGAATCCCCCTCGGGAGCGCGTGGGCCGCGAGCCAGCCGGCCCGCCAGTTCAGGTCGCGCCAGTCCACCGCAACCGCCACCCGGGTGGCAGCGGCTAGGCGCCCGAGTGCTTCTGTCGGCGTGGCAGACACGTTTCGCTGCCGGGCCGCCCCCTCCGCGAACGCATCGCCGAGGTCGCCGACCCCGAGGTGCGGGTACAGTGCGAAGACGGCGAGCGCCATGGCGAGGATCGTCGCCGCGAAGACGGCCCCGGTCGCCAGTCTCCGCCCCCTGGGCGCGGTGGTGGTGGCCATCAGCACCCCCAGCACCGACAGCGGCATCAGCAAGAGGTGGGTGAAGGCCGCGAAGGCGCCCAGGACCCCTGCGCCCACCGCCGCGAGGCGACCGCGCCCGGCGAAGCTCGCGACGAATAGGAGTGTAGGCAGCGCGTAGGTCACGGCGGCGTCGATGCAGTAGTTGGTGACGGCGTACGCGGTTTGCAGCAGAGTCCCGCTCACCACGGCTGCGGCGATGGCCAGTCCCCCGAGCCCGAGCCGACGGCCCAGCGCGTACACCACCACCGGGCCGAGCACTCCAATCAGGTGATTCACTGCGTGACCGGCCAGGACAACATCAACGCCGAGTAGTCGCGAAAAGAGCGCCGTCAGCAAGACCCAGGTCGGTGGGCGGTGCGGATCCACCTCGTCGATCCGGCCCTCGGCCACGAGTCGGGCCGCGTTCGCCCACTCGCCGGCGTCGGGACCGATCAGGTACGTGTCGTAGGGCGACGCCCAGCCTGGGTACGCATCCCCCGCGGGCCCCATGTGCACCCGCGTCTGCTGGTAGAGGAGCACGGCCACGATGCCCGCCACCGCGACGAGATCGCCCGTGACAAGCAGCCAGCGTGGCGGGCCTCGATGAGGCGGCGCGCTCCCGGTCTCGGTGTCACCCGACACGTGTCAGCGGTCCTTTCGACGCCGCGTAGCCGCCAAGAGGGTGGCCAGTCCGATGAGGATGGAGGCCATCCGCCCGAGCCCCGGCGCACTCTGGGCGAGTGACACGCAGCCACAACCCCGTTCGTCCGACAGGTCCGGCTCGGTGTCCGCGTCCGGCCAGGTGTTCCACCCGTCGAGGGGCACCTCGTAGTTGTGGGTGTTGCGGTTGTCGTGCCCGAAGCGCACCCAGCCCGCATCGGCGCCCACGTCGGTGCCCGTGTGCCAGGCGAACAGGTAGCCCTCGCGCGTGCCGACGACCACCTCTAGCGTGCCGTCCCCATCGATGTCGCCCACGGCCGGCGAGGCGATCACCCACTGGCCGGTGAGCTTGGGCCACCCGGACGGCTGCTCGCCGTCGGCGTTCCAGGCGTGAACGATGAAGCCGCCAGAGCCGGTGATGGCCTCCATGCGGCGGTCGCCGTCGATGTCGACCACGGCGGGGTTGGCGAAGAACTGGAGGTCTTCTACCATGCGCGGGAAGCCGGGGAGGAAGTTGCCGTCCACCCCGCTCCAGCCGCCGAGGGCATGGTCGAAGTCGTAGCGCATGCCGTCGTCGTCGGTCCCCCGGGCATAGTCGAAACCGGCCGCGCCGTTGACGATATCGGCCACGCCGTCGCCATCGAGGTCGCCGATGCTGGGGCTATTGATGAGCGGGAAGATGGTGGTGTCAGAAACATTGCTGCCGGGGCCGTAGGCCGACAGCGCCGACGTGGTCTTGAAGAAGTCGGTGCCGTCGCCGTGCACGACCTCCACGTCGCCCGCGAGGCCGTGGGTCACCACCTCGGGCACGCCGTCGCCGTCGAGGTCGACCAGGGCCGCCGAGTTGGGCACGCCCTGGCCCACCATCGGCAGGACATCGACAAACAGCCCATACAAACGGATGGGCCAGCCGGGCATCACCTGCCCGGTGCCGTCCACCGCGTAGAGCGCCGCGTGCTCCTCGGTGACGGTCTCGTTGGTGCCGATCACGATGTCGTCGCGACCGTCGCCGTCGATGTCGCCGATGGCGGGGGAGGCCACGATGCGCCGCCGGTCGAGCACCTCGTCGGGCCAGGCGAGTCGCACCGGGAAGCCCGCCGTGTAGCTCCCGTCGATCTCCCAGGCGTACACTTGCTGGTCGCCGGCGCCGAGCACGATCTCGTAGGCGCCGTCGCCGTCGATGTCGCCGAGGGCGGGCGACGAGAAGAAGCTGTCGGCGAGGCTGTCGTCCTCGTCGGTGTAGGTGACAGGCTCGCTCGCGACGGGGAACCCCGCCCACTCGGCGCCATCGGTGCCAAAGACGTGCACCCGGCCGCGGAAGGTGGCGACGACCACCTCCATGGTGCCGTCCCCATCGAGGTCGGCGACGGCCGGCGTCGCGGTCACGGGCGCGTACACGTCGGCGCCGAGGGCGGTCCAACCGGCGGACGCACGATGATGGGCGGCGTTGTCCGGGTCGAGCTCGGGGAGGGGCTCGGTGTGTACAGGCCAGCCGTCCAACTCTGAGCCATCCGCACGCAGCGCATGCACCCAGCCCCCGCTGTCGGCCTGGATCACCTCGGCGGCGCCGTCGCCATCGAGGTCGGCGAGGGCAGGGGAAGACTCGAGCGAGTGCGGCAGTTCCACGGGCCAGCCGGCCACGGCGTCGGGGTCGTGGTGCACGTAGAACGACGTGCGCGCCGTGGTCGTCCGGCCCTTGTCGTCGGTGACGACCAGTCGCAATTGTACCGTCGCCGCGTTCGCGTTGAGCTCGCGATCCACGGGGTTGGTTCCCTTTGGCGGATCGATGATCGCCACGTCGAAGTCCGGCAGCGTGAAGTCGGCGATGGGCCCGTCGAGCGCGCCCTGGCCGCTGTCCACCTCGGTCCACTCGGTCGGCTCGAGGCCGAGGCCGTAGCTCAACGACCACGAGGCCACTTCTCCGCGGCTCGTCGCCAGCCCCGCCACGGTCACCACCGGGGTGGCCATCGGGTCGATCCAGTCGTACCAGCCGGGTTCGCTCAGCTCTGCCACCGGAGGCACCTCGCCGAGCGAGGCGGCGAGCACCGCGTTGTAGGCGTTGACTCGTCCCCAGCCGCTCCAGGCGTCCCAGCCCGTCTTGGTGGGGTAGCGGCTCGGGTCGTCGGGAAGGGCGATGTCGTCGGCCCCGCGCGCGAGCAGGGCGTGCAGCTCACCGGGCGTGGGCTCCCAGCCCGCATCGCGGGCCGCGCTGATCACGAGGCCGGTGATGCCCGAGGTGACGCCGGTGGCACCGGACGAACAGCTGGTCGACGAGGCGCTGCCATCCAGCCGGACGCCGTGGTTGGTACAGTTGGAGTAGGCGAGGAAGCTGGTAGAATCCTCGGGGTCGTCCCCATTGTAGACAATCGCGTGCACGTAGAAGGTATGCGCCGCCATGCCGGGCGGGTTGGGGTGGTAGGCGGTCTCGTCGGCGGCGCTGCCGATGGTGAGCGCGCCCATGTCCCAGGCGTACTCGATGGCCGCCTCGACCGTGGCCGTCTGTTGAACCGCGCCGGCGGCCACCAGCGCCACGTCGGCGCCGCTGTCGACCGCGAACACCAGCCCCGAGCCGAAGGTGGAGCCGTCCACCACGAAGCTGTCGCCCACGCGCACCGGGAGCACCACGCAGTTGGGGCAGGTGCCGATGTCGCCGCCGTCGTTGCCCTCGGCGGCCGCGTCTTCCGACTCGCCCGTGCCGTGGCCGAAGCGCACGTCGTCGTAGGGGTTGTTGTCGTCCCACTGGAAGTCCCAGCCGCAGATGTCGTCGATGTAGGCGTTGCCGTCGTCGTCCACGCCATCAGAGAAGGTGGCGATGAGGTCGGAGGGGTCGAGCAGGTGGTCGGCGGCGTCGTCGCCGGCGGTGATCTCCACTCGCGTGTCGCCTTCGTAGTCGGCCACGGTGAGCGCGCCGTCGCCGTTCTTGTCGTGCACGTCGCTGCCCTCGGGCGGCGGCAGCTCGTTCGCGTTGAGCACGAACTTGCGCACCACGTCGGTGTCGTCCCAGTGAACCCCCGAGTCGATCACCGCGATCACCACGTCGGTGCGGCCGGTGGTCACCCGGAAGGCGCGGTCGAGCCACATCCCGCTGCCCATGCCCTCTTCCTCGGTCGCGTCGAGCGCGACGCCCCACGCCGCCGGAATGTACGACAGGAAGTTCCATTTCCCCTCCATGTCCGAGGGACACAAGTCGGGCCGATCCGGCTCGCCGCACTCGGGGTAGGTGGGGAGAGGGAACTCTGCGAGCGCCAGGCCGATGAGCGTCAACATGCGCTGTCGGCTATCCTCGCAAAGCTCGTGTCCATCGTGCTCACCACATTCCTGGCAGGTCTGGCCGGGTGCGCCTCCTGGAACCAGGCCTGCGGGACGGGAGAAGACGGGCAGCTCTACGGCGAGGCGCTCCACGACTTCGCGCTCGACATCCCCGATCCCGACGCCCTGGCCGATAGTTCCCGCGAGGAAAGTGTCGACACCCCCGGCACCTTCCTTTGGAATGGCGCCGAGTGGCCGGCCGAGGTGCGACTGAAGGGCGGACACAGCTTCCAACCCATCGAGTACAAGCCGGCCTTCAAGATCGACCTCGGGGAGGCGCGTGTCGACGGCGTTCGCCGTTTGACGCTCAACAACATGGTCCAGGACGCCTCGGCCCTCTCCGAGGAAGTCAGCTACGCGCTCTACGCGGCGCTCGGCGTGCCCGCGCCGAGGCACGGCTACGCCTGCCTCGTGGTCAACGGCGAAGACAAGGGGCTGTACAGCGTGGTGGAGACGCTCGACGAGCTGTGGCTCGAAGGGCAGGGGGGAACAGTACTTTTCGAGAGCGACGGTTTCGCCGACCTCACGCCGGAGCTGGTGGGTGGCTTCACCGAGGAGGAGGGCGAGGCCGACCTCGATGCGCTGGTGCACGCCATCGAGGAAGACGGCGTGCCCACCGTGCTGGACCGTGACTTCCATCCGTCGGTCTACGCGATGCTGGCGGGCGAGTTGCTGCTCGGCAATCCTGACGGCTACGCCAGCAACGTGAACAACTACCTGCTGATGCAGGCCGAGGAGCGATGGGCCCTGGTGCCCTGGGGACAAGACTTCAACCTGCGTTTCCGCTACGGCGTGACACACCCGATCTCCGGACTCGGCGCCGGTCCGGGCGTGCTCTACAGTGGCTGCGTGGCCGACGTCGACTGTGTGGAGCGCCTCCGGTCCAACATAGTCGACGGTCGCGACACCTGGCTATCGATGTTCCCGGCTGGGGCCGAGGCGGCGCTGGAACGGGTGGGGAGCGCCTCGCAGCTCGACCCCGTCGACCCCTACGACCAGGCCAAGGTACGCGACGCGCAGGACCGCGCGCTGGCCTACCTGCGCGAGCGCCCCGCCGTGGTGGCCGCCGAGCTCGGGCTCTGACGCGCATGGCCCTCGGCGGGTTCCAGTCGGGCGGTCGGAGGCCGAGGCCGGGGACGATCCAGGCGCCCGCCGCGGTGTAGCCGTCGTACATTGCCTCGCCGAGCGCGGCCAGCGCGACGTCGGGGTGCCCGTCACCGTCGAAGTCGCCGATCCCCTCCACCGCGACCCCGGTCGACTGGAGGTACTCGGTGCCCACCAGCAGGGATCCCGCCGCCGAGGCGGGGATGGAGCCCGCGAGCGGCGGGTAGATCACCAGCGCCGCG
>SXGT01943727.1_pt1 | contig 39422 bp, 40 predicted proteins | sample 3176221 | NCBI WGS metagenome assembly SXGT01 (sample SAMN11356862, study PRJNA531348) | freshwater metagenome | isolation source: freshwater sample F1-120 | place: China: Fuxian Lake, Yuxi | collected 2017-12-25 | reverse complement strand
TGACCGACTCGTTCGGCCGCCACATCGACTTCCGCCACGTGATCCTGATCATGACCTCGAACCTCGGTTCGCAGCAGATGAAGCAGGGCGCGAAGCTGGGCTTTGACCGCCTGTCCGCGGGCGGCCAGAAGATGAGCGCCGAGGAGAAGTCCAAGCGCATGCGCGCCGACGTCATGATCGAGGTGGAGCGCTACTTCCGCCCCGAGTTCCTCAACCGCATCGACGAGCTGATCGTCTTCAACTCGCTGACGCACGAGGACCTCTCGCGCATCGTCCACCTCCAACTCAGCGATGTGCGCAAGCGCATCGCCGACAAGGGCGTGGTGTTGGAACTCGATCCCAAGGCGATCGACTTCCTGATTGCGAAGGGTTTCCACGAAGACTACGGCGCCCGTCCGCTGCGCCGTGCGATCGAGCGTCACATCGAGGACCCGCTCGCCGAAGAGCTGCTGCGCACCTCTTTCTCCGGGAAGGACCGCATCACGGTCATCGCCAACGAAACGGGTGATGGACTGGCCTTCCAGCACCATACCAGCGAGGCTCCGCAGCCGACCCAGACCTGATTCCAGCGACTGGAATTCGTCGAACGCCCGGGCCAACCTGCCCGGGCGTTCTGCTTGGCTTGCCCATGAACCGCGAAACCGCCAGCATGAGGGCGGGTTAATGACGCCATCTCCGATGCAAGGAAACTCACGATGATCGCCCTGTTTGCACTGCTCCCCTTGGTATTCGCCGCCCCCCAGTCCACGCCCGTTGCGGACCCCGCACGCGTCAAGACCGCGATCACCGAGCTTGAGAAGGCCTGGAAGTCGAATGATGCCGCCGAGCGCGTGCGCGCCATCCAGGCGCAGGCTACGGTGGCCGATGCCGAGGTCGTCAAGTGGATCGCCAAGGGCCTCAAGGACAAGCAGGTGGATGTGCAGAAGGCTTCCATCGAGGCCTTGCGCTGGATCAACCACCCCGAAGCGCTCACGGCACTGCAGAACGCGGCCAAGGATGCCAAGTCCTACAAGGAGCAGCCCATGGTCTTCGCTGCGCTGCTCAAGGGCGTCGGTCAGTACAGCAACAAGTCTTCCGTCGCCGTGCTCACCGACGACATCTGGGCCGTCCAGGAACAGCATGTCGTCCAGGCGCGCATCCTCGGACTCGGCCGCATCCGCACGCATGAATCCGTCGAGGCGCTGATCGATCTGATGAAGGTCGCGGGCACGCGCAAGGTCGAGAACGTGATGCCGGATTTCCGTCTCGCACTCGTCGCGCTCACCGGTGTGGACATGGGCGTTTCCCAGCTCGCCTGGCAGCAGTGGTGGAACGACAACAAGTCCAAGTTGAAGATCGCGCCCGCCATGGGCGAGCTGCCTAAGGAGCTTTCCGTCAAGTGGAAGGTCTACTGGGGCGAGATGAACGAGGAAGAGCGCCCGCGCAAGCGCAGTGACCGCGGCAAGGATGCTCCGGAATCACCCGAGGGTCCTGCGGACGGCAAGACGCCGCCCAAGCGCGAAAAGAAGGAGGGCGGCAACTAGCCGCCCTCGCTCGAGCCGACCGGCAGCTCTCTCTCAGTCCTGCCAGGTCTTGCTCACGCGACCGTTTTCGAAGAGCACGTAGGTGTTCTTGCCCCAGGTTTCGTAGCGCCAGACAACGGACTGCTCTCCGCTGGTCGTGGGGGTGCGGGTCGTCGGCGTGCCCAGCAGTGACTCGACATACTCGGTCGATGAGCCGGGCTTGATCTGTTCCAGCGTCTGCGCGCTGATGCGGCGGTTGGGATCCGCGGAGACGCTATCAACCTTAAAGATGCAGGAGGAAACGGAGAGGCACAGCAGGAGGGGCAGCAGCAGTTTCATGAGGGGATCAGGGGACGGGATGCGGATGGGTTCTGGGAGTACGGTGATTCCAGGCCGTTATTGAACGCAGCGGGCGGATTTTTCGGCGACCACGTGTCCGCGCACCGTCCTCTAGGGTGTGATGACACTCACCCATCGTCTGCTGCTGCTGCCCGGCTCTCCGTCCTGGCCTGCGGAATTCCAGGACCTGCAGGCCGCCCCCGAAAGACTGTGGGCGCGCGGAGACCTGCATCTGCTTGCTCCCAACCCGCGCGTGGCGATCGTGGGCACGCGGGCGCCGACACCCTACGGAGAGGCTCAGGCTGCCCGCTTCGCGAGCGTGCTGGCCTCGCAAGGCGTGGTGGTCGTCTCCGGCTGGGCCCGCGGGATCGACCAGTGCGCCCACGCGGCCGCGCTGCGCATCGGCGGCAAGACGCTGGCGGTGCTGGGCAATGGCGTCGACAATCCCTGGCCTGCCAGCGAGCTGCTGCCGCAGATGCTGGAGCGCGGTCTGTTCCTCTCGGAACACGAACCCGAGGAGAGCCCGCGGCCGCATCACTTTCCGCTGCGCAATCGCCTGATCAGCGCGCTCGCCAACTGCGTCGTGGTGATCGAAGCGGCCCATGCCTCGGGGTCGCTGATCACGGCTCGCTGGGCCGCCGATCAGGGCCGCGAGGTGTACGCACTGCCCGGGCGCGTCGATCACCCGATGGCGCGGGGCACGCACAAGCTCTTGCGCGAAGGCGCCAAGCTGGTCGAGGATCCCGAGGAGATCTTGATCGATCTGGGACTGCGCCCGGAGCCCCACGGGGCAGCCGCCATCCCTGAGCAGGAGCGTTCCGGAGTGGTGCGGGCGCTACGGGGCGAAACGCTCAGCGCGGAGGAGCTCAGCACGCGGCTGCAGCAACCCTTGTCTCAGGTGCTGGTCGAGCTCGTCGAGGCCGAGATGCGCGGAGAGGTCACTCGCACGACGGGAGGGAGGTACCGCCGCATCGATGGTTGACGCGTGGCAGCGCGCTCGCGGGTTGCCTTGGGTCAGTGAACCGACGCCACGGTGTGCTCGGCAATCACCATCACGACCGAGATCAGCACCATCCAGAAGCAGAACCACCCGTAGCGCTTGGGCAGCGACTTCCACAGCGGCCCGTCCTCGGGCTCATGGAAGGTTGCGCTGGCGAATACGATCGCGAACGCAGCCAATGCGAACAGCATCACATGGACGATGGAGTCCATCAGGCACCTCCCGAAGAAGAGTGAGTGGCACCCGTCGAGGATGCACTCGCTGCGTTGCCCGCGGCTCCGGCATTTCCGGTCGCGGCCGCGCTGTCCCGCTCCAGGGCCCGCGTTTCCCCGTGCGTGTAGACATCGATCATCGCCAGCACGTTCAGCAGGCCCGCGAGACAACCCAGATCGAGTCCGGCGTCCGCGTAGGCCTGCTCCGCAGTGACACGCGCGGAGCCGAAGACCAGTTGCAGGCCCAGATTGGGCAGACCCGAGAGGAACTGACCCGCCCAGTAGAAGAAGTGGCGCTCGCGGCTGAGGTTGGAGCCCTCCGCCAGCGCGCTGCCGAGAACGAGCATTCCGACCAGCAGCCCGAACCAGACCAGCGCACGGGCCTTGCGACCCTGGAGCCAATGGCCCAAGCCCGGCAGCGCCCAGGCCAGCAGCACGAGCCGCGCGAGGCCGGGGAGTTCGCTGCTCCCCTCCTTGGGGGAGCGTGCATCGCCATGCGCGCGAACCATGAGGCAGATGTTGAGCATGCCGCTCGCGGCCGTGAGCCATGCACCCAGCTCCATCATCGGGGGCCAGGGACGCGGCCAGCCGGGACCGTAGCCGTACTGCTTGATGTGGTAGATCAGCGCGCCAAGGTTGCCGATCTCGGGCGAGAGCAGGCTGGAGCCCGGTCCGCGCAAGTCCGGTTCGAGATACTCGAACAGCATCCCGCCGGAGAGCTGCAGGCCCAGGAAGTAGACACCCTGCACCACGAGGAAACCAAGCAGCCCCACGACGGGCAGGCCGAGGTAGAGGTGACCGGCTCCGGGCAGCAGCCAGGTGAGGATCGCAGCCACCATCGGATTGCCGCGCGGCTCACGGTTCTTGGGCAGGGTCCAGTTCAAGCGGCCTTCGTTTGTACCAACCCGTCCACAATCGGGCCAATGCGAGGAGCAGGAACTTCGCTAGCATTCCAGGCATGAGCGCCCCCTCCCACGAACACACTCTGCGCGTGCGCTACGGCGAGACGGACCAGATGGGTGTCGTCCACCACGCGAACTATCTGCTCTACGTGGAAGAGAGCCGGACCGGATTGATGGCAGCACGGGGCTACTCCTATGCCGAGCTGGAGCGACGCGGATTTGCACTGCCCGTGCGCAAGTGCGAGCTGCGCTTCCGCTCGCCGGCGCGCTACGAGGACGATCTGGTCGTGCGGACCGAGGTCAGAAAGCTGGGAGCCGCCTCGGTCGTGTTCGCCTCCGAGATCCGCAGACCCAAGGACGGTGCCTGGATCGCCAGCGTGACGGTGGAACTGGCCTGTGTGCGCAAGGGCAGCGCGGGACTGGAGCTGTGTCCCCTGCCGGAAGAGCTGCGCGAACGTCTCAGCTCTTGAGAGGCGCGTCAGAGGCCACGCCCATGGCGCCTGCGCGGACTTCGCCGGGTCGGGACGGCAGCGGCGCCGGGAGCATGTCGAGCACGCGGTCCCGGCAGGCCGGGCAGACCTCCCCGTTGGTCAGCCGGTTGAGCCGCGGGGTCTCTTCCACGGCGAGGCCACAGGTGAAGCAAAGGGTCGGCGCGGGCGTGTCCATGCAAGCGTATGTATCGACTGCACCGGGAGACCTGCTTGAGACCCATAAGCACTTGACATATAAGCACTTATGAAATCTCTACCAAACCTGCCGTGCAGGTGAGCTTTTCAAGCCTGAGGGCTGGCACGGGAGGCATCCGAAGCCTACACTTATTCGAAATAGCACCAAAACGGTGCGACATCCGACACCCCCATGCTGCAGCTGACGAAGAAGACCGAATACGGCCTGATCGCGCTGGTCCACCTTGCGGACCGCGGCGGCGAGCTCGTCAGCGTGCGCGAGATCGGCGATCGCTACCCGATCCCCAAGCGCCTGCTGGCCGAAGTCCTCAAGGACCTCGCCCGGGCCGAGCTGGTGCAGTCCCAGCGGGGCGCGACGGGCGGCTACTCCCTTGCCCGCCCGGCCGAGGCCATCACGCTCGGCCAGATCGTCGAGGCCCTCGAAGGCCGTCCGCAGGTCTCAAACTGTGAGACCTCCGTGCCGCACGGCTCGGCACTGCCGGCGACCACGCGCCACTCCGAGTGCGAGATGCAGGGTTTCTGCCGCATCCGCGCTCCGCTGCACCGGCTGCGCGAACATCTGATCGAGATGCTGGAACAGACCACCCTGGCTTCGCTGCAGACCGGCCAGGCCATCGACCACAACCTGCGCCCGCGCGCACAGGCCTCCTGACGGACCATGAAGCTCCCGCTGTATTTCGACTACCAGGCCACCACCCCGCTCGACCCCCGCGTGCTCGAGGCGATGATGCCCTACCTCACCAACGAGTTCGGCAACGCCGCCAGCCGCAGCCATGCCTTCGGCTGGACGGCGGAGAAGGCCGTGGAGGATGCCCGCGCACAGGTTGCGGCCTCGATCGGAGCCAGCCCCAAGGAGATCGTGTTCACCTCCGGTTCGACGGAGTCGATCAATCTGGCCCTCAAGGGCGTGGCGGAGCTGTACTCCGACAAAGGCAAGCACATCGTGACGAGCGAGGTGGAGCACAAGGCCGTGCTCGACACCTGCAAGCGGCTCGAGAGCGAGGGCTACACGGTCACCTACCTCAAGCCCACCAAGACCGGCATGGTGACCCGTGCGATGGTCGAAGAGGCACTGCGCCCGGACACGATCCTCGTGGCGCTGATGTGGGCCAACAACGAGGTCGGCACGCTCAACCCCGTGCGCGAGATCGGCGAGCTGTGCCACGCGCGCGGTGTCCTGTTCTTCACCGACGCCACGCAAGCCGTGGGCAAGGTGCCCGTCGATGTGCAGACCGACCATGTCGATCTCCTGTGCCTCTCGGGTCACAAGCTCTACGGGCCCAAGGGCGTCGGCGCGCTGTATGTCCGCCGCAAGGACCCGCGCGTGCGGCTCGTGGCGCAGATGGACGGCGGCGGCCATGAGCGCGGCATGCGCTCGGGGACGCTGAATGTCCCGGGCATCGTGGGACTGGGCAAGGCCTGCGAGCTCGCCCGCACCGAGCTTGCCAAGGACACCGAACATTCGCGCAACTTGCGCGACTACTTCGAGTCACGCATCTTCGCGGAGCTCGATCACGTGGCGCTCAACGGCGACCGCGAACAACGGCTGCCCAACAACTCGAATCTGTCCTTCGCTTATGTCGAGGGCGAGTCGATGATCATGGGCATCAAGGACATCGCCGTGTCATCCGGTTCAGCCTGCACTTCCGCGAGCCTCGAGCCCAGCCATGTGCTGCGGGCGATGGGTGTCGGCGATGAGCTCGCCCACTCCTCGATTCGCTTCGGCTTCGGCCGCAAGACAACCCGCGAAGAGGTTGACTTCGCCATCGATCAGGTCGTGAAGGCGGTGCGCCGCCTGCGCGAACTCTCCCCGCTCTACGAGATGGTCAAGGAAGGCATCGACCTTTCGACCGTGCAGTGGCAGGGCGGACACTAGAAACACACAGGCTGCGGCAAGACAAGCACTACCATGGCATACAGCGACAAGGTCATCGATCACTACAACAACCCGCGCAATGTGGGCTCGCTCGACAAGCAGAGCCCCAAGGTCGGCACGGGAGTCGTCGGCGCACCGGAGTGCGGCGACGTGATGAAGCTTCAGATCGAGGTCGACGGCGACCGCATCGTGGACGCGAAGTTCAAGACCTTCGGCTGCGGATCGGCGATCGCGTCTTCTTCCCTCGCCACCGAGTGGATCAAGGGCAAGACGCTCGATGAGGCGATGAAGATCAAGAACACCGAGATCGTCGAGGAGCTGTCGCTCCCGCCGGTCAAGATCCACTGCTCGGTGCTGGCCGAGGATGCGATCAAGTCGGCCATCGCGGACTTCAAGCAGAAGCAGGGCCAGGGAGGCGATTCCAAGTGATCACGCTCACCGACCGCGCCGCTGTCGAAATCCGGCGCATCATCAGCGAACAAAAGCTCGGCGACCAGACCGCACTGCGCGTCGGCGTCAAGGGCGGAGGTTGCTCAGGCTTCTCGTACACACTGGGCTTTGACGACGCCATCGGCGAGGTCGATCAGGTCAGCGAGATCGACGGCATCCGCGTCGTCTGCGATCCCAAGAGCTTCCTCTATCTCAACGGCACGCAGATCGACTTCGAGGACAATCTGATGGGCCGCGGCTTCAAGTTCGGCAACCCGAACGCGGCCAAGAGCTGCGGCTGCGGCGAGTCCTTCTCGGTCTGATGTCGGAACAATGCCCCGCCTGCGGCGCACAACTGCCGACCCCGCTGGCCTGCGCTGCATGCGGTGCGTTGATCGATCCGCCGCCGGGCCTGAGCCCGTGGGCCCTGCTGGGGCTCGAGCCGTGCTGGCGGGTTGATGCGGGTGAGCTCCAGAAGCGGCTGGTGCGCCTTTCGCGCCTCATGCATCCCGACTTTTTTGCCGCCGCTCCGCAGGCTGCCCGCGATCTCGCCGGTCGCAACAGCGCGCGACTCAATGATGCTTACGCCACCCTGCTCGATCCTGCGCGTCGCACGGAGTGGATCCTCACCGACCGCGGCGCACCGTCGGCGCAGGCGGAGCGCACGATGCCGCAGAGCTTCCTGATGCAGGTGCTCGAGTGGAACGAAACACTGGACTCGGCGCGCGAGACGCAGGGTGCCGCACGAGCTTCCGCCCTGCAGAATCTGCTGGCCGAGTTGAGCCCGCAGCGGGAAGCACTGCTCGGCCGTCTGGGCTCCCTCCTGGAGCCGCTCCCTGCGCCCGGATCTCCGGCACTGCTCGCCGCACGCCGCGAACTCAACGCGCTCGCCTATCTCGATCGTGCGCTGGCCCAGATCGAAAGCCTGCGCCTCTCCGCCTGACGCCACTCATCCACTCCCTCCCATGGGCTACATCGAACTCAATGTGCTGAACACCGGCCCCGCGCAGAGCGCGCTGGGCATCGATCTGGGAACGACCAATTCGCTCGCGGCGGTCTGGCGCGACGGGCGTCCGCAGGTGCTCAAGGTCGACGGCCGCAGCTCGCTGGTGCCTTCGGTGATCTACTTCCCCGGCGATGGCCAGCCGATCGTAGGTCGTGAAGCCCGCGAGCAAGCCATCGCGGATCCTGAGCACGTGCTGTTCAGCATCAAGCGCTTCATGGGACGCGGGCTCAAGGACGTGGCAAGCGAACTCGAACGCCTGCCCTACCGCGCCAGCGAGAACGAGCGCGGCCTGATCCAGCTGGAGGCGCGGGGACGAAAGTACTCGCCCGAAGAACTGAGTGCCCTGATCCTGATGAAGGTGCACGATGTCGCCTGCCAGTCGCTGGCCGGCCAAGACACGAAGAAGTGCGTGATCACCGTCCCTGCCTACTTCGATGACACGCAGCGCCAGTCGACGCGCGATGCGGCCAGAATCGCGGGTCTGGAAGTGCTGCGCATCATCAACGAACCGACTGCCGCGAGCCTCGCCTACGGTCTGGATCAGCGCGGCAAGGGCAATGTGGTCGTCTACGATCTGGGCGGCGGCACCTTCGACGTCACCGTGCTCTCGATCGAGGAAGGCGTGTTTCAGGTCCGGGCGACGGCCGGCGACACGCATCTGGGCGGCGATGACTTCGACCAGCGGCTTGCCGATCTGGCGCGCAAGGCAATCGCCGCGCAGCACGGGACGCGCGTGCTCGAGGACCCGGGCTTCCAGCAGGCGGTACGACTCGCCGCGGAGCAGTGCAAGATCGCGCTCACCGGCGATCCGGAAGCGGAACTGCACCTGTCGATCCCGGAATTGCGCATCAGCTGGCGCCAGCGCGTGACGCGCGAGGAATTCGACGCGCTGTGCGCGGATCTGCATGAGCGCACGCTCACCGCCTGCCGTCAGGCGCTCTCCGACGCCAAGGTCAGGGTAAGCGAGATCGACGAGGTGGTGCTGGTCGGCGGTTCGACACGCATGCCCGGAGTGCGCTCGCGCGTGGAGAGCTTCTTCGGCCGCAAGCCGCACACCGAGCTCAACCCGGATGAGGTCGTCGCGCTGGGCGCGGCCGTGCAGGCTCACATTCTCATGGGCGGCCGCCGCGACATGCTGTTGCTGGATGTGACGCCCCTGTCGCTGGGCATCGAGACCATGGGTGGCGCGGTCTCGAAGATCATCGACCGCAACTCGACCATTCCCTGCGAGGCGACCGAGGGTTTCACCACCTATGCGGACAACCAGACCGGCATCGACTTCCACATCGTGCAGGGCGAGCGCGAGCTCGCCAAGGACTGCCGCAGCCTGGGCCGGTTCCAGCTCAAGGGCATTCCACCGATGCCGGCCGGCCTCGCCCGTGTCGCGGTCAAGTTCCACATCGACGCGGACGGCGTGCTGACGGTCAGTGCCAAGGAGCTGGGGACCGGTGCCAATGCCCACATCGAGATCCAGCCCATGCACGGACTGACCGATGCGGAAGTCGAAGGCATGCTGAGCGAGGGCTTCCGCAATGCGCGCGAGGACTTCGAGGCGCGCCGTGCGGCCGATCTCGCCACCGAACTTGGGACCATGATTCAGGCCACCGAGAAGCACATGAACGCCGCGCGTGCCGGACTCGACCGCGAGAGTGTGCGGGATCTGGAGGATGCGCTCACTGCGGCCCGAGCGGCGCTGCAGTCGCGCGACCCCAAGGCCCTGCAGTCCTCGCGCGATCAGTTCGAACGCGCCACGCTGCCGCTCGCCGCGCTGCTGATGAACAACGTGGCGCAGAAGGCGCTGATGGGCAAGTCGCTGGGCGAGGTCTAGCCCTTTTTCTTGCCCTGCGAGGCCACTGCATGCTGTGCGGCGGCCACTTCCTCGGCGCTCGCAAGATAGCGGCTGCGAATCGGCTTGAGATCGGCATTCAGCTCGTACACCTGCGGAATGCCGGTCGGGATGTTGAGCGAGACGATCTTGTCGTCGGGGATGCCATCGAGGTGTTTGATCAGCGCACGCAGGCTGTTGCCGTGCGCCGCGATGATCAGGCGCTCACCCGCGCGCACGCGCGGTGCGATGACCCCTTCCCAGTAGGGCACCACGCGCGCCACGGTGTCCTTGAGTGATTCGGTCAGGGGGCGCTGCTCCGGACGCAGCTGCGCATAGCGGCGATCCGCACATGGATTTTCCGCGGCATCAGCGGCGTACGCCGGCGGCGGGATGTCGTAGCTGCGCCGCCAGATCAGCACCTGTTCCTCGCCGTGAAGCGCTGCGGTTTCCGCCTTGTCGAGGCCGGTGAGGGCTCCGTAGTGGCGCTCGTTGAGCCGCCAGTCACGCGTCTCCGGGATCCACTGGCTGTCGAGCTCCTCCAGGATCAGGCCCAGCGTCTTGATCGCACGCTTCAGCACCGAAGTGCAGGCCGCATCGAAGACAAAGCCCTCTTCGCGCAGACGGCGCCCGGCCTCGCGCGCTTCCGTGATGCCCTTCTCGGACAGCGGCACATCACGCCAGCCCGTGAAGCGGTTCTCGCGGTTCCATTGGCTCTCACCGTGACGGACGAGGACGATCTTGTGCATGTTTGTGCTCCTCACTACTGCATGAGCTTTTCGACTGCGACACGAATTTCCTCGCACAGCTGCCGGCTGCGGGCGAGACGTCGATCCGCTTCGGCGAGTTTCTCGTCGACGAAGGCACGATCCGTGATGTCGAGCGCGTTGATCCGGACATTGAGATAGGCCGATTCCACGGCAGTCCGCAGGCACCACGAACCGCTGACGCAGTCGCTGGCGAGGTTGGGGTTGATGACTGCGGCGAGCGGCGCCATCAGCTCCAGCGCCTGAAGGGCGCAGCCCATGGTCTCCAGCGGCACTTCAAGCGCACCCTTGAGCGCGTGCTGAACGGCCAGCGTACGCGCGGCCTTCTCCTCATCGGTGTTCTTGGGCAGCTTGCGCGCGGCGCTGACCCGATCATAGGCCTGCGAGTCCGCATCGATCAGCGGCGAGAGACGTGCGCGCAGCCGATCGAGCTCCAAGGCATGGCGGGCCGCAGATGTCTGGACGGCCGCATAGCGTTCGCCACTGGTGAAGCGCAGGGCCATCGCACACAACGCAGCACCGAGTCCGCCTGCGTGCGCAGCGACGCTGCCTCCGCCCGGTGTGGCCGTGCGCTCGGCGATCCGCTCCTCGAAGCGCGTCAGAGAAAGCTCAGCAAGTCGGTTTTCAGTCATCGGGCCGGGATTCTAGTGGTGCGGCCCGCTTCGGATGTACCACAATTGTACATTCATAAATACATACAAAACAACAACTTAGAACGATGTTTCAATCAACCATTGGGGAGCGAGGCATGGGAGTTTCTAATTTGTGCCACCCAGCGGCAGAGCTCGTCTCGGACGCTATCCACCCCGGCTCTTGAAGATCGCCTTCGTCAGCCCCGAACTCCAGTCGCTCGTGCGGCGCACGAGCCTGGCAGAAGTGTCGGAGTCCCTCGCACGCACACTGCGGCAGGAGGGCAACGATGTCCGCGTCTTTTTACCCTACCATGCGGACCTCCAGACCGGAAGCCTCACCGACCTGAGGTCCCTTGGCGAGATCAAGGTCAAGGATGGCACCGGCAAGACTTCGGTGACTCTGCACTCGGCGCGTCTGGGCGATCTGCCGATCTATCTGATCGACCACCCCACCCTGCTGCGCAACCGCCATCCCTATGCGGATGATGAGGGCCCGTACGCGGACAATTGGCGTCGCTATGCGGTCTTTTGCCGTGCGGTGCTGGAGAGCTTCCCCAAGCTCGAGTTCGAGCCCGATGTCGTGCACTGCATGGATTGGGTCACGGGCCTGATCCCGCTGCTGCGCGAAGTCGAATACGCACCGAAGCAACCCGATCACCCGGCTGCGAAGGCCGGCACCTTCTTCTCGATCCACAACCTTGCGATGCAGGGCGCGTTCGAGCGCGAAGTGCTGCCGCAGATGGGTCTCCCCCACAGCGTCTTCACGAACGTGCGCGGCGTGGAGCTGGCCGGCAAGGTCAACTTCCTCAAGGCCGGCTGTGAGAACGCCACGCTGATCGGCCTTTCGTCACCGAGTCAGGCGCTGCGCATTCAGGAGACGGACCGCGGCTACGGGTTGGAGGACACGTTCCGCCGCCGCGCCAAGGATCTGGTCGGCATCACGCACGGCATCGACTATCGCGCGTGGGATCCATCGCAGGACACGCTGCTGGCGCAGAACTTCTCCATCAAGGACAAGGAACTCGCAGGCAAGAAGCGCTGCAAAGCGGCGTTGCAGCAGGCGTTGGGCCTCGACATCGGGCCACGGGTATCCGTCGCGGCCGTCATCGGCCGTTTGGACGCCGACAGCGGCTTCGACATTCTGGCCGAGGTGCTCACTCAGGTCATGGAGCGCAATGTCGAGGTCGTGCTGATGGGCTCCGGCCGCCACGAGATACTTGAGCGCGTCCGGACAATGGAGCAGACCTTCACGGGACGCTGCCGCCTGATCGAAGGCTATCAGCTCCACACGGCGCATACGCTACTGGCCGGCGCGGACCTGCTGATCATGCCGTCGCATTTCCACTCCTCGAACGCGCTTGCCGCGATCGGCATGCGCTACGGGGTCGTGCCGCTGATCTACGCCCAGAGCGGTCTGGATGACACGGTTGTGGACATCGAGACCAACCCGCGTCAGGGCACGGGCTTCGTATTTCGCCACTACTCCGGCGATGGCCTGCTGGAAGGCGTCGATGCGATGCGCAAGGTCTACAAGGACGCCACCGAGTGGCGTTCGATCGTCATGCGCTGCCTCAAGCAGGACTTCTCCTGGCAGACCACGGCCCAGAACTACGTCAAGGCCTACCGCCGCGTGGCGCGGCGAGTGAAGTCGCGCACGGAAGACTGAGGCGCCATGCGGCTGGTCGGCATTGATCTGGGCGGCACGGCCATCAAGGCCGGTGCGATCCGCGCGGACGGCACCCTTCTGGAGCGCAGGCAGATCCCGACGCAGTTGGAGCGCGGCGCCGAGGATTTGCTCGATCGCATGGCGCAGCTGGTCCGCGAGCTGGGCTTTGAGGGGCGGGCCGGCATCGGTTCGCCGGGCCTGATCGACGCGCGCGGTGGACGCGTGCTGCAGAGCCCCAACCTCGCCTGCCTGGAGCGGGTCAACTTGCTCGCAGGATTGGCGCGACGTCTGGGCGTCGAGCCGGGGGCGCTGGCTCTGGAGAACGATGCCAATGCCGCCGCTTACGGCGAACACTGGCTGGGCCGCGGGCGCAATGAGCAGGACTTCCTGCTTGTGACGCTTGGTACGGGCGTCGGGGGCGGACTGATTCTCGGTGGAGAGCTCTACGCAGGTCCCGGCGGCATGGCCGGAGAAGTCGGCCACATGGTGGTCGATCCGCGCGGTCCGCGCTGCGGTTGCGGGCGGCTGGGCTGCCTGGAAACTCTTGCTTCCGCGACGGCAGCCATGCGACGCGCGGAGGAGTCCGGGCTCGGCACGGATCTGTCCGCACTGGCGCAGGCCGCGCGCCGCGCCGCCGGAGCGGAGCGTGAGCTGCTGCGCGAGGTGGGCTGCGACCTCGGCCGCGGGCTGGCGTCGGTCGTGACGCTCCTGGACCTGCGCTGCTTTGTCATCGGCGGCGGCTTCGGTGCGGCCCTCGACACACTGGTCGAGGGAGCGCAATCCGGGCTGGCCGAGCGTTGCTTCGGCGAGCGCGTCGACACCGTGCGCATCCTGCCAGCAGAGTTGGGAGCGGATGCCGGCTGGATCGGCGCTGCGCGCCTGAAGCATCCATCCCGTAGGATCTAGGCTGCATGCAGCCCCTGATCCGCGTCCGTGAACTGCGCAAGCGGTACGGCAAATCGCTGTTCGGCCGAGGAGGACAACTCGCGCTCGACGGCGTCAGCATCGAGGTCGGCCGCGGGCAGGTCTTCGGCCTGCTCGGCCCCAACGGCGCCTGCAAGACAACCATGCTCAACATCCTGCTGGGCCTCCTGAAGGATTATTCGGGCGATGCAGAGATCTTCGGTCTTCGTCCGTCGGATCCTGCGTCGCGCCGCAAGGCCGGCTACCTGCCTGAGGCGCACCGACTGCCGGGCTACCTCACCGGCCGACAGATGCTGCGACTCTTCGCGCAGATGTCCGGTGTCGAGAGCAGCGAAGTCGATGACCGCATGACGACGCTGCTGAAGCGCGTCGGGATGAGCGAAGCGGCCGACAAGAAGATCTCGCAGTACTCCAAGGGAATGCAGCAGCGCATCGGACTCGCGCAGGCGCTGATCCACGAGCCGGAGCTGGTTTTCCTCGATGAGCCCACCGATGGCGTCGATCCCGTGGGACGCATGGCGATCCGCGAGCTGGTCGGCGACTTGCGTGCGCAGGGCACGACGCTGTTCCTCAATTCGCACCTCCTGATGGAGGTCGAGCTGATGTGCGATCGCGCCGTGATCATGTCGCACGGCCGAATCCTGCGCAGCGGAACCATGGCGGAGCTGACTCCGCGCACGGGCACGGTGCACTTCGGCATCTCCGCCGCGCCGCAACCCCTGGAGACGCTGCTCGCCGGGCTGGGCCACGGCCTGCGATGCGACGAGTCGGGTTTCGAACTGGGACTCAACGAAGAGGAGATCGACGCCGTGATCGACCGCCTGCGACGGCACGGTGTGAGCATCCGATCGATCACGCCGCGCAAGCAGAGCCTTGAAGAGGCCTTCATCGGACTCGTGGGCGGGCAGGGAGGTGCACGATGAACCGCAGCATCGCCAAGGCGCTGGCGCTCGATGCCTACTATCAGGTGCTCGACAACCGCGTGTTCCGGCTGCTGCTGGTGCTCGCGGGCATCCTGATTCTGCCGACACTGCTGATCGGTGCCCGCGAGGAAGGGCTGGTGATCCTGTTCGGGATCAAGACGATCCCCTGGAGCGCATTCCTCGAGGCCTTCGGCAACGTGCGCATGGAAGTGCCGGCGGACTTCCACAAGTCCTTCATCGCCGGGTTCCAAGACATGATCGTGCAGAATCTGGCGGGTTCCGCCGGAGTGCTGTTCAGCATCGCCGCCACCGCGTTCTTCGTTCCGCGCATGCTGGAGAAGGGCAGCGCGGATGTGGTCTTCTCCCGCCCGATCGGGCGCACCACGCTGCTGCTGACACGCTGGCTCTCGGGGGTCATCTTCGTCGCACTGCTGTCCACGGCGCTGGTGCTGGGTCTGCATCTGTCATTGCTACTGGTCTCGGGCCACAGCGATCCGGCGTTCCTCTGGAACATTCCCTCGCTGGTCTATGTCTTTGCACTGGTGCACGCGGTATCGACGTTGACCGCGGTGCTCACGCGCAGCAGCGTGGCCGCCATTCTGGTGGCCCTGATGTTCTTCCTGTTCAACGGGTGCATCCATCGCGGCTGGATCACGCTGCAGCACCGCGATGCCATCCAGCAGCAGCAGCAGGCCGAGGCCAAGGCCAGCGAGGAATCACCGACCGAGGATTCGGAATCCGGCCTGCTGCAAGCGCTCAAGACCGCACTCCATGTGGCGCACCATGCGCTGCCCAAGACCACGGATGCGGACCTGATCGTGGGCAATCTGCGTGAGTCCATCAGCGGCAAGGTCACCCTGATTCAGGACACCGCCAGCGGTGCGTACTGGAAGGAGCAGCCGGAGGACCTCTCGCTGACGGGCACGCGCGGCCTGCGGGATCTCTCCGTCGAGCCTGCGGTCTGGGAATGGAAACGCGGCGATCAGCAGATCGGAACGCTTAGCATTCGCCGCGAGAGTCGCTTGATGGACTCGGCCAACGGCAAGATCCGCAAGCGCAGCTCGCGTGTGGTGGCCAAGGAGTTCCTCGCCACGCTGCCGACGGAGGCGCAGCCCAAGCTGGAAGGTCTCTCCTACGGAGCCTTCGGGGGTGACTTGGTGGTCTGGAGCGAAGACGGTCAGCGGCGTCTGCGCTCCTGGACCAGCGTTGGCGACTCCTTCCTGATCGGGGAGGCTTCCGTGGCCGGAGATGCGCTGCCTCCGGAGCAGGTGCAGCGGAACTACGGTTTCCTCTTCGCGCGCATGGAGTTTGACCGCGATGATCCGCGCGCGCTTTCAGAGGCGGATTGGTATCGCAAGCGCCTCAGCTGGACCGCCGGTTGGCCGTACAACACCGTCTGGTCGCTGACGAGTTCGGTGGTGTTCGCAGCCCTGCTGCTGGCCATCGCCGCCTGGAGACTGTCCCGCATCGACTTCTAGCCATGGGCGTCGACAGCACTCTCGTGGAAGCGCTGCGGCGCGAACTCGGATCGGATGGCGTCCTCGACCGCCGCAGCCAGCGCGTCCCCTACGAATGCGACGGCCTTGCGTTCGCAAGGCAGGTACCGGAGCTGGTGCTGCTGCCGCGCGATACGCAGCAGACGGCCGCCGCGATGCGACTGCTGCATGAGGCGCGCGTCGCCATCGTTCCACGGGGCGCGGGCACGGGGCTATCCGGCGGAGCGACGCCCGTCGAAGGCGGAGTCACGATCGGCACCGGCCGCATGCGCTCTGTGCTGCATATCGACGCCCTGAATCGATGGGCGCGCGTGCAGGCCGGCGTGGTCAATGCGGACCTCGGTCACGCCTGCGAGAGCCATGGACTCTTCTACGCGCCGGACCCCTCCAGCCAGAAAGCCTGCACCGTCGGCGGCAACGTGGGTGAGAATTCCGGCGGACCGCACTGCTTCCGCTACGGCAATACCAGCCAGCATGTGCTCGGACTTGTGATCGTCACGCCGCAGGGTGAGATTCTCGATCTCTCGGAACCGCAGGTGGACCCGCAGGGCCTTGATCTGGTCGGGCTCTTCACCGGCAGCGAGGGCATGCTCGGCATCGCAACCGAAATCACGGTCCGCCTCCTGCCCGTGCCGGAGGTCGTCGAGACTTGGGTGGCGCTCTTCCGCAGTCTCGACGCCGCCTGTGATGCAACCAGCGACCTGATCGCCGCACGAGCCGAACCTTCCGCCATCGAGATCCTGGACAAGCTCACCATCGAGGCGGTCGAGCAGAGCGTGCTGCGAGCCGGATACCCGCAGGATGCCGAGGCCGTCATGCTCCTTGAGCTTGAGGGCAGCGAAGCCTCCGTGCAGGCCAACGCCGCAGTGATCGAGCCCCTGCTTGCGGTACGCGGCGCCTTCGGTCTGCGCCGCGCGCGCGCCTCGGCTGATCGCGCGCGCCTCTGGGCCGGCCGCAAGGGCGCGTACGGCGCCATGGGACGCATCGCGCCCGATCTGTATGTCTGCGATGCAGTGGTGCCGCGTCGACATCTGCGCGCATTGGTTCGGCGCACAACGGAGATCTGCTCTGGCAAGGGGCTGCGCATCGCAAATGTCTTCCATGCCGGTGATGGAAACCTGCACCCCAACATCTCCTACGATCGACGCAACCCCGAGGAACTGCGCCGCGTGCTCGAGGCGGGCGACGAGATGATGCGGGCCTGCATCGAGGCGGGCGGATCGCTGTCAGGGGAACACGGCATCGGTCTCGAGAAGCTCTCGGCCATGCCTTGGATGTTCAGCAGCGAAGATCTGGCTGTCATGTGCCGCGTCCGCGAGGCCTGGGACCCCGAGTGCCGCATGAATCCAGGCAAGCTGCTTCCGATGCGGGCCTGCATGGAGACGCGCATGCGCGCGCCCGGTGCCACATGAGCACGCTGCACACTGCGGGTCGGGAACGCGTGGCACTGCTGCCGCGCTCGGCGGAGGAACTCTCCGAACTTCTCGCTCGATGCCGTGCGGAGGGGCGCCGCGTACTGGCGATCGGCACAGGATGCGCCCTGCGCGAAGACCTGCTGTTGCAGGAGCGTGATCAGATCATCTCCACGGAGCGGATGCGCGGGATCATCGAGTATGAGCCAGCCGAGGGCGTGGTCACCGCCTGGTCCGGCACGCGTCTCTCCGAGCTGCGCAAGACCGTGGAAGCCGGCGGCCACCTGCTCACGCCGGCTCTCCCTCTGGAAACTGAGCGCACACTCGGAGGCGTCATCGCCGCCGGAGCTTCAGGATCTGACCGGCTGCGCCATGGTCCCCTGCGCAACCATGTTCTGGGCGTGCGCGTTGCCGATGGAGAGGGGATCATCACCAGATCCGGCGGACGTCTCGTCAAGAACGTGACCGGTTACGACCTTCCGCGATTGCACACCGGCGCCCGGGGCTCGCTCGGGGTGATCGTGGAAGCCTCGCTGCGCCTGTTTCCGCTGCCCGCCGTGCGTAACGGCTGGTGGCTGGATGCGCAGAGCGGCGCCCACGCCTGCCGGGTCGCCCTGCAGGTTCGCGCGACGCGCGCTCAGCCGCTTTCCATGACGGCATTGCGCCTCGACAACCGCTGGCAACTGCATGTCGAGCTGGCGGGACATGCGGCGGTCATCGAGGATGAGGAACGCATCCTGCGCGGAATTTCCAGCTCCTTCCAGGCCAACGAAGCGGGCAGGACGGACCTTGAACAGCTCATGCTGCGCCTGCGGAATCAGCACCACTTGAGCTGCCAACCTGCCCGGATCGAGGAGCTTGTCGCCCAGCTGGAGGCGGATCCGACGACAGGCGACCTGCTCGTGGATCCAGGCATCGCCACGGTTCGATGGACGGGTGCGCGTCCTGTGCCGGAGGTGCCGCCGCTCTCCGGCGTGCAGCGTGCGCTCGAGCAGCGCATCCGCAAGGCAATCGATCCGCACGGCATGTTCCTGAGAGGCTGACATGGACAACCACTCGCTCGTCGACTACGCGAAGAGTCTGGACTGCGTGCACTGCGGTCTGTGCCTCAATTCCTGTCCGACCTACCGCATCACCGGCCGTGAGTCCTCAAGCCCGCGGGGTCGCATCCACCTGATGCGCTCCGTTGCCGAGGGTGCGATCGAGCCGGATGACGATTTTGCCGAGGAGATGGACTTCTGTCTCTTGTGCCGCAACTGCGAGAGCGTGTGCCCCTCGGGCGTGCGCTACGGCGCGATGATGGAACACACTCGCGGAGCGTTGGAGGAACGGCGTCAGCGGCCCTGGACTGCCCGGCTTGCCCGCAGCATCGGTTTCGGAATCCTCCGCGATCGCATGGCGCTGCGCGTCACGGCCCGTCTGGCGCGTCTGGCCGAAGGCACCGGGCTCGCGCGGCTCGTTGGCGCCCCGGCATTGCCGCGGCACGCGGAGCGCGTCCTGCTGCCCACGCACATGCCGGCAGAAGGCGGGGAGTTGGCGCGTGTCGCCATGCTCGAAGGCTGTGTGATGCCGGAACTGCTCGGGCATGTGCAGCGCGCGACGGCGCAGGTGCTGCAAAGAGCGGGCTGCACCGTGCAGATCAGCCCCATGCATGTCTGCTGCGGATCGCTGCACGCGCATAATGGCGAGGTCAAGGCTGCGTGCGAGCTCGCGCGGGCCACGATCGAAGCCTACGAGCGCCTGACGGACGAGCGGGGCAATCCTCTGCCCTTGATCATCAACAGCGCTGGCTGTGGCTCGCACATCAAGGAATTCGAGCACCTGTTTGCCGACGACGAAACGATGGCGGTACGTGCGCGAGCACTCTCGGGGCGCAGCTTCGATCTCAGCCAGTTTCTGGCGCGGGAACCGTTTCGCTCACGCCTTATGCAGCGTTTGAATCCGAAGGCAAGCCATCAGGGTCCCTATGCATGGGATGACCCCTGCCACCTGTGCCACGGCCAGGGGGTGCGGCGGGAACCGCGCGAGTTGCTGCAGGCCGCTGTCGGAGACGGTCTGGTGCCGCTGGCAGACCCCGAGAGCTGCTGCGGATCGGCGGGCATCTACTCGCTGCTGCGCCCGCGCGACTCGCAGGCCGTTCTCCAGCCGCGCATCGAGGCGCTGCGGGCCAGCGGAGCCCGAACGCTGGTCACCAGCAATCCCGGCTGTCAGATGCAGTGGGAGGCGGGCATTCGCACGGCACAACTGGATGTGAGCGTCTCGCACCTTGCCGAAGTGCTCGAGCGCGCCAGCCGCTAGCGCGGCGGAAATTGCTGCATCAGCCGCTCGGCGGCGGCCTTGGATCCGCGCTGATTCCAGGGAAAAAGAATGTTAACCACGGCATTTCGGGCACCCGTACTGAGATTGACGCGGACGGCGTCGCGGAAGGCGCCCTTGTCGTGAAAGCGCTCGTGCACGTATTCGGCATCGAAGCCGCCCCACGGCAGGTTGCCGGCATCCAGACGCACGATCCCGCCGGACTCATCGAGCATGGCAAGATCCTTGGCGCGCGCCGAGGACAGTTGGGTCCGAACCTGCTCGGCTCCATCCTGGGGGCCGTACCATGCAAAGATCAGACGTGAGGCTTCGCCCAACGGCTTGCCTTCGGCCAGCTGCTTCCAATCCTTCACAAAGCCCGGCGGCGGCGGCGGCTGATCGCCCGTGAGGTTGACCTCGCTGGCCATGTGGACCAGCCGTTCACCGGGGCCGAACGTGAAGAAGCCGGCGGGGATCTCCTCCGCCTGGAGGACCTTCCAGTTCGCGGGCAGGGTTTCGATGGCAAAATTCCCGGTCAGCTGCGCGGTGCCGTCGATTTCACTGCGCCGGGATAGCCAAAGGCCGACGAACACCATCACCAGCAGCATCAGGCCTGCCAGCAGGCCGAAGGCACCGAACAGCGTTTCGCGGCCGGGCCGTTGAACTTCAGCGTTGTCCGACATGGAAGGGCTCGAAGAAGCGGTGGATCTCGTCGTCAGCAATGGCCTCGGAGGAACTGTCGATGCGGGTGAGTTGCACCAGCAGAGGCCGCAGGCTGCCCTCCTTGGACATGTCGAGGATCACACTGGCTCCATTGGTCATGCCGTTGGGTCCACGCACGCCTTCTTGCAGAAAGCGCATTCCCTTGCGCTCGACTCCCTGAATGGTGATCTGCATCTTCTCGGCATTCTTGCGTTCACCCAGACCGAAGAGCCCCTTGTAGCCGGAAGGGTCGGTGACAGCGTCCTTGGTGTTCTGGGCATCCGCTTCGGGAAGATTCATCACCATCACCTGCAGACTGCCTTGCTGAAGCACGAACATCTGCACGCTCATCAGATCGAGCCCCATCTGCAACTCGAGGCCCAGCGGTCGCTGCTCGAAGGGCAGCAAGGCCTGGAGCTTCGGCCACTGTGCTTCCGAGTCCATGGCGGGCTCCAGCACGTTCGTCTTCAACCAGCTGGCGCCGAAGTACAGGCCGCCCGCCGCCAGCAGTAGGAGCAGCAGGCAGCCACAGCCGGTGTAGATGACCCAGCGCGGAACCAGTCCCGAACGAGGCCCGAAAGAGGGATTGCGCGGCTGAATCATGTTTTTCGTTCTTTCTGAATGCGTCGGGCGGAATCTACCAGAAGCTTGTACTCCCGCTCCCATAGACGATTCAAACGCCCCATTATTTTCTCGCGGGGAGCGCCCTTCGGCAGGCCCCGCGCCGTCTGCGCGAGCAGCGCGATCAGACCCTCGTAGTCGTGCCAGTCGACATACTCGGGCGCGATCGAGCCCTTGGGACCGCAGTTGTGGTAGTTCCCCAGCGCGAGGCAGGCACCGGCCGCGCGCACGCCGAAGGCATTGTAGACCGTGGACTCGCAGCTGCCGCCATCCATGAGTGCGCGTTGCCAGCGGAACTCCGGCGCACCCGCCGCCACCGCAGCGGCGGCATCCTCCAAGGCGAGTGTCAGCTCGGGATCGAAAACGCTCATGCGATCACCTGCGCGAATCACAGGACCGAGTCCCGGCTTCGCCGTCGTGCGCCTGGGTGAGCACTCCAGACCGATCACCTGCATGTTCTTCGCGGCGCCGCTGCGCATCAGACCGAGACAGCCCACGAAACCGGTCTCTTCCGCGCGCGTGAAGATGCCCGCGACGGATTGCGGGTGATGTTCGGCAGCGAGGATCTCAAGCACACTCAGGATCGCCGCAGCGCCCATCAGGTCATCGCACACCCGCGCGTGCAGGCGGCGACCGCGCACGACCCCGTTCGGCAGGTCGAAAACACCGAACATGCCTTCGCGCGCTCGCCCCCTGAACTCCGTCAGCACGGCCTCACTGCCGCCCTGCGGATTCTTCTCCACCTTGCCCACGACCGCCGTTGCCAACGCAGACAGCGTGCGCGGATCGTGAAAGCGCACCGGTGCACCGGCCAGAAATCGTTCCGGGACGCCCCCAACCAGGAGGACCCGATGCGCCTTGCCGCGCTTGCCGAGGTAGTGAAAGCCAGGGTGGTCGAGGTGTGCGCTGAATGCGAGCTCAACCTTGCGGCGCTTGCCGGGCGTGCGCACGATCAGATTTCCGTAGGCATCCTCCTCCAGCGTGAATCCCGGATGGGCGGCAGCGAAGGCGCGCACCACCTCGAGCGGACCTGACTCGAAATAAGATGTCGTCGGGGATTCCAGCAGAGCGACGGCGTGGCCAAGCGCCTGCTGTCGCTGCGCCTCCGTCAGCACACCTGTACTGGTCCTCGGCAGAGCAAAGCGCGAGGGAGCAGCCTCGCGCAGGGCCTCACTCCTTCCACTCATAGAAGCCCTTGCCGCTCTTCTTGCCCAGTTCACCGCGGGCGACCTTCTCGATCAGCAGGGCGGGCGGAGCAAAGCGGCTGCCGAACTCCTTCTCTAGGTACTGGGCGATCGAAAGGCGCACGTCGAGGCCGACCAGATCGGTCAACTGCAGAGGGCCCATGGGATGGCCGTAGCCCAGCGTCATGGCCTTGTCGATGTCCTGAGCGGATGCGATCCCGCTCTCCAGCATGCGAATCGCTTCCAGACCCAGCAGGATTCCCAGACGCGAGGATGCAAAACCAGGTGCGTCCTTCACGACGATCGGGTCCTTGCCCAGCCGCACGCCCAGTTCCACCGCCGTGCGCACCGCACTGGCCGAGGAGCGATCGGTGGTGACCACCTCGATCAGCTTCATGATGTGCACGGGATTGAAGAAGTGCATGCCCACCACGCGCTCGGCGTGGGGCGTCACGGAAGCGATGCGTGCGATCGGCAAGGATGAGGTGTTGGTTGCAAGCAGCACATGCGATCCCAGCTTCTCGCCGATGTTCGAGAAGATCTGCTGCTTGAGCTCCAGCTTTTCGGGGACCGCTTCGATCACCAAGTCGACGCCCTCAATGGCCTCGTCCAGCTGGATCGTTCCGCTGAGCCGCGCGACCGCGGCGTCGCGGTCCGCCTGCGTGACCTTGCCCTTCTGAACGCCCTTGTCGAGGTTGGCGCGCACGGAGGCAAGCCCGCGCTCCACAGCTCCGGGCATCAGGTCGTAGAGCTTCGTGGTGATGCCTGAAGTGGCGAGGACATGGGCGATGCCGTGTCCCATGGTGCCGGCGCCGAGCACTGCGGCGCGCTGGATCTTGGCAGCTTCGATCGTGTTCATGATTCAGCTTCCGGGGGTCAGGATGATCTTGCCGAGCACTTGACGCGTCTCGAGCAGTTCGTGCGCTTCGCGCACCTTGGACAGAGGGAGGATGCGGTCGATCACCGGCTGATAGGCGCCACGCGCCACGCGCTCAAAGATCGGACCGAACGCGCTGCGCGGCCCCATCGTGGATCCGAGCACCGACTGGTTCTTGATGAAAAGGTGCGGCAACTGGATCTGAACCGTCGGACCCGTGGTACCTCCGCAGGTCACCAGGCGTCCATTGCGTGCCAGCACGCGCATCGAACCCTCCCAGGTGGCAGGGCCGACATGCTCAACGATCACATCCGCGCCGCGCCCCGTCAGCTTGCGCACGCTCTGGGGCCAGTCAGGAGTGCAGTGCAGCACCACCTCGTGAGCACCGAGCTTCCTGACCAGCTCCGCCTTCGCTTCGCTGCCCACGGTGGCGATGACACGGCAACCGGCATCGCGCGCGATCTGGATGGCCGCCGAGCCGACGCCGCTGGCGCCGCCGAGCACGAGCACCTGCTCGCCGCTGCGGATCTGCGCACGACACATCAGCATCCCCCACGCCGTGAGGAAGACCAACGGCACAGCAGCCGAGCGAACGGGGTCACAGCCCGCCGGCAGCGCGAAGGCATACTTCGCGGGGATGCACAGGTATTCCCTGCACAGCCCATCAAAGTGTTCGCCGCGGATCTGATAGTCATCGGAGAGGTGATCGTTGCCGGCCAGATCGTGAGCGCTGTTGCCAGAGCTGACACCCGGCTCGATCACGATCTTCTGCCCCACACTCAGCCCGTGAACTCCGGCTCCGAGCTTGACGATCTCACCGGTTCCGTCGCAGCCGGGGATCAGCGGCAGCGGCAGCTTGACGCCCGGCATGCCGCGCCTTGACCAAAGGTCGAGATGGTTGAGGCTGACCGCCAGCACGCGCACCAGCACTTCGCCAGCTCCCGGCTCGGGAACCGGCAATTCAACGAGTTTCAGCACGGAGGGGTCGCCGTGACCGGGGATGTGGACGGCCTGCATCGTCGCCATGGTCATTGTCCTGTGAACCGGGCCTTGCGCTTCTCGACGAAGGCCGCGATGCCTTCGCGTGCGTCCGCGGAGGAGAACAAGCGGGCCTGCAGCTCGCGCTCCAGCGCCAGCCCGGCCTCCAGCGGCAGCTCCTCACCCGTCTGCACGGCGCGCTTGATCAAGCCGACCGCCAGCGGCGCCTTGTCGGGCGCGCACCAGCTGCGGGCCGTCGCAAGTACGGACTCAAGGAAGCTCTCATCGCTGGCCGCCTCGCGCACCTCATTGACCACGCCGAGCTGGCGGGCTTCCTCGTAATCGAAGAGCCGACCGCTGACCATCAGCTCGATGGCCTTGGGCTTGCCCACCAGGCGAGCGAGGCGCTGCGTACCGCCCGTGCCGGGCAGAACGCCCAATGCGATCTCGGGCAGGCCGCACTTGCCGCTGCCCGCGCGGGCAATGCGAATGTCGCAGGCCATCGCGATCTCCAGACCGCCGCCCACGCAGTGGCCGCCGAGCGCCGCGATCACGAGCTTGGGCGTGTGCTCCATGCGCAGCAGGGTCTCATTGGCGTGCAGGCAGAACTGATACTTGAACGCCGGGGTGACCGCGTTGAGCATCGAGATGTCCGCCCCCGCGCAGAAGAACTTCTCGCCCGCGCCCGCCAGCACGATCACCTGCACGCCATCGTCGAAGCGCGCGCGCAGGATGGCCTCGTCAAGGTCCCGCATCATGGCATGGCTGTAGCCGTTGGCCGGCGGGTTGATCAGGGTGATCAGAGCCACGCCGCCGCCGCTGGCGTAGCTGGCCTTGCCGTTGGGGAGCAGTTCGGCAGCTCCCATGCCGTGCTGGTTGGACATGCTATTTCCGCCCGAAAATCGGGCAGAAGTTGTAGCAAAACCGGGGGGTCTCTTTCGACGCGGAACCTACGGCATTTCGAGCTCGAGCAGCCGGCCTCCGCTGGCTTCGCTGGTGCGCTTCCAGGCTCCGCTGAGGCCGCGCGGCGCTCCGACGAGCACATGATCCAGCGCGACGCGCCGCAGGCGATTGCGCTCGGCGAAAGACTCTGCGATCAGGCTGACGTTCCAGCGCTTGCCGCCGCTCGGTGCCCCGTCGGAGAAAAGGAGGATCGTATCTACCTCAGGATCGGACAGCGCCAGCACGAGCGCATCCCACACATTGCCCTGCCCGGCATCCTTCAGTCCGCGAAACCACTCAATGCCTTGCTTGACCTTGTCCGGACTCGCCGTGACCAATCCCTTCTCAAAAGGTATCGGCTGCCGCGTGTAGGGAATCAGGTTGAAGCGCGCCGCAGCCGGCAGGGCCTTGAGCGTGCGCTCCAGTTCGATCTCGACGGCCTGCTTGCGCGTCTTTCCGTCCGCGCGCTTTTCCCACATCGATCCGGACATGTCGAAGAGGATCACCAGCCGTTCCGAGATGACGGGCAAGCCCGCAAACACTGCGGTACCCTCGTAATCACCGGCCTTGCGCCGTTCGGGCTTGCGTTTGTCTTCCGGCTTCCAGCCTGCCTTGACGCCATTCCACCACTGGCTCCAGCTGGCGGCGACGATCCCGTTGCGGACTCCGGTGTGCGCCTCCAGCGCCTCGGCGATGCTCCAGGACAAACGCAGATCCTTCTCCTGCTGCAGCATGCGCACCAGCAGGTCCACGGATTCCGCGCTTTGGATCTGCTCAAGATCGGCGACGACGGCACGGCGAACGATGCGTTGAGCGTGCTTTGCCATCGCTTCTCGGCGCGTCCAGGCACCGGCATCCGTCGACTGCCGCAGCATCATCACGCTGGCGGCCAGCACCAGCGGATCACTGCTCTTGCCGGCCTCCAGCAGCAGCTCCGTTCCGGCTTCGCCCGAGAGCGCGTGAGCCGCGAGGAACGCCCGCGCCCGGATCTCCGACTCCTTGTCTTTCGATTGCAGGATTCCGAGCACGGCGAGCGCGGACTTGCGCGCTTTTTCGTCGCAATCCCCCGCGCGCAGCTCCAGAGCCGTGCAGGCGGCACGCCGCAGGTCGATGTTCCTGTCCGCAGCCAGCTTGATGATCGGCGCGACATCCAGCGTCCCCTTCCAGCCCTTGAGGATCTCCAGCGCGCGCAGCCTGACGCTCTCTTCGCCGCTTGTGAGGCCTTCCTTGCCGAGCAGCAGCAGCTGGGCATCCGTGGCGGTGCATTCCATCAGTTGCAGCTGTGCCTCGTCGGCCACCATGGCCTGCGGATCCCGCAGGGCCCCCACGATGGCAGTCCAGGCCGGCTTCGAGCCTTCCTTGGCGAGCGCCTGCACCGCGGCACGGCGCGCTTTTTCCTGCGGTGATTTCAGCTCCTGCAGGGACTGCGAGAGGTCGGCCGTCAGCAGCAGGGCAGCGGCAAGCAGGGCCATCATGGCGTCACCATTTCGTAGCGGTTGTCCGTGGCGGCCTTCGTTCTGGGCTCGCGGCCCAGCATCTCGCACAAGAGATCGCGCATCAGAATCGGATCCTCCTGACGCGGGAAGCTCTTGCCGGCCTCGAAATAGGCATCGCCTCCGTTGGCCATGAAGGAATTGACCGCGACCCGGTACACGCGTGCGGGATCGAGCGCCGCACCTCCCACCAGCACGCCGACCAGTTGAACCTCTTCGCCGGACTTGCGCAGCTGCACGCGACCACCCGAAAGCTCCACTCCCGAGTGGTTGCGCGATTCAACACAGCGCCTGAGGAGAGTCTCAACTTCCGAACCCGGCATCGAGAGCACGACCAGATTGTTGTCGAAGGGACAGATTTCGTAGCAGTCCCGTCGCGTCAGGGGACCGGCGCGCAGGTCCGTCCGGATGCCGCCGCGGTTCATCAGGGCCAGATCGGCGCCGCTGTAGCTGCGCATCAGATCCGTGATCCAGTTGCCAGCCGAACCGGAGCGCGTGTTGTCCCGCGTGCGCTCGATCGGAGCAAGCGCTTCGCCGACCACGGCGCTCATGATCGCATCGCTCTCGCGGACCAGAGCTTCACAGATCGTGTCCACAGCGGCCACGCGATCCGCAGCCGGGGGTTCCTCCAGGAGATCGACGAGACGCGCGGAGACAGCCTTCAGAGAGCGGGTTTCGCGCCTGTACTCCAGCTCGACATGGCCGGCAGCACCGGCCTTGGATCCGGTCTGAACGATCAGGGTGTTTCCCTCGCGGGTTCCGTTCGCCAGATAAGTGTGGGAGTGTCCGCCGACGATCAGCACCAACTCCGGATGCGCTCTCGCCAGATCCCGATCGCGCTCGATCCCAAGGTGCGTCAGCGGCAATACCCAATCGACCTTCTGACGCTCCAGTTCCGGCTTGAGCTCCGACAGCTCACGCGCCGGATCGCGGAATTCCAGCGTGCGAGTCTCGGGGTGGGAGATGTTGGGCGTGTCCACGGTGACGAAACCGACGACGGCAACACGCAGCCCGGCCAGCTCCATGATGCGGTACGGCGTTGCCCATTCGACCTTGCTGCCGTCGCTGCGCTGACGGATGTTCGCGCACAAAAAAGGTGCGTTGCCGCGCGTCAGCAGACGGCGGGTGTTGTCGATCCCGTGATCGTAGTCATGGTTGCCGATCGCCATGGCGTCGTAGCCGACCAGCGCCTGCGCGATCACGAAGGGCAGTCCGTTGTCGATGCCCCCTTCGGGTGTGCCCTGATAGCAGTCGCCGCCATCGAGAACGAGCATGCTGCGACCCTGCTCGGCGGCCTTGCGCCGCTCCGCGCGCACATGCGCTGCCAGACGCGGCAGTCCGCCGATCAGCGGAGGCTGATCCTTCGAGATCCAGGTGGCCTTGCGAGGCAGCACCTGACCATGCACGTCATTGGTGTGGATCAGCAGGATCGACTGCGGTTTGTCGAGGCCGCCGGAGAACAGGGCGCTGAGGAGCAGGCTGTGCAGCAACATGGCAGGGGGCCGGTCAGCATACCGGCCCCCTGCGAGTCCGCGCGCTCAGGATTCGCGCTCACCGGAAGATGACGCGCTGACCCTCGGGATACGTGACGGTCGACTGCCAGAGCACCTGCGCACCCGTCTCGCCGCGCGGCACGGACAGGACCCAAGTCAGGAAACCCTGTTCCTCGCGCTCCCGCTTCCAGCGTTCCTCCTGCGAGACACGCGGCTCGGCACGGGTCAGCTCCACCCGGATGCGATCGTCCTTGGACTTCGGCAGCACTTCTCGCACGATCACATCGACGGAGCCATCCGGCTTGGCGGCGATGCAGCCGTTGTTGCGCAGGAGGAGTTTCCACGTCTCGACCTGGGATGCCCGGCTGGAGAACAGGCCAGCCTCCTTGCTCTGGTCTTCAAGCTTGGTGCGCTCGCAGGTCAGCGCCGGATCCGCCCCCAGATGCACGACAAACTCCTCGCCGGTCATGACCTTGACGAACGATGCATTGCCGAGGAAATCCGCGCCGAAGAACACCGCGGCTGTGCCGGGCAACAGCACCCAGGGAGATGTATTCGTGGCACGGCCGCGCAGCCAGACCGTCAGATCGAGGCTGGGAACACAGACTCGCTCGGGCTGGATCGCGATCCGGCTGGTCCCCACGAGCACGGTGCTGGCCTCGGCCCGCGAGAGCACCTTGGCCTTGTCGCGCAGTTCGTAGCGCACGGAAAGACCTTCCTCGACAACGGCGCTGGGTGCCGCCAATCCGGCGGTGATTCCAAAGGACGACTCGGGGCGGCCTGACCCGGCGTCGTTCATCTCGGCCATGATCGCGGGTGCGCTGAGACCTCGCGAGGGTCTGACCTCCAGGAGATCCACCCAGCGCGCAACCGGATCCGGACCCTGCGCTCCCACTTGCGGCTGCGCCGTCGAGAGAGCGATCTGCACATCGTTCCAGTCCTCCCCCGTCTGCTGCCAGATCTTGGCTCGATAGGTCAGATCCACCGCGTCGAGACCCTTGCGCACGCGCAGGTCGTAAGCCGGCTCCCAGCCGGTGCCGGACACGAGGTACTTGAGCTCCAGCTCGCAACCCGGCTGCGCGACAAGATCCAGCAGCAGGTCGTAAACCTGCGTCTGTGCACCGCCCTGCGCGTTCAGGTACGCCTGTTCCGCCGCAGCGTGCGCAGCCTTGAGATCCTCCAGACGCCAGTCGATCTCGCGCATTTCTCGCGTCACCTGAGCCAGACGAGTCTTGAGAAAGTCGTAACTCTTGTCCCAGGCCTCCGGCGCCGGACGGCCGGTGCGCAGCTCCTGCGCCTGCGCTTCTGCTTCCTGATTGCCGAGCAGATCGAGATGCCGCTTGAGCCCCTCCGCGACAGCGCGCTCATCCTGCGCGGACTGGATCTCGCGCGACAGCTTCAGCAGCTCGCGTCGCAGCGTCTCGATGCGCTCCGCGGAGGCTGCAGGCTCTCGTCGTAGCTGAGGCTCGATGCTGACCACCTCCCCCCCCGTGCACGACGCGCGCACCTGATTGGGGTCCAGCACAGCAGGCAGACCCCGGATGACATACCGCCCGCTGGCATCGATGCGGGCGCTGCGCTGCACCAGTGCCTGCGAGCGGTACAGCGTGACGGACTGAATGCGGGCCTCGAGCGACTCGCTGGGAGTCTGGGCACCGACGGCAAGAAGTGAGGTGATGATCATGGGATTGCGCGATCAACGACCCCGCAGAGGGGCATCTTGGGACAATCCCCTGAAAATCAGCTGCCTGCCTGCGCGGCGAGTTCCTTGGGCAGCGTGAGCCCCAGCGCCGCCTCCGAGGGCAGCGTCAGGCGGCAGGCATCCATGAAGGGCCGCAGCTCGCGCAGGTACTGCCGCACCGAATCCTCGCAGGACTGCCGGCGCAGGCCCAGCTCCACGGCCCGCCGGTCGCCGGCCGTGCCCGGTCGACCCAGCGCGGCAATGGTCATCGCCAGCCAGCGCTGGAACATGGCCTGCGCCGCATTGCGGTTGGCAGGCTCGCCGGCGAAGCGCTGGAACAGCTCCTCGCCCTGCTTCGTGCTGGTCCGATCCATCGAGAGGATCGAGAGCGCAATGGCGGCGAAGTCCTGACAGCTGGAGTCGACATAGCTCTCGGCAGCAACGCGCTCGGCGCGATCGCACAGCGCGAGGCAGATGGCCAGCTCCAATCGCGAGGAGGGATACGGGATCCGTTCCATCTTGTCGCGCACGGAGTGAACCAGATCCGTGCCGCCCAGACCGGCGTACAGCAGCTCGATCTGGAGCATGATGTTGAGCGAGTGGACGATGTCCTGCGCCAGGATAATCTGCGTCTCGACTTCGGGAACGAACTTGAGGCCGTGCCCGCGGCTCTGCTCAACCATCAGCTGGCGATAGGCCTGCCGCTCGACGATGCGCCGCAGGAGCGCTTTGGACTCTTCGTCGAGCTGTGTCATGACTGCCCCTCGCGGGCTTCAAGCCCGGTCAGTTCCTTGTCGGGGATCAGCAGCCGTTCGACCGGCTTGCCGCCGAGTATGTGCTGCTGAACGATCTCGTCGACGTCCGCCAGGGTCACCTTGCCGTACCAGACCTGCTCGGGATAGACGACGAGGCAGACACCCTTGGCGCACTGATCGAGACAGCCCGCCTTGTTGGGACGCACGATGCGCTTCTGTCCCGCATCGTGCAGCTTCTTCTTGAAGGCTTCCGCGACCTCCAGACCGCCGCGCTCACCGCAGGATCCGCGCGGATCTCCGGGCTCACGCTGGTTGGTGCAGATGAAGATGTGCTTGGCGAACTTCCCCATGGACGGGATTGTAGCACCCCGGCCACGCTCGCCGGCTAGCCGAGCAGTTCCTTGGCGAGAACCAGCTTCTGAATCTCGCTGGTGCCCTCGTAGATGCGCAGCGCGCGCACATCCCTGTAAAGGCGCTCGACGGCGCTGCCGCGCTTGACACCCAGCCCGCCCCAGTGCTGCACGGCGCGATCACAGACCCATGCCGCATTTTCCGTTGCGAAGAGCTTGGCGCGCGCCACGGCAGCGGCGGACTCCGGCACTCCGGCATCCACGAGCCGCGCAGCCTCATCGACCAGCAGCTCCGCTGCGCGCGTGCGCATGTCCATCTCGGCCACGTCGAAGCGCAGCGCCTGGAAGCTCGCCAGCGGCTTGCCGAACTGGACGCGCGTGCGCAGCCGCTCCGTGCTCTCCTGCAGGGCGCGACGGGCGAAGCCGTTCGCCGCCGCCGCCACGGATGTGCGGAAGGTCGCCAGCGTGCCCAGCGCCACCTGCATGCCGGCACCGACATCCCCCAGCCGGTGCTGATCCGGAACCCGCACGCGATCCAGGTGCACATCTCCGATCGGATGCGGCGCCAACACCTCGAAGCGCTCAACGCGCACGCCTGCAGTGCGCGCCGGCACGAAGAACATCGTGAATTGCTGCTCCGCGGTGCGCGCCATGACCGTGTAGAAATCCGCGATGCCCGCGTTGCTGATGAAGGTCTTGTGGCCGGTCAGCAACCAGTCCTGCCCGTCACGCACCGCCTGCGTCGAGGTCTGCGTCAGGGAGGAGCCGGCCTCCGGTTCCGTCAGGGCGAATGCGCTCACCAGCTCGCCGCGTGCAACCCGCGGCAGCGTCTCGAGCGCCAGCGCCCGATTGCGACCCAGAACGATGGGGTACGAACCCAGCCCCTGCTCGACGAACATCAGATCGAGCATGCCGTGACGGAAAGCCAGCTCCCTGCGCAGGGCGCACAGCGCACGCACGGAAACGGCACCCGGATTCGACAGGCCTTGCGCATCGGCACCTGCGAACTCGTGCGGAACGGTCCAGGCGGTGAGCCCCGCTTCCGCCACGGCCCGCAGCGCGCGCCGCGCACTGGCCGTCTCGTCGAGCCGATCGAGTTCGCACTCCAGCGCCTCAAACGCCTGTGCCTGCCGCAGTGCCTGCCGTAGTGCCTGCCCTAGCGCCGGATCGAGTGCTTGCATCGTGGGCCCTCAGCGCAGACGGTCGCGCAGTGTGTACTGACGGAAGTTGGCCGGACGCTTCTCCACGAAGGCGCGGTACGACTCGCGGTAGTCCGGGTGGTTCATGCACTCGGCCTGCACCCATGCTTCGGCGCTGAGCGCCTCTCGCACATTCATCGATGCCTCAAGTCGCAGCATGCGCTTGGTGACCGCCAGGCCCATGCTCGGTCCCGCAGCGAGCTTCTGGGCCCAGTCCGCGGTGACGGCCGCAAGCTCTGCATCCGGAACGACCTTGTTGTAGAGGCCGATCTCGCAGGCGCGCTCCGCGCTGATGAACTCACCCAGCATCAAAAGCTCGGTGGCACAGGTCAGCCCGACGATGCGCGGCAGCAGCCATGCAGCGCCCATGTCTGCACCCGAAAGCCCCACCTTCGTGAACAGGAAGGCGATTTTCGCGCTCTGCGCGCCGATGCGCAGATCCGAGGCTGCCGCCATCACGGCGCCCGCGCCGCAGGTGGTGCCGTTGAGCGAGGCGATGATCGGCTTTTCGAGCATCAGCATGTTCTCGATCAACCGGCAGGTCATGCGCGTGAACGCATGCACATCCGCCTCGGGCACATCGAACAACTTGCCGATGATGTCGAGCACGTCGCCGCCGGAACAGAAGGCGCGCCCCGTTCCCGTCAGCACGACGCAGCGCACGGAATCCCGTGCCTGCAGGGCCGCGAAGGTATCCGCGAGCTCGGCATAGGACTCGAAGGTCAGGGCATTGAGGCGCTCAGGACGGTCCAGCCGGATCGTCGCCACACCGTCGCGTTCCTCGTATCGGAAGTGCTTGGGATTCATGTCTTCAGCCGATCGCCGCCGTTGCCTCGATCTCCACCATGGCACCCTCCTCGAGCAGATCTGCGACCTGCACCAGCGCCATCGCGGGGTAGTGCCGGCCCATCGATTCACGCCAGGCGGCACCGATCTCCTTCAACGCCGCCAGATAACGACGCTTGTCGGTGACATAGACCGTCATGCGCACGATGTGCTCGGGGCGGCCACCGGCGGCGCGCACCAGCGCCACGCAGTTGGAGAGCGCCTGCGCGAACTGGCGCGCAAAGTCACCGGATCCCACAAGGCGCTGATCCTTGTCCCAGGCGATCTGCCCGGCCACGAACAGCAGTTTCTGCGCACCCTCGACGGCGACCGCATTGGCGTAACCGCGCGGAGGAGCCCAGCCATCGACCTGCACCGCTTCGATCTTCATGCCTGTGATGCCTCCCTGCGCTGTCCTCCGCCGAGCAGCTCGACGATGGCACCATTGCGTTCGCCGATCAGGAACTCCTCGACGCAACCCGAGACTTCCTCCGTGGTCACCAGAGCCCCGCCCGGGTTCTGCGCGGCCAGAAAGGCTCGCGTGTCGGCCTCGGAACGGCCTGTTTTCTGCATGATTCTGGCCACGGTCTGGTCGGTCATCGGTGAATCGACATAGTGCGGGCAGACCACATTGAGCGTCACTCCGCTGCCCTTGAGATCGAGCGCGGCGCAGCGGCTGTAGCCGACCAGCGCATGCTTGCTGGCCACATAGGCTGCCGCATAGGCGTAGCCCTGCAGACCGGCGGAAGAGGCGATGTTGACGATGCGGCCCTGGCGACGCTCCACCATCTGTGGCGCGAGCGCCTCGATCATGCGCCGCGCACCGTGAAAGTTGGTCGCCAGATGCTTTTGGTACAGGTCCTCGCCGCTCTCGCGGCCGTGGCGCAGGAACGGGGCCGTGATGGCGATGCCGGCGTTATTGATCAAACCGTCGATGACGCCGAATGGCGCCGCCCACTCGCGCGCCAGCGCCACGGCATCGGTGATCGTGTCGGGATCGCTGACATCGACATAGACCGGCAGTGCCTGCCCCCCGGCATCCCGCAGCTCGTCCGCGAGCTCGGTGACGGCTTCCTGACTGCGTGCACCCAGCACGACGGCAGCGCCGCGACGGCACAGGCTGCGCGCGAGCGCAGCCCCGATTCCGCGGCCGGCGCCGGTGACGAAGACGACTTTGGGGAGGGCCATGAGGGGCGCTAGAGTGTGCCACAACCCGCGTGGAATCCGAAGCGCACAACCCACCCATTCAGGCCGCCTCGAGCCTCCTGTTTTCGCCGATTCGCTACGGGGCGGCGGTGGCGCGGGCACGCACCTGGGTGCCGGCGATGGTGCCGTGGCGCGCCAGCGAAGAAGGTTTCGTCACGCCGGAGATTCTGGACTGGTACGGCCGCCTTGCGGATGGCCAGCCGGGCGTGATCGTCGTCGAAGCCACCGGCATCCGGGATGTGCCCAGCGGCCCGCTGCTGCGCATCGGCGCCGATCGTTTCGTGCCCGGACTGCGCTCTCTGGTGGAGCGCGTGCGCGAGCGCAGTGCGGGTCGCACGCGCCTCTTCATCCAGCTGATCGATTTTCTCGCCATCCGCCGTCGGCCGGAGCGGCAGAAGTATCTCGAGTGCTTTCTGATCATCCGGGACGCGCATCGCGCCGCGCTCGAGCGTCTGCGTCCGGAGCTGCGCGGTCGGCTCGCCGAGGACAGCGGTGTGCGCAGCGCACTCCAGGAGCTTTCCGAAGACGAACTCCGTCAGGTTCTGAGCGAGCGCGAGCGGGAGGATCTCGAGCGCGGCTACCGCGAGCGCGTCACGGACACGCACCTTGCCCACATCGCCGATCTGCCGCGCGTGTTGCCCGGGCTGTTCGCGGATGCGGCCGTGCGCGCACGTACTGCGGGATTTGATGGTGCCGAGCTGCACTACGCGCACGCCTACACGCTTGCCTCGTTCCTTTCGAAGCTCAACACGCGCGCGGATGGCTACGGCAGCACACCCGAAGGCCGCGTGCGCCTTCCGCTGGAAGTGCTGCGTGCAACGCAGGCCAGGGCCGGACGCGACTGGACGATCGGCTGCCGCATGCTCGGCGACGAGGTGATCGAGGGCGGCAGCCGACTGGAGGATGCCTGCCACGCCGCTGTGGCCCTTTCCCGCGCGGGCATCGACTTCATCTCCGTCTCCAAGGGCGGGAAGTTCGAGGATGCGCGCGCGCCCAAGGTGGGCGAGGCGATCTACCCCTACACCGGCCCCAGCGGACTGGAGTGCATGCCCACGGCCAAGCTCGATGAGCGCGGCCCGCACGGTCGCAATCTGCACCTCTCGCGCGGCATCCGCGAGGCCTTGCGCGCCGAGCGGCTTTCCACACCCGTCGGAGGCGCGGGCGGGATCGACCGCTTCGAGCTGGCGGAATCCGCGCTGCGCGGCGGAGCCTGCGACTTCGTGGCCGCCGCGCGCCAGTCACTCGCCGATCCTGACTGGTGGCGCAAGATCGAGCTGGGCCGCGAAAACGAGGTGCGCCGCTGCCTGTTCACCAACTACTGCGAGGGTCTCGACCAGAAGCACAAGCAGGTGACCTGCCAACTGTGGGATCGCGACTTCACCCAAGCAGACCCGCACAGCGACAACATCGCCCGCAGCAGCGATGCAAAACGAAGGCTGGTGCCTCCGCCTTGGCGAAGACACCAGCCCTGATGTGTTCTCTGAAGAAAAGCGTTACTTCTTCTCTTCCTTGCTCTCGGCCTTGGCTTCTTCCTTGGCGATGCCGACCTTGATCGAGAACTTGCCCGCGCTCTTGGAGTGCATCTTCATCGTGCTCTCCTGACGCGTCATCTCGCGGTTCGACTCCGTCTCGCTCTTGCCTTCCAGCTCGAATTTGACCGGGCGCTTGTCCGCAACCGAGAAGTAGAGGAAGCCCTCGCCCTCGGCGCTGTAGGTCGTCTCGGGCAGAACCGCAGTGGGTTCCAACATCCGCTGACGACGGCCACCGCCGCCCATCTGGGGATCTTCCATCGTGCCCTTGGCCTCGATCTTGATCTCAACCTTGGCGACCTTCTCGCCGTCGAGTTCCTCCTCGAGACTGATCAGCTTGGCCTTACCTTCCCACTCGGCCTGGCCGAGCGGCCCGGCGCCCATGCGGCCCATGCCGCGCATTCCGCGGCCGCGACCGCCGCCTTCACCACCGCCGGCGCTGTCGCGCTGCGGGGGCGGGAAGTAGGTGCGCGTCATGTCGAGGCCCAGCGCCGCAAGGATGGCGTCCTTCTCCAGATCCCAGCTGGCATCCTTCTCAACCTCGCCATCGGGCAGCAGGCCGTCGAGGGAGAGCGTCAGCTTGTGATTCTTGAGCGCTTCCTCGTGGTCCGGTTCGCTGCCGGACTCGAACTCGAACTTGAGTTCGTCGCCGGTGCCGTCCATCACGACCACAGCACCCTCGAAGGGGCTCTCGATCTCGCTGTCGTTGGACTGATCGCCCATGCTCATCGTGGCCTTGCCGCCGACCTTCTCGAAGTGGCGCTTGAGCTTCTTGGGAGTGTTGTCCTTGCTCTCCAGCAGTTCATCAACGAACACCATGCTGTAGGTGGTTTCGCTTCCCCCGCCCATGTTGGGCATGTCCACGGGCTCGCCATCGCGCTCCATCGACATCTCGACGATCTCATTGCTCATCGTCAGCTCCGACTCGATGCGCAGCGAACGCGGCTTGGAATAGTCGGTCTGGAGGGCGGTACCTCCGGCGATCAGACACAGGGACAGTGCCAAGAACGGCTTCATGGGATTCCTTGAAAGGGAGGTCGGGGGGATCAGAAGGAGGAGTGTAACCGGCACGGGGCGGCTTGGTTCCGCGCAACCCGCCAGCTTGAGCCTCAGGCGGACAGCCGGCTGCCGCGGCGCAGGCCGCTGACCACCAGAAACAGCGCCAACGCCATCAGCGCCGCAGCCGCCAGCGCGTTGCCCATGGCCGCATCAAGGCCCTGCGCCGCCCGCCAGTTGGAAAGCGTCAGGCTGCCCAGCGCCCACAGCGTCGTCACCAGCAGCCCGCTCATCGGCAGGATCAGGAACCAGGCCGTACGACCCTGGCTCTTCATCCAGACGGCGATCGAGAGCAGCGTGAGCGCCGCCAGCAGCTGATTGGAGGCACCGAACAGCGTCCAGAACTTGAGGTAACCGCCGGAGCCGGCAGACACGAGCATCAGGGCCGCCGGCCCGATCGTCAGCAACACCCCCATGCTTGCCCAGAAGATCCCGTGCCGGCCGATCAGTTCCTGCACGAGATAGCGGCCGAGTCGGGTGGCGACGTCCAGCGTGTCGAACACGAAGGTCGAGAAGGCCATCGCGCCGAAGGTGATCGCGAACGGCAGGTTCTCGCGTCCGATCAGAAGCGTCAGGAACTCACCGATGCCGCGTCCGTAGATGGCTCCGGGTTTCATGCCCGCGATCTCTTCACGCGTGAAGATCACGATCGTCACCAACGCAATCACCGCCACGAAACCCTCTGCCAGCATCGCTCCGTAACCGACCGTGTGGGAATGGCTCTCGCGATCGATCTGCTTGCTGGTCGTGCCGGAGCACACCAGCCCGTGGAATCCCGAGCAGGCCCCGCAGGCGATCGTCACGAACAGGAACGGCATCAGCGCGCCGGTCGCGCCGCCGGCATCGAATCCGGTGAAGGCCGGCTGGCGCACCTCATAGCCGCCGAACAGCATTCCGATCACGCCAATGGCGATCGCGGAATACAGCACGAAACCGCCCAGATATCCGCGCGGCTGCAGCAGGAGCCACACCGGCGTCACCGAAGCGATGCAGCAATACGCGAGGATCGCGAGCGACCAGGTCAGCCCGTCAAAGATCAGCCAGTGCGAAAGGTGCGTGCCTGCCCAGGCCAGGGCGAACGTCGCGGGCACGAAGACAACCGTCACCAGCCACAGGGGTGGCGCGAAGAAGCGCTGCACCAGCCCCATCATCACCGAGAGCAGCAGGTACAACACGCTGGCAGCCGCAACGGCGCCGCCCGGATTGAAGCTCGTTCCTCCGGCCTCGAGTTCATCGGTGCCCTGCACGAAGGAACCGGCAGTGATGTCGGTGAAGGCGACGATCACGTACACCAGCGCGATCCAGATGAAAGCCATCATCGCGCGGCCCTGCGCCGTGCCGAGTCGTTCGCGCGTGATCTCCGCGATCGAGGTGCCGCCGTGCCGCAGCGAGGCGACCAGCGCGGAAAAATCGTGCACAGCGCCCACGAAAATCACACCGAAGACGATCCACAGCAGGCAGGGCAGCCAGCCGAAGCTCTGACAGGCCAGGATCGGCCCCGCGATCGGACCCGCGGCCGCGATGGCCGAGAAATGCTGCGCGAACAGATAGAAGGGCGGCGTGGCAACATAGTCCACGCCATCCGCATGCGTGTGCGCCGGCGTACGACGCTGATCATCCAGCCGCAGCTGTCGTGCCACCCAGCCGCCGTAGAGACGGTGGCCGAGAAACAGGACGACGATGAAACACAGCGCGAAGAGGGCCAGACTCATGGCGGGGGGGCAAGAGCAAAAGTAGCATGAGGCGCCCATGAGCGCTCCCACCTCGGATCCTTCCCTGCACCGCAAGGTATTGCTGGGCCTCGTTCTGGGCGCACTGGCCGGCGGGCTTGCGAACAGCCTCGCGGCTGGCTCCCCAGCCGCCCGCGAGTGGGTCAACGTGCTGGCAGACGGCGTGGCTCACCCGATCGGCCAGATCTTCCTGCGGTTGCTGTTCCTTGTTGTGGTGCCGCTCGTCTTCACGTCCCTGGTCGTGGGCGTCGCCGGGCTGGGCGATCTCAGCAAGCTCGGGCGCATCGGCGGCAAGACGCTGCTGTTCTTTCTGGGCACCACGGCCATCTCGGTTGTGATCGGACTGACGCTGCTCAACACCTTCCAGCCGGGAGCGGGCTTCGACGCCGCAACCAAGGAAGCCCTGATGACGCAGTACGGATCCGATGCCGCTGCGCTGCAGGCCAAGGCCGAAGCCCAGAACTTCACCAGCGTGCTCGACGGAGCCAACAAGCTGCTCAACATGTTCCTGCCGCGCAACGTGCTGCAGGCCGTGGTGAGCATGGACATGCTGCCTGTGATCGTCTTTGCGCTGCTGATGGGCTGCGCTCTGACGCTGGCCGAGAAGGGCCGGCGCGAGCGCATGGTCGAATGGATGGAGACCGTTGGCGGCGCGATGGTGACGATCGTGGGCTTCGCGATGAAGCTCGCGCCCTACGCGGTCTTCTGCCTGATCTTCTCGGTGATCGCGAAGTTCGGCTTTGATCTGCTGGGCAAGCTGGCGATGTACATGGCGCTCGTGATCGCCGGCTACCTGATCCTGCTGCTGGGGCTGTTCCCGCTGCTGATCCGCGTGCTGTGCAAGCGCAGTCCGATCGAGTTCATGCGCAAGGCCATGCCGATCGTCGGCACGGCGCTCTCCACTTCCTC
>SXGT01267618.1_pt1 | contig 39425 bp, 27 predicted proteins | sample 3176221 | NCBI WGS metagenome assembly SXGT01 (sample SAMN11356862, study PRJNA531348) | freshwater metagenome | isolation source: freshwater sample F1-120 | place: China: Fuxian Lake, Yuxi | collected 2017-12-25 | reverse complement strand
GCCGGTCCCACCACCTCGTCCCACCAGAAATCGCGGCCCGGCTGCATGGCGAACTTGAAATCGGGGTTGTCCTTGACCCGGTTGACCACGATGCAGGTCTGCACCTTGCCCTGCATCATCGCCTCGGCCTTGGCGATGGCTGTATCCGCGTTGGGCTTCATGGGGATGGGTTTATTGCCGCGCCAGGTACCGTTGGCGGTGATCAGCGCCGTGCAGGTGGAGTCGGCGATGCGGTCGGCCAGCGAGTCGGCCGAGAAGCCGCCGAAAACGATGGAATGTACCGCCCCGATGCGGGCGCAGGCCAGCATGGCGATGGCCAGTTCGGGGATCATGGGCAGGTAGATGGAGACCCGGTCGCCCTTCTTGATGCCGCGGGCCTTGAGGGCATTGGCGCACTTGCAGACCTGCTCGTGTAACTGGCGGTAGCTGAGGCGGGCATCCTCACCCACCTCGTTGCCCTCCCAGATGATGGCGTTCTGGTCGCCGCGTTTGGCCACTTGGCGGTCGAGGCAGTTGTAGGTAATATTCGTCTTCCCCCCCTTGAACCAGCGCAGGTGGATGGGGCCTTTATCAAGGTCATAATTGTAGGCCCGCACCTCGTCCCATTTCTTGAACCAGTGGAATTCACCGGCCTTTTCCGCCCAGTACTGAGCGGGATCGGCAATGGACCGGGCATACTCCTTCTTGTACTCCTCCATGCTCTTGAGATAGGCCCGCTGCTGAAAGGACGAGGGGGGGTTGTAAAGGTCATCGGCCATTGAGCTAACTCCCGAATGGAAAGGTTGGAGAAAACGATCCGGCGCTCCCGATGCGCATGGGGTCGCAATGCAGTTAGGGTATAATATCAAAAGAATCAATGCCGGGGCAAAGAATTTCAGCCCCCCCCGCTGCTCATCCTCGCCCGCAACCACGTCAGCGCGATGAGGGTCTTGGCGTCGGTGATCTGCCCCTCGTCCAGCAACGCCCAGGTGTCCTCCAGCCCCAGTTCCACCACCTCGATGTCTTCGTCCTCCTCCACACATCCTCCCCCGGGCGCCAGGCGTTGGGTCTGATCCACCTGGGCAAAGTAGAGGGTGATGCGCTCCGAGGAGCCCCCTGGCGTGGTGTAGAAGGTGGAGAGGTGCGCCAATTCCTCCACCTGGTACCCAGTCTCCTCCAGGATCTCGCGCCGCGCCGCTGCCGCCGGCTCTTCCCCTGGATCGAGGATGCCGGCCACCACCTCCAACATCCAGTCCCCGATAGGCGCCCGGAACTGGCGCACCAGCACCACCCGCTGGTCTGCGGGCCGGAAGAGCAGCGCCGCCACGGCGTCGCCCCGCTCCAGCACCAGGCGGCGCAGGGGGCGGCTCATGCGCCCGTCCAGCAGTTCGTGCGAGAGGGTGACCTCGTCGATCTGAAAAAAATCGTCCAGCAGCCGGCGCCGGCCGTGGATCTCGACCTTTTTCATCACAACGCTCCGAAAAGCTGCGCCTGCACCTCGCCCCCTGCCTCCAGGCGCACCCCTGGTTCCAGCACCAGCAGGCCATTGGTCCCCAACATCGAGCTGAGCTGGTGGGAGCCCTGGCCCTGCGGGGCGGCGGCCAGCAAACGCCCACCTTCCAGGCGCAGGCGAGCCCGCACGTACTGGCGGCGGTCGCCCTCGTTGGCAAGGGGGTGCTCCAGGTGGGCGGCAAGCGCTGGCAGGAGCCAGGTGTCCGGCAGGTGCCCGGCGGCCTTGCGCAGGGCCGGCCGCACGAACTGGAGAAAGGAGACCAGGCTCGACACCGGGTTGCCGGGCAGGCCGAAGTAGGGCTTCCCCTGCAGGACGCAGAAGAAGAGCGGTTTGCCCGGCTTCATCGCCACCCGCCACAACCGGGCCTGGGCCCCCAGCTCGTCGAGCACCTTCTTCACGTAGTCGTAGTCGCCCACCGACACCCCGCCCGAAGAGAGGATGAGGTCGGCGCTCAGGGCACTTTGCACGGCCCGGCGGATCTGCGCCTCCTCGTCGCGGGCAATGGGCAGCATTAGGGGTATGGCCCCGTTGGCCAGGCACAGGGCGGCCAGGCCATAGGTATTGCTGTTGACAATCTTGCCCGGGGCCAGGGGTTCGTCCACCTCCACCAGTTCGTCGCCGGTGGAGAGAATGGCCACCACTGGCCGGCGGTGTACCGGCACCAGGGCCCGCTGCAGGGAGGCCAGCAACGCCAGTTCCCCCGGACCGCACAGGGTACCCGCCCCCACCACCTCCTGTCCCGTCTGCACGTCGCTGCCGCGCCGGCGTATATTGCCCCCCAAGGAGTCCGGGACGAGGATGGCTACCCCTTTGCCCTCGGCGCGGGTGTCCTCCACCCGGATCACGGTGTCGGCCCCTTCCGGCACCAGCGCCCCGGTCATGATGCGGCTGGCCTGCCCGGGCCCCACCCTTTTCTGGGGCACGTGCCCGGCGGGGATGTCCTCGACCACCTCCAGCAGCACCGGCTGCCCAGCGTTGGCCCCGGCGATATCAGCGTGGCGCAGGGCGTACCCGTCCATGGCCGAGTTGTCCTGGGGCGGGTTGTCGTGGCGGGCCGCGATGCCCTCGGCCAGCACCCGGCCCAGGGCGTCGAAGAGCGGCACCCGTTCCACTCCCAGCACCGGGATATCCTGTAAGACAAGTTGCTGGGCTTGTTCGGGGGTGAGGAGGGGATCGGACATGGGGGGACTCGGCAAGGTCAGGGGATGAGCAGCTTGAGTTTTCTGGTCTTGTGCTTGCGGTAGATGCTGAAGTGGCTGTCCACTGTGAAGATACGGCTATCGGGATATATCTCTGCCATGCGGACCAAACAGGCATCGGCAAAGGACATGGGCGCGTCCTCATACGCCTGAATCAATGCATGGATTTCTCTGTAGTGCAGTTGATAAGAAAAAGATAGATCGAGGCGGCCAGACTCCGTGAGCTGGTGCAGACGCCGCTGGCCCTGGTATACTCGCCCGAGCAGATGGTGGGCTTCGGTGAGCACCGCCTCGCACATGTAGAGTGGAGGCCGCAGCGCTTGCGCAGCGGCTAGTGCCCAGGAATGATGGATATCCCGGTTGTTGAGCAAGGCGACCAGAGGCCCGGTATCCAGGATCATCCTCACCGGCCAAAGCCTTTCAGGTATTCAGGGTTGGTGGACAGATCCGCCGGCCCGGAAACCGAACCCACCAAATCCTCCAGACCCTCCAGAAAGGTACCTGGGGCGGCCTTGAAAGACTTGGGGGCCAGGGCTTCTTCGACCAAACCCATGAGCGCATCCTTGGCCGAGGTATTGCGCTGCCTGGCCAAGAGTCTGATTTGCTGCTTCTGTTCGGGGGTGAGCTTCATCCCGAACCAGATGGGCTTGGGTGGCTGGGCCTTGGGCATGGGCACCTTCCCGGTGATGAGGGAATCCTGGTTGCAACGGAAATATAGATCGTTGCAACTAGGTGTCAAGAGAGCGCTGCCCCTCACGGACCATGGCCCCGCTACTTTCCTCCCCGTTAAAATTCCCACTAACCATTTTCTTCCAGCCTCGTCTATATATAGGTAGTTTTCGTTCCCACCCCCTGCGGTACCTATGGAAACCGAGCCATGGCAGAGAGAAACCAGGCCCTGGGTGGCCTATTGACCCTGGAAACCGGCCTTCCGGCAGCAGGCGCGGATTTCTCGCCGGGCAGCAACTGCCAGTGGCCTAGACTATCCCGTGGGCATGGCGGAGTTGGCTGACGGCTCGGTGCTGGTGGCCCAGAGCAAGGGCGACCGCTTCTTTGCCAGCACCGCCGGGCAACTGGTGCGCCTGGTCGATAGCAATAACGACGGGGTCGCCGACGAGCAAAGCATTCTTTTTGACGACGTGCCGGGCGGCGGGCTATCGGCCCTGCGTATGGCCGGCAACCTAATTTTTGCCTCCGGCCAGGGGCGCGGCAAGCCGATCTCGATCCTGAGAACTGGCCCCACCCCAGCCGATCCACTGACCCTGGTCGGGTCCATCCAGATCAACTACTCCGGCGACTGGCTGCACCCCCACTCGGCCCTGGCCGCCCGCACCCTGCCCGGCCAGCCCGGCAAGTACGAGTTGTGTTTCCAGCTGGGCTCCTCGGAGAACGCCACCCTCACCACCCGCACCCTCGAACTGACCAGCACCATCGGCGTCGCAGGCCCGCTCAAGGGCGACGGCTTCTACCGGATCACCCTCAGCGACGACGGCCAGACGGTGACCGGGTCGGCCCTGACCCAGATCGCCACCGGCCTGCGCAACGCCGCCGGCTTCGACTTTCAGCCGGGCACCGGCGACCTCTACCTGCAGGACAACGGCATCGACGGCCTGGTAGACGTCAACGAATCCCACAGCGCCGACGAACTCAACTTCATCACCAGCGACGCGCTGGGCGGGACCATCGAGGACTTTGGTTATCCCGACAACTACACCCGCTACCGCACCGGGGAATTCGTCGGCGGTGGCGACATCGCCCCGCTGGTCACCTTTCAGCCCCTGCCAGACCCGCAGACCGGCAAGACCAGCATCGCCTTCTCGGTGCCGGACCTGGGCGGGGTTTTGCCGGTGAGCCTCAAGGTGTATGGCCTGAACGGCCAACTGGTCGCCACCCTGGCCGACCAGACCCTGCAACCGGGCGCCTACCAGGTGCGCTGGGATGGCAGGGACCAGCGCGGTGCGCCGGTGGCCAGCGGGGTCTACCTCTGCCAACTGAAGGTCGGCCAGCAGCTGCAGGCCACCCAGCGCATGACCCTGCTGAAATAGCCGGCACCCGGCGGGCCGTAAATGGACACCCCTGCGGATTTTGCTGTTTATTAAACTTGAGGTCTGGAGCACGGGGCTCCCCGCGGCGCCGGCCTGATCCACGCACCACATCCAACCTGCCTGGGCGGCCCATGAAGGAGCGGCAAAACTGGTTCTCGCTTGTTGCGCTGCTGCTTCTGCTGGGTGTGGGTGGAGGCGAGGCCCAGGAGGGCTACCGGCTCCTTCCCAACCAGGTGGTGGTCAACAGCGCCAAACACTGGCAGGCCTGGACCGCCCCCGAAGGGGCGCGGGTGATCCTGCCCGGAGGCGCGGTTGAACCGCGTCGGGTGGGCCGGCAGCTCAACGCCACCCTCGACGCGGGCCAATTCCGCTACATCAGCGAGGGGGATACCCTCAGCGGCGGGGTGCGGGCCGCCGGCTCCAACCCCGAGGCCGGCATCCTGGCCATGGACGGGGACCCGGCCACCTTTTGGGAACCCGACCCCCTCGCCCCTCTGGAGCGCTGGTGGCTGGAGCTGGACCTGGGCCGGGCGGTGATCGCCCAGCGCGTGCGGGTGCGTTTCGCCGCCGAGGGCCAGGGCGATCCCTTCCTCAAGTTCCGGGTGCTGATCTCAGACGGGCGCATCGCCCTGACCGAGGCCCGCAACCGGGAGTTCTTCCGGGTGGGGCTGGTCACCGAGCCCAACAAGGACCAGCGCGAGTACGAGTTCGAGGTGCAGCCCCAGCGCCCTGCCGCCCTGGGCACCACCGGCGAGGTGGCGCAGATCCTGCGTTTCGAGGCCCTCGGCAGCGACGGGGTGCGCGGCCGCGAGGTGGATTCGGCAAGCTACACCCAACTCGACTCCGTCGACCAGGGCGCCATCGATTTCTACCGCCGCACCGGGGCGGGCCGCCAGATCCAGGTGGAAAGGCAAATCTACGATGCCCTGCCCGCCGGGGAGCAGGGTCAGGTGCGCTACTTTCGCCGCGAACGCCCCCGACTGGCCGAGGTAGAGGTCTACACCGCCGGCGACGAGGTGGTGCGTCTGACCCGGAGCCTGCCCAAGGCCGGCGTGGTCCGGGTCAGCAACATCCGGCGCACCCGCGAGGTGGAGGACGGCATCTTCTCCACCTTCCGCAGCCTGCTCGAGTACGACCCCATCAAAAACGAGAATCAGGTCGAGGTGGACCTGGGCACCCGCTACTGGCTGGACCGTATCCTGCTCCTGAGCCCCGGCCAGCCTCCCCCCGCGTACCAGGTGCGGATCTCCGACGGCAGCCTCGACCCCAGCGGCGCCAAGATCTGGCGGGCTTTCGAGGAGCGGCAGAACCGCGAGGTCTTCGTGCGCCTGGAGGAGAGTTTCCCCCTCCAGCAGGTGCGTTTCGTCGAGGTGCGCCGGCTCAAGCTCGACGTGGGCAAACGCGAGGGCGCCAACCTCAGCGAGGTGCAGGTCTACGGCGAGGGCTACGCCTCCGAGGTGGTGATGACCTCGCCCCTGAGCCGCCTGGGCCGGCGCCGGCTCTTGTCCACCCTCTCCTGGGAGGGGAATTTTCCCCCCGGTGCCCGCGTCGAGGTGCGCACCCGCAGCGGCGACCAGCTGGTCCACATCCCCCACTACTACAACGAGCGGGGGGTGGAGGTGACCAAAAACACCTGGGACAAGATCGCCGAGGCCGAGCGCCCGCCCATCGTGCTGGAGGACCAGCCCGGCGCGGACTGGAGCAACTGGTCGCCCTCCTATGTCGAGCCCGGCGAGGCCTTCAAGTCGCCCAACCCCCGCCAGTATCTGCTGACCGAAGTGCGGCTGCTCAGCGACGATCCCGAAAGGGCCGCCCACCTGAGCCAACTGCAACTGCACTTCGACCCGCCCCTGGTCGAGCAGGCCCTGGCTGAGTTATGGCCCATCGAGGGGGTGAAACCCGGCGAGGAACAGGAGTTCGCCCTCTATCTCCAACCCACTTTTACCGGAACCAACCCAGGTTTCGACCGCATCGAGCTGCACTCCTCCTCCTCGGCGCCCATCGAGCTGGTTTCGGTACTGGCCAGCCAGGACGAGCGCCTGGGCCGCTCGCGCCAGCTCTGGCCCGGGGCCCTGCAGGCCGAACCAGCTCCGGACGGCTCCCTCTCGCTGATCTTCCCCACTGCGGCCGGCCGCAGCGACCTGCTCTACGCCATCCGCTTCCGCACCCGGGTTTTCCTCAGCAATACCGTCTTTGGGGTGCAATTACACCGCCGCGCCCAGCCCGGGGTGATCCAGGAGGCCGCCGCCGGTGAAGCCACTCCCCTGGTGACCAGCCAGTCGCTGGTGGCCCGCGCCGACCTGGAACAGACCGCGCCCCTGGGACAGGTGCGGGTGTCGCCGCCGGTCTTCACCCCCAACGGCGATGGCATCAACGACCAGGCGGTCGTCGATTTCGAGGTCTTTGTGCTCGAAGGCCCCAAACACCTCGCGGCAGGTATCTACACCCTGGCCGGCCAGCAGGTGCGCGACCTGTCGGTGGATGTGGCCCGCGCCAGCGGCCTGCACCACCTGGTCTGGGACGGCCGCAACCAGCAGGGGGTCCTGCAACCGCCCGGGATATATCTGCTGCGCGCCGGGATCGACACCGACGCCGGCCCCCACCATACCCAGGTGCTTCATATGGTAGGAGTGGCGTACTGATGGCTGGGCGCAGGTGCCTGGGCCGGTCGGGCAGGCTAGGGCTGATCGCAGCGCTCTTCCTGCTGGTATCGGCAGTGGCCCAGGCGCAGGACCGCACCCTGGGCCTGCCGCGCGACAGCCAGATCGCCCCCCACTACGAGGTGGACTATATCGCTCCACAGATACACCGCTGGTACGCGCCCCTGCACCTGGCCGACCTCTACAACCGGCCCTGGCAGCAGGTGGACACCCGCGATGCCCGCACCGCCTACGCCCGCTACGTCAACGCCCTGCTCGAAGGCTACGAGTACTACGACGGCTTGGGCAGCCCCCTGGGCCGGGGCTGGCTGGTCTACTCGTGGACCCAGCAGCAGCCCAGCCCCAAGGGCGACGAGATCATCAAGGTGCCGGTGCTCACCCCCAGGGGGGACGCCCGCAACGCCCGGGTCGATTTCAGCGCCTACAACGCCTTCTTCAACCGCCTGGTGATCGCCTCCGACAAGAAGGGCGGCGGGGTGTACCGGCTGATGGTGGGCGACCAGATCGCCACCACCTTCACCCCGCTGACCTTCGCCAAACCGCGCTTCAACGGGCTGCGCCTGGACTGGTCCACCAATTGGTACGAGGCCACCCTGCTGCTGGCCCGGCCCACCGGCCCAGATGGTCCCACCCCGCCACCACCCGGCTCCTCGGGGGGGGTCTCGCTGAGCGGGGCGCGCACCGACGCCACCCATCTGAGCGGAGGCCACGCCGAGTTTGGGGCCTCTGGTCCCGCCCGCCTGGGCTTCACCTTTGTCAACGTGCGCAACGCCAACACCCAGCTGCCCCTCAACCACGCCAACCCCCTGGCCGGCACCCTGACCACCAACCAGAACCAGGCCCTGCGCAAGGTGTGGGTGCGCCTGCGCGACGATTCCCCGGCCGACCGGCGGGCCGGGGCGGCGCTCCTGGAGTACGAGATCGTGCTGGTGGACACCAGCGGCCAGGAGCTGCGCGGCGGCCAGGTGGGGCTGGCCCCGAAGATCGAGGGCGGCTTCGACCGGGGCGGAGCCCTGGTGGCCGATGGCAGCGACTTCATCCAGCTCGAATACGACCTGGGCAGTTTCGCCTACCAGGATCTCAACACCGCCGCCCTCGAACAGGTGCGGCTGGAGTTGAAAGTAGCCGACGACTACCGGGTGGAGATGGCCTCAAATCTTCAAACGGACGGTCAGGCCCAGCAGGCGGCGGTGGTCTTTCTGCCGGTCAGCCGCGCCGCCGGCAATGTGCAGGACCGCAGCAACACCCGTTCCCTCACCCTCGACTACGGCCTGCCGGTGGCCCGCGATGTGTTGGGCGCCAACTGGAACCTCTCCGCATGGAAGGGGCTCTCGGTGCAGGGGGAACTCGCCCTCAGCCGCCTGCACCTGAGCTACCCCAACCCGGCCCGCACCCAGCACTACCGCTTTGTGCGCCAGGCCCCCGCCCTCTACAGCCAGGTGAATTACCAGCACCTGCCCTGGCACTTCTACTGGGAGGGCTTTTCCATCGCCGACAACTACAGCACCAGCTACTGGCTGACCGAAGCCAACGGGGTGATCAAGTACCGGGCCCCGGTGCCGGCCCTCTACGAAATGGTCGACGACGACGACGACCAGAACGGCCAGCCCGAATGGCGGCGGCAGCCCCAGACCGCCAGCGAGGCCAACGAGGGCAACGACGAGATCCCCACCTGGCCCGGGTACGACGAGAACCAGGACTTCCTCAACGACTACAACCAGAACGCCAATCTGATCCCCGACTACGAGGAACCCTTTCTGCGCTTCCGCGCCGACCGCCCTGCCTTTCTCTTTGGCATGGATATGAACCACAACGGCACCATCGACCGCTTCGAGAACGACAATCTGCCCGACTACCCCTACAAGCAGGACCACCGGGGCTACAACACCTACACCCAGGTGGAGGCGCTGCCCGACTTGCACCTCTACGCCGGCCGCCAGCACCTGCAGCTGATCTCCGGCGACGGCCGCACCCGAGCCTGGTACGGCATGGGCACCTGGGATCGCGACACCCCCGGCTGGCATCTGCGCCTGATCGCCTACGGCGAGCGGGTGCAGGACAATATCCCCAACGACCTCTCCCTCTGGGTCCAGCCGGCGGACGCCCAGGGCCGCATGAGGGCCGTGCCCGACCTACTGCCGGCCCAGGACGCCTGGAAACACACCCTGTACGCCGACTGGGACCAGCGTCTGGGCAAGGGACTGCGCCTGCAGCACCGCCTCAAATGGGACTACCTGCGGCAGCTCGACGGCGGCGCGGCCCTTGAGGCGCGGGAGGGCCGGCGCCAGGCCGGTTTCCTGGGCCTCATCGACAAGGCCGAGTGGATCATCCCGCTGGGCATGGGTTTCCTCGAACCGCGCTGGAAGAGCGAGTGGCAGCGCGAGCGGCCCTACAGCACCCGGCAGCCGGGGGTCACCAGCCTGGAGCAACTGGGCATCCTGCTGTGGACCCAGCCCCTGCTGGGCGAGAAGACCAAGGTCAGCTACTACTCCCACTACGGCCGCCAGCTCTTCGACACCCAGCTCCAGGTCGGTGTCGAGGGGGACTGGTTCTGGCTGTTGAATGGACAACGGGAGGGAGTGGACGAGGACTTCTTCCGCTGGACCTGGATCACCCAGCTCACCAACCGGGTGGCGTACCAGGGCTACCAGGTGGTCACCCGGACCGGGCTGCGGCTGAGCAGCTGGACCTTTGCCCGTTCGCCGGGCCAGCAGAGCAGCCTCTTCTTCATGACCATCAACGCGGGGCTGCGCTGATGCGGGTCTTCCTTCCCTTGCTACTGGCCGCCACCGCAGCGCTGGCCCAGCCGGCCGAACACTTGGTCCTGGGCGAGGCGGTGCATCCCTGGGAGCGGGGCGGCGACGGCCGCGATCCCACCATCCTGGTCAGCCGCTTCGGGGTGCTCAACGTGATCACCGTGGGGCCCAGCGTCATCGAGGACACCACCAATACCCCCGGCGACGCGGTGGATTTTGCCCGCCGGCCCGGCTGGATCAGCCCGCGCTTCTTTGCGGAGGACGAGAACATCGCCTCCCGGCTGCTGGGCATCCGCAACGGCCTGACCACCTCCAACGTCTCCATCGGCGAGGAACAGCTCAAACAGCTCAATGGGATGATCAACGGCAACCACCAGGTGGCCTTCGAGCGCAAACCCACCCTGGCCACTCCGGAAATCTATCCCCAGAACGTGCTCCTGATCTTCGACTTTGCCGCACCCGTGGGTATCCACCGCATCCGCTTCTACCCGCGCAATACCGTGGTCAGCACCCCCACCTTGCCCTACCAGTTCGATTTTCTGCGCGGTTACGAGGTGTGGGTGAACGAAACCCAGACCACCGCGCTCACCCCCGACCTGCTGGTGGCCCGCCAGGCCACCAACGAGGAGCCGGTGGTGGACCTCGAACTGACCCCCCAGTACGCGCGCCTGGTCAAACTCAAATCCCTGGCCACCGTGCCCTTCGAGATCGACGAGGTGGAGATCTACGGCACCGGCTTCGTGCCGCAGGCCACCTACCTGTCCGATATCCTCGACCTGGGCAACCGGGCCACGGTCGGGCCCATTGCCCTGGCCGGCGAGGCGGTGGGCGATTCGATCTTCTCCAGGCTGAGCCTGCGGGTGCGCACCGGCAACGACGACACCCCCATCCTCTACCGCCAGACCCTGCGCAGCGTCAAAGGCATGGTGTCGGGATACAAGGAACTGACGGCCCGCGCCTACTACAACCTGGCCATCACCGAACAGGCAGCCCTGGTGCCCGACGAACTGAACTGGAGCCCCTGGACCACCGCGGTGCCCGGCAGCCTGCTGGGCGCCCCCATGCCCCGCCGCTACCTGCAGTTCCAGTTGGAACTAAGCGGCGACCTCAAAAACACCCGCCAGGTGGACCGGCTCGAGTTCGACTACCTGCAGCCCCCCATCGCCGACACCCTGCGCGCCGAGGTCTACCCCCGCCTGGCCCAGGCCGAGGCCCCGGCCACCTTCCGCTACGCCCTGCGCCTGGGCGCCCTGGGCTCGGTGCGCGGTTTCGACCGCCTGGAGGTGGACACCAACGGCGAGGCCACGGATATCCGCGCCGTGCAGGTGGACGGCCGGCCCGTGGCCTTCACCGTCGATTATATCCGGCCCGACGGCTTCAGCCTGGGTTTTCCGCTCATCAAAGAGGGGGGATCGGTGCTGGAGTTCACCTTCGACCTGCCCATCTTCCGCTATGGCACCACCTTCTCAGGCCGGGTCTACCACCGCGCCTCCGGCTCGGTGCCCCAGGCCCTGGAGCCGGGCAACGTGCTGCAGTTCGCCCCCGACGACCAGGACGAGTTGTCCAATCTCTTCGTCGCCATCCCGCGCCAGCAGATCGGCAAGCTCATCGGCGAGGTGACCCTGCACCCCTCCCTCTTCACCCCCAACAACGACGGCGTGAACGACCAGTTGCAGATCAACTTCAATCTGCTGCAACTGCTCAAACCCGCGCCCGTGTCCCTCGACCTCTACGACCTGAGCGGCCGGCGCCTGGGCGCCCTCTTCAGCGGCGACCTAGGCCTGGGCCCGGCCCACTTCCAATGGGATGGCCGCCTCAACGGCCACCTGGTGCCGCCGGGTATCTACGTCTGGATGCTGCGGGTCCACGCCGACGCCTTCGAGGAGCGGCACAGCGGCACTTTAGGAGTGGTGTATTGATGACGACAACACACAGAGCAGGGCGGGAATTGCCCTGGAGACCTTTCCCTGGGGAGAGGCCGGGAGGGGAAGTCCGCGTGGCGGGGTGGTGGAGTAGCGGAGCTTTGCGAGCGAGGGGGAAGGACGCGCCTTGGGAAAGGTCGGAATGGGCAATCCCGACACGCCGAGGCCGCCGCTGTCTGGCGCGGTTGCTAACTATCCTCATGCTTCTGGCCGCGCCCCTCTGCGCCCAGGAATACGGCTCGCGCCTAGGCACCGTGCAGCGGGGCGGCCGGGTCAGTTTCGAGCCCACTGGGCCCGGCGTGCTCTTCGATGCCCTGGACCCGGCGCTGCGCAAATGGTACGTGCCCCAGGAGCTGTACCGCGAATACAAGTGGAAACAGTGGGAGTACGCCAACTACGCCCGCGAGCCCTACGAGCGCTACGTCAGCACCGCCCTGGAAGGCAATTACTTCTACGATGTGTACGGCAACTTTCTCACCAAGGGCTGGCTGATCTACGACTGGCAGCAGACCAACCCTCAGCCCTTCGGCTCCTCGCTGAACTCCGGGGACCCCAGGAGAGGGCGGTTCACCACGTGGTTCAATCGCCTAGTGGTGGCTTCCGACCACAAAGGCCAGTACCACTACGCCATCACCTTCGGAGATCAGATCCGCTCCACCCTCACCCCCATGACCTTCTCCAAACCCCAATTCAATGGGGTTCACTGGGATTTTTCTTCTGATAAATACACGGGCACTTTGGTACTCTCGCGCATCAGTGCAGCTAGTTCCTTCGAAGGGACCTTTACGCTCCCAGATCCTCCCCTGCAGGCCACCGACAACACCAACCTGCTCGGCAGCCGCCTGGTGGCCCAGGTGGGGGACTTCGTGCAGGTGGGCGGCACCTTCGTCAACATGCACCACAGCTACTCGCGGGCCGAGGCCTTCAGCGACAACCTGCTGGCCGGCAACCTGCTCGGGGTGCAGAACACCGCCGCCGTGGGCCGGGTGGAGGTGCTGATCCGCGACGACTCCCCCGAGGACGGCGAGGGCGGCGGCGCCCTCTTCGCCTCCGACATCCTGATCTGGGACCTGGACGGGGTCCAGACCAGGGGCAGCGAGATCGGCTTCCGCGCCCTGGTCGAGGGCGGCTTCCAGAAGCGGGGCTACCTGGCCGCCGACGGCAGCGAGCTGATCCGCATCGCCTTCGACTTCTCCGATCCCGGGTACACCGGCCCGGTGCCGGTGCGCATCAAGCGGGTGCAGGTCGAGCTGGTGCTGGCCAACGACTACCGGGTGGAGATCAGCTCCGACCGCCAGCTGGCCGCGCGTGGCAACCTCAACTTCACCACCGTGGCCCGGGCCGCCGGCAACGTGCAGGACGGCTCCAATCAGCAGGTGCTGGCCTTTGACTACGGCCTGCCCACTGCCAACCAGGTGGCCGGCTTCACCGTCGAACTCAACGAGCTGCGGGGTTTCCGGGGGTACCTGGAGGTGGATGTCAACAACCAGTACCGCCAGTATCCCAACCCCCGCCTCAAGCAGCATCACGCCTCCAGCACCCGGGCCGAGGCCTGGATCCTGAACCTCTCCCACACCGCCTACCCCTACTTTGCCTTTGTCGAGGGTTTTGAGGTCAGCCCCTTCTACACCACCTCCATGGCGGTGGTGTCGGAGGTGGGCCAGCTCGATTACGGCAACGAGCTGCAGCGCTACGAGCTGGTGGAGGACAACGACGACCAGGACCGGCGGCCCGACTGGAAGCGCAAGGGCTGGAATACCGGCGACGACGAGGTTTTCCCCGGCTGGGACGAGAACAACGACTTCATCTCCGATTTCAACCAGAACGACAGCGACGTCAGCCCCAACCGCGAACCCGACTACGAGGAGCCCTTCCTGCGTTTCCACACCGACCGCCCCGAATTCCTCTACGGGGTGGATATGAACCACAACCAGTGGGCCGACCGTTTCGAGAACGACGAACAACCCGACTACCCCTACGCGCGGGATCGCAAGGGCTACAACGCCTACGGCGGGGCCTTCCTCACCCCCGACCTGCGCCTCACCCTGGGCCAGGAGCGCTTCCGCCAGCTCTCCGAGGACCGCCGCACCCTGGCCACCTATCTGCTGCTCACCGCCGACCGCAACCTCTCCTGGGGCCGGCTGCGCTTCTTCCAGGACCTGCGCAAGGTACACGACAACGTGCGCGACAACCTGCTGCAGTGGCTGCAGCCGCCCAACACCCGCGGCGACCTCTTCCCGGTGCAGGACGCCCTGCCGGCGCCCAACACCTGGATCAACACCTCCTGGCTGGGGGCCGAGTACACCCGCGTGCCGGGGCTGCGCCTGGAGAGCAAGTTCAAGTGGCAGTTCTACCACCAGCTCGAGGGCCAGCGCCAGCTCCTGCTGCGCGGCCTGCGCCAGGACGCTTCCTTCCTGGGTCTGGTTGCCAAAACCCAGTACGAACTGAAGCTGGGCCGCCTCACCCTGGGGCCGGCCTGGAAAAGCGAGTGGCTGCGCCAGACCCCCATCCTGCGCCAGGACTTCCGCCGCGCCGAGCTGAGCCAGCTCTTTATGACCCTGCTGCGCCTGCCGGTGCTCAGCAACAGCTTCTTCGAGGGCGGGGTGGAGTATCACCTCTATTACCAGCTGCGCGACCCCGCGCCCCCGGGGGCCGAAGACAGCTACAAAGAACTGACCGCCGCCGGACAGTTGACCAACCTCACCCAGTATCTAGGATATAGATTGACCACCATCATCGGCCTGCAGATCAGCCAGCGCCGCTCCGAACTGCTGGAGACCCAAACCCACACCCGGGGCTTCATGACCGTGTACGCGGGGGTGGAAAAATGAGCGCGAAACGCCAACGCCGCGCCTTGGGAAACGCCACAGCGGGCACCCCATGGGCCACCCACCTGTTGATTTTTATACTCTCTCTTCACCTCGGCTGCGGCAAAGGCGGCGAGGTGACCGCCCCGCCCGAACCACCCGCTCCCCTCTTTGCCGACGCCGCCCTCGAAGCGGCGGTGCGCCAGGCCCTCGGCCAGCCCAAGGCCGCCCTCTCGGAAAGCCAGTTGCTGGGCCTCGCAGCCCTCGACGCCTCGGGGCTGGGCATCGCCGCGCTGGAGGGCATCGACAAGCTGCCCGGCCTGCGCCAGCTGCGCCTGGCCCGCAACCAGGTGCGCAACCTGAATCCCCTGCGCAGTCTGCCCCACCTGCAAGTACTCGACCTCAGCCGCAACCAGGTGAGCGACCTGTCCGCCCTAGGCGACCTGGGGGACCTGACCCACCTCAACCTCGACTTCAACCGCGTGCCCACCCTGCGGCCATTGACCGGGTTGGGCCGGCTCCAGGTGCTCGACATCGCCAACAACCAGATCCGCGATATCGCCGGCCTCTTGGAGCTGGCCCAGCTGCGCAGCGTCGAGCTGTCGGGCAATCCCCTCAACGAGGTCTCGCTGAACACCCACCTCGAGGAGTTGGATCGCCGTGGGGTGCAGGTGATTTACTACACCGCGGAGCCCATCATCTTTATCCCCGACTGGCGGCTCGAAGACCTGCTGCGCAAGAAGCTCAACCAGCCCCTGGGCAACCTGACCGAAGGGGATCTGGGCCGCATCGTCACCCTCGAAATCCCCGAGCGCTCGCAGATCACCGACCTGCGCGGCCTGGAGCATCTGGCCAACATGAAAAAGCTGGTGAGCCACCAGAATCCGGTGGCCGACCTCAGCCCCCTGGCCCCGCTGGTCGGACTCACCCATCTGGAGTTGGTGGGCGACAAAATCGAGGATATCAGCGCCCTGGCCGGCCTGGTGGACCTGCGCACCCTCATCCTGGCCGACAACAACATCAGCGACCTGAGCCCCCTGGCCGGCATGGCGCAGTTGCGCAGCCTGGACCTGTCCTCCAACCCGGTCGCCGATCTCTTTCCCCTAGTCGGGCTGCAACTCTTGGGCAGCCTCACCCTCAACGCCAGCCTGATCCCCGATTTTGCGCCCCTGGCCCGCCTGCGCAACCTGAACCGCCTGACCCTGGAGCGCACCGGCCTGGTGGACCTCTCGCCTCTGGAGCACCTCGGCAACCTGAGCTTCCTCGACATCGCCGACAACCAGGTCGCAGATCTCTCTCCCCTGGCCGGGCTCAACCTCACCGATCTGCTGTGCCGCAACAACGAGGTGCGCGACATCGCCGCCCTGGCCGGCCAAACCCGCCTCTTCACCCTCGACCTGTCCAGCAACCAGATCAGCGACCTCTCTCCCCTGGCCGGGTTGCCACGGCTGAGCAACCTGCGCCTGTCCAGCAACCAGATCAGCGACCTCTCCCCCCTGGCTGAGTTCCCCCTGCTCAACGAGCTGAACTTTGCCAGCAACCAGGTGAGCGACATCGCCCCCCTGGCCAAACTGATCCGCCTGCGTTTCCTCGAATTCTCCGCCAACCAGGTCCGCGACCTGACACCCCTGGCGGGCATGAGCATCCGGCTGCAGCAACTGGGCTTTGCCGGCAACCAGGTGGAGGACATCGCGGTGCTGGCGGGCCTGAGCCAACTGGCTGATCTCAATGCCCACACCAACCACATCGCCGAGATCGGGGCCCTGGCCAAACTGCAGTTCCTCACCAAGGTCAACCTCTTCCGCAACCCCCTCAACCCCGCCACGGCCCTGCCGGTGGTCCGTGAGCTGGAAAAACGCGGGGTGCAGGTGAATTTCTGATGGCGGCCCTGCTCTTGCTCCTCCTGCTGGCCGCCGGACCCCTGGAGGCCCTGGACTCGCTGCGGGTGGGCGCCCTGGGCCAGCGCTGGCGCCAGATCATGGAATCCTCCCGCTTCCTGGCGGTCTCCTCCGATTCGATCTGGATCTGGCCGGCCCCCCAGTACGCCGACCTGGCCCCCGAATCCCTGGCCCGCAAGGGCAGCATCCAAGTCGAGGTAACTAGGCCCGTCGGGCCGGGAGGCGCCCTGGGACCCTCCCTGACCACCAAGGCCGGCCTCGACGCCTGGATCGACAACGACCCCAACACCGCCTGGAACCCGGACGAGGACAACGAGCTGAGCCGCCAGGTGGGTGTGTACCTGGACCTGGGGGCCACCTTCAGGGTCAACCGCATCCGCTTCTACCCGCGCCTCGACGGCGAACACCGCGGCCTGGTACTGGGCAGCTTCGAACTGAGCACCAACGACGGGGCCGTGCCCGTGGGCGCGCTGCTGGCCGAGTACAAGAACCTCTTTGGTTTCACCGAGACCTTTCCCAACCGCCAGACCGTGGTGGACCAGCAGTTCCCCACCCGCGAGGTGCGCTACCTGCGCCTCAGCTCCCGCGAGAAAGAGCAGTGGGAGATCGCCGGCTTCGAGGTCTACAGCGAGGGCACCCTGCCCAACGGCGAGTTTGTCTCGGTCCCCCTCTTTGTGCGCGGCGGCTCCCCGGTGTGGGGCCAGGTGCGGCTCAACGGTGGGGACCTGGGCCGGCTGCCGGTCACCATCCAGACCCGCACCGGCCCCGACGAGGAGCCGCTGCTCTACTACATCAAACGCGGCGATGAGCTGGAGCGGGTCAGCAAGGCTGACTACGACAACGTGGCCCTGCGCCGCTACACCACCATCGGCATCGTCGAGGAGGAGCAGGGCCCCATCCTGCCCAACCTGCAGTGGAGCCCCTGGCAGACGGTCTCGGATGGCCTGGTGCTCTCGCCCGGGCCGCAGCGCTATCTGCAGTTCCGCCTGCTCTTCTCCGAGCCGGGCCTGGCCCTGCGCGACCTGATCTTTGAGTACGTGCGCCGGCCCCTGGCCACCGCGCTCAAAGGGGAGATCAGCCCCCTGGAGGTGGAACCAGGGGTCCCCACCCGCTTCACTCTCTCCCTGGAGATGCAGTTCGACCAGGGCCGCCGCGACACCGGGGTGCGCTACCTCCAGATCTTGACCCCGGCCGTGGTCAGCCAGGTAGAGCGGGTGCTGGTGGACGACGAGGAGGTGGTGTTCAGCGCCGCATACCAATCCGGCGAAGGCTTCACTGTAGACCTCTGGGAACGGGTGGTGCAGGCCGGCAGTTTTGTGCAGGTGGTGTTTCGCGCCGCCGTGTTCCGCGACGGCACCCCCTTCCTGGTGCGGGCCGTAGATCTGAGACCAGAGGAAGGCGGGCTGGAGACGGTGTACCAGACCGTGCGCGAGGGAGACGTGGACCCCTTCTCGGTGGGCGGCCAACTGGTGGTGCGCTTCCGCACCCCCAGCGCCGAACTGGTGCGGACCCTGGATCGGGGCACGGCCCTGATCACCCCCAACGGCGACGGGATCAACGACTACTTCACCCTGGCCTACGGGCTCTTTATGCTCATCCAGCCGGCCCCGGCCACCCTCTCCCTCTTCGACCTGCAGGGCCGACTCGTGCGCCAGGACCCGCTCGGTGCCAACTTGAGCGGCAGCTACACCCGCCTCTGGGACGGCGCCGACAGCCAGGGCCACCTGGTGCCGCCGGGCATCTATCTGTATCAGATCGAAGTCCACGCCGACACCGGCCCCCACCGCTGGCAGGGAACTGTAGAAGTGGCGTACTGACTTGACACACCCCTCTCCGCCGTCCATCTTAGCCCACCAAAACAGGAGAGGAAACATGGCCCTCAGCCCCCATCAGGTCCGCCACTACCGCGAACACGGTTACGTAGTGGTGCCCGGTTTCTTTACCGAAACCGCCGCCGAGATGATTGCTCATTATATGCAGCGGCGCGCCGAAGGCCCCAAACCCGGCGACACCGGCGGCACCACCGACCATCCCGACGATCCCAACCACCAGTACCCCCGCATGATCAACATGCACAACTGGGACGAGCCCACGATGGAATGGGCCACCCGCCCCGACCTGATGGATGCCGTCGGCCAGTTGATCGAGGATCAGGCGGTGCTCATCCAGACCATGCTTTATTTCAAACCGCCCGGCGGCCGGGGCCAGGCCCTGCACCAGGACCAGCAGTACATCACCACCGATCCCCTCATCGGGGTGTGGGTCCCGCTGGAGCGGTCCGACCGCGCCGTGGGCCAGATGGTGGTGGTGCCCGGCTCGCATTTACACGGGCTGCTGGAGGTGGAGGCGGCCGACACCGCCATCTCCTTCACCCAGGCCCAGAGCCTCATCCCCGAGGGCCTGGAGGAGGTGGGGCTGGACATGCGCGCCGGCGACGCCCTTTTCTTTGCCGGCAAGTGTATACACGGCTCGTACCCCAACACCACTGCCGACCGCTGGCGCCGTACCTTCATCTGCCACTACGTGGGTGAACATGCCCAGAAGTTCGAACCACCCCAGGGCCGGCACGTCTCCCATGTGAAAGCGACCCCCTGAGATGAGCCATCCTCTTTTCGACATGAGCGGCCGCGTCGCCCTGGTCACCGGGGCGGCCAGCGGCATGGGCAGGGCCATGGGCATCGCCTTTGCCGAGGCCGGCGCCGACCTGGTGCTGGCCGACCGCAACCGCGCCGGCCTGGAGGAGACCGCCGGCCAGATCGCCCAACTGGGCCGCCGCGCCCTGCCGGTGACCTGCAATGTCTCCGACCCTACCGAGATCCGCGCCCTCTTCACCAAGCTCGATGCCGAGTTCGGCCGCATCGACGCCCTGGGCAACGTGGCCGGCGACGGCCTATTGGCCACCCCAGAAGAAGTGAGCATGGAACAGGTGCAGCAGGTGCTCCAGAACCTGGTCATCGGCCGCTTCTGCTGCTGCCAGGAGGCGGGCCGGCGCATGCTCAAAGCCGGCAAGGGCAGCATCATCAACATCGGCTCCCTGGCCAGCGTCACGGCCCTGGGCCGGGGCCACATCGCCTACAGTATGGCCATGGGCGCGGTAGTGCAGATGACCCGCGAGCTGAGCACCGAGTGGTCGGGCCGGGGGGTGCGCGTCAACGCCATTCTGCCCGCCCAGGTGCTCAACGCCGGCCTGGAGGCGCGTATGCAATCCGATCCGCCCCTGCGCGACACCTACCTGCGCGGCATCCCCTCGGCCCGTTTTGGCCGCCCCGACGACATCAAGGGCCTGGCGGTGTTCCTGGCCTCCGACGCCTCGCCCTGGATCACCGGGGCCATCATCCCCATGGACGGGGGAAATCTGGCCCAAAACGCCAACGGCACCTATCCCGGCGCCCCCAGAGGCTGAGCATGAAGATCACCCGCATCGAGACCATCTGGACCGACGCCCAGTTCAACACCCTGTGGGTGCGCATCCACACCGACGACGGTCTCATCGGCCTGGGCGAGACCTACTATGCCTCGCGCGCCGTCAGCGCCCTGATCCACGACGTCTTTGCCAACCTGCTCATCGGCCGCAGCGCCTACGACATCGAGAACCACTGGCACAACCTCTTCTCGACGGTCAATTTCTTTGGCTTTGCCGGCTCCGAGATGCGGGCCATCAGCGCCATCGATGTGGCCTTGTGGGACCTCTTGGGCCAGCATACCGGCCAGCCCATCTACAATCTGTTAGGGGGCCGCAGCCGCGAGCGCATCCAGGTCTACAACACCTGTGTCAGCTACGGGCCACACCAGGACTACCACGCCTGGATCGAGGGCCGCACCGGGCACCTCGCCCAGGAACTCCTGCGCCAGGGCATCAAGGCGATGAAGATCTGGCCCTTCGACCAGTTCGGCGTCTCCTTGGGCGGGCCCGTGGGGCAACGGGCCGGGGCCGGGGCCGTGGGTCCGGTTGGGCATTACCTGGGCAAGGAACAACTCAAAAAGGGGATCTCCTGTGTCGAGGATATCCGCCGCACCGTGGGCGACAAGATGGAGATCGCCATCGAGGGCCACGCCCGCTGGAATCTGCCGGTGGCGGTGCAGATCGCCCGCGCCCTGGAGCCGTACGATATCATGTGGCTGGAGGAGATCATCCCCCCCGACAACGTCGAATCCTACGCCCGCCTCAAATCCCAGACCAAGGTGCCCCTGTGTGTGAGTGAGCGGCTCTTCACCCGCTTCGGCTTCCGCCAGGTGGTGGAGCAAAACGCCGCCGACATCATCATGCCCGACATGGCCTGGACCGGCGGCCTGAGCGAGACCCGCAAGATCTGCAGCCAGGCCGACACCTACTACCTGCCGGTGGCCTGCCACGACTGCATCGGCCCGGTGGCCCTGTGGTCTGCAGCGCATCTGACCCTGCACATCCCCAACGCCATGATCCAGGAGACGGTGCGCGGCTACTACCAGGGCTGGTACGACGAGTTTATGACCGAGAGCATCGACGCCTGTATCAGCGAGGGTACGCTCTCCCTGCCCGGCAGACCCGGCCTGGGCACCGCCCTGCGCGAAGAGGTGCTCTCGCGCCCGGATGTACATATCGAAGTCTCGGACGAGAAAAGACTTTTTGACCCCTCGCGGGGATGAACGCCAACAGAGGACTATAGATGAACACACTCACCAAGGATATCCTGATCCCCCTGTACCGGCAGATGCTGGTGATCCGCCGCTGCGAGGAACAACTGGCCCGCTCCTACCAGGCCGGCCTTATCCCCGGCGCCTGCCACACCTACGTGGGCCAGGAGGCCGTCGCCACCGGGGTCTGCGCCCACCTGCGCCCCGACGACGCGGTCTTCAGCACCCACCGCGGCCACGGCCACGCCCTGGCCAAGGGGGTTCCGCCCCGCCAGGTGGTGGCCGAACTCTATGGCCGGGCCACCGGCTGCTCGCAGGGAAGAGGCGGCAGCATGCACCTGTTTTCTCCCGAAGTGGGCATGATGGGCACCAGCGGCATCGTCGGCCCCTGTATCCTGCAGGCCACCGGCGCCGGGTACTCTTTCAAGCTGCTCAAGACCGACCGCCTGGGCGTGGCCTTCTTCGGCGACGGGGCCGTGAACAACGGCGCCTTCCACGAGGGCCTCAATCTCGCCACCATCTTCAATCTGCCGGTGCTCTTCATCTGCGAGAACAACATGTACGCCACCGAGGTGCCCTTTGCCTACGCCTCAAAAAACCCCGAGGTGGCCAACCGCGCCGCCGCCTACAACCTGCCCGGGGTGGCGGTGGACGGCAACGATGTGCTGGCGGTGTACCGGGTGGCCGGCGAGGCGGCGGAACGGGCCAGAAAAGGGGGCGGGCCAACACTTATAGAGTGCCGCACCTACCGCACCCGGGCCCACGCCGAGGGTATGCGTGAGGCCGGGTACCGCACCCTGGAGGAGTTGGAGTCGTGGAAACAGCGCGACCCCATCACCGCTTTCCGCAAGCAGCTTTTGGCCCGGGGCTACCGCGCCGGCGAGCTGGACAAGATCGACGAGGAGGTCAAGGCCCAGATCCAGGAGGCGGTCGAATTCGCCGACCAGAGCCCCTGGCCCGATCCGGCCACCCTCATGGACCACATCTACAGCACCCCGGAGGCCTGATCGATGCGCGACCTGACCTATACCGCCGCTGCCCGCGAGGGCCTGGCCGAGGAGATGGCCCAGAATCCCACCATCTTCGTGGTGGGCCAGGGCATCGGCAAACGGGGCGGCAACTTCAACACCACCACGGGCCTCTACGAACTCTACGGCCAGGAGCGCCTGGCCGACGTGCCCATCAGCGAACGCGGTTTTGTCGGCATGTGCGCCGGCGCTGCCATGACCGGCACCCGGCCAGTGGTGGATTTTATGTTTCTCGACTTCATCCTCGACGGTTTTGGCGAGTTGGTCAACCAGGCTGCCAAGATGCAGTACATGAGCAGCGGCCGGCTCAAGATGCCCCTGCTCTTGCGCGGCTGCATCGGCGTGGGCGGCTCCTCGGCCACCCACCACTCGGGCAACTACTATCCCATCTTCGCCCACCTGCCCGGCTTCCGCGTGGTGCTGCCCACCACCCCATACGACGCCAAGGGCCTGCTCAAGACCGCCCTGCGCACCGACGACCCCGTGCTCTTTCTCGAACACAAGTCCCTGCTCAACACCAAAGGCCCGGTGCCCGAGGAGGAGTACACCATCCCCTTCGGTCAGGCCGCAGTGGTGCGACCCGGCACCTCGGTGACGGTGGTGGCCTTTGCCCTGATGGTGCGCAAGACCCTGGAGGTGTGTGAACAGCTGGAGAAGGAGGGGATCTCCGTCGAGTTGATCGACCCACGCACCGTGGCCCCCCTCGACACCGCCACCATCCTCGAATCCGTGCGCAAGACCGGCCGGCTGCTGGTGGTGGACGAAACCTTCGCCCCCTGCGGCATCGCCTCCGAAGTGGCGGCCCAGGTGATGGAGAAGGGCTTTGACGAGCTCGACGCACCCGTGCGCCGGCTCTGCGGGGCCCACACCCCCATCCCCTACAGCGCCCCCCTGGAGCAGGCCGCCGTGCCCCAGCCGGCCCAGATCGCCCAGGCCATCCGCGACCTGGTGGCCGAGTAACCATGGCCGTCGAGATCGTCTTGCCCCGCCTGGGGTGGACCATGGAAGAGGGCACCCTGGTCGAGTGGCTCAAGAAAGACGGCGACCCAGTGAAGCCGGGCGAGATCCTCTTCACCGTGGAGAGCGACAAAGCCGTCAACGAGGTGGAGTCCTTCGACGAAGGGGTGCTGCGCATCCCACCCGACTCGCCCGCGCCCGGCACCACCGTGCCAGTGGGCACCCTGCTGGCCTATATCCTGGCCCCCGGTGAAGCCCTGCCCGCTGGGCGCGCCGCCAGCGCCCCAGCTGCCACCGCCACCTCCTCTGCACCCGCCGCCACCACGGCGATCGCCAGCCGGCACAGCGCCCCCCCCATCAGCCCGCGCGCCCGCCGCCTGGCCCGACAACTGGGGGTGGACTGGTCCCAACTGCAGGGCAGCGGCCAGAGCGGCCGCATCGCCGAGCGCGACATCCAGGCCGCTGCCCGAGCCCCCAGGGTCTCCCCGGTGGCCCGGCGCCTGGCTCAGGAGGCCGGCGTGGACCTGGGGGCCCTGGCCGCCCAGAAACCCGGAGCGCGGCTCCAGCGCCAGGACGTGGAGGCCGCCCTCTCCGCACAGCCTGCAGCACCGGCAGCCGGCACGGCCACCCCCCTCTCCCCGCTGCGCCGCCTCATCGCCCAGCGCCTGGGCGAAAGCAGCCGCACCACCGCCGCCGTCACCCTCTTTGCCGAGGCCGACGCCAGCGAACTGGTGGCGCTGCGCCAGCGCTTCAAGGAAGCTCTCGGCCCCCGGCAGGTGCGGGTGCCCAGCTACAACGACCTCTTCCTCAAACTCACCGCCCTGGCCCTGAGCGAGCATGCCCAGCTCAACGCCTCCTGGCAGGGGGAGGCCATCCAGACCCATCCCCAGATCGATATCGGCATGGCCGTGGACACCGAGGCCGGCCTGATGGTCCCGGTGCTGCGGCAGGTGGACCGCCTGAGCCTTCAAGACCTGGCCGAACAGAGCGCGGCCCTGGCCGAAGGGGCCCGCACCCGGCGGCTCAAAGCCGACCAATTGCAGGGGGCCACCTTCACGGTGACCAACCTCGGCATGTACAACATCGACGCCTTCACCCCCATCATCGACCTGCCCCAGTGCGCCATCCTCGGCATCGGCCGCATCGCCCTGCGCCCGGCCGTGTACCAGGGCCAGGTAGTGCCGCGCCACCAGGTGGTCCTCAGCCTGAGCTTTGACCACCGGGTGGTGGACGGCGGACCAGCGGCCCGCTTCCTCGACGCGCTGCGCCAGTACACCGAGAACCCCCACCTGTGGCTGGCCCGCTGAAGCGTTTGGGGAACGGGCTCCACCTGCTGGGACCGGGCATTGCCGTGGCCGCCACCGGGGTGGGGGCCGGAGACCTGATCTCGGGCACCGCGGCCGGGGCGCAGTTCGGCACCACCCTGCTGTGGGCAGCGGCCTTCAGCGCCCTGCTCAAATACGCCCTCAACGAAGGCATCGCCCGCTGGCAACTGGCCACCGGCACCACCATTCTCGAAGGCTGGTGCGCCCACCTGGGCCGGCCCTTCCAGTACTACTTCCTCGTCTATCTTGTAGGCTGGTCCTTCATGGTGGGCGGCGGCCTGATCTCGGCCTGCGGCATCGCCGGCCACACCATGTTCCCCCAGCTCTCCGTCAGCACCTGGGCCATCCTGCACTCCCTGGCCGGGGCGGCCCTGGTGCTGTGGGGGCGGTACGCCTTCTTCGAGCAGGCGATGAAGGTGCTCATCGCCCTGATGTTTCTTTCTTTTATCATCAGCGCCTGGGTGCTGCGCCCCGAATGGCCGGTACTGCTGGAGGGCCTCTTGCTCTTCCAGGTACCCACCGGCTCGGCCAAGTCCATCCTCAGTGTCATCGGCGGGGTAGGCGGCAGCCTGACCATGCTCTGTTACGGGTACTGGATCCGCGAGTCCGGGCGCAGCGGGGCAGGGTGGATGCGGCCCACCCGTATCGACCTGGGCGTGGCCTACGGCCTGACCGGCTTCTTCGGGGTGGCGGTGATGCTGCTCTCGGCGCAGATGCACCCGGAGATGGCCAAGGGCTCGCAGATCGTCGTCGGCCTGGCCGGGCGGCTGGAGGAGGCCATGGGCCCGGCCGGGCGCTGGGCCATGTACCTGGGCTTCTGGGGCGCAGTGGCCAGCTCGCTCTTGGGCGTGTGGCAGGGCATCCCCTACCTCTTTGCCGATTTCGCCGGCCTCTTCAAGGGGCTGGGGCCGCAGGAGCGGGCGGCCATCGTGCAGCCCGGCTCGCGCTACTACCGGGCTTTTCTCGCCTTTATCACCCTGGCACCCCTGAGCCTGCTGCTCTTCGACAAACCCGTGGGCATCGTCGTCGCCTACACCGTGGTGGGTGCCCTCTTTATGCCCTTCCTGGCCGGCGCCCTGCTCTACATGAACACCCGCCGCACCTGGGTGGGGGAATTGCGCAACGGCTGGCTGAGCATGACACTCTTGATCCTGGCCCTGCTGGTCTTTGCCTACCTGAGTTTCAACGGCGTCGTGGAAGGAGCAGGTTGATGCAACCAGATTCCATTGTCCGCGGTTACAGCCATTCAGATACTCTTTGATCCTCGATGCACACCTTCTGCACCCTCCTGCCCAAGTTCCAACTGCCGATGAGTTCAGCCTGGCTGCTGAACGCCATTGCCGAGTTCAAAGGCCGGCAGGAGTTGTTCACCCACCAGTCGCCCCAGGTACTGAAAGCGCTGCGCGAACAGGCCCTGGTGCAGAGCGTGGAGTCCTCGAACCGCATCGAAGGAGTCACCGTACCTGCTGCGCGGCTGGTGCCCCTGGTACTGGGGCGTGCCCGGCCCAAGGACCGGTCAGAAGAGGAACTGGCTGGGTACCGGCGGGCGCTCAACCTGATTCACACCCAGGCCGAGACGCAGGACATCCCCCCCAACACCGCGCTCAACCTGCACCGACTCTGCCATCAGGCTGCCGGAGACGCGGGACAGTGGAAGAAGCGGGACAACGAGATCGTGGAACTGCAGCCCGGTCAGGCGCCGCGTATCCGCTTCCGGTGTGTACCGGCCAAAGAGACGCCCAAAGCCATGGGCGAACTCTGCCTGCTCTACCACCACTTCCCCGACCAAGAGAAAGTCCCACCCCTGATCAGCGTGGCGGCGCTGATCCTATATTTCCTCTGTATTCACCCCTTCCGCAACGGCAATGGCCGGGTCTCCCGGCTGCTCACGCTCCTGGCGCTCTATCATCACGGCTATGAGGTAGGGCGCTACCTCAGCCTGGAACGGCTGATCGAGGAAAGTCGAGAAGAGTACTATCGCGTGTTGCACCTCTCCTCCCAGGGGTGGCACCAGGGCCGCCATGACTTTGTCCCCTGGCTCAACTACTTTCTCGGCGTTTTGCGCCGTGCCTACGGCGAGTTCGCTGCTCGGGCAGGGGAAGTGAGAAGCCCGCGCGGGACCAAAGCCCACCTGGTCACCCAGGCCATCCAGAACCAGCCAGGGGAATTCAGGCTGGTTGATATTGAACGTGCCTGCCCCGGTGTGGGTCGCGAGTGGATTCGCGTTCTGTTGGCTGACCTGAAAACGCAAGGGGAGGTAGCTTGTCGGGGGCGCGGCCCGGCGGCTCGGTGGCGGTATCTGGGGAGTAAGGGTAGTATCTCCACATGAGGGTATTAGTGAGCGTATGGACAAGGTGGTTCGCTGAACTGGCGACAGGTTCTGACATGAGTGGAAGGAGCGAGTTGAGATGAAATCTTTGTTCGATCTGAGCGGCAAGGTGGCCCTCGTCACTGGCGGGGGCGCCGGCGGGGGTATCGGCCACGCCGTGGCCCTGGGCCTGGCCCGGCAGGGCGCCGACGTGGTCGTGCCAGATATCGACGAGGTGGGCGCCGCACAAACGGCTGAGGAGATCCGCGCCCTGGGCCGCCGCAGCCTGGGGCTGCGCTGCGACGTGTCGCAGCCCGCCGAGGTGGAGGCCCTCTTCGCCGCGCTGGACCGCGAGTTCGGACAGCTCGATATCCTGGTCAACAACGTCTACGCCTTCCCCAGCCGGGTGCGCCCCGCCGAGTTGCGCCTGGAGGATTGGGAGCAGACCCTGGCCGTCAACCTGCGCAGCTACTTCCTCTGCGCCCAACAGGCCATCCGGCGTATGCTGGCCCAGGGTCGGGGCGGCAGCATCGTCAATATCAGCTCCATCGCCGGCAGCAGTGCCCTGGGCCGGGGCAATTTCCCCTACAGCGTCAGCAAGAGCGGGGTCAACCAGCTCACCCGCGAGCTAGCCGTGGAATACGCCGGCCAGGGCATCCGCGTCAACGCCATCCAGCCAGCCCAGGTGCTCACCCCCTCCTTCAGGGCCAAGGTGCTGACCAATCCGGTTTTCAACGAGAAGCTCAAACCCCGCCTGCTCTCCGGCATCCCCCTCAACCGCCTGCTGGAGCCCGAGGAGTTCGCCGGGCCGGTGATCTTCCTCTGCTCAGATGCCGCCTCGGCGGTCACCGGGGTGCTCCTGCCGGTGGACGGGGGCAACCTGGCCCTCAACGCGGGGGGCAACCACATCTGGCCGGCCGACTGAATCCCGTGCCTCTCTGGAGCCCGGCCTGCGCCGGCCTGCCCCCGTTGCTGCCTTTTCCGCTGCACTATGTGCCAGGCGAGGGAGTGCTGGATCTCAGACCAGGTGGGTCTATCCACATCTCCAAAGATGCTGCTGCGCCAGAGGAAAAGACCGCCCATATCCTGGCCGCTGCCCTGGCCGATGAATTCGGCGCACCTTTCCGCGTCAGCCGGCAACCCCTTTCCGGTCTCACCCTGATCCTGGCCCTCGAAGGTACCCCTCTAGCGCTCGAAGCCGCTCATCCGTGCCCCCTGCCCAAGGTATTACCCGGCCCCGAAGCCTACCGCCTCGCCCTCACCCCGCAGGGCGGCGTACTCATCGGCGCTGATGAGCGCGGCCTGGGTTGGGCTACCCAGACCCTGCTGGAGCTGGCCGCCCAATCCCCTGTGTGCGGACAAGTGCCGGCCTGCGCTATCGCCGATGCCCCGTACAAACCGCTGCGCGGGGTCCACCTCTACCTGCCTGCCCGCGACCACTTGCCCTTCTTCAGACGCCTGGTGGCCGGCGGCCTGGCCCGCTACAAACTCAACACCCTCTTCCTCGAAGTGGGCGCTGGCATGCGCCTGGAGCGCCACCCCGAGATCAATGTGGCCTGGGAGCGCTTCGCCCGCGCCGAGCAGATCCGCGGCCACCGACCCATGGGCCCCCAGGGCCGCTTTCAGGATTCCACCCACACCGAACTGGCCGGCGGCCAGGTGCTGGAAAAAGACGAAGTACGCCAGCTGGTGCGCTGGTGTACCGACCACGGAGTAGAGGTGATCCCCGAGATCCAGTCCCTCTCCCATGTGTACCATATCCTGGCCGCCCATCCCCAACTGGCCGAGTTGCCCGATATTCCCTGGCCCGACGCCTACTGCCCTGCCAACGAAGAGGTCTACCCCCTGCTCTTCGAAATGATGGAGGAATACCTCGAAGTCTTCACCCCCCGCCTGGTCCACATCGGCCACGACGAGTGGCGCGCCGGCGGCCTCTGTCCCCGCTGCCAGGGCCGCACCGCCGAGCTCTTCGCGCAGGATGTGTTGAAGATCTATCACTTCCTGCGCCAGCGCGGCGTGGGCACTGCCCTGTGGGCCGATCACCTGATCGCCTGCCACAACCGCCTGCCCCGCAGCACCCGGGGCAAGGACGGCACCTGGTACGATTTCCCCTCCACCGAGGGCTGCCAGCAATGGCTCGCCCAGGAAGCTCCGGATATACTCATGATCAACTGGTCCTGGGGCCTGCCCTACCAGGAAAGGGGCCACCCTCAGCCCGACGAGGAGCTGCGCCATTTGGGCTTTGCCCAGCTGTACGGCAATTTCCGCGCCGACCAATTCCCCGACTGGGCCACTCGCAGCACCCCTGTCGATGTGTTGGGCGCCCAGATGTCCAGTTGGATCGGGGCCGATGAGCTGAGCCTGGGGGCCGACGTGCTCGACCACTTCCTCTGGGGCGCCAACCAGTGCTGGTCGCGCACCTGGCCGGCGCCCCAGCTCATGCGCGCTGCCCTGGCCCAGGGTATGCCCCGCCTGCACCAGCGCCTGGGGGCAGGCAGGCCATTGCCCTCCTCTTGGCCTGAGCCTCGCACGCAGCAGTTGCTAGCACTGGGGGGTGAGGCGCTGTTGCCCGAGGAGTTTGCGCTGCTGGGCAAAGGAGAACTACAGCTGGCCGGGGTGACCTTCCGGGTGGAAGGCAGCGGCGTCCGGCTCGAAAGTCAAGCTTATTCCCTGCCATTGAGGGGCGAGGTGGACAGCCTGGTGCTGCTGATGGCTGCTGCTGCCCCCGGATACTGCCACCCGCGCTACACCCACTTGCGCGAGCCCGGCAAGGGCAGCCAGACCCTGGCTTTTCTCACCCTTGCCTATGCCGATGGCGGCCAGGGCGAAACACCCTTGCGCTACGGCGAGCACCTGGCCGCCTGGCAGCCAGAGGAGGCGCGGCCCACCTACTTTGCCGCGCCCCTGCCCCTGGTGCATCCGGGCAAAACCGCGCCCTGCGCCTGGCTCTATGCGTACGAGTGGCTCAATCCCCGGCCTGCCACTCCGATCATCGATGCCCAGCTGCGCCCTGCCGGGCCAGCCAGTCATCCGCTGTTGGTCCTCGACCCTGAGGAAAAACTCCGGGCTACTGCCCAGACTCCGCCGGCCCTGCTGCTGGTGGCAGCCACCGCCCTCACCCTCCAAGAGCCCTAGCCATGCCCACTGATCGCCACGATTTGCGCGTCGGCGTGTACGTCGATGTCGCCAATATCACCCGCAACGGCGGCTACGGAATGCGCTACGAGGTCTTGCGCGAATTTGCCTGCCGCGGCGGGGCCCTGCCCATCCGCCTCAACGCCTATGTGGCCTTCGACGCCGCGCGCTCCAGGGAGGACGCCCCCTACCGCGAGGGCCAGCGCGGCTTCCAGGACAGCCTGCGCGAGCAGGGCTACAAGGTCATCGTCAAGGAGGTCAAGTGGTACCGCGACGAGGCGGGCAAAAGCGTGGGCAAGGCCAACGCCGACCTCAACCTGGCAGTGGACGCCCTGCTGCAGTCCGAAAATATGGATCGGGTGCTGCTGGTCACCGGAGACGGCGATTTTGTCCAGGTGGTCAACGCCCTCCAGAACCGCGGCTGCCGGGTCGAGGTGGTGGCCTTCGACAATGTCTCCTCGGAACTGCGGCGCGAGGCAGACATGTACATGTCGGGGTACCTGGTCCCCGAGCTCTTGCCCATTGGCACGGAGCGGGGGCCGCGCTGGGGAGAAGAGGGCTCGCGGGTGAGGGGGGTATGTTACAGCTACAAGGCGGACCGGGGCTTTGGTTTTATGCGCTTTCTCAAACAGATCGACCCAGGGCTGTGGCACGTGGACTCGCGCCGGCAGGATTCCCCCTTCCAGTCAGTCTTCTTCCACAAATCCAGCCTGCAGCACGATATCAGCGAGCGTTTCCCCAGCCGCGACATTGTGCTCGAATTCGAGCTGGGCAAATCCACCCGCCCGCCCAGCGCCGAGGAGCGGGAGGACCGCGCCGGTGTCCAGGCCGCAGATATCAAGGTCGTCAGCGGGGCCTAAGGGCCTTTACAACCGGCTGTACACCCATAGATTTAGGCCCTATGCCCTCGCCCAGATTCAGACGCCCGCGCCTCAAACCGGCCCAGCTGATCATCCTCAGTTTTTCCGGCGCCATTCTGCTCGGCTCGTTCCTGCTCTCCCTGCCCATCGCCACCACCGGCCAACCCATCTCCTGGATCGACGCCCTCTTCACCATCACCAGCGCCACCTGCGTCACCGGCCTGGCCGTGGTGGACACCGGCACCTATTTCACCACCTTCGGCCAGGTGATCATCCTGGTCTTCATCCAGTTGGGCGGCTTAGGCATCACCACCCTCTCGGCGATGATCTTCTACGTGTTCACCGACTCGCTGCCCCTGCGCGACCGCGAGGTGGTGCTGCGCACCCTGGCCGGCACCAAGGCCGTCACCCCCAGCCTGGGGCAGTTGCTCAAGGCGGTGCTGGTGCTGACCTTCGCCATCGAGGGCATCGGCACCCTCTTCCTCACCCTGCGTTTTGCCTTTGACCACCCCCTGCCCCAGGCCGCGTACCTGGGGCTCTTCCACTCGATCTCGGCCTTCTGCAACGCCGGCTTCGGCCTCTTCTCCGACAACCTGGTCAGCTACCAGGGCGACTGGGCCGTCAACTTCACCATCATGGCCCTGATCGTGCTGGGCGGTCTGGGCTTCTCGGTGTTACTCGAGCTTTTGCGCATCACCCGGGGGCAACAGCCCTGGTCACGGCTCTCGCTGCACTCCAAGGTGGTGCTCTTTGCCACCGCCATCCTCATCCCCCTGGGGGCGGCGGTCATCTACGCCATCGAGCAGGGCAATATCCTGAAAGGCATGTCGGCCTCGACGCAGTTCCTGGTCTGTATGTTCCAGTCGGTATCGCCCCGCACCGCCGGTTTCAACAGCGTGGACATCGGCCGGCTCACCGACCCCACCCTCTTCTTCATCATCATGCTGATGTTCATCGGCGGGGCCTCGGGCTCCTGCGCCGGCGGCATCAAGGTCAACACCTTCGCTGTGCTGGTGGCCCTCACCTGGAGCCGGCTGCACGGCCGGCCCGACGTGGAGATGTTCCAGCGCCGCATCTCCCCCTGGGCCATCCCGCGGGTGATCACCCTGGTGATCCTCTCGGTGTGTTTCACCACCTTCATGGTGCTGCTGCTCTCGCTGTCGGAGCAGGGCATGCTCTCGCACCAGGAGAGCCGGGGGGCGTTTTTAGAGGTGACCTTCGAGGCCTTTTCGGCCTTTGGCACCGTGGGCCTGTCCACCGGCCTGACCCCCCACCTGAGCACCCTGGGCAAGTTGCTGATCATCCTGCTGATGTTTGTGGGCCGGGTGGGGCCGCTGACCCTAGGGGCCCTGTTCGCCGAGCGCAAGAAGCGCCCGCTGCGGTACCCCGAAGAAAACGTGCTGGTAGGCTAAAATGGAGAGCTGTAGATGAAAAACTTTCTCGTGCTGGGTCTGGGCAGTTTCGGCATGGCCATGGCCAGGGAGCTGCGGCAACTGGGCAACGAGGTGGCGGTGGTGGACAGCGACGAGGACCGCATCAACCACGCGCGCGAATTCGTCGACAAGGCCCTCATCGCCGACGCCACCCAGCGCGAGACCCTCGAAGAGTTGCACATCGCCGCCTTCGACACCATCGTCGTCAACCTGGGGGCCGACCGCATCGACGCCAGTATCCTGGCCACCCTGCACCTCAAGCAGATGGGCGCCCGCCACGTGGTGGTCAAGGCCAACACCGCAGACCACGCCACTATCCTCGATCTCATCGGCGCCGACCAGGTGGTCTTCCCCGAGCGGGACATGGCCGTGCGCCTCTCCTACGTGCTGAGCACCAACGTGCTCGACCAAATCCCAGTGGCCCCCGGTTTCCGCATCGTCGAGATGGGGGTGCCCCTCTCCTGGGTGGGCAAGAGCCTGGCCGAGCTGGACGTGAGCAACCGCTACAAGGTGCAGGTGATCATCATCAAGCAGGCGGTGCCCGAGCAGATCCTGTTGCCGACGGGCAAGTTCGTACTCAAATCCAGCGACGTCATGGAGATTCTGGGCCAGGACGAGGATCTGAGAAGGTTCCAGGAGTCGCTCAAGTAGGGTTGCCGGCCGCCTACTTCCCCCCTGCCTTCGCGCTTCCCCAGGAGTTCTGTTCGACGCCAGTGCCCGGTCGCGCCAGGGGACCGATGTACCCCGTGGACAGGGCCACCTCGTCGTACCAGACGGTGTTCTGCTGCCGCGCCTCGTGAATGTAGATACCAAAGTCGATGCGTTTGGGCTGCACGTCCTCGGCCAGGCGCCAGCGGATACTCTGGTAGTGGAGGTAGAGTTGGCCGTCGATCCAGGCCGCCAGTTCGCCGTCGGCCTTCCCCACCTCGTTGACCCGGATCATCTGCTCCAGGCAGTACCAGCGGTCGCGCTCGGGCACCAGCCGCTGGTCGGCGGGCGGTTCGATGAAGTTGCCCCAGTACCGGCCATCCCCCGAAACCTCCATATCCACCCAGTAGGTGTAGAGAAACATGTACCCCGGGGCTGGGTAGCGCTGCCAATCCCGCCAGGGCTCGAAGGCGCAGGTGAAGCGGTCGGTGCCGTCGGGGCGGATGCCGGCCTTGCCCATGCCGCCCCAGCGGTCGGCGCCGGCCACCCCGGCCAAGCCACCGCCGGTGTGGTTCATATTGCCCTGGTCGTAGTCGGCGGCGAATTTGAGGTAGCGGCGGAAGTAGACCACCGGCCTTCCCTCCGGTCCGAACCAGTAGCTGGCCCCCGCCCCCACGGCCTCGCCATCCTTGGCCGGGGCAACGAAACGGATGGCGCCGCTGCCCTCAAGAGCTCCTGGCCCGTGGTCCAATTGCACCAGCCCTTCCTCCAGCCCGCGGATCTCGAAGTAGTGCGTCAGGGAGGAGTCGCTCTCGAAACCGTCGCGGAAAAACACCTGCCCCGGACGCTCCAGCCGCGCCAGTTCCCGCGCGTCGGCCAGGGTCGCCTCGGTCGCCGCCACCGGCGCAAAACGGGGTGCGGGTTCCTGGGCCTGCACGTACCCCGCACCGACCGCGAGCAGCAACGTGCCTGTCAACCATCGTCCTGTTCTCATAGCCACTTCGCCCTCTCCTGTTTGGTCTCCTGGGCTCGTTCCCCAAGCTGTTTGGCGAACGCCCCGCCTAACGCAACAGCAACAGCTTCCGCGTCTCCACCTGGGCCCCGGCCTGCAGTCGATAGAAGTAAACCCCGCTGGCCAACTCCCGCCCCGCGTCATCCCGGCCATTCCACTGGAGGACGTGGGGGCCGGCTTCCTGTACCCCATGCACCAGGGTGGCCATCCGTTGGCCCAGCAGGTTGTAGATGGACAGCCCTGCCTCGCCGGCCTGCGGCAGGCTGAAGCGGATCGTGGTGGTGGGGTTGAAGGGGTTGGGGTAGTTGGGGGAGAGGGAGAAGATGGATGGCGCGGTTGCCCCTTCCTCCACCGCCGTGATACCCTGATCGGTGTCCAGGCGGAAAAGCCCGCCGTTGGTGGCCGCCCAGACCACGCTGGGCGTCACCGGATCGATGGCCACGTCGTTGTAGGTCATGCCCTCTTCGAGGTTCGCGCCGATGGACCGCCAGGTCCGCGCCCCGTCCCGGCTTTCGAGCAACTGCTGCCCGCCGACCAGCAGTACCCGCTGCGCATCGCGCACGTCGAAACGCAGGCGCATCCGCCAATAGCTGCGGGAGGGGTCCAGTGCCGACCGCTGCTCCCAGGTGCGCCCCAGGTCCTGCGAGACGTACACCCCACCGGTGGTCAGGGCGTACCATTGCCTTTCGTCCTCGGGGTGAACCAACAGGGCGTGGATCTGTTTCCCCTCCCGCACCTTGCCGGTGTACTGCCAGTGCTGCCCCTCGTCGCGGCTCTGCCAGAGGCTGTCGCCCACTGCGGCGCACAACAGGTCCGGTTCTGGGCCAGTATCCAGGATCAACCCGTTGACCGAAGGCGGCGACTCGTACCTGCCGGCATACACCTGCCGCGGGATGCCCTCGGCGCGGCTCTCCCAGGTCTCGCCGTGATCCTCACTGCGCCAGATGCCGCCGCCGGCAAAGTAGCAGCTTCCAGGCCGCCAGGGATCGCTGTAGAAGGTGGCATAGGATCCGGAACTGCCGCTGCGTATCTCCCGAATGGATTGCCAGTACCTGCCCCCGTCGCTGCTGCGCACCACCATCCCGCCCAGCACCGCCAGCACGATTTGGGGTTCAAAGCGGTCCTGGTGCAGCACCTCGATGGGCACTGGCTGGGAGTAGGTGATCCCGCCGCCAAACACTTCCATCTTGTACCCCTCCCAAATCCACTGCCGGCCCCGATCCTCGCTGCGGTAGAACCCAGGCAGGATATTGGTATTTTCCCCGAAGGCCATGCGCCCCGAGCCAGCATAGAGTTGGCCCTGGGCGCCAAAGAGCACAGTCCCGATCTCCGGGTTGGCCTCGGGCAGGTACACCGGCTCCCAATGTTCGCCCCTGTCGCGGGTCTGGACCAGGGAAACCTGTTCGCGATAGGTACTCACGATGAGGTGGAACTGGTCCGGGTCGCGCGGGTGCAGCACCAGCCTGTTGACATCATAGGGCACCTCGAACTGCTCCCAGGTCTGTCCTGCGTCGCGGGAGATGGCCAGATGATTCAGACCATACATCTCGGCGGCGAACAGGATCCTGGGGTCCTGCGGATGCATCTGCAGGTCCACGTAGTACGCATAGCGCCAGCCCAGCACCGCAAATACCTCCCAGGAATCCCCCCCATTGTCGCTGTGCCAGAGGGTATCTCCCCGACCAGAAGCGTAGATGCCCTCTGCTGAGGTGGGGTCCAGCGTCAGACGGAAGAAGGGCCTGGGCGTCGCTTTGCGCTCCCAGTTCTGCCCCCCATCGGCGCTGTGCCAAAGGGTGCCGGGAAGGTACTGCAACCCCGCCGCATCCCACAGCTGCACCCCGCCCCCGTAAAGCACCTGGGGATCTGCGGGGTGGATTTGCAGCGTATAGGGAATGGTATCCAGGGAGGCGGCCCGCCACGTCGCCCCCCCGTCCTCGGAAACCACCAGCGCCCGAGGAGTGGTCTGGACTCCATAACGCCACCCTGGGCGGACCGGGTCCATCACCAGCGGGATCACCTCCGTGCCCAGACCCTGCCAGGTCTCGCCCCCGTCGCGGCTCCTGAGCAGTTCCTCTCCAACCCGATAGAGCGTGAAGGGGTCCACCGCATCGATCAGGAGGTTGGCCAGCCAATAACCCAACCGGTCCCAGCTCGCTCCCCCGTCGATGCTGCGCCAGGTGCCCTGGGTGCCGCTGGCATAGAGCACCTCCGGGTTGCCCAGCGCCCGCACCAGGCTGAAGATGTACGGGCGGTAGCCCTCGTGCGGCAGCTCGATCTGCTCCCAGCCGCTGGGCCGGAGGACGTTCCCCACCTCGGACAAAGCCAGCACCGGAAAGGCGTGCAGCCAGCTGCGGCCCTGGTTGCCGGCCTGGTCCTCCACTACCCCCTCGGCCAGATAGGTGCCCGGCGCGGCCCCGGTCCAGGTGCCCTCGTACCCCTTGTCGCGCGGGGCCAGGGGGATCTCGGCGACCAGCGCCGTGTCCGCGAGGTTGTAGAGCCGCGCCTTTACCTGGCGCACCTCTCCCCCTTCGAGCACCTGGGAGGCAGGCAGCCAGATATTGACCGCGCCGGCCACCAGCCGCGTCTGGACGCCCAGCACCCGCGGCGGGGTGGTGTCCGGGCCGGGCTGCAGCGCGACGGACACGGTATCCCGGAACGAGCCAAAGGCCCCCCGTACCTCAAACTCAAACTCGAACAGGGTTCCAGGCGCCAGGCCGACGGGCAGCAGAAATTCCGGGCCTCGCTGGCTACGGGCCGGCAAGCGCTCCGGGTCATAGCTCAACCGGGGACCCTTCAAAGGGCGCACCCCTTCGTGCAGGGTCCGCAGCAGGAAATCGAAGAGGGAAAGCGGGGCGGCTGTGGCCACCTGGGCCAGTTCCACCTCGATACTGACGAACTCCCCGCCCTGGGCCAGGCCGTCGTTGTTGCCCAGGCTGTCGACCACCACCACCTGGCTGATCTCCTGGCGGGGCGAAAGACCCACCACCTCCAGTTCGCCCTGGCTGACCAGGGTTTCGCCGGCGTACACCTCCAGCACCACCACTGCCCGATGGATGCCGATAAATCCTTCCCGCATCCGCAGGGTGGGGAATCCATCCATGGGGGCGCCAAAGGAGGTCTGTCCTGGCTCCAGATCCGCAAAACTGCTCTCGGCCTGCTCGATCTGCACCCAGGGGTCCTCGCTGACCAGCCGCGCTTTCACCGCGCGTGCGGTCAACCCGCCGCTGTTGGCCAGGGAAAAGTTGAGGCGGAGGCGCTCCCCGACCAGCACCAGCTTGTCGCGGTCCTCGTCGAGCAGGGCCAGATTCTTGATCTCTATCACCAGCGGGGCAACCTCCACCTGGGCCACCATCTCGGCACCCTCCCGGTGGATACCCTCGATCCGCGCGCTCAGCCAGCCTCCGGTGTTGAAGGAAGCCGGGTTGGTCTGGGGAGTGAAGGTGGTGAAACGCTGTCCATCGAAGGGGTCGGTGGCATCTCCCAGGTTGCCGCCGTGGGTCTGGCTATAGGCCTCGTCATGCGCCCAGAAATCCAGATTATCGCCGCCCTTGAGCGCATCGGCGATCCTGCCCAGCGGGTACCCCGCATCCTGCCAGCGCCCGTCCGCGCATACCAGATCCACCACCGGCTGCGAGGCCAGGGCGTTTTCCAATCGTCGTGTGCTCACCTGCCAGACCAGCAGGCCCTCGCCGGGCAGGTTGCGGTCGTAGTAGGTGCTGGTGCGCCGGCGGTGCTCCAACAGGAAGTACTCCTGCCCGGTCAGCGGCACCCGCACCACCCGCCCCCACCGGCCCACCTCCTCGAAACGGATCTCCTGGCGGGTCTGATCGACCTCCTCCACCTGCGCCCACCCCAGCCTCATCCGACTCCAGGCACAGAAGCTGTTCGGACCATCATTCCCGTTCCACCCCGTCGCGCCCCAGCCCATCAGACACCACGCCCCTACCCCAGCGCTGTCCTCTTCCGAACCTCCACCCTCCTGCTCCAGAAACTCGATGTTGTACAGGTCCGGCAGCCCCAGCACGTGCCCATACTCATGGCACATCACCCCCACCGCCTCGGCAAAGCTGCGGCCCTGTTGGATGGTTCCCTGTTGAGCATACACCCTGACCTCACCGCCTGTGGCGGCGGCATCGCCTGAAATCCAGGGTTGTTCAAGACCCAGCCGCGCAATGCCCGTCGCCTCGCTCAGCAGGAACCCCGTCGGCACCCGCTCCAGCACCACAAACACCGCATCCACCACCCCGTTGTCGTCCCCGGAGTTGGGTACCCCGTCCGGCCCGTCGTTGTCGAACTGGGCGAAGTCGAGGTCCTGATCCGCCTGGCGCAGGATCTCCAGGCTGAAGCGGCCAAAGTCCTCCTCCGGGGTCTGGGCGTCCTCCAGGTACGCCGAAGCCGGCTGCGCCGACTCATACACCCGTGGCCCCACCTCCCCCCGCACCTTCAGCTTGCCGAAGGACATGGTGTCGTAGAAGTGGGAGATGCTGCCGGGCAGCTCGGGTTTGAAGATATCGCCGGCCCAAGCGGGCACGGGATTGGCAGGGTCGCCCTTGAAACGGGCGAAGAGCACCAGGGCGCTGCGGGTGCCGGTGGTGTTGGCCGCGCTGCGGGCCGGCTTGGCGGCGCTGCCTTGGGGAAGAGTTGCTGCGGCGGGTGGTTCCTGGCTGCCGGCGCAGCGAAAACCTTGGGCCCAACATCGGCCAGAAAGTCCTGCCAAGCAGAGGATCATCGAGAGGCATCCTGCCAGGGACATAGCTTCTCCTACTTCTTGAGGAGGTCGTAGGTGCACCAGATATTTTTGTGTAAATTCTATCTGTCAACCACCACTGGATACTTCAAAAACCATGATCTCTTTGATCCAAGAACACCGAGAAGCTCTCGATCGTCTCTGTACGCGTTACCGCGTCCGGAGCCTGGAACTGTTCGGTTCTGCCCTTTCTGCGGAACGTTTCAACAGCGCGGCCAGCGATCTGGACTTCCTCGTCGAGTTCTTCCCCCTTGAACCGGGCCAGCGGGCAGACACCTACTTTGACCTGCGCGAAGAACTCGAATCGCTTTTCGGCCGGCCAGTGGACCTGGTTGTAAGGAAAGCCATCAAAAACCCTTACTTCCTCCAGTCCGTGGACCCTACCTGCGAATTGCTCTATGCAGCTTGAGTCCAAAAAGCTCTTGGAGGATATCCGCCAGGCCTCGGCCTACGTCCTCCAGTTCGTTTCCGGCAAGACCATCGTGGATTACCAGGCCGAGGTGCTGCTGCGCTCCGCGGTGGAGCGCCAGTTCGAAATCGTCGGCGAAGCCCTCAACCGCCTCTCCCGCCTAGATCCAG
>SXGT01408587.1_pt1 | contig 39444 bp, 31 predicted proteins | sample 3176221 | NCBI WGS metagenome assembly SXGT01 (sample SAMN11356862, study PRJNA531348) | freshwater metagenome | isolation source: freshwater sample F1-120 | place: China: Fuxian Lake, Yuxi | collected 2017-12-25 | reverse complement strand
AGTGGCTGCCAACAAAGCCCGCCGCGCCCGTAACGAGGACGCACGACGCCATCAGCCCCGCTTGCCGTACTGCGCTTCGATGTACGCCTTGTAGGCCGGGTCGCGTTCCTTGATCGGCCGCCACCACCACTCGTTGGCCTGATACCACGCCACGGTCTCGCGGAGCCCCTGTTCAAACGGCACCTGCGGCTGCCAGCCCATGCCCTCGAGTTTCTTCGTGCCCAGGCTGTAACGGCGGTCGTGCCCCTTGCGATCAGCCACCGGCTTGATCAGATCAGTGCCCTTGCCCATCAGCTTGAGGACGCTGTGGGTCAAGTCGATGTTCTTCACTTCGTTACCGCCGCCGATGTTGTAGACCTCGCCGTTGGTGCCGGTGTGCAGCAGCAGGTCGAGCGCGCTGCAGTGATCGAGCACGTGCAGCCAGTCGCGGATGTTGCCGCCGTCACCGTAGAGCGGGACCTGGATGTTGTCGGTCAGGTTGGTCACGAACAGCGGCAGGATTTTTTCCGGAAACTGATACGGCCCGTAGTTGTTCGACGCGCGCGTCACAATCACCGGCACATCGTGGGTCGCCCAGTAACTGTAGGCCAGGCGATCGGCGCCGGCCTTGCTGGCGGCGTACGGGTTGCGCGGCTTCAGCTCGTCGGTCTCGGTGCTCGAACCTGCCGGCACGCTGCCGTACACCTCGTCGGTGGAGATCTGGATGAAGCGCTTCAGGCCGGGATTGCGGCGCGCGGCTTCGAGCAGCACGAACGAGCCTTCGACGTCGGTCTTGATGAAGTCGCCGGCCGCCATGATCGAGCGGTCAACGTGCGTCTCGGCCGCGAAGTGGACAACGTAGTCGGCGGCTTCGACCAGCGGTCCGGCCACCGCGGTATCGCAAATGTCGCCGTGCGCAAACGTGTGGCGCGGGTTGTCGATCACGTCGTGCAGGTTTTCCATGCGGCCGGCATAGGTCAGTTTGTCGAGATTCGTGACCTGCCAGTCGGGATGCGTCTGCAACGCGTAGCGGACGAAGTTGCTGCCAATGAAGCCGGCGCCGCCAGTGACCAGGACTTTAACCATGACAGCCGACAATTTTAATACGTTCCGCCACCGAACGCCCCGAAGAAATTGGAGAACGACCCGACCCCGGCCAGGGTAAACGACATGTTGAACCGCCGGTTCTTGTTGATCGGCAGGTTTGTGGTCTGGGCATAGTTATAGGCCATGTACTCAAACGAAATGCCACAGCACTGGGCGTTGTAAAACGCGATGTAGCGGTGGTTGTTGAGGATCGATCGCGCGATGTCGTAGTTGAACGACACGGTGCCGCCGTACTTGCCGCCACCCAGGCGCAGCAGCGTGCTTTGCGACAGGTTGTTGTTCGACAGGCCGTTACGTGCCGTGCCGTAGTTCTGCTTGCTCCACCCGGCGGTGGTTTCCAGCAGGTTGTTGCGAAACACGCCGTTCAGACCGTAGCCAATGACCCTGAACGCGGCGTCGGTGCGCGGGTCGTAGTCCAGGCGGAAATCGACCGACATCGGCTGTGTCGGCATGGCCTTCGCCGACAAGGTAATCGGTGAGTACGGACTTGGCGGCCGGCCCTGGTTGTTGCCATGGGCCGGATCGAACTGGCTGGCGGTCTCGTCGCTGTAATAGCTCTGGCGAATGGAGACGTTGAGCAGTTCCTGCGGCGACCCGGCCTGCGTGCCCTCGACCGCCCGCTTGCGCACCAGCAAGCGATTGGCCAGGCCATACGTCAACTGGGTGGTGCCACCGATCACGGTGTCGTAGGCGCCGTTGACCCGCGGCACGCGCTCCTGGTCCGCGATCGTCGATCGCCGCTGGACCGAGAAGTTCGGCTCGATTATGTGCTTCATGCGCTCGGCGAAGGCGTTGTTCGGGTTGAACACTCGTGAGAACACCGGCCCGACGAGGTCGGCGCGCAAGTCGGCGTAGCGGCGGGTGACCGCTTCCTCAATCTGCGTTCGCCCGTCATCGGCGAGGCTTTCACTGAAATACGTGGCGCGGTACGCCGCGGTGGCGTTGACGGTCAGGTACGGCAGCTTGCTGAGCGGGGCCCGCAACGCCGGCACCAGGTCGACCTTGTTCAGACTCTTGTCGAGCGTCAGGGTCTTGGCCTTGCTGATATACAGCTGGTGATAGGCGTCGGCGTTGATCGAAAAATAAGCTGGTAGCAGCGGTAACTTGCGACCGCTGTAGGTGACTGACAGGCCCGGGGCCCGCCCGTCGGTCTGCGAATCGGTCGCGTTGTAGAAATACTCGTTCCGCTGGTAGACCGAGTTCAGGCTGAGCCCGCCCCAGGCCCCGGTCACGCCGCCGTTCAAGGTGCGGCGGCTGGTCGTCGCATCGTAAAAATTGTTGCTATACAGCTGCTGGGTGGTGACGTCGGTCGAGTAGTCGATGTTGGCGCGAGCCGCCAGGCCGAGCGGCAGGCCCTGGGTCAGGTTGCCGTTGAACACCTGGCTCTTGCGGGCATTTCGGGTCACGCCATTGACCACTGTCTCCTTCTCGTCGAGCCAGTAGGCGCGGAAGTTGCCTAGCGCCGCCGGCCCCAGCAGGTAGCGGTATTCGGTGCCGACCCCGGTGCTGCCGGTGAAGAACCAGTCGTGAAACAGTGTGAGGTCCTGGCTGCGGTTGATCGCCCAGAAAAAAGCGTTGCTGATCGACGAACCGGTGTAGGTCGCCGAGCTGTACATCGGCAGCAGGAAGCCGGTCGCGCGGTCGTCCTCCTGGATCGGGTAATACATGATCGGCAGGTAGAACACCGGCACCTCCTTGACCCTAACCACGGCGTTCTTCATCATCACGTAGTCGTTCAGGTTGACCGTGGCGTTGCCGCTGACGATTTCCCACCGCGGCGTCGGCTGCACGCAGGTGGTAAAGCCACCCTTGGTGATACGGTACTTGTCGGCCCCAATCTTCTCGATGACCACGCCGTGAAAGTAGACGTCGGGCTCGAGCGTGCCGAACATGCTCTGGTTCTGCCTGCCGCGTTCGCCCAGCTGCGCGATGCCGGAGGCCGTGGTAAACGTGCCGAGCCTGGTCTTGGTGTTGAACACCGCCGACTCGGCGGCGATTCGCGAAGTCGAAGTTTGCAGCACCACGTTCCCGCGCGCGGTCAGCTCGCCTGATTTGATGTTGATTTCGACCTGATCGGCAAAGAACTTCTGGCCTGCGTTGGGACTGCCGGCGTTGCCCTCGATCTCCACTTCACTGACCAGGACGACGCGATCGGCGTCAATGCGATCGAACGTGCCCTGCTTGGTGCTCCATCCGGGTACTACCTGCGCTGACGCCAAGCGGACAAAACCGCCCAGCAGGATGACGCACGTCAGGATGAGGTTAAGGCGGTGCCGCACGGATGAGGTCGAGAATATCAGAAGGGCGTGGCGCCCGTCGCCAGCAGCGCCCCTCGCAGCGGCCCGATCAGGTAAATCGATCCCGCAGCTACCGCGCGCTTCGCTCGTGATAGGGCGTATGACACGGCGACCATCGGATCGGGCCGGGCTTCGATCACGACGTTCGGCGCCAGCAGGCGCAGGGCCGTGACCAGGTCTTCGGCGGTGCGGGACCGCGAGTGACGCACCGTAGTGGCCACGAAGGCCGATGCCGCCGGCAGCAGCGGCTTCACCATGCCGGCCAGGTCCTTGTCCGCCATCACCGCCAGCACGATCGGCAGGGGCGTCGTGCCGGTGTCTTGCAGGTAGGCCGCCAGCGCCGTGGCCCCGGCCGGATTGTGGGCGGCGTCAATCAGCAGTTCAGTGCCGTCGGCCAGCCGCAGCCATTCGAGTCGCGCCGGCCAGTGGCAGTCGGTCAGGCCCGTGACAATCGCCTCGGTCGGCACAAACGACACCCGTGCCGACCACGTCTCGAGAATCGCCACCGCGACCGCGGCATTCTCGAGCTGATGCCGTCCCACTAGCGCCAGCTTGAGCGGAGGATAGACTCGGTCGGTGGTCGTGCCGTGGGCATCGATCAGCGGCGCGCTCGTGGCTGCCGCCACGGTCGCGATGCGTCGGGCCGCCTCACCGGGCAGCCGGCCGATCACCAGCGGCGTGTCGGGCTTCGCGATGCCCGCCTTCTCAAAGGCAATCTGCGACAGCGTGGTACCCAGGTGCCGCTCGTGGTCGAAGGCGATCGAGGTAATCGCCGTGACTTCGGGCTTGAGCACGTTGGTGGCGTCGAACCGGCCACCGAGCCCGACCTCGACCACGGCGACATCCACCATGGCCCGTCTGAAGATCTCGAAGGCCACTGCCGTGGAGACTTCAAAGAACGTCGGCACCACCGTCAGCGAACCGGTGTGGGTTGCCTCGTCCACCGCATCAAAGACGACCGCCGTCGCGGCGGCAAAGGTCTGGCGATCGACGGCCGTGCCGTTAATGGCGACGCGTTCCTCGATGACGTCGAGATGCGGGGAGGTGTAGCGGCCGGTCTTGAGCCCAGAGGCGCGCAAGCCACGCTCGACCATGGCCACCACCGAACCCTTGCCGTTGGTGCCGGCGACCTGGACCGAGCGCCATGCCTGTTCCGGGTGGCCAAGCGCAGCCAGGATGGCCCGCATGTTGTCGAGGCCGAGCTTGATGCCGAACTGTTCGAGTGCAAACAGCCGTTCGAGGGAGGTCAATTTCCGGCTTGCGGCCCGGGGCTTGCGGCTTGGGACTTGCTCATGAACCGGATGGTCTTCTCCAGTGTCGCCTTCAGCTCGCGCCGATCGACGACCAGGTCGAGCATGCCGCGCTCGAGCAGGAACTCGCTGCGCTGGAAGCCATCGGGCAGTTTCTGCCGGATGGTCTGTTCAATCACGCGCGGGCCGGCGAAGCCAATCAGCGCCGTGGGCTCGGCGATGTTGAGGTCACCCAGCATGGCAAAGCTCGCCGTCACGCCGCCGGTCGTGGGGTCGGTCAGTAACGAGATGTACGGCAGCTTCGCGCGATCGAGCCGTGCCAGTGCCGCTGAAATCTTGGCCATCTGCATCAGCGACAGCGCCCCTTCCATCATGCGCGCGCCGCCCGAGCACGAGATGATGATCACGGGTGCCTTGCGCTCGAGGGCCATCTCGATGCCGCGCACGATCTTCTCTCCCACGACCACCCCCATGGAGCCGCCAATGAAGCTGTACTCCATCGCGGCAACCACGGTTTCAATGCCGTTGATTCGGCCGACGCCGACAATCACCGCATCCTTCAGGCCGGTGGATTTCTGCGTGTTCGCCAGGCGCGATTTGTACGGCTTGGTGTCGGTGAACTTCAGCGGGTCGTTCGACGTCAGGTGCGGCGCCAGCTCTTCCCAGCGCTCGTCGTCAAACAGCGACTTGAGGCGCTCGGTGGCCGACCACCGGAAGTGGTGCGCGCACTTGCCGCAGACGTGCAGGTTCTTGATGAGATCCTTGGTGTAGATGATGGTGTCGCATTCCGGACACTTCACCCACAGTCCTTCGGGAACGCGGCTGGACTTCTCGGGCGTCGCAATGGGCTTGCGGGCCTTCTTGAACCAAGCCATATTCAAACAGCTTAGCTCACTTCCGGGCGACGTAGTAGCGCGTCCCCTTGCCCATTCCCTTGATCTGCTTGACCAACTCGTCGAGCGCCGCATCGTCTGATTCGGGGTCAAACTCCGAGGTCTCGACGACTAACAACGGGGTCGCCGAATAGTGGAAGAAGAAATGCTGGTAGGCCTCGTTCAGTTCGCGCAGGTAGTCCTCGTCCGGCGTCGGCAGTTCTTCGCGTTCGGGGTCGACCGGCTGGTCACGGCGCCGTTGCATCAACAGCTCGGTCGGCGCCTGCAGGTACACGACCAGGTCCGGCGGCGGGATGTCCTTCGCCAGCAGATCGAACAGCCGCTGGTAGATGAACAGCTCGTTATCGTCGAGGTTCAGGTACGCGAAGATCTTGTCCTTGTCGAAAACGTAGTCGCAGACGATGGTCTGCAGAAACAAGTCGGCCTGTCGCTTGCTGGTGAGCTGGCGATGCCGGTTGAGCAGGTAGAAGAGCTGGGCCTGCAGCGCGGCACCCGGCCGGTCGGCGTAGAAATTGGCCAGAAACGGGTTCTCGGTGTCTTCGAGAATCGTCGTCGCCTCAAGCCGGGCGGCCAGGCGTTCGGCCAGCCGCGTCTTGCCAACCCCGATTGGGCCTTCGATGGCGAGATAGTGAAAGGCCACTGCGCTGGCGAGTATAGTTTGTAGGCATGAAGATCGAAAAGATTGAGTTGTTTCTGTGCCGCCTGCCGCTGGTCCATTTCTTCGAGACGAGCTTCGGGCGCTCCTACGACCGTACGTTCGTGCTGGTCCGCGTTGAAGGTGATGGCCAAGAGGGCTGGGGCGAGTCGGTCGCCGAGGCCAATCCCTACTACAGCAGCGAGACCACCGAAACGGTGTGGCACATCATCGAGGGATTCATCGCGCCGCTGGTGCTGGGCCAGTCGTTCGAGCACCCCCGGGACGTGTTTCCCGCGTTGCACCGGATCCGCGGCCACAACATGGCCAAGGCCGGGGTCGAGATGGCGGCGTGGGATCTCTATGCGCGGCAGGTCGGGCAACCGCTCGCCAAGGTTCTGGGCGGCACCCGCGCCCGCATCGCGTCGGGCGTATCGATTGGCATCCAGGACTCCTACGACCAGCTCCTCGAGAAGATCGAGAAGGAGCTGGCGGCCGGCTACCAGCGCATCAAGATCAAAATCAAGCATGGTTGGGACATCGAAGCGGTCGAGCGCGTGCGCGCCCGCTTCGGCAACATCCCGCTGCAGGTCGACGCCAACGCCGCCTACTCGCTCGATGACACGGACCTGCTCGCCCGTCTGGATCCGTTCAACCTGTTGCTGGTCGAGCAGCCGCTCGATTATGACGATGTGATGGACCACGCGGTGTTGCAGCAGCGCCTCACGACGCCGGTGTGCCTGGACGAGTCGATTCACACCGTTCGGATTGCCCGCGACGCCATCGCCGCCAAGGCGTGCCAGATCATCAACATCAAGCCGGGCCGCGTCGGTGGTCACCGCGCGTCCATCGAGCTGCACGACTTGTGCGCCGCCCATGGCATTCCGGTCTGGCACGGGGGCATGCTGGAGAGCGGCATTGGCCGCGCTCACAACATTCACCTGGCGAGCCTGCCCAACTTCACGCTGCCGGGCGACATTGCCGCTAGCAAGCGCTACTACCAGCCGGACCTGATCGAGCCGGCGATCGAGATTGGGGCGGATGGCACCATTCCGGTTCCGCCGGGCCCAGGCATCGGCGTGAACATTGTTCGCGACCGCATCGACCAGGCCACGTTGCGTCACCTGTCCCTTCAGCCAACTTCGTGAAGCGGTTGCCGCCACCACCCATGAGCCGACTTAATTCGCCGCGCGCACTGGTTGCCCTTGTCGCGTTGTTCGTGGCCAGTGGGTGCGGACCCGTGGTCGCGCCACAGGTCATCGCGACGCCTCCGGTCACCGCCTTTGACCAGAAGATGCGCTGGATCCTGCAACTCGAGGACGACCGGCAACTAAAGGGCGGTGGTGGCGACCTGCTGGCGCTGTTGCAGGATCCCGAGGCGCGCGTGCGACGGCGGGCGGCACTGGCGACCGGCCGCGTGCGGCTGCCGGCCGGCGTCGCCGGGCTGGTCGTGCAGCTCGAGCGTGACAAGGATCCCGAGGTGCGGCAGATGGCCGCCTTCGCGATGGGACTGGTTGGCGACGCCTCCGCAGCGCCGGCCCTGACTGGCGCCCTGGCCGACACGGATCCCAACATCCAGGGCAGGGCCGCTGAAGCGCTCGGCCTGATCGGGCACCAGGCGGCGGCGCCGGCGATCGCCAGCATGGTCGCCGCGCACCTGTCGGCCGGCGTGCTGGCTGGCATCAATGCCGACGACATGGGCACGCCCAAGCCCCCGGCCGTCGAGGCCGTCCGGCTCGGCGCCTACGCATTGGTGCGGCTCGGCTCGTTCGAGGCGCTGTCTTCCGCCTTGATCGACGGCAGCGGGCTGGCACGCAGCCGCTGGTGGCCGATCGCGTTCGCGTTGCAGCGCAGCAACGATACGCGGGCGGTGCCGGCGCTACTGGCCCTGCTGACGGGCGAGGGGCAACTCACCCGCGCCTTTGCCGCCCGCGGCCTCGGGGTGTTGAAAGACCCGCGGGCCGCGGCGCCGTTGTTAGCCATCGCCAATAACGCCAGCGAGCCGCTGGCCGTGCGCATCCAGGCCGTGCGAAGCCTGGCGCTGCTCGGCGACGCTCGCGGCGGGCCGGTGCTGATGCGCCTCATCACCTCGCCACAGGTCAACCAGAACCTCCAGCTCGAGGCCATCGCCGCCCTCGGCCAGTTGCGCCATGCCGGCGCCGTGGAATTGCTGATCGACCTGGTGTCGGCATCGTGGCCGTCAGTCCGGTCGGCTGCACTGCGGGCTCTGGCGCGCACCGATACCGAGACGTTCATCAGTGCGATCTCCGGACTCGATCCCGACGCGCACTGGTCGGTCCGCGCCGCGCTGGCGTCGGCCCTCGGCGATTTGGGCAAGCAACGCGCCGAGGCACCGCTGACCAGCCTGCTGCGCGATGCTGATCAGCGGGTAATCCCATCGGTGCTCGACGCCTTAGCCAAGGTCGCCGCCACGAGCGCGATTCCGGAGATGCTGACGCGGCTCAAGGCCGACGACCAGGTGGTGCGGGCTGCGGCCGCGCGCGGGTTGGCCACGCTGAAGGCGCCGACGGCAGTACCGGCCCTCATTGAGGCGCTCGCCCTGTCGCAGCGTGACGGCCTGTATGTGGCCCGTGCCGCGACGCTGGACGCGCTGACGGCGATCGACCCGGCGGCCGCGCGTCCCCTGCTGGTGGCGGCCCTTGGCGACAAGGACTGGGCCGTGCGGTTGCGGGCGGCGGAGCACTTGCGGAAGCTCGACCCCGCCGCCGATGTCTCGGCGATGCGGCCGGCGCCGCCGCCGATGGTGCCCGAGCTGGCGGCGGTCGACACCTTCGTCTCGCCGCAGTATTCGCCGTCGGCCTACATTGACACCAGCCGCGGCACCATCCAGTTCGAGCTGGCCGTGCTCGACGCCCCGCGGACCGTGGCCAACTTCATTGCCCTGGCGCGCAAGAACTACTTCCGGGGGGTGCAGTTACATCGGGTCGTGCCCGACTTCGTCGTCCAGGACGGCGACCCGCGCGGCGACGGCGAAGGCGGGCCGGGCCACACCATCCGCGACGAGATCAACCAGCGGCCGTACCTGCGCGGCACGGTCGGCATGGCACTCGATTGGGCCGACACCGGCGGCAGCCAGTTCTTCATCACTCACTCGCCGCAGCCACACCTCGACGGCCGCCACACGGTGTTCGGGCAGGTGATTTCAGGAATGGACGTGGTCGATCGCCTGCAGCAGTGGGACACGATCGAGCGGATTCGGATTTGGGATGGGGTGACCTGGGTCGGGCAGTAGAGATCGTTCTCTTGAACTCATGGCCTCCTGAACTCGGGCGAAGCCCAAGAAAAAAGGGAGGCGACTGCGCCTCCCTCCGATCTTCTGGCTGACGAAGCGACTAGCGCTTCTTCGCCTTCTTCGCCGCCTTCTTCTTAGCTGCTTTCTTTGCCATTTGTAATCCCCCCCTTCAGGTTGGGTTATGCGTAAGAACCTAGCCGCTGCACGACTTACCTCTGCCGCCTGGCACTCAGCTTGTCCATGCCGGCGTTCTTCGCTTCGTTACGCGACGTGAATTATTCACGCGCGCGGTCTTGGTGAAAAGGTGGGGCAGTTGGTGAGAACCGCCCCGGTAGCGGCCTAGCGCTTCTTGGCCTTCTTCGTCGCCGCCTTCTTTGCCTTCTTCGCCATGGTTCTCTCCTGATGGGGGGTGACTCTTGCCTGGTGGCGACCGCTGATTGTTTTTACGTGTTCACAATCAGTGGCTTGAGCCTTACTCCCTCATACCAGATGTAGATTATTGATGAGAAGTTCACCTTGTCAAGCACAAAGCGTTTGTGGTTGTCAAACCGCCGGCCTTTTGTGCCCACTCGATCACGGTTCCCGAACACGTGTCGGAGCCTCGCGAACAGATCTGTAGATGCGAGTCGAGGACGCCGGGTTGATTTTCCGGACGTCGTCGTTGCCCCGGGGAAATTCACCCCGGCGTCTTCAGCTCGCGTCGCATGCGCACTGCGCGGGTGAGGGCGCCGGCCGGTGCGGCGGGCCGCGCCGCGATGATCGCATCCAGCTGCGCGATGGCCGCCGTGGTTCGCGTGAGCGCGCGCAACTGGCGGGCCATGTTGAGGCGCGCGACCGTCTCGGCGAGCGCCGTCCGTTTCACCGCGCCGCTCTGCGCCAGCGCCAGCAGCCGCTCCGAGGCGCGCAGGCTGGCCGCCGGGTCGTGAAGGTAGCCATCGAGGATCTCCGCCTCGATTTGGTGGAACAGGGGATTGCGTGGATAGCGGACTTGTAGTGCGCGGACCAGCTCGAGAGCCTCGCGAAACTTGTTCTCATACCAGAGATACAGGACGTGGATTTGGAACTGCGCTTCACCGCCGACGAGCAGGCCCGTGGTGGCGGCGCGCTCGAGCTGCTGCAGGCCTTCCACCCTGTTCCCACCGGGCAGGAGCAGCAACCAGCGCAACCAGCGCAGGAAGGCTGGGGCGACGTCGGCGTAGTAGCGGTACATGCCGACCCCGAACTCGGCGTCGTTCATGGCTGGGTCGAGCGCGAGGGCGCGCTCCAGTGATTCCTTGATCCGCTTCCCGTCTCGAGCGGCCGACAGGCGCTCGAGGCGCAGCACCCGCCACTGCGCGCGCGCGCCGTAGGCGGCGCCAAGATAGAACCAGGCCTCCGCGCGATTGGGCTCGGCGCTGGTCATTCGCTCGGCCTCGGCAATCGCCTCGTTCGCTGTGGTCTGGAAAATCGGGTCGAGGGCGCGGCTTTCTGGGTCCAGTTGAATCTGCCACCACAGGTTCAAGGCCTCAAGCCCCAGGCACGCGACCCGCGGCGCGGGACTTGTCCGGTCGAAGCCGTGAGGCGAAGGCGGACCACACGTGGCCGGCAGGACCGCACGCAGTTGCTCGAAGTCGGCGTTGAGGATGAGGTCGTAGGCGCTCGCGACGATCGGCGCAGCGGTAATGCCGCGCTGCGGCGGTGTTGCGCCGAGCCTATGGTGCCCGGCACCGACCCCCAGGCACCAAAGGCAGACCAGGCACCCGAGGCACCTTAGCTTCATAAGGCGCTCGTCTTGAGCCTCTGCTTTTCGGCGTGACGCGCCAGCGCGAACTGGATCAGACGATCGACCAGCGTCGGGTAGTCCACGCCGCTCGCCTCCCACATCTTCGAATACATGCTGATGTTGGTGAAGCCGGGCATGGTGTTGATCTCGTTGACGTAGATCGCGCCGGTGTCGCGCGACAGCAGAAAGTCGACCCGTGCCAGGCCGGCGGCGTCAATGGCACGAAACGCCGCCACCGTCAGCCGCTGGATCTCGGCCACCGTGGCGGCCGGCAGGTCGGCCGGGATCAGGCTCTTCGAGCCCTCATCGAGGTACTTGGCTTCGTAGTCGTAGAACTCGCGCGCCGGGACGATCTCGCCGGGCACCGAGGTTTCCGGCTCGTCGTTGCCAAGGACCGCGCACTCAATTTCGCGCGCGTTGGCGACGCCGGCTTCGACAATGACCTTGCGGTCGAACTCGAGCGCCGCCTCGATGGCCGGGACGAGTTCGGCTTCGGTCTTGACCTTGGAGATGCCAACGCTCGAGCCGAGGTTGGCGGGCTTGACAAACAGCGGCAAGCCGAGCGTCGCGATTCCCGCCAGCACGCCGGCGCGATGGCGCGTCCACTCGGCGCGCACGAACGAGCGCGAAGCCACGATCGGCAGGCCCGCCGCGCCGAACAGCACCTTCATTACCACCTTGTCCATCCCCGCCGCCGAGGCGAGCACACCCGGACCGACGTAGGGCACGTTGGCGAGCTCAAGCAGTCCCTGCACCGTGCCGTCTTCGCCGTACGGGCCATGCAGCACCGGGAACACCACGTCGAAGCCGAGGCCGGTCACCACGGCGCGCTCCACGTCGGCCGGCGCGCTGCCGTCTGACGAGCTGCGGCGCTCGACCGTGATCAACGTGTCGCTCGACGGATACGGGGCAAACAACGAGTCGCGGCCGGCTCGCACCGGCCGGGCCTGCGCCACGCGGGCCTGCTGGATGACCTCGGCGGCCGACAACGCCGTGGGCGGCCGGTCCGCCAGGGTCCAGCGGCCGTCCTTCTCAATGCGGATCGGCACTGGTTCGTAACGCGTGCGATCGATGGACTTGAAAATCGAGGCCGCCGAGGTGATCGACACCTCGTGTTCGCCAGACCGCCCGCCGTAGATGACACCCACGCGCAACTTCTTCATTACTGGAATAATAGCGGGTCGGGCATGTTTACCCTTACTCACACAGACGGATCAGCGCGCCGCGGTCACCTCACGACCGCCCGCGGCGTGATCCAGACCCCGGCGTTCATGCCCGTTGGCACCCAGGGGGCCGTCAAGGCACTGACGGCCCAACACCTGGAAGACGTGGGGGCCGAAATCATTCTCGGCAATACTTACCACCTCTATCTCCGGCCCGGCGATGAATTGATCGCGAGGCGCGGTGGTCTCCACAAGTTCATCGGCTGGTCACGCCCCATGCTGACCGACAGCGGCGGCTACCAGGTGTTCAGCCTGCCAGATCGCCGAAAGGTGGAGGAACAGGGGGTCCATTTCCGCTCACACCACGACGGCAGCGCACACCTGCTCACACCGGAGAAGGCGGTCGAGATTCAGGCCAACCTCGGCTCGGACATCGCCATGGTGCTCGACGAGTGTCCGGCTCTGCCCTCGACCCAGGGGATCATCGACACCTCGCTCGAGCTGACCGCGCGGTGGGCCCGGCGCTGCCGGAACCGCTTTCTCGAGCTCAAGGATGAAGGAAAGGGACATGCCCAGTTCGGGATTGTTCAGGGCGGTACGTTTCAGGAACTGAGGCAAAAGAGCGCGCAACTAACTGTATCTATTGGGTTTGATGGCTACGCCATTGGAGGCCTGAGCGTCGGCGAGCCCAACGAGACCATGTATCAGGTGGTGGAGCAGACGGTCCCCTTTCTGCCGTCTGACCAAGCTCGCTATTTAATGGGGGTGGGTACGCCAATCGACCTCGTGGAGGCGGTGGCGCGGGGCAGCGACATGTTCGACTGCGTCATGCCGACCCGCAACGCCAGAAACGGACAGCTCTTCACCAGCGAAGGCCCGCTAAACATCAAGAACGCCCGGTTTGCCGAGGATGACGGGCCGGTGGATCCGGCCTGCGGTTGCTACACGTGCCGGCGTTTTTCGAGGGCCTATTTACGGCATCTCTTTATGGCGGGCGAGATGACCGGAGGCACCCTTAACACGTTGCATAATCTGAGCTTTTACCTTGACACCATGCGGCGGATTAGGGAGGCTATAGCGTTCGGCAGGTTCGAAGATTTCAGGCAAGGTTTCCATCGGACTTTTACCCGCCGCGCGTTAATTTCATGACCACAACGGATCCCTTTTTCGGCACGCTATTCGCGCTGTCGTCATCGCCTGGCCAACAGGTCAGTCCGCTGATCCAGCTCATTCCCTTCGCGCTCGTACTCGCGATTTTTTACTTTGTGATCCTGCTTCCGATGAAAAAGAAGCAGAAGAAAGTCCAGGCGTTCCTCGACGGCCTGAAGGCGGGCGACAAGGTCGTGACGACCGGCGGACTGTTCGGCTCCATTGTCAGGGTCAGCGACCAGATCGTTCAGCTTCAGGTTGCGACAAACGTCCGCGTTGACATCTCCAAAGCCGCCATCGTCGGCTACCAGGGTCAGGCCCCTGTCGTCGAAGCACCGAATACATAAGCCATGTCGAAGAACCTTCGTTGGAAAGTCCTTGCTATTCTCGGCGTCACCGCGCTGTCGATCTTCTCGTTCTATCCGCCTGACCAGAAGGTCCGGCTCGGACTGGACCTGAAGGGTGGCGTTCACCTCGTCATGCGCGTCCAGACCGACGATGCGCTGCGGGTCGAGACGCAGACCACCGCCGATCGCCTGTCCGAGCAGCTGAAGACTGCGAACATTCCGATCGGCGGGATGGCGGTCGCGGGTCCGACCGCGTTCAGTGTCGCCGGCGTGCCGGTCGAGCAGGACGCGGCGTTCCGGGCGGCGCTGATGGAAGTCGAGGTCAACTACGATCGCGCGTCCGGCGCCGGCGGCTACACCTTCACGCTCAAGCCGAACATCGTCGTCCAGTTGCGCGAAGACACCGTGAATCAGGCGCTGCAGACCATCGAGCGGCGCGTCAACGAGCTGGGTGTGGCCGAGCCGATCATCGCCCGCCACAGCGCGGCCGACCAGATCCTGGTGCAGTTGCCCGGTGTGACCGACGTCAACCGCGCGAAAGAGATCATTCGCTCGACGGCTCTGCTGGAATTGAAGCAGGTCGACCAGGGGCCGTTTCCGGATGACGCCGCGGCGCGGCAGGCGTATGCCGGCAATCTGCCACCCGACCTCCAGATTCTGCCCGGCACCATCGAGGGGGCGCCTGGCCAGGCGGCGAGCACCGGTTACTACGCCGTCCGCCGCGTCGCCGCCGTCACCGGCCGCGACCTGCGCACCGCGCGGCCGACACTCGACGAGAATAACCGTCCCGCCGTCAGCTTCTCGCTGAACAACGAGGGCGCGCGCAAATTTGGAATGTTCACCCAGGCCAACATCGGTAAGCAACTGGCCATCGTGATGGACAGCCGCGTCGTCTCGGCGCCGCAGATTCAGTCACGCATCGACGACGAAGGCCGCATTACCGGCACCTTTACCAACCAGGAGGCGCAGGACCTGTCGCTGGTGCTGCGGTCGGGCGCGCTGCCGGCGTCGCTCACCTACCTGGAAGAGCGCACCGTCGGTCCGTCGCTTGGCGCCGACTCGGTCCGCGCCGGTGTCACCGCCGCGGTCGGCGGCCTGCTGATGGTCACGCTGTTCATGCTGTTCTATTACCAGCTGGCGGGCTTCAACGCGCTCATTTCGATCACGATCAACCTGGTCATGCTGCTCGGCCTGATGGCCTATGTCGGCGCCACCGTGACGCTGCCCGGCATTGCCGGCTTCATTCTCACCATCGGCATGGGCGTGGACTCGAACGTGCTGATCTTCGAGCGCATCAAGGAGGAACTGGCCTCGGCGAAGGGCGTGAAGCAGGCCGTGGCGGCCGGCTTCGACCGCGTGCTGCTGACGATCCTCGACACGCACGTGGCGTCGTTGATTTCGGCGGCCTTCCTGTTCCAGTTCGGGACCGGTCCTATCCGCGGGTTTGCGATGACGCTGACCATCGGCCTCCTGTCCAACGTATTCACGGCATACTTCGTTTCGCGCACCTTGTTCGAGCTGACGCTGTCACGCCACTCGAAGGTCGCGAAGCTTTCGATTTAGTCATATGGCCATCTTCGATAACGCAAACTACGACTTCATTAAGTGGCGCTGGCATGCGATCGCGCTGTCGATGCTGATCGTGCTCGCTGGCGTCGGCTATACGGCCACCAACGGTATTCCACTCGGCATCGACTTCTCGGGCGGCACCATCGTGGTGGTGAAGTTCGAGCAAGCCACCAGCGTGGACCAGGTGCGGGCCGCGCTCGCCGCCGGCATGCCTGGTGAGAACGTCATCCAGAGCTATGGCGACGAGGCCAACCACGAAATTCTGATTCGGGTGTCGCAGGTGACGGTCGAAGAGGGCGCGGCGCTCGAGCAGAACGCGCGCGCCATTGTCGACTCGATCACCAAGGCCAGCCTCGGCAAGTTCGAGGTGCGGAGCCAGGAAATCGTCGGTCCCGTGATCGGCGCCGACCTGCAGCGCAAGGGGATTTACGCGACGCTGGCGTCGATCTTCGGCATCACCATCTACATCGGCCTGCGCTTCCGTTTCGCCTTCGCGCTGGGCGCGATTGCGGCGACGCTGCACGACGTGCTGGTGACGCTGGCGTTCCTGTTCTTCTTCGGCTACGACCTGTCGCTGAACGTGGTCGCGGCGATCCTGGCGATCACCGGCTACTCGGTGAACGACACCATCGTGATTTTCGACCGCGTGCGCGAGAACCTGAAGACCAAGCGCCGCGACTCGCTCGATGCGGTCGTCAACGCGAGTGTCAACCAGACCCTCAGCCGCACGATTATCACGGCCGGCACCACCTTCCTGGCGGTGCTGTCGCTGTTTTTGTTCGGTGGCGAAGTGCTCGAGGGGTTCGCGTTCACGATGCTCGTCGGCATCATCAGTGGCACTTACTCGACCATCTTCATCGCCGCGGCGATCGCGACCATCCTGGGTGGCAAGCAGGCGGCGGGCCGCCAGGGTTCGCGTAAGGCGTAGTCAGCCGCCGCGGAGCTTGGCAAAGGAAACTGGTGGATCTGTTTTCGGCCGCGGTGTTGGGCGTTGTTCAGGGACTCACGGAGTTCCTGCCGGTGTCCAGTTCGGGCCACCTGATTCTGGCGAGGGTGTTTTTCGGCTGGGATCCCGGCCGGTTTGGTATTCCGTTCGACGCGGCCTGTCATGTCGGCACGCTCCTCGCGGTGCTGGCGTATTTTCGTGCCGACGTCGTGCGGCTGGTCGCGGCCGCGCCGGGCGCGTTGTCCGGCCGCGATGGTGAGTGGGAACGGCTCGGCCGGCTGATCATCGTCGGCACCATCCCCGTCGTGATTGTCGGCGGATTGTTTGGCGATCAGATCGAGGCACGGATTCGCACGCCGCTGGTGGTGGCCAGTAACCTGGTCATTGGCGGCCTCGGGCTGATCTGGGTGGAGCGGATGGGGCGACAGACCCGCGCCGCCAATTCGCTGGGCTATGGCGAGGCGCTGGCGATTGGCCTGGCGCAGGCCGCGGCGCTCGCGCCGGGCCTGTCGCGATCAGGATCGACGCTGATGGTGGCCATGTTCCAGGGCCTGCGGCGCGACACCGCGGCCCGGTTCGTGTTTCTGATGAGCCTGCCGGCGGTGTTCGCGGTGGCGGTCAAGGAAACCTACGAGCTGTCGAAGGTCGGCCTGGCCGGGGCGCCCGTGACGCTGATGGCGGTCGGCTTAATTGTCTCGGCGGTCGTCGGCTACGTCACGGTGAAATACTTTTTGCGGTATCTTGCGGGGCACTCGTTGGCGGGATTTGCGTATTATCGGTTTGCGCTGGCAGCCGTCACCTTTGGGTGGCTCCTGATGCGGCAGAGCTGAGCCATGATGCAGTGGCTGCGTCGTAGCTTCCTGGCCGGCCTCGTCGTGACGGTGCCGTTATTTATCACGGTCGTCACGCTGGTCTGGTTGTTTCGTTTCCTCGATGGGGTGGCGACGCCGCTATCGACGAACTTGTTCGGCCGGGAGGTCCCCGGGCTGGGCGTGTTGATGACGACCGCGGTGATTCTGCTGACCGGGGCGCTGGCGACCAACGTGCTGGGGCGCCGGATTTTGCGCCAGGGGGAAGGGTGGCTGCTGAACGTGCCGCTGTTCAAGACCGTGTATGCGCCGGTCAAGCAATTGGTGGCGGCGTTCTCGCCCGACAGCGAGACGGGCTTCAAGAAAGTGGTGATCGTGGACGATTCGCGTCGCGGTCTGGTGCTGGGCTTCCTGACGCGCGAGTTCACGCTGGATCGGGGCAAGGGACCGGAAGCGCTGGTGGCGGTGTATGTGCCGACCAATCACCTCTATCTCGGTGATGTGGTCGTCTCCCCGCGCCACCAGGCCTTTTTTCCGGACTTGTCGGTTGAAGATGGCGTGCGGATTTTCTTAACGGGCGGCATGGCGCTGCCGCCGCAGATCAGTACGAGGACAGGACACGATGGTGATGAGACTTCTCGATAGGGTCGGCCGGCTGGTTGGTGCGGTGTCGTTGGTGGTGGGGATGGCGGTGCTGACGGCGCCGGTGTTACTGGCTGCGCAGCCCGAAACGGCAGCGGACGGCGCGCACCATCGCCCCGGCGGCGAGGTCAATATCCAGTTGCCGGACCTCAACCAGGGCGACTTCCTCGGCATGACCGGGCACCAGATCCTGCTGTCGGGCCTGGTGGTCTGCGTGCTGGGACTGCTGTTCGGTCTGTGGACCTACACGGCGGTGAAGAACCTGCCGGTCCACAAATCGATGGCCGACGTCTCGGCGCTGATTTATGAGACCTGCAAGGCCTACCTGATTCAGCAGGGCAAGTTCCTGTTAATTCTCGAGTTGTTTATTGGCGCCGTGATGGTGGCCTATTTCACGCTGACCGGGCTCGAGCCCGGCCGCATTGCCATCGTCATCATCTTCAGCCTGATTGGCATTGGCGGCAGCTACGGCGTGGCGTGGTACGGCATCCGCATCAACACGCTAGCCAACTCGCGTACCGCCTTCGCCAGCCTGCGGGGCAAGGCGTTTGCGGTCTGCGACATCCCGCTGCGCTCGGGCATGAGCGTCGGCATGATGCTGATTTCGGTCGAGCTGTTGTTCATGCTCGCCATTCTGTTGTTCATTCCCGGTGAGTACGCCGGCGTCTGCTTCCTCGGCTTCGCCATCGGCGAATCGCTCGGCGCGGCGGCGCTGCGCATCGCCGGCGGCATCTTCACCAAGAGCGCCGACATCGGCTCGGCCCTGATGACGGTGGTCTTCAAGATCACGGAAGACGATGCGCGCACCCCGGGCGTGATTGCCGATTGCACGGGCGACAACGCCGGCGACTCGGTCGGTCCGACCGCCGACGGTTTCGAGACCTACGGCGTCACCGGGGTCGCGCTGATCTCGTTCATCATGCTCGCGGTCAAGGACCCGTCGATCCAGGTCCAACTGCTGGTGTGGATGTTCATGATGCGCGTGATGATGGTGCTGGCCTCGGCCGGCTCCTATCTCGTGAACAATGCGATCGCCAGCGCCAGGTACGCCAATGTCGAGAAGATGAACTTCGAGGCGCCGTTGACCTCACTGGTGTGGCTCACCTCGATCGTTTCGGTGGTGCTGACCTACGTGCTGTCGTACCTGCTGATTCCGAACCTCGGCGGCAACACCGACTTGTGGTGGCAGCTGTCGTCGGTGATCACCTGCGGCACGCTGGCCGGCGCGATCATCCCCGAGTTCGTCAAGGTCTTCACCTCGACGCACTCCAGCCACGTCAAGGAAGTAGTGACCTCGTCGCGTGAGGGCGGCGCGTCGCTCAACATCCTGTCGGGCCTGGTGGCCGGTAACTTCAGCGCCTACTGGCTGGGCCTGACGATCATGGGCCTGATGACGGTGGCCTACTTGGTCTCGAACTGGGGCCTGGGCGGCATCATGGTCGCACCCGCCATCTTCGCGTTCGGCTTGGTTGCCTTCGGCGTCCTCGGCATGGGTCCCGTGACCATCGCCGTCGATTCCTACGGACCGGTCACTGATAATGCCCAGTCAGTCTATGAACTCTCGCAGATCGAAGAGCTCCCCAACATCGCGCAGGAGCTCCAGAAGCAGTACGGCTTCAAGGTCGACTTCAAGGTGGCCAAGGAACTGCTTGAGGAGAACGACGGCGCCGGCAATACCTTCAAAGCGACCGCCAAGCCAGTGCTGATCGGCACCGCGGTGGTCGGCGCCACGACGATGATCTTCGCGATCATCATGACGCTGACGCAGGGCCTCGAAAATCAGGAAGCGATCAAGATGCTCTCGATCCTGCACCCGCCCTTCCTGCTCGGCCTGATCACCGGCGGTGCGGTGATCTACTGGTTTACCGGCGCCTCGAGGCAGGCCGTCACCCCCGGCGCCTACCGCGCGGTGGAGTTCATCAAGGCCAACATCAAACTCGACGGCGCAACCAAGGCCTCGGTCGAAGACAGCAAGAAGGTGGTGGAGATCTGCACCCTCTACGCGCAGAAGGGGATGTTCAATATCTTCCTTGGCGTGTTCTTCTCGACGCTGGCATTTGCCTTTGTCGAACCGTTTTTCTTCATCGGCTACTTGATCTCGATCGCGCTGTTCGGCCTCTCCCAGGCCATCTTCATGGCCCACGCCGGCGGCGCGTGGGATAACGCGAAGAAGATTGTCGAGACCGAGCTGAAGATGAAGGGCACGCCGCTGCACGATGCCTCGATCGTTGGTGATACGGTCGGCGACCCGTTCAATGACACCTCATCGGTGGCCATGAACCCGGTGATCAAGTTCACGACGCTGTTCGGCCTGCTGGCGGTCGAGTTGGGCGTCTATCTGGGCACGGGCGCCGCGCTCACGCTCGGCCTGTCAGCGGTGTTTTTCGTCGTCAGTATGTATTTTGTTCACCGCTCGTTCTACGGCATGCGCATCGAATCCAATTAAGCGCCGAGGCGCTGGAGCGGTTGCACACTGTCTTACTTGTAATAGTTGGTAATGATGAGGAATTTGGATGGTTTCCAGGCCATCAAGCTGTTGACGCGGGGATTCGAGCACGACTAGAATCCCCGGACATTGCAAGGGGGGCAGGCCCTACAGCGTCATCGCTACAGGATTCCGGCCCCTCCCTTGTTTTTAAGGGCGCCGGTAGATTGGCTGAGATCCGACGTTGACAACGGTTTTCGACGCTGGGATACTTGACGTTCTTTTGGCGTCGCTTATCTGGCGTCATAGTTTTTAGACGAACGAGCCGTTCGGCTGGTTCGACGGGCAGCAGGAGGAACAGTGCCACGCGACATGTTTGGTGATGTCGTCGATCCGTCCATCAAGATGGGCAACAAGATGTGGTACACCGTGCCACTCACCATGTTGATCCAGGCGTCGGTCGTCGCTGCGTTGATCATCGTTCCGCTGATGGCGACGGGGGTCTTGCCGACGACGCCGTCGATGATGGCGTTTGTCGCTGCCCCGCCGCCGCCGCCGCCCCCTCCGCCGCCCCCTCCGCCACCCGAGGCGAAGGCGCCGCCCCCTCCGATGGATGTGAGTCCCGATGCGGCTCCCCTCGAGGCGCCCAAGGAAATCAAGGCTGAGACCGGTCTCGAAGCCGGCTTCGAGCGTTCATCTGGTGTCGAAGGCGGCATCATCGGCGGCATCGCCGGTGGCATCACCGGTGGCATTCCGGAACCGCCGCCCCCACCGCCGCCCCCCGCCGCGCCGGTTCGCGTCGGTGGCAATATCAAGCCGCCGCAGAAGACCCGCGACGTGCGTCCGGTGTATCCGCCAATCGCGCAGTCCGCGCGCGTGCAGGGTATCGTGATCATCGAGGCCACGATCGGCCCCGACGGTGCGGTGAAGGATGCGAAGGTGCTGCGCTCGATTCCGCTGCTCGATGGCGCGGCGCTCGAGGCGGTCCGGCAGTGGGTGTTCACACCGACCTTGCTCAATGGCGTGCCCGTGCCCGTCATCATGACAGTGACGGTGCAGTTTACGTTGCAGTAGAGGCGGGTCTTCAGACCCGCGTGCTCAGGCAAAGCAGCGAAGGTCTTCACACGTAGTAAGCCGTTTTTTTCTGGAGGATAGCGATGGAAGGTCGGAAGAGTCAGTTTGGTCGTATCGCTGGTGCCGGTTTCGCCATGTTACTCATGAGCACGCCTGCCTTCGCGCAGGAAGGCGGCGGTATCGATCTCGTCGACATGTTCGAACAGATGGGTCCCGCGGCTTGGGCCGTGGCCGTCATCCTCTTCATCATGTCGTTCTGGTCGGTGGGCGTGTCCATCGAGCGCATCTACACGTTCAATCAGGCGACCAAGCAGTCGAAGATGTATGCCCCCCTCGTCGCCAAGCACCTCAAGGAAGGCCGGCTGAAGGAAGCCATCGCCCTGTCGTCGGCGAAGGAATACCGCTATAGCCACCTCGCCAAGGTCGTGCTTGCCGGCCTCCAGGAATACCAGTTCCAGCAGGAGAGCGGCAGCAGCCTGTCGCGTGAAGACCTGCTCGACACCGTCCGCCGCTCGATTCAGCGCGCCACCGCGCTGACCTCGAACGACCTCAAGAAGGGCGTCTCCGGCCTGGCCACTATCGGCGCGACCGCGCCGTTCGTCGGTTTGCTCGGCACGGTCATCGGCGTGATCAACGCCTTCGTCGGCATCGCCTCGTCGGGCTCGGGCGGCATCGGCGCCGTCTCGGCCGGTATCGCGGAAGCGCTCGTCGAAACCGCACTCGGCCTGTTCGTGGCCATCCCGGCGGTGTGGTTCTATAATTTCCTGTCGGGCAAGCTCGAGTTCTTCAACGTCGAGATGGATAACTCGTCGTCGGAGATGGTCGACTACTTCATCAAGAAGACGGCGTAAGAGTTTCTGGTCGGCCTGGGACTTGGGACCTGAGACTTGGGCGGTTTTGCCCTGGTTTCGAGCCCCAAGCCCCAAGCTTCAAGCCGTTAGGAGAACTTAGTTATGTCAATGGATGTCGGCGGTTCCAAAGGTGGAATCAAATCGGACATCAACGTCACGCCCCTCGTGGACGTCATGCTGGTGCTGCTCATCATCATGATGATCGTGGCCCCGCTGCTCCAGAAGGGCGCCGACGTGAAACTGCCGCTCGCCGCGAACACCGCGGACAAGCCCGAAACGCAGGACCAGACCGTTGTCGCCATCGACAAGCAGGACCGGTACTTCGTCAACGGCCTGCCGGTGCGCAAGGAAGAGTTGCGGCAGAAGGTTGAAGAGATCCTCGAGAACAAGCAGGAGCGCATCATCCTGATCAAGGCCGATGTCGACGCCCGCTATTCTGCGGTGATGGATCTGATGGACGATATGCGCGCGATGGGCATCGAAGACATGGGCCTGATTACCGACCCCAAGGCCCGCAGCCTGCTGCAAGGCGGAGGCAACTAACATGGCTGCACACCGGCACCTCGGCGCCGACCGCGTCATCACCGCCAAGAAGCTCGAAGTCAACGGCGACATGAACATCACGCCGATGATCGACGTGCTGCTCGTTCTCCTCGTGATCTTCATGGCCGCTCTGCCACTCTCGCAGAAGGGCCTCGACGTCAATCTGCCCGCCGAGACCAAGACCGCTGAGCAAACCCAAGTCGATGTCTCACAAGTTGTGATTGAGTACACCGCCGACAAGAAGATCTCCATCAACAAGTCGGACGTCTCAGTCGTCGACCTCGAAGAGCGCCTCCGCAAGATCTACGAGGAACGCAAGGACAAGACGCTGTTCATCGCCGGCGACGGGACCTTGCGCTACGGCGATATCGTCGAGGTGATCGACGCCGCCAAGGGTGCGGGTGTCGAAAAGGTCGGCATCATCACCGAAGGTATGCGCCGAGCCGCCGCTCGCCCAACGGGCGGCAACTAGCCAAGAGCCACCAAACGCCTGGAAAAAAGCCGCCTGGTTGCAGGCGGCTTTTCTCTTGTACGGACCGGCGCGTTTCCGCCGAGCCGCTATTCCCGGTTCCGCAGGACCTCGGCGAACGACAGCGCACCGCCAAAGCGTGCGTCGAGCCCGCCGATTCTGGCCCGCAATTCGTCGTCGGTGGGCATGGCGCCTTCGGTGGCGATGACCACCCTGTTGTCCGAAGGAGGGCACCGGTAGACCGCCGCGTCGCCAAATGCGGCCGCGACCGCGGCGATGTCTTCGGCCATGCTGGCGTGCTCGTTGAGATTGAAGGCGACGACCCCGCCGGGGGCCAGCGCCCGCTTCAGGCGACCAAGAAACGCCAGCGTCTTGAGACCCGCCGGCACGCCGGTCGCGTCGGTGCCGCTCGACGGACGCAGGAACGCGTCCATCAGGATCAGGTCGTAGCGGTCGGCGGTGGACTCCACGAAGGCCACCGCATCCGCGGTGTGCACGCGGACGTTCCCGCCCGAGCGCACGCTGAAGTATTCGTCCGCGACCCGGACGACGGCCGGATCGATCTCGACGGCGTCGATGAGAACCCGCGGCTCGTGATGGGTCAGGAAGCGCACCATTGCACCGCCGCCGAGGCCAACCATGAGCACGCGAGGCGTACTAGGCTGGTAGAGGTAGCTGCCGAACATGGCGCGGGCGTACGGCGACGTCAACGTGTGGGGCATGGTCAGATTGACCCGGCTCTGCACGACCTCCTGGCCGTCGTCGCGCACGAACGTCAGCGCACGGACGTCGCCGTCGCGGCGGACACGAATTCGAGAGAACGCCGACACCTCCTCGTGCTCCAGGTCGCCGAGGGTGCGCGCCGCGGACATCGACCAGACGACGAGCGCGCCGGCCGCGGCGAGCAGTGCCACGGCCAGCAGAACCGGAGCGACAACACCCGGCCCGCGTGACTGTTGCCCACTCGATTCGCGGTTGACGCTGCCCATCCGCACCCTAGAAGCTCGCGGGAGGGACCAGCCCAAGCTCCCTCAGCTCCGGCAGACCCTTGTCGGCGTTCTTCCACATCTTCCTGAGCTCGCCGTAAGCGCCCATGGCGCGAGCCGGGTCCTTGGTGGCCGTAGAGGCCCGGCCCAGCCCCAAAAGCGACAGGGCGCGCCTGGGATTGCGTTTCAGCGACATCTCGAACGCCGGGATGGCTTCCCTGGGCCGGCGCAGGTCCAACAGCATCTCGCCGACCAGCTCGTGGGCCGGCTTAACGGGCACTGGCGGGCCGAACTCGAAGGACAGGCTGTCTTCCACGACGGCGGCTTGGCGCGCCAGCACAAGCGCCTCCTCGCGGCGGCCCTCTGAGAACAGCAGGACCGCCTCCAATTGTTGCGCCATGGTCTGGGCGGCTCGCTTGTCGTGTCCCCCACCACCGGAGCCCAGGCCGGTCTGTGGCTGGCCCGCATGGGTCGCGTGGGACTCGACGACGGGTGAAATACCGGCCCTGGTGGACCCGGAATTCACCGGCTTGCCCGCGACGGCAGGTATTGCCGCCGCGGCAGGGACCTCGGCCATGAGCTCTGCCATCTGCTGCAGCGCGATACCCCCGGCCATCCGGTTGCCGGTTCGGATCGCGGCCATGCCGATGGCAAATAAGTCTGCCACGGCGGCCTCCGCCTCCATTCCCGCTACGGCGGACAAGTCGGCGCTGAGGCCCTTCGCAAAGACCGGCGGCTTGGCCTCGCCCCACTTGCGCGACTCAATCAGCCAGGCCGCGCGAGCGAGGGCCAGGTGGCTGCGCGTGCGCACCGAGCCACTGGCCTTGGCATCGACTTCCATCTGCGTGAGCAGGGCCCGCGACTCCTCGAATCGGCCCTGCTGCGCGTAGCTGTAAACCAGCCACAGCATGGCGTGAAAGCCGCGCGCCTCGACAGCGAGCTGCTTCTCGGCCCGGCGCGCGTCGGCGGCCTTCATCGAGCGTTCGTTGATGGCTGACGCCTCGTCCCACATGCCGAGCGCGAAGTAGATGTGCGAAGGCATGTGCAGCGCGTGCGACGCAGACGGGGCAATCCTGGAATACGCGTCGGCGAAGCGCCGGCCGAGAGGTGCGTGCACCGGGTCGTCGTACGAATGAATCAGGTAATGCGCGGCGCCGGGATGCTGCGGGTTCTTCGCATAGACCAGTTCGACCAGTGCGGCGGCCTTCATGTAGATCGAGAACTCGCGGCCGCCATGGCTGGTGCCGAGCAGCGCCAGGGCGTAGAACGCCGTGATCTCATCGTCGGCCGGGTATCTGTCGTGCATGCGTCGCATGTGGTCCGCGTAGGCGCGGTCGCGCGTGAGTTTCTCGCCGGCGCCGTACAGGCTGTCGAGCGAAGCGAGCCAATCCTTTTCCTTCGCCGTGGGGGCTTTTGCCAAGCGGCCTTCGGCGGTCGGCGCGAGACGCGCCAGCGCCGCCCTGGCGCGGTCGGGCGCGGTCTGCTGCCACACCGCGTGGTTGTAGGTCATGGCCTCGCCCCAATAGGCCATCGCAAAACCCGGGTCGGCCTGTTGTGCCTCGACGAACGCCTCTTTCGCATCGTCGTATTCGAAGCTGTGCATGAGTAGCACCCCCTTGAGAAACGCCGGCTGTGCGGCGGCGGCCCCGGAGGTCGGAAAGTCGATGCTGCCGAGCTCGCCTTGCTGGGCGCGAACGTTCAGGCTGGCGAGGGTAAGGGCGGCAAGCAGGACGAGGACGGCCCGGCGATTCATGCGGCGATCTCCTGAGCCGCAGATTAGCGCGTTTGGCCCTCAAAAAGAAAAGAGGCGGGTCCGAAGACCCGCCCCTTCCGTTGCCGGCTTGCGTCTGTTCTCAAGCCCCAAGCCCAAAGGCCCAAGCCGCCTTTAGTTAAAGAAGTAGCGGAAGCTGAACATCACGCGGTAGACGTCGCTCAGGTCCGCGGTCGGTTCGAATGACTTCGACATCAGCTGGTTGTTAATCACGCGCATGCGGTACTGCGAACGACCCTGCGAGTCGACCGCGCCGCCCTGGGCGGCGGTCGGCACGATCAGCGGCGTGTTGTTCACGAGGCGCTGCGACACGCCCCAGTTCTTGTTCAGCAGGTTGCCGAAGTTGATGACGTCGGCGCGGAACTGGAAGCGCTGGCGCTTGCCACCAATGTTCTTGAACACGTCCTGCGAGATGTTCAGGTCCATGCGCGTGACCATGGGCAGGAAGACACCGCCGCGTTTCGCGTATTCACCGCGGCGTTTGCTCAGGTAGGGATCCTGCTGGATGTAAGCCTCCCACGCCGCCGCCTGCTGCGCGGCCGTGAACGGCACCGCGCCGGTGATGTCCTGGAAGTTCATCTCGCTGGTGTTGCGTGGGATGTAGATGAGGTCATTGAAGGCGGCGCCGTCGCCGTTCATGTCGCCCGAGAAGATGTAGCTGGCGTTGTTGATGGTGCGCGTCTCCCAGAACAGTGCGAACGACGTGGCGCCGAACCCGAAGTATTCCTTGCGGTAGTTCGCCGACACGAAGAAGCGGTGACCAGGTGACGAATTAGAGTAGGCCAGCGCCGGGTTGTTCGGGTCGCCACTGATCGCATTGTTGGTGAAAGAACCGGAGGCAATGGAGCCCGGGTCAACCGTGTTCCTCGATTCGCCGTAGTTGTAGGCGGCCTGGAGGAAGCTGCTGCCGAAGGTCTTCTTCAGCGAGCTCGAAATGCTCCATGACCGGCCAATACTCTGATTCTTCAACACCGTGGCGTTGGAGACGTTCAAATTGATGCGGTTGCCGGTGTAGCGTGCGCGGGTGTCGGCCCCGGTGAATGACGTCTGCGGCGCCGGCAGGTTGGCGTTGATGTAATACATCCCGTTCACATCGCGGTTGTACAGGACCTCCACCGTGCCCGACATGTTCCAGGGCAGGCGCTGGTCCAGACCGACATTGGTGCGCCACAGCTGCGGGAACTTGAAGTCGGGATTGGTCAGCGCCAGCTCGTAGGCGGCGGCTGGGGCGCCCGTCACGTTGGCGGGCTTGTATCGGTCCGGGTCGGGGCTGAACGGCCGCGCAGTGGTATTGCGCAGGTCTTCGAAGCCTGTGAGCACGCCGGTGTTGCCAATCTGGTTGGAGATCCAGACGAACGCCGGCTTGCCGGTGAACACGCCCGTGCCGCCGCGTAGCTGCGTCCGGCGGCTGCCGGTGATGTCCCAGTTGAAGCCGACGCGCGGCGACCACAGGATTTTCGCCTCGGGCAGCTGCTTGGTCGAGTACTTCGCGGCGGCGCCGGTCTCGTCGCGGAAGTTCATGGCATCGGCCAGCGCGTTGGCGTAGCCGGTGTCGCCGAAGTTGGCGACGTCGCCGCGGACGCCGGCGATCACCTTGAGGTTGTCACGCACCGCCCAGTCGTCCTGGATGTAGGCACCAGAGTAGAGCACCTCGAGCGGTTGGACGGGCTTCTCGGCCCCGGGGATGTTGTTGTAGCGGACCTGGAAAATTTGCAACGTCACTGGCGAGGTGGTGCGGTTCGGGTTCGCCAGCGCGTCGCGGGCATCGGTGTAGAAGTCGGCCAGCGAGCTGTAGACATAGGCGCTCTGCTTGCCCGGGAAGAACACGTTCTCCGAGTCGTACTTCTCGAAGCTGAAGCCGCCCGTGATCGAGTGCTTCTCGCCGAAACGCGTGAAGCTGTCCTGCAACTGAAAGGTCTTATAGCGCAACTCGTTGTTCGGCGTGAACGGCTCTGACCCGAACGAGGTGTAGACCGACCCGGCCTGCAGGATGTCGACCATTGGAAACAGTTTGCCGATATCGCCACGGCTCTCGTCCGCCGAGCTGTAGCCGACGATCAGCGAGTTCGACATCTTGGTGCCGACGATGGTGTTCAGTTCGGCAACGCCCCACTTGGTGTTCTCGAGAATTTTGTAGTTGGAGGCCGAGAAGTTGAGGCCGGTGGTGTTCGACCGGCGATTGCCGAAGCCGAGTGACGACGAACCCGACATGAGTACGTCGGTGTTCGACTCCAGCTGGTTGTAGCGGACGCTGAGCTTATTGCGGCTGTTCAGGTTCAGGTCGAACTTGGCGAGAATGCGCTGGCCGGGCGTGCCGAACTCGTAATCCTGATAGGTGCCCGGGTCGTAGTTGAACGAGGACTTCAAGAAGGCCGCCAGGGAATCGAGATCCGACGCCAGCACGCGCGTGACACTGCCGCCCGCGGCTTCACTGCCGCGGTTGGCGCGGAAGGTGGTGCCGGGCTGCACGAACTTCTCGCCTTCCATGTTGCCGAAGAAGAACAGGCGGTTCTTCAGCACCGGCCCTGACACCCAGCCGCCGCCGTTCTTGAAGTCGAACGTGCCGGGGTTGACCGTCGCCGCCTTCGCTTCGGTGCCGACCAGGCTGTTGTCGCGGAACTGGTAGAAACCGCTGGCCGAGATCGAGTTCGCCCCGCTGCGCGTCACCGAGTTGACGCCGGCGCCGATAAAGTTGCCCTGGCGCACATCGAAGGGGGCAATGCTGACCTGCACCTGTTCGATCGCCTCGAGCGAGATCGGCGCGACGCTCGTGCGGTCGCCCGGCGTGTTGCCGAGGCCGAACGAGTTGTTGAAATAGGAGCCGTCAACCGTGATGTTGTTCATGCGACTGTCCTGGCCGCCCACCGACATGCCGCGCGCTTCGGGCGCCAGGCGGACGATCGAGTCGATGCGGTTATTGATTGTTGGCAGGGCGGCGATGGTCTCGCGGCTCACCGCAGTGGCCGCGCCGGTCCGGTCGGAATTGAATACCGTGTCGGACTTTGCGGTGACGGTCACCGTTTCGCTGATCGCAATGTTCCGCATCGTGAACTCGAGGTCGGTCGCACCGCCCAGGTTCACCGTGATGTCGTCCTGCGTCTCCGGCTGGAATGCGGCGGCACCGGTACCCGAGGGGGCGACCGTCACCGAGTAGGGACCGCCCACTCGCATGCCAGGGATGGAGAACTTGCCATCGGCGCGGGTCGTGCCTTCGTAAGCGGTTCCTGAGGGCAGGTGAATCGCGATCACGCTGGCACCCGCGACCGCCTGTTGCTGCGAGTCAAGGACTCTTCCGCTGAGCTGACCGGTGGTGACGCCCTGGGCGCTCACGACCGTGGCCAGAGCAAAAAGGGCGAAGAGGGAGAAGGCGAGTCTAGGCAAATGTTTCATGTGTGCATCGCTCCTGAACAAGCCTGAATTATCGCACTTGCAGGTTACGGCCAGGTAAATATAAAAGGGCCGGCCCGCACACTGCGGAACCAGCCCTTTTCAATGTTTTGGGGCAATCGACGGATCACCCTCGGTAATCCAGATTTAGCTGGTAGCCTTGGCCTTGCGCATAGCGTTGGCCTTATCGCCCAACTCCGTGCCTTCCCGGATCAACAGCTGCTGCTTCTTCGGGTCCTTCTCGACCAGCGCCTGCGTGCGGAGCAGCAGGCCCTTGTAGGTCATGGCCTCAACGTAGTCAGCCTTGATCTCAAGCGCTTTGTTCACCGAGACCAGACCGTCCAACACCAGCTGCAGCTTTTCCTTGTCCGACAGGCGGAAGTCGCGTGACGCCTTATCCCAATGGTAAGTGGCCACGGTGTAGTGGGCTTCGGGGTTGTTCGGCTCGAGCTCGACCCGCTTGCGGAGGTTCTCCACCAGCTTAAGGAAGTCGCCCTGGCGGTTGTAGTAACCGGCCACCGTCAGGTAGACCGTCGGTTCGCTCGGCTTGGCGTCGCGGCCCTTCAGGTAGGTTTCTTCCGCCAGCTGGTATTCGCCCGAGTCTTCATAGATCTTGGCGAGCTGGAAGTAGTTGGTTGGTTCGTTGGGAGCCAGTTCGATCATGCGCTTCACCACCGGTTCGGCCTGGGTCGGGTCGGCCAGCTTGTCTGGGCCATAGGCCGCAACCAGGAACTCAAGGGCCAGCGATCGTTTCGGAATGGTGTCTTCCGTCAGTTTCTCGCTCGCGAGTTTATAGTTCTCGACAGCCTTGTTTATCAGCTCGTCGTTAGCCGCCTCACCCTTGCGGGCCGGCCGGTACATGTTGTCGTACGAGTTGGCCAGGTAGAAGTAGATGGCGGCGTTATTCGGGTCGAGCCTCGTCGCCTCCTCGTACTTCGCGGCCGCCGCCCGCCAATCGCTGGCGCCGTACGCCTTGTTGCCGTCCTTGAACGCCTTCATGGCGCGGACCTCGCCGATATATCCGCAACCGGCAAGCGCGACGCCCAGTCCCATAACCAGCGTCAAACACGCTGCCGAAGACCGCTTTCTCATCAGAATGCCCCCTGTAAGTCCCTGTAAAACACGTTCGAGTCGCAAGGCGGGGAAGTATAACTTCGTTTTGAGACCGCCCGCAACCTCGGTCCGGCCGTGCCCTATGATTAAAGGCGACGGGGCTTCCCCGAAAGCCCATTCGGACCGATAAGCCATTAGACACCGAACTTCATGATTCGCTTCGAGGATCTGCTCGACAAGGTCAGGGGCTACAGCCCGGACGCCGATCTGGAATTGCTCCGCCGCGCCTACGTATTTTCGGCCCTGGAGCACAAGGGACAGATCCGCCATTCGGGGGAGCCCTACCTCGTCCACCCGCTGGAAGTGGCGGATATCCTGGCCGACATGAAGCTCGATGTGGTCTGCCTGGCCGCCGGCCTGCTCCATGACGTGGTCGAGGACACCCTGACAACCCCGAAAAAGATCCGCGAGAAATTCGGCGAGGACGTCGCCCACATCGTCGAAGGCGTGACTAAGATTGGCGCCATCCCCTTTTCGTCGACCGAAGAGCGGCAGGCCGAGAACTTCCGCAAGATGCTGCTGGCGATGGTCGATGACATCCGGGTCATCCTGGTGAAGCTTGCCGACCGCCTGCACAACATGCGCACGCTGCAGCACATGGCCGACGACAAGCGCGCGCGCATTTCGCAAGAGACCCTCGACATCTACGCGCCGATTGCCAACCGCCTGGGCATGAGCCGCATCAAGAATGAGCTCGAAGAGCTGTCGTTCCGCTACCTCGAGCCCGCCGCCTTCGAGGCCCTGCACGGCAAGGTCGAAGCCAAGCGCAAGCCGACCGAGGGCATGATCGAGCAGCTGACCACTGGCATTCGCGACAAGTTGCACCAGGCGCAGGTGCCGGTCATCAGCATCGACGGCCGCGTCAAGCGCCTGTTCAGCATCTGGCTCAAGCTCAAGGCCCAGAAGATCGACCTCGAGCAGGTCTACGACTTCGTCGCCCTGCGCATCGTCACGCCGTCGGTGAAGGACTGTTATGCCGCGCTCGGCATCATCCACCAGACGTGGTCGCCGGTGCCCGGACGCATCAAGGACTTCATCGCCATGCCGCGGCCCAACGGCTACCAGTCGCTGCATACCTCGGTGATCAGCGATCGCGGCTTTCCGTTCGAGGTGCAGATCCGGACCGAAGAAATGCACCGGCTCGCGGAAGAAGGCATTGCCGCGCATTGGAAGTACAAGGAGGGCCGCGTCGGCTCCGGCCGCGACGAGCAGTACTTCCAGTGGCTGCGCCAGCTGCTGGAGTGGCAGCAGGACACGCGTGACCCCCAGGAGTTTCTGTCGAACCTCAAGATCGACCTCTATCCGGAAGAGGTCTACACCTTCACGCCGCGCGGCACGGTCAAGGTGCTGCCGAAGGGCTCGACGGCGATCGATTTCGCGTACGCCATTCACACCGATGTCGGTCACCAGTGCGTCGGCGCGCGGGTCAACGGCCGCATGGTGCCGCTGCGCACCCGCCTCAAGAACGGCGATATCGTCGAGGTTATCCGCAACGCGACGCACAAGCCGAGCCGCGACTGGCTGAACTTCGCCGTCACGTCGCGGGCGCGCAACAAGATCAAGCACCTGATTCAGGTCGAGGAAAAAGCGCGCGCGGTCGAACTCGGCAAGCGCGTCTTCGACAAGGAAGCGCGCCGCTTCGGCCTGAATGGCGCCAAGCTCATCGAGGGCGAGGCGATCGCGAAGATCTTGGCGGAGTTTGCCGCCGCCAAGCCCGAGGACCTGCTGGCGCAAATCGGCTACGGCAAGGTCTCGCCGCGGCTGGTGCTCGACAAGATCATTCCGCAGGACAAGCTGAAGGAGCAGGCGCCCGAACATCCGGTGGTCTCCGCCGTCAAGCGCGTGCTGCGTACCAGCCGCGAGCCCGATCGCATCAAAGTCCGCGGCGCCGATGATGTGATGGTGTTTCGGGCGAAGTGCTGCAACCCGATCCGCGGGGAGCAGGTCGTTGGATACATCACTCGCGGCAAGGGTGTCTCGGTGCACTCGGCGAAGTGTCCCAACGTCATCAACCTGATGTACGACCCCGAGCGCCGCATTGACGTCGAGTGGGACAAGGGCTCAGACCTCGCCCCGTACACGGTCAGGCTCACCATTGAGGTGGAAGATCGGAAGGGGATGCTGGCCGAGCTCAGCCAGCGGATTTCCGACATCAACACCAACATCACGAACATGGAGGCGCGCACCGGCGACCAGCGCGCCCGCATTGAGGTCACGGTCGAGATCAAGGACATGAAGCACCTGGAGCAGGTGATTAAGTCCGTGCGCGGAATTAAGGGGGTGTTGAACGTGGAGCGGTCGTCGCCTATCCCAGAACGGCGATGACGTCGATTTCGACGCGCACGTCCCTTGGCAGCTTGACGACCTGCACGGTCGAGCGCGCCGGATACGGCGTCACGAAGTAGTTGGCGTAGACCTCGTTCATGGCGGCGAACTCGCCCAGATCGACCATGAACACGGTCGTGCGCGCGACGTGCGAAAAGTTCGCACCAGCCGCGGCCAGCAGCGCCTTGATGTTCTCCATCACGCGCGTGGCCTGGGCGGTGATGTCGCCCGGCACGATCTGTCCCGACACCGGGTCGAGTGGAATTGACCCCGACAGGAACAGCAGGTTGCCGACCTTCAGTGCCGGCGAGTACGGCCCAATGGCCTTCACCGCGCCATCGGCCGTCACCAGTTCCCGCATTACGCGGCCTTGACGACCTTGCTCGAACGAATGCAGCGGGTGCACACCTTCATGCGCTTGGTGGCGCCATTGACGGCCGCACGAACCATCTGCAGGTTCGGCTCGAAACGACGGGGACGGACGTTGTGGGCGTGGGAAACACGGCGACCGACCGCCGGACCCTTGCCACAGATTTCACAGCGCATTGCCATAACTAACGCTCCTTAGATAAACCTCTATCTTATCAGTACGCCCTCTCGACCAGGGCGGCATCGATGTCTGACGATCGCGTTGCCGCACCTGGCGCGAGGTCCCTCGGTGTGTAATTCTTGCCACAGCATTGGGCGGTGTGCTACCTTTCCTTGGTTGTGGGTGTCCCCGATTAGTGACAGAGAGTCCGTAGAACCCAAATCTCTGGTCCGGCGTCTAATCGTCAATAAACAGTGTTCGGAATCGTCGGCATTTTGCTAAAGCGAAGACGACTAAATCATTGTCAATAAAAGTGATAGCCGATTCATATCGCCCGACTTGTTTAGGTCGTTTGCTCATATCGGTAATTTGACATTCAGGTTCGGTAGATTTCATAGGCATCAGTCTTGCTGGAAGGTTAGTGGCAAGAAAGAAGCAAATCATAGGCCTCCCTGTTAGGACAGGGAAGGTTGAAGGGAGCGGCTGAAGTCATGGCAGCCAAGTCAAAGAAGCGGAACGTAGCGGTAGCGGAAGTGCCCACCGGGGCGCGATACGACGATTTGAAGCGGATGCTCGTCGAGCGTCAGCGCGAGATCCTGAGCGAAGTTCAGGGCAAGATCCGCGATGCGCGCGCCGAGGGTTCGGAAAAAGACCACGACGTCCTCGATCCGGGTGAGACCTCAGAGGTCGACATTCAAGAGGACATCGAATTCGCCCTCATCCAAATGAAGGCGGAGACGCTGAACAAGATCAACGAGGCGCTGTCGCGGCTTGAAGAGGGCACGTACGGTCACTGCTTCGAGTGCGCCGAAGAGATCGCTCAGCCCCGGCTGCGCGCGCTTCCCTTCGCCGTCCGTTGCAAGGACTGCGAAGAGGCCCGCGAGATGGCCCAGCAGCGCGAACGCAGCCAGGCGCGCCGCGGGTCGGCGAGCCTTGGCTTCGACATGCGGGGATAACACCCCGGCGACCTAGCCTGACGGGCCCCGCCGGTGGCGGGCCCTGTCAACGGCCCGCCCCCGGCTCACATTTACATTCATCGCCCCTGGGAGGGGCGGCCCCAGTGAGCAATCAAATCGAACCTCTCGGTCCTGCTGGTTCAGAAACTTCGGTGTTTCGCGTGCCGCCGGAAATGCCGGTGCTACCGCTGCGCGACACCGTATTGTTTCCGCAGGCGTTCATGCCACTTGCCGTCGCGCGCGAAAGCTCGGTCAAGCTGATTGACGAAGCGGTCGCCAGCGGCCAGACCATTGCGGTGTTCGCGCAGCGTGAAGCGGGCGAAGACGAGCCCGGGCAGAAAGACCTTCACGAGATTGGCACCGCCAGCCAGATTCACAAGATGTTCAAGCTGCCCGACGGCAGCCTGCGCATCATCGTGCAGGGCCTGGCGCGCGTGCGGCTTGACGAAATCACGGGGACGCGTCCGTACCTGCGTGGCAAGGCCACCGAGGCGCCCGAGATCCTGAAGGACGACGATCGTCTCGAGATCGACGCCCTGCAGCGGAACATCAAGGCCAACTTCCAGCAGATCGTCTCGCTGTCGCCGCTGATGTCGGACGACCTGCAGTCGCTGGCGTCCAACATCACCGATCCGGGCCGACTGGCTGATTTCATCGCCTCGGGACTGGGCACCATCGCCACCGAGACCAAGCAGGAAGTGCTGCAGACGCTCGACGTTCGCGCCCGCCTGGACCTGTTGAACCGGCTGCTGATCAAGGAACTGGAGGTCCTCGAGCTCGGCTCGAAGATCCAGAGCCAGGTGCAGTCGGAGGTCGGCAAGAACCAGCGCGACTATTTCCTGCGCGAGCAGTTGAAGGCGATTCAGAAAGAACTGGGCGAGGGCGACGACCAGACGCGCGAAATTGAAGAGCTGCGCACCAAGCTCGAAGCCGCCGGCTTGCCCGAGGCGGTGAGCAAAGAAGCGTTGCGCGAGCTCGATCGCCTGTCGAAAATGCCGCCGGCTGCCGCCGAGTACACCGTGGCGCGCACCTATCTCGACTGGATCGTCGCGCTGCCCTGGTCGAAGCGGACCGACGAGGTCATCGACCTGAAGAAAACCAAGGGCATCATGGATGCCGAGCATTCAGGCCTCGAGAAGGCGAAGGACCGCATTCTCGAATACCTCGCCGTGCGCAAGCTGAACCCCGGCATGAAGGGGCCAATCCTCTGCTTCGTCGGCCCTCTGGGGGTTGGCAAGACATCATTGGGGCAAAGCATTGCCCGGGCCATGGGGCGAAGCTTCGTCCGGGTTAGCCTGGGCGGTGTGCATGATGAAGCCGAAATCAGGGGACATCGGCGCACCTACCTGGGTGCCTTGCCCGGCACGCTGATTCAAGCCATCCGCAAGGCCGGTAGCCGTAACTGCCTGATGATGCTGGATGAAATGGACAAGCTCGGTGCCAGTTTTCATGGCGATCCCTCCGCAGCCCTGCTGGAAGTGCTGGATCCCGAACAGAATGCAAGCTTCCGCGACCATTATCTGGCCGTTGCCTTTGATCTCAGTCGGGTGCTGTTCATCGGCACGGCCAACGTACTGGATACCATTCCGGGTCCCCTCCGCGACCGCATGGAAGTCATGGCCCTTTCCGGCTACACCACCGAAGAAAAACTACAGATTGCAACCCGCTATCTGCTCACCAAGCAGTATCAGGCCACCGGACTCCAGGAAACCCAATGCGCCCTCACCGAAGCCACGCTCAGAACGATCATCCGCGACTACACCCGGGAAGCCGGCGTGAGAAATCTGGAGCGGGAGATCGGAGCCGTGTTCCGGCACGTTGCGGTGCGGGTCGCCAGCGGAGAGGATATCCATCTGACCGTCACACCGGATAACCTGCCCGATATCCTGGGGCCGCTACAGTTCGAGAACGAGGTGGCCTTACGGGTGGGCCTGCCTGGTGTGGCGACAGGACTGGCCTTTACCCCCGTAGGCGGCGACATCCTCTTCATCGAAGCCAACCGGACGCAGGGCAACGGCAAACTGATACTGACCGGTCAACTGGGTGACGTGATGAAGGAAAGTGCCCAAACCGCCCTGACCCTGACAAAATCCCGCTTTACCCAGGCATTCGGCGTTGACTGGTTTGAGAAAAGTGACATCCACATTCATGTACCGGCAGGGGCTACCCCCAAGGATGGCCCCAGTGCGGGAATTACCCTGTTCGTGGCCCTGATCTCCCTGCTGGGTCGGGTACCGGTCAGAAACGACACCGCCATGACCGGCGAAATCAGTTTGAGGGGACTGATTTTGCCGGTAGGCGGCATCAAGGAAAAAGTGCTGGCTGCCCTGGCGGCAGGGATCAAACGGGTACTGTTACCCGCCCGCAACCGCAAGGATCTCGAAGATATACCGGCAGAAGCCCGGGAGAAGGTTGAGTTCATCTGGCTGGAGACCGTAGACGATGCCCTGCGGGAAAGCCTCGTCGATTCAGGCACCCGGGATTTCATACCCCAACCGCCCCGGCAATGATGGCATCCACGCATGCATGCCGAGACGGTTACCTGATCATATCCTTACTCCCCCGTTACCTCTTGAAACCAGACAAGCAGATATCGCCTTGAAACCAAGCGGGTATCTTTCGAACATGATCAGGCAGGCACAACCCTGCCGTGAACTTTGCCGGGGGCGGGAGTCTTAGTGCGTGGTTGTTTCGTTCATCTTTCGTACACTTTGCGAGGTACCCTCCATGAAAGCCTTGTTTGCTTTGACCCTGTTCTCCGGTTTGTTTGCCCAGGCTACGGTTCAGGCGACCGAATGTTCCCCGGCTTCACTGCTCGATTATGAGATGAAGTCCCTGCGTGGCGGTCAGAGAGTCAATTTCTGCGAAGCCTATCAAGGCAAGGTGATACTGGCCGTGAACACGGCCAGTCAGTGCGGATTCACGCCCCAGTTCAAGGGACTGGAAGCGTTGTATCAAAAGTATCGGGATCAGGGGCTGGTTATCCTGGGGTTCCCCTCCAATGATTTCTGGCAGGAACACAGCGATGCCGAGAAAACCGCCGAGGTGTGCTATCTCAACTACGGGGTGACTTTCCCCATGTTTACCAAAAGTTCGGTCAAGGGCAGTGAAGCCAATGCCTTCTTTCGCAACCTGAGCCAGCAGTCGGGGCAATCGCCCAAGTGGAACTTCTTCAAATACCTGATCGATGCCCAGGGCCATGTGGTCAAGGTTTATGCCTCGACCACTTCACCGGACGATCCGGCCTTGATTCAGGCTATCGAACAGGCACTGACGGCCAAGGGATCGTGACCGCCGGGTTTGGTCGGGTGATCAGACATACCTGACCGAGCAAACCTCATATTCACGGGTACCGCCCGGTGCATTGACGACAGCCACATCCCCTTCGCGCTTGCCGATCAATGCCCGGGCAATGGGTGAACTGATTGAAATCAGTCCCAGTTTGATATCCGCCTCGTCATCTCCCACGATCTGATACGTAACCGCATCGCCTGAATCGGCATCTTCCAGTTCTACCGTGGCCCCGAACACGACCTTGTCGCCCGGATTCAGGGCGGCTACGTCGATGACCTGGGCATTGGACAGTTTGGCTTCGATCTCCTTGATGCGTCCCTCGGTAAAACTTTGCTGTTCGCGGGCCGCATGGTATTCGGCATTCTCCTTGAGGTCACCGTGGGCACGGGCTTCGGCAATGGCCTCGATGATTTTGGGCCGCATGACGGATTTCAGGTGAGTCAGTTCTTCGCGCAGTTTTTCAGCACCGCGCAGGGTCAGGGGTACCTTGTTCATGGAAACGGGGTTAGTACTGGATAATGAATGGTTAAGGAATAAGGTTATTGGGAGTACGGCCATCCTGGCCGTACTTGCGGGCGGGATGGCCGCGCTCCAGATCAGCGATTCCAGGTCTGATGCAGGCTTTGCAGGCAGTTCACATCGCGGGCATCCAGTTCGCGCAGGGCGTAACAGGTGGCTTCGGCACCCGATAAGGTGGTCGTGTAAGTGACCTGCTGTTGCAGGGCCTGACGACGGATGGTGAAGGAATCGGCAATGGCTTTGCGACCTTCGGTAGTGTTGATGATGAACTGCAATTCACCGTTCTTGATCATGTCCACGATATGGGGTCGTCCTTCGTACACCTTGTTGACGACGGTACAGGGAATACCGGCGGCCTCCAGGACTTTGGCGGTTCCCCGTGTAGCAACGAGCTGGAATCCCTGGGCCAGCAGGTCGCGGGCTACGGTCAGGATTTTCGGTTTGTCGCTTTCCCGAATACTGATGAGCACCGTACCACTGCGGGCCAGTTTGACGCTGGCCGCCCGTTGGGCCTTGGCGTAAGCCTCACCAAAGGTACGACCGATGCCCATCACTTCACCGGTGGATTTCATCTCCGGACCCAGCAGGGGATCGACACCGGGAAATTTGATAAACGGGAATACGGCTTCTTTTACCGAGTAATAATCCGGAATACGCTCCCCGGTCACGCCCTGGGCTTCGAGGCTTTTGCCCACCATGCAGCGGGCCGCAATTTTGGCCAGGGGATAGCCGGTAGCCTTGGAGACAAACGGCACCGTGCGGGAAGCCCTGGGGTTGACCTCCAGAATGTAAATCTCATCGCCCTGAATGGCGAACTGGGTATTCATCAGACCGACCACCCGCAGGGCTTCGGCCAGTTGGCGAACCTGTTCACGCAGGCGATCCTGTAATACCGGGCTGAGTCCGTAAGGGGGGATGGAGCAGGCCGAATCCCCTGAATGCACCCCGGCCTGTTCGATGTGCTGCATCAAACCACCGATCAGCACCCGTTTGCCGTCACACAGGGCATCGACATCCATTTCTATCGCATCATCGAGGAATCGATCCAGCAGCACCGGTGACTCGTTGGAGACACTCACGGCTTCACGCATGTAGCGTTTGAGATCCTCATCGTTGAAGACGATCTCCATGGCTCGCCCGCCCAGTACATAGGATGGCCGTACCACCAGCGGGTAACCGATGTCCTGAGCGGAACGCAGGGCTTCTTCCAGTGAGCGGGCCGTGCGGTTGGGCGGTTGGCGCAAGCCGAGTTGATCCACCAGTTTCTGGAAGCGTTCGCGGTCTTCGGCCAGATCGAGGGAGTCAGGGGTGGTGCCGACAATGGGGACACCGGCAGCGGCCAGGGCGCGGGCCAGTTTGAGCGGGGTTTGACCGCCGTACTGGACGATGACACCGGCCGGTT
>SXGT01266069.1_pt1 | contig 39449 bp, 35 predicted proteins | sample 3176221 | NCBI WGS metagenome assembly SXGT01 (sample SAMN11356862, study PRJNA531348) | freshwater metagenome | isolation source: freshwater sample F1-120 | place: China: Fuxian Lake, Yuxi | collected 2017-12-25 | reverse complement strand
CGCTGAGCGTGCCCTGCAGTTCAGGCAGCACGAGTCCTATCGCCTTCGCAGCGCCTGTTGAGGCGGGAACGATGTTGATCGCTGCACCGCGGGCACGACGCAGGTCGCTGTGCGGGCCGTCTTGAAGGTTCTGGTCTGCCGTGTACGCGTGCGCGGTCATCATGAAGCCGCGCTCGATGCCGAAGGAGTCGTTGAAGACCTTCGCGAGAGGAGCCAAGCAGTTGGTCGTGCACGAGGCGGTCGAGATGATGACGTGATTCGCGGGGTCGTAGGTCTCTTCGTTGACGCCCATGACGATCGTCGCGTCGTCTCCGGTGGCGGGCGCAGAGATGAGCACCTTCTTGGCACCGCCAGCGATGTGCTTCTTGGCGTCCTCGGCCTTCGTGAAGCGACCGGTCGACTCGATGACGATGTCGACTCCGAGCTTGGCCCAGGGCAATTCCGCGGGCGTCTTGGCGCTGACGACCAGGATTTCCTTGCCGTCGACGATCAACACGTCGTCCTCGACCTTGTCCGCCGACGACTTCTTCGACTTGACCGTGCCGGCGAATCTGCCCTGAACGGAGTCGTATTTGAGCAGGTAGGCGAGGTTGTCCGCCGGCACGATGTCGCCCACGGCAACGACGTCTAGCGTCTTGCCGAGCAGGCCCTGCTCGACTAGCGCTCGAAAAACGAGACGACCGATACGACCAAATCCGTTGATGGCGACCCGCGTGGACATGAAGGGCTATCCTCTGTTGTTGCTGCGCGTAAAAGGCGCGGCAGCATAGCGAAACACCCCCCTCTCCCCAATGGACAGTCTGCGCCGCCTCCTCGACGCGACCTCGCGTTGCCTAGTCCGCTACGAAAACCTCGTCGGTGGACGCCCGCTGCTCGCCGCCATCTCCGGTGGCGCCGACAGCACCGCGCTGGCCTACGTCCTGGAGCGATTGCGGGCCGAGGACCGACTGACTGGTCCGTTGGCCTTCTGCCACGTCGATCACGGGGTGCGCGCGGACAGCGCCGAGAACGTCGAGCACGTTCGCGCACTGGCGGAGCGACTCGAAGTCCCCTTCCACTTGCGTCGTCTCGAATCGCTCGGCGACCGTCCGAGCGAAGACCGCATGCGGCAGGCCCGCTACGCGGCGATTTCCGACATCGCCCGTGCGATCGGCGCCGGTGCGGTCGTCACCGGCCACCATGCCGATGACAACTTGGAAACCGTGCTGTTCCGGTTGCTGCGCGGCACTGGCCCGCGCGGGCTCGCGGGGATCCCCGAGGCGCGATGGTTGTGCGGAGAAGCTTCTCGCTGCCTGCTCGTCCGGCCCTTCCTGAAGGTCCGCCGCAACACACTGCGCGGCCTCTTGGCTCGGGTCGGCATTCCGGTCTACCAGGATTCCACCAACGCCGACGTCAGCTACACCAGGAACCGCCTGCGGATGGAGACGATCCCGCGGTTGCAGAAGGAACTGGGTGTCGGCCTCGATGTCGCGCTGATGACGGTCGCGACGACGGCGCGCGCTGCAACCGAGATCCTCGACGCGCAAGCGCGTCGCGTCTTGGCCGAGCGTTCGATCCGGCGTTCTTCGCACTGCCTGCATCTCGATCTGCGCGGCGTCGGGAAAGACGACTTGACCTTCGTTGGCGAAGCGCTGCGCATCGCTCATGCTGACTTGCATGCACGGGGCGAAGCGCCGTTGCAGCGTTGGATCGAGCGCGCGCTCGTGCTGCTCGACAAGCCCGATGGCACTCGCCTGTGCGGGCGCGGCGGTTTGCTCGTCGAGCGCACGCGCAAGGGGCTGCTATTGGTCGATCCCGATCGCCTTGGCGCTCCCCCCGTTGGCGATGGAGCGCTGCTGCAGTGGGACCTGGGCCGGCAACGGTTTGGCGCCACGGAGTGGCACGTGCAGGCGATCGAGCATCCGCTGCCACCGCTATCGCCGAGCCCGAGCGAAGCCGGTCCCTTCCGCGCGCTGATCGACCCGCGCAATGCGCCGCTGCCTTGGCGCATTCGCGCTCGCCGACCCGGCGATCGGATCCAGCCGCTTGGCGCCCGCGCCGAACAGGAACTTCGCCGATTCCTATTGGCCCGCCACGTGCCGCGCTTCGATCGCGACCGCCTCCCACTGCTGGTCGATGCCAACGACCGGATCCTCTGGGTCCCAGGCGCCGACATCGCCGAACCAGCGCGGCTGATGCTGAATACGCGCCGCTGCGTCGAAGTCCGCGTGACCACAGCCTGAGCGAACGTCGGCCCGAAGCCAATCGTCGCTTCCGCAGCGCGTCGGTGCGCGCCATACTCCGGTGCCCTCGAGACTTCGCAGCAATTGCGCCTCTTTGTCGATTCCGGCCCCATGTCGGGCATGTCGGTCGAACTCGACCGCAACCAACCCACCACCATCGGCAGCGGCTCGGGTTGCGCCTTGCGTTTGTCGGAGCCCGGCATCGCGGAGCAACATGCAGTCGTCAAGGCGCTGCGCGACCAGGGATTTGGCATCAAGGCGCTGGCCCCTGGCCTGCGCGTGAACGGCGCCGAGGTCGAAGCAGCTCCGCTTCATGATGGCGACACCATCGAGCTCGGCGCCTCCCGCATCGTCTACGGCCTGCGCGCGATCGCGCCGTCACGCGGACTGTCGATCCGCGGTTTCCAGATCCTGGGTGAACTGGGTCGTGGCGGCATGGGCAAGGTCTACCTCGCCGAACAAACGAGCCTGAAGCGGCAAGTCGCGCTCAAGGTGCTCGACACGAGGCGCACGTCGGACCCGGCCTTCGTCGCCAAGTTTGTCGCCGAGGCACGCGCCGCAGCCAAGCTCTCGCACCCCAACGTCGTCCACGTATTCGACGTCGAACAAGACGGCGGCACCTACTACTACGCGATGGAGCTGATGCATCACGGCTCCCTCGAAGCGTGGCTCAAGAAGAACGGCAAGATGCCGGTCGAGCGCGCCTTGCAGGTCATCGCTGACGCAGCATCCGGCCTCGCCTACGCCGAGTCCTTGCGCATCGTCCATCGCGACATCAAGCCCGACAACTTGATGCTCGACCAACACGGCAACGTGAAGATCGCAGACCTCGGGCTCGCGTTCACCGAGGACACCGGCGAGGAGCAGGTCGCGGGCACTCCGCACTTCATGGCACCCGAACAGGTGCTGCGCAAGCCGCTCGACCACCGCACCGACTTGTATGCGCTCGGGTGCACGTTCTATCGGCTCGTCACCGGCAAAACGCCGTTCAAGGGACAGACGGTCAAGGACATCCTGCGGGCGCAGGTGAAAGAGGACGCGGAGCCTGCGCACAAGGCCGACTCAGCCGTCCCGCCCGAGGTTTCAGCGATCATCCAGAAGCTGATGCAGAAGGAGCCGGGCGATCGCTACCAGAGCGCGAACGACCTGCTCGAAGCGGCGCATGCGCTGCTGCAGCCGCCAGCCAAGAAGGGCCTGTGGATCGGCCTTGCAGCCGCCGGTGCTTTGCTCGCGTCGGGCGCGATCTACTGGGCGGTCACCAAGCCAAAGGACGTCATCGAGAAGACCGAATACATCGACAACCCCGAAGCCGCGCGCCTCGCCGCTGCCAACAAAGAACTCGAAGCCGCGGCGCGCGAGCACCGCGGGACGATCGCACTGCTGCGCGCTCGCCTGGAGGCCGGGACGGGCGAGGCATTCGCGAGCACGCTCGATGGCATCGCCGCGGCGCACAAGGGCACGAGTGCCGCCGCCGAAGCGAGCGAACTTGCAGCCTCGACGCGCGCTGCACTCGCGCTGCAACTCGCCAACGCAGAAGCAGCGCGCAACAAGGCCGCAGCCGCGATCGCCGCGATCGCGGCCGAAGTCGCAACCGCGCAAGCAAGCGCTGACATGCCGCGCGCACTGGCGCTGATCGAAGCGGCCAAGCCAACGCCGGCCGCCGACATCGCGGCCTTCGACGAAGGACTCGCACGACTGCGAGAGCAGATATTGGCAGCGGCCACGGCTCACATCGCAACCCTGCGGTCGCAGGTCGACGATGCGCGCAAGATCGGCGACCCAACTGCGCTGCGCAACGCAGCGCGATCGCTCGGCGCGGTCGTGGACGCAACGGGCTGGCCCGATGCGATCGTGAGTGGTCGCGCCGCGCTGCAGGCCGCGAAGTCCGCGGCGCTATTGGACGCCGACACGCTCGAACACGATGCGACGACGGCGAAGTGGCGGTCCTACGCCACGCTGCTCCATCAACCAGGCGGCGTCGGCGAAGCGATGGCGCGCCTCGATTTCGCATCGGCTGCACAATCGTTGCTGCAACTGGCTGCGTCGGCCAAGGACTCGCCGATGGGCGTGCGCGCTGCTGGCTTCGCGGAGTCGCTGCAACGGGCCGCCGCCTACCTCGATGGGTTGCGACAATCCTTGCCCCAGGGCAGCATCCAGTTCGCCCTCCCCGGCTCGGAAACGCCCCTGACCTGGACCGGGTGGCGCGTTGCCGAAGGCCAACTGGTGTTCGCCGACACGACGAAGAAGCCGTTGAAGGAGACCGTTGTCGCGCTCGCCGACGTCTCGCTCGAGCAATGGGAGGCCTTGCTTGCGAAGGCGCCCGAACCGGCCACCGCAGCAGGCGGTCGTGCCGCGACCCTCGCGTTTGCAGCGATCCTCGCACATCAACGAGCGGCGTCCGCGTTCTTGCGCAGCCTCAAATCGGGCGACGACCAATCGGGCACCGGAGCCAGCGGCTATGCCTTGGGGGTGACCGTCTTCGACGTGCTGCTCGGCCAACTGCCCGCTGATGCGCCTTGGGCCCAAGGCGTCCGCGACGAGGCGCTGGCCAGTCGGATGCTGGCTGCGGGTCTACGCGCGTTGTCCGAACGCCGCAATCTCGCCGCCGCCAACCACGTCGACCGACTGCTTGCCGAGCACGCACACAGTTTCTGCGTGACCGGGATGCCGTGAGCCTGCGGATCCTTCCGACCGACGGCGGCGTGCGGATCGCCATCAAGGCAGTTCCTGGCAGCAGTCGGGACCGCATCGCAGGGATCCTCGGCGATGCACTGAAGGTGTGCGTCGCGGCACCGCCAGAGGACGGGAAGGCCAACGACCGGATCTGCGAGATCCTGGCAACTGCGTTTCTCGTCAACCGCCGCGACATCGCGGTCGTCGCCGGTCATTCCGCGCCCAATAAGTCGGTGACCGTGCTCGGTCTCGATGTGGACGAAGCGCGGGCAAGAATTCATGCGGCGATTGGCCGCTGACGCGAAGTCACGCACCTGTTCCTGGGACGCAAGAGCCCGCTCCGCTACGGTTCATGCATGGTCGGACCAGCACCCGGCGGCAAGACGTCCCGCTTGCGCGAAGCGGCGCAGAAGATCCTCGAGCGTTGTCCGCATCGCCCGCGCATGGCGCTGCTCCTGGGCAGCGGCCACGCGTCGATCGCAGGCCAACTGCGAGAAAAGGTCTCGGTCCACGCCGAAGATCTGCCGCCTGGCGTAGGCCTCGCTTCGCCGTTGTTGCTCGGCCTGCTCGAAGGCGCGCCGGTCGCGGTCGCTGACGCGCCGATCATGACGCTGGAGACCGGAGTCGAGGTCACGTTGCTCGTGCGACTGCTGCGCGCACTCGGTTGCGAGACTCTCATCGTCACGGCCGGCGCGGCGAGTCTGTCGCCGCAGATCGAGCCGGGCTCGATCGCCTTGATCGAGGACCACATCAACCTGACCGGCGCCCAACCGCTGCGCAGCAAGAGCGACGAGCATTGGGGACCGACCTTCCCGGACATGAGCGAGGCGTATTCGCCACGCTGGCTCGCCGTCGCTCGCGATGTCGCGATGCGCGCCGGAGTGCCGTGCCTTCCGGGCGTGCTCGCAGCGGTGCCAGGACCGTCGATGCCCACCCGCGCCGAATACCGCTTCTTGCGTCAGATCGGCGCCGACCTCGTCGGCATGTCGATGGTGCCCGAAGTCATCTCTGCAGTTCATGCTGGCTTCCAGGTCCTCGCCTTGGTCGGCGTCACGCAGCATGCCTTGCCGCAGCGACCGCCCGCCGAAGCGTCGATCGAAGCGATGATCGAGGCCGCAGAACTCGCAGCGCCGCGGATCGCCTCGGTGCTGGTCGGCGTCGTGGCCGAAGGCCAGAAGCTGCTCGACTGACCTTCGCCCCGACACGGGATCCGCGCTAACCTGCTTCGACCCGAAGTGCTGCTGCGCGGGCAATCGCGACCGTCCTTGGAGAACCTGTGAACCCCACCTGTGCCCGCATCCACACGATTGCCGCCGCCTTGTTGCTGAGCTCATGCAGCGGATGGCTCTTCTCGGGATACGACACGATCGACCGAACCAAGCCTGTCGCGTTGGTCGAGACGACCGGCGGCGTCGAGTTTGGCGCCACGACTGAATTCGGCATCCTCACTCTCGGCCGCACCGCACAAGACGGACCTTGCCGCGTCCACTACTTCTTGGGCCCGACGCCGATGATCGAGGACGGGGTCTTGCGCCCCTCCAGCGCTGGATTCTGCCGAGCGGACATCGACCTCAAGACGCAGAGCGTGCGCGTGCTCGACCGCAACGTGACGCGAGACGATGAAATCCTGGCGATGTGGACCCCCGACGGCACCAACCTCATGACCGTCGACGTCGGCTTGGCCGCGGTTTCAGGCGTGCAGGGCGACGTGCTGCGCGATCCGGGCTGCGAATTGCCAGCGGGGGCTGCGCTCTTCGTCGTCGACGACGGCAACATGCTGTTCGTCGGCCTCGTTTCCGGGCGCGCGCGCCTTCAGGGCACGTCGAACCCGGGCGATTACTACGTGTTTTCCGGTTTCGATCGCATTCGCGAGATGCTGGCGGTGCCCGAAGTGCACCCGACCGACTACGAGACGAAGTTCCGGCCGGACAACATCACTGTCCAAAAGCCGGCGCAACCAAGCACCGGCAAGTAGTCGCGGTCCGCGAGCGACTACTCGCGCACGATCCCGGCAAGGTCCATCACCTCGTCGACGACCTTTGCGAGCACGAACAACACCATCTGGTCGTGCGGCTCGATTTCGTCGTCGCCGGTCGGGATCAGCACCTCGCCCTCTTCGCGCGTGATCGCTCCAACGACGCAACCGCGCGGAAAGCCCGCCTCGCGCAACTTGCGTCCTACGAGCTTGCTGCCTGGTTGCACCTGGATCTCGAGCACCTCGGCCTTGCCTTCCTCGATCGTCGCGATCTTGCTGATGCTGCGACTGCGTACGAACGCAAGGATGCGGTTGGCGCACAGGAGCCGCGGCGACACCGCGACATCGATCCCCAGCCGCTCGTAGAGCGTCACATAGTCTGGCTTCTGGACCAGCGCGACCGTGCGCGCGATGCCGAGGTTGCGCGCAAGCTGGCACGACATCAGGTTGCGCTCGTCCTGCTCGCCGATGCCAAGGAACGCATCGGCCTCGCCGACATGCTCCTCTTGCAGGAAGTTTAGGTCCGTCGCCTCGGCGTGCAGCACGACGACTCCCTGCAGGATCTCCGACATCCGCTCGGCTTCTTCGCGGTCGTCGACGATCACCCGCGTGTTGACGTGGTGGCGCTGCATCGCCTGGCAGACCTGGACCGCGACGCCTGAACTGCCGTAGACGACGACACTCTTCAAAAAGCTCTGCTTCGCCCCAGTCTTCTTCTCGAAGGCCGTGATGCCCTTGGGCTCACCGAGCACGAAGATTTCGTCGCCGACCGAGATCACGTCGCTGCCGCCAGGAACGATCACTTCGTGGTTGCGGTCGATTGCGGTGATCAGCACGCCGCTCGGTATCTTCAGGTCCTTGACCGCGACGCCGACAAAAAGGCTGTCCTCGTCGATCTTGAACCGCCGCATCTGGACCTTGCCCTCGGCAAAGTTGTCGACGCCGACCGCCTGATTGAGTCGCACGTTGCGGACCACTTCTTCGGCAGCGAGGTCGTCCAGCGACAGCAGCAGGTCGTAGAGCAGGTTCTTGCGAAAGAAGGTCTTGCTGCGCCGGAATGCCGTCGTGTCCTTCAGCCGCAACACGGTCTTCTTCGCACCGAGCCGCTTGCCGAACAGGCAGGTCAGCATGTTGACCTTGTCGTCGTTCGAGACGGCGAGCACGAGGTCGGCCGCGTGCGCTTCGGCTTTGTCGAGCACGTCGGGCCGTGAGCCGTCGCCGAGTACCGCTTGCACGTCGAGCAAATCCGCGACGCGGCGGAGGCGATGACGGTCCGGGTCGACCACCGTCACCGAGTGTCCCTCGGTGGAGAGCACCTTCGCGAGATACGAACCGACCTCGCCGAGGCCGACGATCAGGATGTTCATGGGCTGGGCGAAGAGGATACTCTCTGCGCCCCTTGATCCTGCTGCTCGACAACCAGGATTCGTTCGTGTGGAACCTCGCTCAGGCGTTCGCCGTGCTCGGCGCACGCGTCGAGATCCGCCGCAGCGACCAGTTCGACCCGAAGGATCTGCCACCCGGCACGGGCGCGATCGTGCTGTCGCCGGGCCCCGGTCGCCCAGAAGACGCCGGCGCGACGCTCGACGTGCTGCGCCTTCATGGCGCGCGAATGCCGACGCTCGGTGTGTGCCTCGGTCACCAGGCGATCGGCCAGGCCTACGGCGGCTTGGTTGATCGCGTGCAGCCGTGCCACGGAAGGACTTCGCCGATCCGCCATGACGGCTCGGCGCTTTTCGCCGGCGTGCCAGATGGATCGCCATTCTGTCGCTACCACTCGCTGTGCGTAAAGCGCCCGCTGCCTGACGCTCTGATCGCAAGCGCCTGGCTCGATGACGGCACCGTCATGGGTCTGCGCCATCGGCGACATCCTGTGCACGGAGTGCAGTTCCACCCGGAGTCATTCCGGTCTCCGCATGGCACACGGCTGCTCGAGAACTTCCTCGCCATCGCTGGGCCGGAGGCGGCGGCATGAACGACGTGGGACTCGTGCAAGTCCGAGGACTGAGCAAGACGTTTGGCGATCTCAACGTGCTCGCGGACCTCGACCTCTGCGTCGGACGTCGCGACTTCCTCGGTCTTGTCGGTCCGAACGGCTCCGGCAAGTCGACCTTGCTGCGCATCCTGGTCGGCCTGCATCGACGAACCCGCGGCGACTGCGCCGTGTTCGGACTCGACCCCGAGCGCGAACCGATCGCGGTGCGCTCGCGGCTGTCGTATCTGCCGGGCGAGACCTCGGTCTACCGCGAGATGACTGGCGCGCAGTTCCTCGAGTTCGCGGTCGCGTTCCACGCACACGTCGACGCCACGCGCACGCGGCGGCTCACAGAGTTGTTCGCCTTGCCCATGCGCCAGCGCGTCCGCGCCTACAGCGCGGGCATGAAGCAGAAGCTCGCGGTCCTCGCTGCGCTTGCCGTCGACGCCGAGCTCTACCTGCTCGACGAGCCCGACCGCGCGCTCGATGCAACGATGCGGATGGAACTGCGCGGCATCCTCCGCGAGATGTGGAAGCAGGGCGCTACCTTCGTGCTCAGCTCCCACCACCTCGAAGAACTTCGCGACCTCGCAAGTCGCTTGCAGTTCTTGCGCAGCGGCCGCTGGATTGCCGATGCCGAGCTGCGCGTCGCCGAGGCCGCATTGCGCCAAAGGGCGCGAGTGCGACTCACGAACGACGCACCGCCACAAGGGGCGAGGATCGTGCGCCGATGCGGCGACGGCTCCTGGATCATCGAATGCGACGGCGACCCCTTGGCGTGGATCGCGGCGCAGCAAAGTGGCGCGACACTCGCCTTCGAGGCCGGAGATCCCCGGCTCGACGACCTCTACGAATTGCTCTACCTGCCTCAGCAACCTGCGGAGCCTTCGGCGTGATCGCCCAGAAGACATTCCGCGAGCTGCGCGTCATGGCTCTGGTCTACGCGTGCCTGCTGCTGCTGCTCGAGCTCCCGGTGATCCTGCTCTGGCCCGAGGTCTACGACGACCTCAAGAAGTCGGCGCTGTTGCGCAACATCGGCTTCGATTTCTTGCAGCGAATCGGCAGCGGCATCACGGATCGCAGCGAAGACGTCGCCTACCGGAACTGGCTCGCGGTGATGCTCTACTTCCGCAGCGTCAACCTCCTCGGCATCGCTGCGAGCGTGCTGCTCGGCACCGCGCTCTTCGCGCGCGAGCGCGAGACGCAGACGATGGAGTTCCTCTTGTCGCGCCCGGTGTCGCGAGCGTCCATCCTCTGGCAGAAGTTCTGGCCCACCGCGGTCTGCGTGACGCTGCCGATCTTCGTCATGAACACGGCGTCGATCTTCGTCTCCCGCGCGATCGAAATGGAGGCGCCATTCTGGCCGCTTCAACTCGCCAACCTGCACGGCTGCCTGTTCGCGCTGATGATCCTCGCGTTCACGACTTTCGTGTCAGTGAAGTGCCGAACGCAAGCGCACGTCGCCTTCTGGGTGGGCGGCATCGTCGTGCTGCAGATCGGCGTCTATCTGGTGCCGCGATGGCGGTGGAGCAGCCTGTTCCGGCTCTCGGACTTCGACTGGTACGGGCCGATCCTCGCCGGCAACGTGGAACTCCCACAGATGTTCTTGCCGACTGAAGGCCCGGCCAACTCGCTGTGGACTCTGCTCGGCGCCGCGTTGTTCTACTACCTCGCTTGGCGCGCGTTGCGCGACCTGGAGCCGTGACATGATCGCGCTCGCCGTCGCCACGAGCCTCGTCCGCGAAGCTTTGCGCGCACTCGGCGCGCCGCTTCGCTTGCTGGCTTACTTGCCCTTCCGCAACCGATGGCGACGGCTTGCCCGCGCAGCGCTCGCCGCGGCCGCACAGAGCAGCGCCGACACCGAGAGTTCGACTGCCGTCGTCGATCGACTCGTGGAGCGAGCGGTCATCGGGCGCAGGCTTCGCGCCAAGGACAGGCGGCCCCGAGTTTTCATCTCGGCCGGCGAGGCGAGCGGCGATGCGCACGGCGCGCGCTTGTGCACGGCGATTGCAGACAGTGCGGACGTAGTTGCCTTCGGCGGTCAGTCAATGCGCGCTGCCGGGGCGGACGTCCGCTTCCCGCTCGCCGAGCATGCGGTGATGGGCGTGGTCTCCGTGCTGAAGCAACTGCCGATGGTGCTGCGAGCCTACGCGACCTTCTTGCGCATCTTGCGCGACGAACCACCGGACCTCGTCGTGCTCGTGGATTACCCGGGCCTCCATCTCGTGATGGCAAAGGCCTGCAAGCGCGCTCGCGTCCCCGTGCTGCACTACGTCGCACCGCAGTATTGGGCCTGGGGACCGTGGCGCATGCGTCGCTACCGTCGCGCGGTGGACGCGACCTTGACGATCTTGCCCTTCGAGACCGCGTTCTTCGCCCAGTTCGAAGTGCCCGCGTGCTACATCGGCCACCCGCTGCTCGATCAACTCGCCGCAGCGCCGCCAAACGCAGCCGAGGTCTTGGCGATGCGCGCGCGTCCAACGATCTGCTTGTTGCCAGGTTCGAGGCGTTCTGAGATCGAGGCCAACTTGCCCGGCATGCTCAGGACCGCCGCGACCATCCGCTCGCACGATCCACTTGCCCATGTCGTGGTGGCGCACTGCGACAAGAACCGCGAAGCGCTTCTGCGCGAATTGGTCGCGACTCACGCGGCGCGTGCTGGCGTCGAAGTGCACATCGGCCCGCTCGCGCCGCGACTCGCCGGCGCGCGCTTGACGCTCGCAAAATCCGGCACCGGGTCGCTCGAAGCCTGCTTGTTCGGCAACCCCGTGGTCGTCGTCTACAAACTCCGCTCCGCGCTCGCGTCCCTGGGCTACCACAACATCCTCAGCGTGCCCTTCATCGCCGCCGCCAACCTGATCGCCGGCCGCGAGGTCGTGCCAGAACTCTGCTTCCACGACGCCGACGGATGGCATCGCGTCGCCGATGCCGCGCTGCGCCTTTGGACGGACGAGACTGCGCGCCGCGAATGTGAAGAGGGCCTCGCCGAAGTGCGACGGAAGCTTGGTGGCCCGGGTGCGACGACTCGGGTCGTCGCGATCGTCGACGCTTTCATCCACCGCACTGCGGTGCAGCCATGAAGCCAACTTCGTTGACCGATCTGCGCGCCTTCCTCGACGTGCTGCGGCAGCAAGGCGAGTTGCGCGTGATCGAAACGCAAGTCGATCCCGACCTCGAGGCTGCCGAAATCCATCGGCGCGTGATCGCCGCCGGCGGGCCGGCGCTGCTGTTCCAAAACGTGAAAGGCTCGCCGTGGCCAGCCGTCACCAATCTCTTTGGCACGGCCCGCCGCGTCGAACTCGCGTTCGGCAAGGAACCCCAGCGCCTCGTGCAGCGACTTGCCGACGCGCCGCACACGATGTTGCCACCGAGCCTCTCCAAGCTGTGGCACAACCGCGACCTGCTCGGTTCGCTGCTGCGCGTCGGAAAGAAGCGCGTTCGACGGCCGCCGGTCTGTGAACGCATCGACGCGCCGCCGTCGCTGTCGCGGCTGCCACTGCTGCGAACCTGGGAAGAAGACGGCGGCGCATTCCTCACGTTGCCACTCGTCTATACGGAGCACCCGGACGGGCTGGGCTCCAACCTCGGGATGTATCGCATCCAGCGTCACGACGACACGCACACTGGACTGCCTGTGCAGATTGGCAAGGGCGGCGGCTTCCACCTCGCCGAACACGAGAGGCGCGGCACGGCGATGCCGGTCAACATCTTCGTCGGCGGCCCGCCAGCGCTGATCCTGTCGGCCATCGCGCCGCTGCCGGAGAACGTGCCCGAGGTCTTGTTGTGCTCCTTGCTGATGGGTCAGCGCCTAAGAAGCGGCGACAACCCGATGGGCCCATTGCCGCTAGTCGCCGACTGCGAGTTCTGCATCACCGGCGAAGTGAAACCAGGCGATCGCTTTGCCGAGGGCCCATTCGGCGATCACTACGGCTACTACTCGCTTCGTCACGACTACCCCCGCGTGACCGTCAAAGCCCTGCTGCATCGCAAGGACCCGATCCTGTGCGCCACCGTCGTCGGCAAGCCGCGCCAAGAAGACTTCTTCCTCGGCGACTACTTGCAAGAACTGCTGCTGCCCCTGTGCAAGGTCGCGATGCCCAGCGTCACCGATCTGTGGAGCTATGGCGAGACGGGCTACCACTCGCTCGCGGCCGCAGTGTGCAAGCAGCGCTACAAGCGCGAGGCAATGCAGGCCGCCTTCCGCATCCTCGGCGAGGGCCAGTTGTCCCTGACGAAGTTCCTGCTGCTCACCGATCGCGCCATCGACCTGCGCAACTTCCGCGCGACACTCGAGCACATCCTCGCGCGAACGAACTTTGAGACCGACCTCTACGTGATCGGCAACCTATCGATGGACACGCTCGACTACGCGGGACCGGCGGTCAATGAAGGGAGCAAGGGCGTGTTGCTCGGTTACGGCGAACCGGTCCGCAAGTTGCCGCGTGAGTTCACGGGGGAGTTGGGAAATGGATTCGCGCGGGCGGTCCCATTCTGCGCCGGCTGCCTCGTCGTCGAAGGCCCTCCTTACGAACGCGAAGCAACCGCGGCCCAGCGGCTCGCGGCGTCTCCAAGCCTGCGGGAGTGGCCGCTCGTGGTCCTGGTCGACGATGCCAACAAGGCTGCGAAATCGACGGTCAACTTCTTGTGGACCACGTTCACTCGCTTCGAACCCGCCGCGGACATCCACGCGCAGGCCATGCGCGTCGTGCGCCACCAACCGAGCTATACGCCGCCGATCGTGATCGACGCACGGATGAAGCCAAGCTACCCCAAGGAACTCTTCTGCGACGACCGCACCCGAGCCCTCGTCGACCAACGGTGGCGCGAATACTTCCCAGCGGGCGACGTGGCGATGGGCGACAGCGATCGCGGGCATCTCGACTGACACCAGATCTGCCGCTACACCAAGCCACGTGAGCTACCGCGATCTCAGTCCCGAGGACGCCCTCGACACCTTGTCCACTGACGCCAGCTGGAAGGTCCTCGACGTGCGTACCGACGAAGAGCACCGCCTCTACCGGCTGCCTGGCTCCGTGCTCGTTCCCGTGCAGGAACTCGGCAAGCGCCTGGTTGAACTCGATCGGACCGCGAAGTGGCTCGTCTACTGCGAACACGGTCGGCGCAGCATGTTTGCCTGCGAGATCCTGCAGCAGGCTGGGTTCGAGAACTTGACCAACCTGCGCGGCGGCATCGCGCACTGGATTGGCTGCGGATTGCCCGTGCAGCAGTGACAGACGGGCCCGCCTTCGCCCGAGCTTGATGCGCCAAGCCTGAACCTGTGGCGCCGCCTTTCCGTTTGTCGGACCGCCGCGGCACTCCTACCCTGCCCGCCCCCGCCATGACGTTGCTGCCGTTCGCCCCTTTCGTCCTGTTCGCCAGCTTGGTTTCTTGCGCCGCAGCAGCGATCGCGCCAACGACTGCGCCCGTGCCACAAGAGCAGACGCTGCCTACGCGCACGCAGGGCACGATCCTGAAGGGCGATGTCGACACGCTGGTCGAGGCGATCGCCGCGCAGACCAACAAGCCAGGCAGCGCCGCGCCCTACGTGCCCACGATCGACGGCGCCGCACGAATGCTCTGCGCGATGGGACACTGCCACCGCTACTACGTCGCCGTCGACCACCCGCGCATTCGCGCCACGCTCGGCATGCTGATCGCCGGTCGCCGCGACGACGGCAGCTTTGGCGCCACTGCCGGCGAGGACCCGATGACGACCGCATGGGTCGTCGATGCGATGACGGTCATGGACGCCGAGCGCTACCGCGACGAAATCCAGACTGCCAAGAAGTGGCTCGCCGGCCAGGGGATCGAGGGCTCGCCCTTTGCTGGCAGTGTCGCTGAGACCATGGCCCAGTTGCGCGCGGATGTCTTTCCCGAGCACATCGCACAGGCCACCGTCGCCGCCGCCGCGAAGTTGCGGGAATCGACAGCCTTCGACTTGGCTGAAGGCGTCGCATTGCTGGTTCGACTCGTCGCCTGCCAACAGGCCAACCGGGATCTCGATGCTGTCGCGGCCTCGACGCAGGGCGCCGTGTCGTTTGCCCCCGAGCAGAAAAAGGCATTCGACTACCTGATGGCGCAGCTCCACGACGGCACGATGCTCGTGCAGTTCGGCGAGCAGAAAGTCGCCGACCCGGCGATCACTGCGATCGCGTTGCTCGCGTTGCTGACCAAGCCAGCGCCGCTGCGCACGCAGGCAGAAGGGGCCGCGCTCGACACCGGAGTGCACTGGCTGCTGTCGTGTCAGAACGAAGACGGATCCTTCGGCAAGCAACTGCAGAACTACACGACCAGCGTCGCTGTGGGCGCACTGCTGCGCTGGGGAATGCCGCCGGCCAAGCCTGCGATCGAGAAGGCGCAGCGCTACATCCTCGCTTGCCAGCATGCCGAGCAGGATGGCTACGAGAAAGGGGACCGAGACTACGGTTCGATCGGCTACGGCGGCAGCCAGCGCGGCGACCTCAGCAATGTGAACTTCGCCTTGCAGGCGCTGCGCGAGTCGGGACTGCCGGCAGAACACGAGGCCTTCCAGAAGGCGTTGGTCTTTTTGCAGCGATCGCAAAACTTGAAGAACGTGAACGACTTCCGCGGCAAGGTCTCGGACCCCGACGCCGGCGGCAAGATCATGGAGATCGAGGCGGGCAATGACGGCGGTTCGGGCTACTACCCGGGCAACTCGGCGGCTGGCTACGACGCGACCCCGGACGGCAAGTCGCATCCTCGCAGCTACGGTTCGATGACCTACGCGCTGCTCAAGTCCTACACCTTGTGCGGGCTGCCAAGCAGCGACCCGCGCGTGCAGGCTGCGGTGCTCTGGATCTCCCAGAACTGGACGCTCGACGAGAACCCGGGGTTCACCGCACCGCTTGGCGACAAGGCTAGGCAAGCGGGCCTCTACTACTACTACATGGTGCTCGCGCAGGCGCTGGACCTCGCCAAGGTCGAAGTCGTTCACCAAAGGAAGGCCGCGGACCCGAAGGCTCCCGACGCATTACCCGAACCAATCGAATGGAAGAAGGCTCTGCGGGCGAGAATCATCTCGCTGCAGCAAGCAGACGGCTCCTTCGTCAACGAGAAAAACGCGCGCTGGATGGAGTCCATGCATGTGCTCTGCACTTGCTACGCGCTGCTCGCCCTCGAACGCTGCCGCTGAACTGAAAAACACGACCTGCCGCCGATGCACGCGCTGCCCAAAGCTCCCGCCTGGTTTCGTTTCCACAACAACGAGAGTGTCCATGTCGGCGCCGTCGAGCCGGGCGCACGCGCCGAGGACGCGCGCTACTACGACCTCGGCGCTCTCGACGTGCACGCGCTGCTCGCGCAGGGCGGATTGCGGCTTCGCGACTTGCTCTCTCGCATCCAGAAGGCACGCTCGATCGCCGCACCACAGCGCTTCGCCACGCCGGTCCCCAGACCAGGAAAGATCCTGTGCGTCGCGAAGAACTACGTGAAGCATGCGCGCGAGTTCGGCGCCGACGCCCCGCCGGAGCCGATCTTCTTCGCCAAACTGCCCGACACGTTGCGCGCGCACGGCGAGGACGTCGTAGTCCCCCACTGGCTCGACTCGCGCGTCGATCACGAAGCAGAACTCGGGCTCGTGCTCGGATTCGCCGATCCAAAGGATGCTGGACGGAAATACGTAAGCGAGTCCGAGGCGCCGTCCCTGGTCGCCGGCTACACGATTGTCAACGACGTGACTGCGCGCACCTTGCAGGGCTCGGATCGCGACCAGAAGTATCCCTGGCTGCGCAGCAAGTCGCTCGATTCGTTCTGCCCCTTTGGTCCGTTCGTCGTGCCTTCCGACGCGATCGACGGCAACGACCTCGAGATCTCGATGACCGTCAACGGCGCAGTCCGGCAGAAGGCGCGCACGAGCGAGATGGTGTTCTCGATCGGCAAGGTGCTTGCGGCAATGGCGCGATGCACCACTCTGCGTTGTGGGGACTTGATCGCGACGGGCACGCCCGAGGGCGTCGGGCCGATCGTCGACGGCGACTCGATGGCCGTCTCGATCGAAGGGCTCGGAACGCTGCGTAACCCGGTCCGGAAGGAACTGCCTCCGCGGTAGCCGCGCGCCACATCAGAGTTGCAAGCCGCCGTCGACGGTGATGTCTTCGCCCGTCATGTAGCCGCTCTGTTCCGACAGGAGCCAACGCACGACGCCGGCGAGTTCAGCGGTGGTGCCGAGTCGGCCCATCGGAACGCGTGGCAGTATCCTCCGCTGGCTTGCTTCGTGGCTGTGCTCATGGACGACCAGACCAGGAGACACGACGTTGACGGTCACTGACGAAGGCGCGCACTCAGCCGCGAGCGAACGCGCCAGGTGCACGAGCGCTGCCTTGATCGCGAAGTAAGCCGGCGCACGCGACATCGCCCGGTGCTTGCCGGCGCCCGCGGCGGCGAACAGCACGACGCGTCCACATTTCGCCGCGAGCATCGACGGAACGATCGCCTGCGTGACGAGCAAGGCCGACGTCAAGTTGCTCGCGATGAGCTTGCCGAACTCGAGGGGCTCAGTCGAAAGCAAAGGAGCCTCGTAGAAGTCGCCGACGCAGTGCACGAGTCCCCAAGGAGCGCCTTGCTGCACGAGGAGCCGTTCCGCCGCGACTCGCACCGACTCCGAGTCCGTGGCGTCGACGCCGCGCTCACGCGACCACACCACTGCTTTTTCACCGAGCGCGTCCGCGACGGCGCGGCCGATGCCTTTGGTTCCGCCGACGACGACAACGTGCGAGCCGCTCTTGGCCATGTTCGCAGTTGGACATGATGGCGCGCCGACGCGCAAGCGGCACCGCAGGAGCGAGCGCTCAGAAGACCGAAAAACGGTCGAGCGGCCAGAAGCGGGCGCAGACGCGACCGCGCAGCATTCCTTCTGGGACCAGGCCGAACTCGCGCGAGTCGCAACTGACAGGTCGGTTGTCGCCGAGCACGAAGCAGCTACCTTCGGGCACCACCACTTCATGCGTGGTGTCGAGGTCCGCAATGCAGGTCCAGCGGTCCTCGGCCATGCTGCCGTTGACCCACAGCTGGCCATTGCGCAGGGCGACTCGATCCCCCGGCAGGCCGACGACGCGCTTCACGAAGTCGACGGACGGATTGCGAGGGTAGCGCAGGATCACCACGTCGCCGCGCACGAGTTCTGCGACTGCGGGCGACTGCCGATTGACGACGAGTCGATCGCCGTCGTGAAGAGAAGGCTCCATCGAGTGCCCCTTCACCACGGAGACCTGCACGATGAACAGGTGGAAGGCCGCCATCAGCATGGCGCCGATCAGCGCTTCGATCGCCCAGCGTGGAGCGCCGCTGTCTCTTCGCCTTGCCACCCAATCGCCTGCCGCTCGCGAGCACGACGCGTTGGGCACGGTTCGCGCCACCGACACGGCATCGCCGGCTGCTGCATCGGGCACCTCGCCCGACTGCGCAATCGGCGTCAGGGTCTGCAGCACCCGAGGATCGAGCAACAGCGTCACATCCCGCGCTATCGACACTTCCACTCCACCTCTTGAGCCCCCAGGGCTTGAGGGAAACTCCCCCAGGTGGGTTGGTTGCCGCTGACCAACGGCGTCCTTGGCCTGTCGTTAGCGCGGCCTGATCCGGTGGTCCCCGATCCGATGACCGGCGGCCTAGGGACCGACACCAGCCAACTCGCAGCGGTCGGCTGCTCGACCTTCGACGCCACCGCCCTTCTCCGTTCCTTCGCCCTTGCGCTGCCGGCGCAGTCGTCGTTCCACTGCTTGCAGTGAGACGCAGAAGGCTCGATCGACGAGCAAGCAAGGATGTGCCACGACGGAAGGCGCCTCGCAGCGCCATCCTGCGCTCAACGCCCCTCGAGTCAGCGCGGCTTCAGCACAGCGCCAGCAAACATCCAGATCCCGGTCGCAGTCGCGACCAAGGTCGCGATGACGAAGGCCCAGACCGCAAAGACATGCATGCGTCTGGCTGCAGGACGACGCCACAACCAGATCCCGGTGATCACGACCGGCAGGGCGAGCAGGCCGCCGACCTTGGCGCAGATCAGATGGATACGCTGGACTTCCGGAACGAACGTGTAGAGACGGGCGAGTTGTTCGGTGAGCAGAATCGCAATCGTCAAACTGGCCATCGATGCAGGGCCCGCGACGAGATGCGCCCGGCGCTTGCGCTGCCAACCTGATACCAGCGCGAGCGCAATCAGCACGACCGTCGCGGACAACGCCACCCAGAACCAAATGTCAGCACTCATGGGGTCGCCGACTGTGGCAAACGGCGCGACGGATCGCAACGAAGCTCCGCCGCATTGTTGCCAATCGCCCTGGCAGCTGCTCTTGCGATGCGGCTTCCGCCATGGCGGCGCACCGCGTTCTCGCTACCTTGCCCCGATGCGAAAGGAACTGCACGCAGAGCCAGACGGTCGCGGCTTGAAGGTCGGCATAGCCGTCGCCCGCTTCAACGAGGTCGTGACCGAACGCCTGCTCGAAGGCGCGATCGCAGCATGCTGTGAACGCGGCGTCGCAGATGCCGATGTCATCGTGGCGCGCGTGCCCGGCGCATTCGAGTTGCCGCAAGCCGCACTCTGGCTCGCGACGACCATGCGCTGCGACGCAGTTGTGGTGCTCGGGGCAGTGATTCGCGGCGAGACCAGCCACTACGACTACGTTTGCGCCGCCGCGAGCGATGGCACGCTGCGCGTCGGTCTCGACACCAAGACACCGATCGCCTTCGGGGTGCTCACGTGCGACAACCTCGCACAAGCGCTTGCGCGCGCCGGAGGCGACGCCGGCAACAAGGGCACCGATGCCGTCCTTGCCGCCCTGGAAATGGCCCAGCTCAAACTTCGAGTCTGCTCGGTAGCCCCCCGTTGAGCAAAAGCTGCATCCTGCTAGCATCTTCGCCTCGCGCCACCCCTGCGCTGCTCCTTGCCATGCCCCAACCTGTTCGTCGCCGCACGAAAGCCCGCGAAGTCGCGCTCCAACTGCTGTTCCAGTTCGACCTGCGCGGCCCGAACTACGGGCAGGAACTCGGCGCAGACTTGGATGCGCTCTGCCTAGAAGCGAGCGATGGCGACCGCGAAGTCTGCAAGTTCGCGCAGCGGCTCGTCGAAGGCACTCTGCGGCTGCGCCCCGAAATCGACGAGCGACTCAAGTCCGTCACGCGCAACTGGGACCTGAAACGCATGGCCAGCGTGGACCGGAACATTCTCCGGATGACCGTGTTCGAACTCGCGCACTGCCAGGACGTGCCGCCCAAGGTCGCGATCAACGAAGCAATCGAACTCGGCAAGAAGTACTCCACCGCCAACTCCGGTGGGTTCGTCAACGGCATCCTCGATCGCGTGCGCATGGACCTCGAAAAGGAGCGCACAGCCACGTCTGGCGCCCAAGACATCTCGGCCGCGCAGGCCGAGTGAACGCGGCATGGTCTTCGGCAAGCTGCTTGGCGCGCTCAAGAAGACACGCGAAGCCCTGACCACGGGACTCTCGCGACTGTTCTCGTTCGGCCGGAAGCTGGATGAGGGCTTCCTCGACGAGTTGGAGCACGTGCTCTATCAGGCGGACCTCGGTCCCTTCGGCACGCAGCTCGTTGAGTTGCTCAAGACAGCCTGGAAGCGGCGCGAGATCACCGAGGTCGAGCAGGTCCCGCCTTGGCTGCGCTCGCAGCTGTTGCTGATGCTGAATGGGGCCGCGAAGCCGATCGCGCGCGCTGCGAGCAAACCGACCGTGGTGCTCGTCGTCGGCGTCAATGGCGCGGGCAAGACGACCTCGATCGCAAAGCTTGCGCGCCGCCTGCAGCAGGATGGCAACAAGGTGATGCTCGGCGCCGGCGACACATTTCGCGCCGCGGCAGTCGAACAACTGACGGTGTGGGCCTCGCGACTCGACATCCCGATCGTCAAGCAGCACACCGGCGCGGACCCGGCCGCGGTGGCCTTCGACGCCGTATCCGCCGCGGTTGCGCGCCAGGTCGACTACCTGATCCTCGACACGGCAGGACGCCTTCATACGCAGAAGAACTTGATGACCGAGCTAGAGAAGGTCGTGCGCGTGGTCAAGAAGGTGCTGCCCGAGGCCCCCCACGAGACCTTGCTGGTGCTCGACGCGACGACGGGTCAAAACGCGATCCGACAGGCAAGCGAGTTCAGCAAGGCTGCGCCGGTCACCGGCCTGATCCTCGCCAAGATGGATGGCACCGCGAAGGGCGGCGCTGTCTTTGGCATCCGTTCTGTCTTGCCCGTGCCCGTGAAGTACCTCGGCGTCGGCGAAGGCGTGGACGATCTCGAGCCTTTTGCCGTCGAACCCTATGTGGATGCGATCCTCCAGTTCGACCGGCCGAAGCCAGCATGACCGTGCAAAGCGCGCACGGTTTGCGTTGGCCCGCAGCGCTGGTTGCCCTGCTCGCGATTCCCTTCGACGCTGACTGGATCGACTTCGAGGCGGCGAGGCGCGGAGTGCTGTTGCTCCTGCTCGGTCTCGTTCTCTTGGCCCGCCCCAGCTCGTTCCGCGAGCGCGCGCTCGGCGACCCTTGGCTTTTCGCCCTTTCGGCATGGTTGTGCGTCGCTGCCGCCGCGAATGCGGCCGGAATCATCGCCTTCGACGCAATCGCGCGCTGCGGCACGTGGTTCGGGTTATGGCTGTTGTGGCGCGCTGGCGCCCGTGCCGACCAACGCGCGCTCGGTGCAGTTGCGACGACAACGCTGCTGGTCGCGACCCTCGTCGGCATTGGGCAAAGGGTCGGCGTGCCCTTCTGGATCGGCGGGCCCGACGAACCAGTGAGCCTGTTTGGCAATCGCAATGTCGCCGCCGAGTTCGTCGCCATCGCCGGCGCTGTCGTCGCAAGCAGGCGAGCCGACCGACCGACGTGGTCCTTCGTCGCGTTGTTGCTAGCGGGCATGTATGCGACCGCAAACGGCTCGCGTTCCGGTCTCGTAGCGCTGCCGCTCGGCGTGATGGCGACCGCGCTCATGGATCGGGTTGGGGTCAGCTGGTGGGCAAGACTGCGCGGCACGCTCGCGCCCGTCGCCATCGGCCTCGCGCTAGGGCTCGCGCTGCCATCGGGGCCAATCAATGCGGACCTTGGCGCCACTCTGCCAGGAGCACGGACGCGGACCGAGACGCTGGAAGTGCGCAAGGAGATCGCCAAGGGCGCGCTGCAGATGGTCACCGACTCCCCCTGGCTCGGCCACGGGCCGGGTCAGTTCCAGGTCGCCTATCCGCGCTATCGCACGCAACGCGAGATCGAGCTGTCATCGCTCCATCGAACCGAGATGCGCCGCGTCGGCACCGCGCATGACGATTGGCTCGAGACCGCGGTGGAAGGCGGCATCCCGGCGCTCCTGCTGCTGGTTGCGTTCTTCGTCTCTCGCCTTCGTCAACTGGACGCCGGCAGCGCGCCTCTCGTCGCACTCGCCGCCATCATGCTGGTGCGCGCACCAGTGCTGAACGCTCCCGCAGTGGCGCTGGCACTGCTCGCATCATCGCGGGTGCTTTTGTCCTCGAAGGCGGACGGCGCGCAATCCGTGCGAACAGCCATCGCACTGCGCGTGTCTGGCATCGTCATGGCCCTCGTCGGTGGTGCGATCCTCTTCGGCGCAACCTGCGTCGCGCGTTTTGCGGCATCGGCACAACGCGCACCGGACGTCACCTGGTTGGAGCGCGCCATCGCGTTCTCGCCATTCGATCCCACCGCGTGGCAGCTGCTGGCAAGCGAGAGGGCTCAAGCCGCCAAGTCACACGCCGACGCACTGGCCGCCCTCGAAGCCGCAGACCGCGCCGTCGCTCTACGCCCGGATGAACCGTCTTACCGCTTGTTGCGCGCCGACCTGCTGCGCATGTGCGGCAGAACGAAGGAAGCAAGAGCGGACATTTCCGCGGTGGCGAAGCTCGATCCTGGCGAGACCCAGACCCAGATCCAACTCGCGGGACTCTACGCGACGGAAGGCGACTTCGACGCGGCGCTCATCGCGCTCGCCACGGATCCCCCACCCGCTCTCCGCGCGGGCCTTGCCGCACAGATCGACGCGCTGTCAGCCGCGGCCAACGCCGCTTCGAACGACTTGGCTGCATCCCGTATGCGCGCCGAGGCCTCGTTCGTCCGAACACTCGACGCGATGCGCGAGGCCACGCCACGAGGCGACCTGCTCGCCAAGGCACGACTCGACGAAACGAAGTTGTTGTTCGAGGCAGCGAGGATGGAGTCAGACATCCGACCGCTTGCACTGCTCGCGGTGCTGTCGCTGCGCACAGGTCAGACCGGCATTTCGGAAACTGCGGGCGATCTCGCGGCCAAACGAGCCTCGACGCTTCTGCCGTGGCAGTGGCTGCTGCTGCGAGAGGTGATCGAGCCGCTGCGGAGTGTCGATTCGTGGCGGCCCGTGCTACCCAAGGACTGAGCCCAGGCCTTGGTAAGGCTGCCGGACTTGCGGCAGCACGAGTTGGTTGCTGACGGCCAAGGCTCAACGGCCGCTGTCCTTCACTGGCGCCTCTTGCTTCTGCTCCGTCTCACTGCCTGCTTGCAGAATCGCGAGTTCGTCCTCGGCACCGGCATAGGCACAGAAGTTGTCGAACTTCGCAGCCGGCAGCGCACTCCGACGAACCTCCGGCAACGCAGCGCGGACCTGGGGTTCCAGCAAGTAGGTCAAGTAGGCGACACCAAGACGGGTGGCATGCAGCCGGTCCGCCTGCAGCAGAGCGCCCGGCTTCGTCGCAAGCTCGCCATCAGGAAGCGGCAACCGCACGCCCTGATCCCTCATCTCAGCCACATGCCGCGCGAGCGGGAACACGCGCACCCGCGGCCGATCCTTCGCCCAAGCATGAACCTCGCGGTTCAGTGCCTGCAGACAGTCGACGGATGGGATCTGCGAGGGTTTGAGCATGCGACGGTCCGCGCCGCGCATGTCCGGCAAGTCGCCAAGCACGATGGCGCAGCGAAGCGAGTCGAGCATGGCGAGTCCCAACTGCAACTCGCCAAGCCTCGCCTGCAGTTCTTCGTCACCCGCCTCATCCGCAAGCGCCCAAGACCCGTAGCCAAACCAGAACAGGAAGTCGACCGCGACCACGAGGTCGGGTTCAGCCTTCGCAGCTCGTTCCACCTGCAGCCGCCCCTTTGCTCTCGAGTCGAGGAACATCAGGGTGTCCGCGCGGCTCTTGACCACCACGTCCGAGCCATCGAGCCAGGCCCGGAACGGCATGACGAGCGGCGTCGATGCATTGTCCTTGCTGCCCCCAGCCATCGGCGAGTCGACGAATCCCGCGCTGACGCTCGCGCCGAGGATCTCGATGCAAAGCGGCTTCAGCGAACTCGTGGTCTCGGACTTGGACCCTTGCAGCACCTGCGCTGGCATGGGCGCGGCGACGAGCAGGGTCGAAAACAACCACGTCAGGGCATTCGTGAGTCGAGCGCTTCCCATGGCCGCAATGTATCCTGCACAACGCCATGTTCCGCAACCGGACCGTCTCGCTGGTCGTCCCTGCATACAACGAGGAGGAGACCGTTGGCCATGTGGTTGACGAGTTCCGCGCCGAGCCGCACATCGACGAGATCATCGTCGTCGACAACAACTGCAAGGACCGCACGGCCGCCATCGCCGCAGCCAAGGGCGCGCGAGTAGTCCCCGAGGCCAGAAAGGGCTACGGCGCGGCGCTGCTCGGGGGCATGCGTGCCGCCACCGGCGACATCCTGGTGCTGACGGAGGCCGACGGCAGTTTTCGGGCGCGCGACGTCGAGAAGCTGCTGGTCTACCTCGATGACGCCGGCATGGTGATGGGCACGCGCACCACGCGGCAGATGGTGCAGCAGGGCGCCAACATGCGCGCGTTTCTGCGTTGGGGAAACGTGTTCATGGCCAAGTTCCTGCAGTTGTGCTGGCTGCGCCCCTCGGAGCCGCGCTTCACCGACGTCGGTTGCACCTTCCGCGCATTGACGCGCGAAACCTTTCGCAAGATCGAGCACCGCCTCTCGGAAACCGGTCCGGCATTCAGCCCCGAGATGATGTGCGCAGCGCTGCAGGAGCGTTGCCGCGTGATCGAGGTGCCGGTCACCTACGCGGAGCGACTCGGTGGCGAATCCAAGCACTCCGACACATTTCTGCGCCAGGCAAGGACTGCGATGAAGATGTTCCGCACCATTTGCCGCAAGCGCTTCTTCGAGCGTTCGGCCCCTGTGCCCGCCCAGCGCGAAGCTGGCGCCGCCGGCCCGATCTGATGCGACGTCGCCCCACTCCATGAGCGCCTCGCCACCCATGACCTCGGAACCTGGCATCGTCGAGATCACGCAGTGCCAGATCTGCTCCAGCCGAGAGCGCCGGGTGAAGCTCGTCGACAGGCCATTCACCGTCTACCAGTGCGCAAGGTGCGACTTCGTCTACGTGACGCCACGCTTGCATGGCGAGGCCCTCGCCAAGGTCTACGGCGAAGGCTACTGGAAGAGCGACAACCCGAAGGCACGCGGCTACGCCGACTACGCGCGCGAAGCCTCGCTCTATCTCAAGACCTTTAGGAAGCGCCTGTCCCTCGTGCATCGCTGGGCTGCGCCCGGCGCACGTGTCCTCGATATCGGCTGCGCGGCTGGCTACTTCCTGCAGGTCATGCGAGCTGCGGGGCATCCGGTTCTCGGCATCGAACCGAGCGAGGCCATCGCGCAGGTCGCGCGCCGCGAACTGGGCGAAGGCGTCGTGTTCGTCGGCAACCTCGACGATGCCCCTGTGTCGCTAGGGTATCGCGAGGGCTCGTTTGACCTCGTGACGATGTGGGACGTCATCGAACACATCCCCGACCCACAGAAAGCGCTGCTTGCCGTCCGCAAGCTGCTCGCCAAGGGCGGGCGCCTGCTGCTCGAGACGCAAAACGTGGAGAGTCGTTGGGCCAAACTGCTTGGCCGCCGCTGGCACCACTACAAGCACGAAGAGCACCTCTACCACTTCTCGCCCAAGACGATCGAACGCATTCTTTTCGATTGCGGGTTTCGGGTCGCGCACTGTGGCGCCAGCTACGCCGGCAAGTACGTCTCCTTCGGCTTCATCGCCGAACGCGCAGGCCGACTCGGCAAGGTTGCAGGCTTGTTGGCGAGCCCGCTGCAGCTGCTTTCCGGCGCCAGCCTCTACGTGAACCCCCGCGACGAGATGATTGTCGTCGCGGAACCCATCTGAGGCGCTCGGCATGGAACGCATCGCCTATGAACGGTTTCGCGAACTCGAGAAGTCCCACTTCTGGTTCTTGAGCAGGCGAGAAATCTTCTTCGACGTGCTCGACCGCGCACTGCCGCGAACGGAAGGGCTGAACGTGTTGGAGATTGGCTGCGGCGCTGGCGGGATGCTGGTCCCGCTGCAGAGCTACGGCCAGGTCTACGGAACGGACATCGACGTGGAGTACCTGCGCTACTGCAAGGAGCGCGGGTTCCGCAACGTGCTCGCCGGGTCGGGGCACGATCTCCCGTTCGCGGACGCGGCCTACGACCTGGTTGCGCTATTCGACTGCCTCGAGCACATTCCTGACGAGGCCCGCGCACTGAGCGAGATCCACCGTGTCCTGAAGCCAGGCGGCCACGTGTTCTTTTCTGTGCCCGCCTACGAGTGGCTGTGGTCGAACAACGACGACATCGCGCACCATCAGCGCCGCTACACCAAGAAGCGGCTGGTGCGGGCCTTGCGCAACGCGGGATTCGAAGTGCGAAGGGCGAGCTACTTCAACACGCTGCTGTTGCCGCTGATCGTCCCGTCGGTCTTGATCCAGAAGTTGCGCGGCGCACTAGGGTGGCTTCCCGAGGGCTACAACAACACCTCGGTGCCCGTGCCCAAGGCCTTGAACTGGCTGTTCACCAAGCTCATGTCGAGCGAGCGATTCGCGCTTCGTGCCGTCAACCTGCCGTTCGGTCACAGCCTGATCGCGGTCGCGCAGCGACCCCAAGGATGACGTCGCGAAGCGAAGGCGATGCTGTTCGCCGGTTCGTCCCCACAGGCGCTGGCCACATGAGCGGCCGGCGCCTGCCTTTGGTCACTGGCCGACGATTTGCCGGCCTTCCGGCTCCTGATAGGCGTAGCGCTGCTTGAGCGCATCCCACGAGTACGACTGGCTCATCGCCGTCGAAGTCTCAACCACGGGGAACAACAGGCGCTTCTGCGAGAACTCACGGCGGGTCAAGTCCGCGATCGTCATCGACTCGACGGAGTCACAGACCGCGATCTGGTAGCGACGTTCGGCAGTGTCCTCGACGATGTCCGTGCTTTCGCCGGCCTCGAGGTCGTTGACGATACCAGCCCACAAGAATCCGACCGTGCGCTCGTAGCGCTTGTCGAAGAACGGACGCGAACGCAGGTCGCGACGGTATGGCCCGACCTTCGTCACGCTGAAGTCCGCGGCCTTTGCAGCGTCTTCGAGGACCGCGCCATAGTGCTGCTTGGCGAGCTTTTGGAGTTCGGCGTCGGTCTCTTCCTTGACGCCGAGTTCGAAGGACTTGCGCTTCTCAGCTTTGGCTTCGAGTGAGTCTTGCGCCGACTGCCGCGCCCGCTCCCAGGCGTTGTGAGCCTGTGTGCCGGCCTTCAACTTGGCGAGGTTCTCCTGTGCCTTGGCCAACTCGGCCATGATGGTTGCCTCCCATTCGGCAAAGCGCTTGTCGACTTCAGCCTGCTGCTTGCCTTGCGCTTCGGCGACCTTCTCTGGCGCCTTGCCCTTGCCGAGTTCGAGCAACTGGTCCGCGAGAATCTTCTTCTTCTCGTCTGCGACCTTCCGGGCCTGCTCGCGGAAGTACATGTCGCGAAGGTTGGCCTTGATCTCGTCCCACGACTTCATCGGCCGCACGACGACCTCGGTGGCCTGCAGCAAGAACCCGCCGTTCTTCGCCCGCTCCGGCATGACGCCCAAGTCGCCCGCTGCGCGCAAGGACGTCGCGCGTTCAGGAGTCTTCCACTCGCCGAGTTCGACCGCCGACAGGTCCTTGAGTTCTTTGGCGTTCTTGAGGCCCGTGACGTCGAGCAACTTGACGCCGACCTTGTCCTTGGTGAACTCGGTCCACTTGGCGCGGAAGTCGAAGCCCTTGCGAGCATCGGCGATCTTGGTTTCGGCAGCCTTTGCTGCGTTCTCCATCGCGACAAAGCGGTTCTCCGCCTCGAGCAGAGCGTTCTTGAGTACTTCGTTCTGCGCATCCGCTCCGCTCTTGGCCTTTGCCTGGTCGCGGTCCTGCTGAGCCTGGAACTTGTCGGTGAAGGTCCGCGACTGCTCTTCGATCAGCGGCTTGAGCACTTCGTTTTGCGCGTCACGGATCTTGGTCGCCAGCTTGTTGAGCACCTCGTCGACCTTGACGAGCTTCTCGATCTGCGCCGCGACATCGGCATCCGTCATCGGCTTATTCTTGCCCTTGTCGTCCTTGAAGCGATCGATCTCTTGCTTGTAGACCATCTGCTTCTGTTGGTCGCCGACCTCGAAGCCGGACAACTCCTCGGTCCACTGCGCCGCGTCGAATGATTCGTACAAGACCGCGCCGAGCACGAGCGACACACGGTTGGTGTCAAACACCTCGAGGCGCGTCTTCTCGTCATCTGTCTTCGACTCCATCCACTTCTTGACGTCGTCCTCGGAGATGTCGCCCTTTTGTTCGAGCTGCTTCTCCAGTGCCTTGATGTCAAAGGAAGCAACGCGGCAGGCAATCTTCTTCTGCTGCTCCCCTTCGAGCAGTTGGCGCACTGCGGCGGAGTCCGACAGGTCGATGCCCATCGTCAGCAGCGTCACGTAGTTGCCGATGCGCATGCCTTCCAGCACGAAGTGGCGGTAGGCCGCGAGCGAACTGAAGCCGCGCTGCAACGCCATCTGCGTCGCGTTGTCGCTGGCCTGGGAGCGCTCGTTGCTGGCGCGAACGAGCCAGTCGATCGAGGCATCCACCTCGGTCATCGAGACGTCGATACCCGATGCGATCGCAGCACGGCGCAGCACGGCAAATCGCGACGCGAGGTCGTTGGCATCTTTGCCGACGACGAACTCAGGCAGGACACCTGGCGGCAGCGTGCCCATCTGTCGAGACAGCCGCCCGCCGATCTCATTGTCTTCGATCGTCAACTCCACCCGCTTGCCGTCGACCTCGATGCTTGGCATCGGGCCGGTGGGACCGACCGTGACGTCGGCAAACCACTGCGTCATCGCGCCACTGATCGAGAACGTGACCAGCGCGAAGAGGCCGGCGGTGTAGAGGATCAGCTTCTGGTACTTGCGGAAGAAGCCAAAGGCGCCGGAGAACTCGTCATGGTGCTCCTGGAGCTTGGGATCCTCTGGCAGCGGTTCGCTAGTCGTCGACATGTTTTTGAGTTCGGTTGGCTAGGCACGGGGCGACGAATCGCCGTCGAGGGGGATCGCTTCCGTGATCAGGAGGATCGGTATTCCGTCCTGGATCGGAAAAGCGACGCGCGCGCCTTCAGGCACGAGCGCCCCGCTGAGTGGTCGGGTGACCATCGTCCCGCCTTGGTTCTTCACGATGCCCTTGGCAATGCGCGTATTGAGCGCGACCAAGTCCGCGGCGGGCAGCTCCGAAAGCCGCTGCCTGGTGCCCGGGGCAACGAGGAGTTTGAGGAAGTCGGGGTCGACGGCCATGACGGGAATGTGAGGGCGGCAGGGCTCGAACCTGCGACCTACGGCTTAAAAGGCCGCTGCTCTACCGGCTGAGCTACGCCCCCGCTCGGAGCGGAATGCGCCCCCACACAATCGGGGCGAGCAGTGAAGCCGGATGCGCGGGCGGGCGCAAGTGGTTGGCGGCGGCAAAGACACTACCAATGCAAGGTCGGCAGCCCCCTGCCGCCACGACGGGCTCCGGCTCCCTCACCAGACCTCAGAGCTGCACCTCAGTCCTCCAGGATCTCCTTGGTCTTGGTCTTCAGCAGCTCATCCATTTTCTGCTCGGCGCCCTTCATTTCCTGGTCGATCTTCTGCTGCAGGTTCTTCAGCTGGTCCTCGGTCAGCTTGCCATCTTTCTTGTGCTGTTCGGCGTGCTTGTTGGCGTCACGACGCTCGTTGCGCAACGCGACCCGGTTCTGCTCGACGAGATCCTTGACCTTGGCGCCAAGCCGCTGCCGCTGCTCGCCAGAAAGGGGCGGCATCGAGAGTCGCAGCACCTTGCCGTCGCTCTGCGGGTTGAGCCCCAGATCGGACTTCTGGATCGCGCGTTCGATCTCCTTGAGCACCTGCGAGTTCTGATCAAAGGGCTTGATCATCAACTGCCGCGGCTCCGGCACCGACACGTGCGCCATCTGCTGCAGCGGCGTCGGCGTGCCGTAGTAGTCGACGCGAATCGTGTCGACCAGAGTCGGAGAAGCTCGGCCTGTTCGGATGCCGGCGAGCTGATCCTTCACGTGCTTGGCGGTCTTCTCGATCTTCTGCTTGAGGTCGTTGACTACTTGGGCGCTCAGGTCCATGGCAATGCTCGCGTGAAGGTCTGTCGGAAGGCGGGACTCTACCCCCGCCACAGCCCTGCCGCCAACGCAGCAGGACCAACACGCATCAAACGACCCAGGTGCCGATGTCTTCGCCGCGCACTGCACGCTCGAGGTTGCCAGGCTCAAACATGTCGAACACCATGATCGGCATGTCGTTCTCCATGCAGAGCGTGAACGCCGTGCGATCCATCACGCGCAAGTCCTTCTCCAGCGCTTCGGCGAAGGTGAGCCGCGAGTACTTCGTGGCGGTCTTGTCCTTCTTCGGATCCGCCGTGTAGACGCCATCGACCTTGGTCGCCTTGAAGATCGCGTCGACGCCGAGCTCCGTCGCACGCAGCGCCGCAGCAGTGTCGGTGGTGAAGTATGGATTGCCGGTGCCGCCCGCCAGGATGACGACCCGTCCCTTCTCCAAGTGCCGGATCATCCGCCGGCGAATGTATGGCTCCATCAAGGTCTTCATCTCGATGGCGGAGGCGGCGCGCGTCTCCACGCCGGCGCGCTCGAGCCCGTCCTGCAGCGCGAGCGTGTTGATTGCCGTCGCGAGCATGCCCATCTGGTCCGCGGTTGCGCGATTCGTGCCGCGCTTGCTGAACTCGGCGCCGCGAAGCAGGTTGCCGCCGCCCACGACGATCGCCACTTCGACTCCAAGACGTTGCACACGCGCAACCCGGTCCGCAATCGTCGCCACCACATCGGGATCGACGCCCGCGCCGTTCGCGCCAAGGCTCTCGCCGCTCAGTTTCAGCAGGATGCGCTGGATCTTCGTCGGGAGCGACACGGCGGCCTCCAAGCCCGGCTCAACCGCCGAGGACCATGTAGTGGAATCTGCGAATCTGAATGTTCTCGCCGATCTTGCCGACGAGCCACTGACGCGACTGTTCGATCGTGCGAGTGTCGGACTGGTCGTCCGGATTGACGAAGGGCATCTCGACCAAGCACTTCGCTTGGAAGAACTTGTCCATGCGACCTTCGATGGCCTTGTCGATGACCGGCTGCGGCTTGCCCTTCATGGTCATCATGGTCTGCTCGAGCACCACGGCGCGCTCGCGCTCGACGGCAGCCTGATCCAAGGACTCGCGATTGAGAAATGCCGGGGCGAAGGCAGCGGCCGTGAGGCAGCAGCCCTTGCCGAATCGATTGAAGTCCTCGTTGCGCGCGACGAAGTCCGTTTCACAGACGATTTCGACGAGCACGGCGAGTTTGCCATTGTGATGCACGTAGCTGAAGAGCTTGCCTTCCTTGACCTCGCGGCTGGCTGCCTTCTCCGCCGAGGCCTTGCCCTTCTTGCGCAGCCAGTCGGTGGACTTGGCCATGTCCCCGCCGTTCTCGGTCAGTGCCTGCTTGCAGTCCATCATCGGTGCGCCGGTCATTTCGCGCAGCTTCATCACTGTCTTGGCATCGATCGTCGTCATGGTCGCCTCTCTTTGAAACTCGGGCCGGCCGCATCGTCGCCATCTGCTGCGAACGATCTCGCGCCGGTCGCGGAGCCGCCCTTCGTGAGGACCGCCCCGCGGAGCAGGTCGCGTTTTGACCTGCTGCATTGCGCGAAGCGGCAGCGGGCCGCGTCGCGCCTCGACAAGAAACTCCTCTCAGGTCGCCGGGCCGTCAGCGTCCGGGCCGCCAATCGACACGGAATCGGCGTGGCCGCCAGCTGCCTGACCACCTGGAGCCTGACCACCGGCAGCCGGGCCGCCACGGCCAGGGCCGCCAAAGCCACGCGGGCCACGGCCGCCGCCGGGACCACCGCGTCCGCGGCCGCCATCGCCTCGTCCACGGCCACCTTCGCCGCGCCCGCCTTCGGTGCGCCGGCCCTGGGCCTGGCGGCAGCGGACGTCGTCGCTGGCGACGCGCTGGGCGTCACGCAGGGTCGATTCGTCGCAGGTCTTGCGGCCTTCGATCACGGCCTCCGTGAGGTGGCTCAGGATCAACTGCACCGAGCTCATGGTGTCATCGTTCGCCGGGATCACGATATCCGCGTAGCCGGGATCGCAATCCGTGTCGAGGATGCAGACGACCGGCACATTCATGCGGGCGGCTTCCTTGACTGCGTTCTCCTCGCGACGAGGGTCGACGACGATCAGCGCCGACGGAAGGCCATGAAGCACGCGCACACCTTCGAGGTTGCGCTTGATCTTCTTCATGTCGCGGCGCATCGACGACTGGTCCTTCTTCTTGTACTTGTCGAGCGCGCCGGTGCTCTCCAGGTTCTCGAGCTCGATCAAGCGCGAGAGGCGCTCGCGAACGGTCGAGAAGTTCGTCAGCGTGCCGCCGATCCAACGCTCGGTCACGGCCGGCATGTTGGCGCGCTGCGCCTCCGACTCGACGACCGCGCGGATTTGCTTCTTGGTGCCAAGGAACAAGATCTGCCCGCCCGTGGCCGCGAGGTGCCGCAGGAAGTGCGTCGCCCGGTAGAGGCCCTTGATGGTCTCCTCCAGGTTGATGATGTGGATCTTGTGCCGTTTGCCGTGGATGTACGGCTGCATCTTCGGATTCCACCGGCTGGCTTGGTGGCCGTAGTGAACTCCGGCGTCGATCAACTGCTGGGCGGTTACGAGCGGCACTCTGGCATCTCCTGGCCTGCGAAGGGAAGCGTACGGTAAAGAAAGGGGCGGGGAGCATAGACACGACCTTGCGCCGGTCAAGTGTTCGCACCGCCGATCCCATCGGCGAATCGCCGTGGCGGAACTCCCAGCTTGCGGTCTACCGCCCGGACGATGCGTCGTCCCCCAGTTGCTGGGCCGCTTGTAGCGCGTAGCCTCGGGGTCGAAAGATGTTTACGGTCGCCACCCCGACGGCTTCCGGAACACCTGCCCCGCCCCGTCGCCGCATTGCAACCATCTTGACCTCGGCTCCCCCCGAAACCCCGCCAACGCCGACGACGCCGGCCACAGTAGTGGTCTGCAACCACGGTCGCGACGACCTGCAGGAACTGATGGAACTGCTGGCCAAGCGCGGCATGGACGTCCGGTCCTCACAGTCGCTGGCCGAGACCCGCCGCTTGCTGCGCGAAGTGCGCCCTGCGGTGGTCGTGCTCAATCCGCTCACGCTGGTCACAGGTGGAATCGAACTCGAACTCATCGAGGCGCTGCAGCGCGAAGACGACCCGATTCCGGTGGTGATCGTCGTCGATGACTTGCAGTTGCTCGGCGACGCGCACCGTTGGCAACTGCCGATTCGCGATTTCGTGCGCAAGCCCATGTCGTCGAGCGAGACGCTGTATCGCGTCGAACTGGTGCTCGCCCATCGCCGCCGACATTCGACCCTCTTGTTGCGGCAGCGACATCTGGAAGGCCAGATCAGCGTCGACTTCAAGACCGGCCTGCTGAGCGAGCAATACTTCTCGCGCATCCTGATCCTCGAATGGAAGCGCGCGCGCCGACATCAGGACGCGCTGTCGCTCTTGTTCCTCGACATCGACGACTTCAAGGCCGTCAACGATTCGACCGAATACACGTTTGGCGATGAAGTGCTGCGCAAGGTCGGCGAGACGCTGCGCAACACCGTGCGCGAAACCGACTTCGCGGCGCGCATCGGCGGCGACGAATTCTGCGTGCTGTTGCCGCAGACCACGCCGCGCGAAGCAGTGCAGACAGCGATGCGCATCCGCCAACGCATCGCCGAGACAGTGATCCACCGCGGCCCCTATTCGCGCCAGGTCACGGTCTCGATCGGCATCGACGCGCACGATGCGCGGTCGTCGGGAAGCCCTGAGTTGCTCCGAAGCCGTGCCAACCATGCGCTAAAGGAAGCCAAGCGCCGCGGCAAGAACCATGTCTGGCTGTATGCCGGACACAACCCCGGCGACAACGGCTCGGAATCTGGGAATGGCAAGGCCGCGCCAGACCTCGAATCCGGCAGCGCGGAACAAGCTCAGGGAAGCTGAGCCATCCATCGCGGAGCGCCGCAATGCTTCCGCGCATGGCTTCGTCTCAAGCCGGGACCACCGGCGGGCCCATTCTTGTTGCGTTGCCGACGCATGCGCGCGGATGACACGCGTTCGCGACGATCCACTGCGCCTTGCCAACGGGAGAGGAGTGGTAGGATTTCGGGCTCGCCTCCCCACTCCTACACAGGCAGCAACGAACCCGATGCAACTCCGCAACCTCATCGCCGCGTCGAGCGTCCTCGCATCGACCCTCGCCGCGCAGTCAAACTCCGTCGCTGGTCTCGACGGCAAGCTCTACGCGATTGCCAACCCGACCGTATGGGGCCGCCGCGGCGCATCCAACCCCAATGGCGAGTTTGGCTTCTCGGCTTCCAACACGATGTGCAATCCAGGCAGCATCGTGATCCCGTGGTCGGCAGTGCCGCAGGCAAACCATCCGAAGTTCGGCTTCATGGTCACTCGCCTGCAGAACGATCGCATGGTCCAGATCTCGGATCGCAGCTACTGCAAGCATGCATTCCTGTCGCTCAACACGAACAGCGGCGTCTGCCTGCCTTGCACCAACCCCGGCACCGGCTCGGTGATGGGCATCGGCTGCTCTGACGTCTACGCCGCTGGCAACAACGGCGACCGCAACTACCTCGGCCCGCCCGATGAAATCAATCCGTGGACCGGCACCTGGAGCATGGTTGGCAGCTACTTCGACCGCGGCGATCCCGCGGTTGCAGCGCCGGGCAATGCCGACGGCGTCCGCAGCACCATCAGCACAACCGGCGACGTGGTGAAGAACCGCGTCACCATCAAAGAAGCGGACATCCAGGCTGGATCGACCTACTTCTACCAGATCCATTTGCTGCACGAAGGTGAGTCTGTTGCCGTGCGCGCGGACAACATCATGTGCCGCGGCGTCTCCTACACCTGGAGCGGCACTGCGTGGTCCACGGCCAACGTGGGCAACGCGATCACCGGCTCGGTGCTGACGCAGTGGCCCGGCGCTTCGATGAGCCTTGCCGGCAACGGCAGCGACGACGGCCGCATCAGCATCGCGGTCAAGGTCACCGGGCCGACCAACGGCATGTGGCACTACGAATACGCGGTGCACAACGTCGACAACCACCGCGGCGCGGCAACCTTCCGCATCCCGATGTGCTCAGCGGCTCGCGTGCAGAACGTCGGCTTCCGTGACATCGACCAGGACGTGCTCAATCAGTGGACGTCGTCCCGCGTCGGCGGCGAATTGGTGTTCTCCGCGCCCGGCAACAACCCGCTGAACTGGAACAGCCTGTTCAACTTCTGGTTCGACAGCGATGCGGCGCCAGTGGCCGGCAATGCGGCCTTCGATCAGGCGCGCATCGGTGCAGGCGCGTTGAGCTTCACCGTTCCGACGCAGGTGGCTGGGTTCGTCCCGACCGTCTACCTTGGCAACGGCTGCGGCGCTTCGAACACGACGCTCCGCACCAGCGGCCTGCCGACGATCCCGAGCCCAGCGTTCGCGCTGCAGGTGCTGTCGACGCCGCTCTCCGGCTCGGCGCTATTCCTCAGCCCGACCGCGATCACGACGCCATTGGGTGGTGGTTGCACCGCCTACCTCGATACGACGGCGATGATCGACCTCGGGTTTGTGCTGACGGACGCCGCGGGCCTCGCTTCTTTGTCGCTGCCGATCCCCCCGGGCCTGTTCCCAGGCGATGTGACGATCCAGGCGGCCACGGTCGCGCACGGGACCGGCGCATTCCTCGGCGACTTCAACCTCAGCAACGGCATCAAGATCCGCGTCGGCGGCTCGGGCTGCCCGTGAACTGAGCGACAATGCTGCTGAAGCGTTAGTGACGACGCGCGAGCGCGGCCCGGCGGCGAAGAGCTTCCGGGCCGCGTTCGTTTGCTGAGCCGCACCATTCGCAACCCGACCCCGACGTCCATTCCAAGATCGCCCTCTCCATCACTGCCGATGAAACGCCCCAGCCTCTACATCGCGAGCTTCGTGCTGGCCTCGTCCCTGGCCGCACAATCCAACGCCATCGCTGGCCTCGACGGCAAGCTCTCGGCGATCGCCAACCCCACCGTCTGGGGCCGCCGCGGCGCCGCCCACCCCAATGGCGAGTTGGGTTTCTCCGCGTCGAACACGATGTGCAACCCAGGCCAAGTGCTGATCCCCTGGCATGCGGTGCCGCAGACCGACCACCCGAAGTTCGGGTTCCTGGTCGCGCGCCTGCAAGGCGACCGCATGGTCCAGGTCTCGGATCGCAGCTACTGCAAGCACGCATTCCTGTCGTTGAACAGCAACAACGGCGTCTGCCTGCCGTGCGTCGACCCGGGCACCGGCTCGTTGATGGGACTCGGTTGCTCGGACGTCTATGCCGCCGGCAACAACGCCGATCGCAACTACCTCGGCCCGCCCGACGAGATCAACCCATGGCTTGGGACGTGGGCCATGGTCGGCAGCTACTTCGACCGCGGCGAACCTGAGGTCGCACCGCCGGCCAACTCGGACGGATCGCGCAGCCCACTCAACATGGCTGGCGACGCGGTGAAGAACCGCGTCACGATCCGTGAGTCCGACATCGTCACGGGCGCGAGTTTCTTCTACCAGATCCAGTTGCTGCACGAAGGCGAGTCCGTTGCCGTGCGCGGCGACAACATGCTGACGCGCGGCGTCGCGTTTGCCTGGAGCGGCACGACGTGGTCGGCCACCAACGTCGGCGAACCGGTCCCTGGCTCTGTGCTCACGCAATGGCCCGGCGCCTCGATTCAACTCGGCGGCAACGGCAACGACGACGGCCGCGTCAGCGTTGCGGTGAAGGTCACGGGCCCGACCAACGGGTTTTGGCACTACGAGTACGTGGCGCACAATATCGACAACCACCGCGGCGTCGCTTCGTTTCGGCTCCCCTTGTGCCCCTCGGCGCGCGTGCGCGACGTCGGCTTCCGCGACATCGACCAGGATGCGCTCAATCAGTGGGTCGCGACACGATCGGGCGGCGAACTCGCCTTCTCGGCGCCCGCCGCCAACCCGCTCAACTGGAACAGCATGTTCAACTTCTGGTTCGAGACTGACGCAGCTCCGGCAACTGGCCTCGCGAGCTTCGATCAGGCGCGCATCGGCCCTGGCGCGTTGAGCTTCACCGTCCCGACGCAGACGCCAGGCAACCTGCCGTCAGTCTGGATCGGGCCAGGATGCGGATCGCCCGCGGCGACGCTCGAGATAGGCGGCCTCGCGACGATCCCCAACCCCGTATTCCGCTTGTTCGTGCTGGCGCCACCCACGACGGCAGCGGTCGTGTTCTTGAGCCCGCACGCGATGACGACACCGCTTGGCGTCGGATGCTCCGCGTTCCTCGACACTTCGACGATCATCAGCCTTGGTTTCGTCGTCACCAATGTCGGCGGCTTCGCGCCGCTGCCGCTGCCGATTCCCGCGGGCCTGCTGCCAGGAGACGTGACCCTGCAGGGCGCCGCGCTGGCGCCGGGAACCGGGGCCTTCCTCGGCGACTTCAATCTCAGCAACGGCATCACCGTTCGCGTCGGCGGCACAGGTTGCCAGTGAGTTGGCGGACCTCGCAGGCGATCACCGCGGCGACACGTTTTGAATCGCCTGCAGCCGCTTTTGCACCTCGGCGTTGCCGGGCCTTGCCTTGTCGGCGCGTTGCAGCAACTCGATCGCTTCCGGATCCCGACCGGTGATGTGCAGCACGTCGGCGAGCGGAACGAGCGAGCCGAGCGAAGTTGGCATCGCTGCAAGTGCGCGACGCAGACGCATCTCGGCATCCGCCATGCGCGCCGGGTCCTCTGTCAGCACTGCGAGGTCGCGCTGCGCGAGGCCACGCTTGCGCTGCACCTCGGGATCTTCGACCAGTTCCCACTGCTCGGCCTTCGCGAGCGCCGCGTCGTAGGCCAGCAAGTCCTTTTGACGCTGCTCAGGATTTGACCACGGCGCCATCGCACGCTCGATCGAGTTGGCCGCCAGCGAGTGCCAACGGATGCCGGCGCAGTCGACGAAAAGCGCCGTCCAAGCAAATGAGGCGAGGACCGCGAAGTTGCCCGCAGGGGTCCACGCGTGGCGCTGTTTTAGCTCCGTGTGCTGGAACGCGACGTTGGGCCGTCGCACGAGCCGCCACAACAACAGCGCGAAGACCGCCGTCACGACACCCAGTCCCACCGCGAGCAAGAACGGCACGTGCTCGCCAAACCACGCGCCGCGGAACGCGATCGTCGCCAAGACCGTGATCACCGCGAGCGCGATTTCTTCAGGCCAGGTGAAGTCCGCGCGCGCCGCGATGCGGTTCTGGCTGGTCGCGAACGGCTTTGGCATCGCCAGACCAAAGGACAGTGCATCGGTCGGGCAAACGGACACGCAGTCGAGGCACTTCATGCAACCGGGATCGACGATCTGCTTGTGCTTTGCGACCTCTTCGTGAACCCGCACGTTGCTCGAGCAGACCGACGTGCAGTGGCCGCAGCCATTGCACGCATCCGAGACCTTGATCCGCATCGGCGCGAAGCGATCCGCGACGGCGAAGAAGGCCCCGTAGGGACAACCGTGCGTGCAAAAGCCCTTCGCACCCATCCACCAGACGATCAAAAAACCGAGCACGACGAATTGCAGCACCGCCATGACGGGGCCCGGGAATCGCTCCCAGAACTCGCTCGTCGAAAACGCCGCCTCGATCGGTGGGTGATCGACTCCGTGCCACCAGCGCAGCAGCGGTCCCTCGATGAACATGTGAAAGGCGACGACGAAGGGCACGAACACCAAGAGCCGGCTGCGCAACGGCCGCGGCTTCAATCCCATCCTGCCGAGCAACCAGGCCGACAGGTCCTGCACCGCGACGAGGTGGCAAGCCCAACCGCAAAACCACCGCCCGAACACGAGAGTCCCGAGGATGGCCACGCCGAACAGGATCACGCCGGCATTGAGCTTGCCCTCGTCGAGCAGGTAGCCGGCTTCCGACGGCTCGACAGGGGTCAAGGTCGTTCCGGACGCGAGCCACTGCACGATGTGCGCAGCAATCAGCAGGTGCACGCCGATCAGCACGTAGGCCCGCTTCCTGCTGACTTTGGATTTGGCGACGGGGCCGTTCTTCGGCTTGTGCCGGTCGAGGCGCGGCAGCGCGTCGAGCGGGTCGTTGCGAACGGGCGAGATCGGCATCGTCATCGGTGGCGCAGCATACTTGCCCCTCTTCCGAACGCCCGTTACCACACTCGCCCATGACCGACGCCGTTCCAGCCTCTCCGTCCGACTTCATCCGCGAACGCGTTCGCGCGGACCTGGAGTCCGGCAAGGTCAAACAAGTCGTCACGCGCTTTCCGCCGGAACCGAACGGCTACCTGCACAT
>SXGT01785889.1_pt1 | contig 39472 bp, 31 predicted proteins | sample 3176221 | NCBI WGS metagenome assembly SXGT01 (sample SAMN11356862, study PRJNA531348) | freshwater metagenome | isolation source: freshwater sample F1-120 | place: China: Fuxian Lake, Yuxi | collected 2017-12-25 | reverse complement strand
GGATCACCCGCAACATGTGGTCGCGGTTGGCGTGGTAGCGCGCGAACGGCCCGACCTCGCCGGCCATCTCCGCGCTGGCCGCGTACGCCCCGGCGTGCATGATCGCGGTCAGCGCCCCGCACTGCGCCCGCCCTTCGAGCGAGTCGTAGGGGATGCCCTGCACCATCAGCAGCGCGCCGAGGTTCGCGTAGCCCAGGCCGAGGGTGCGGAAGTCGTACGACTTCTGCGCGACCGACTTGCTGGGGAACTGCGCCATGTGAACGCTGACTTCGAGAATCAGCGTCCAGACGCGCACCGCGTGCCGGTACGCCTCGATGTCGAACTTCTGGGCCTTCGCGTCGAAGAACGTCGTCAGGTTCAGCGACGCGAGATTGCACGCCGTATCGTCGAGGAAAGCGTACTCCGAGCACGGATTTGTAGCATTAATCCGCCCATCGACGGGGCACGTGTGCCACTCGTTGAATGTGGTGTCGAACTGGATGCCGGGGTCGGCGCAGCTCCACGCGGCGTAGCTGATCTGGTCCCACAGGTCGCGGGCGGCGAGCGTCTTCTTCGCCTTCGGCGCGCGCCCCTCCTTCTTGGCCCTCTCCAGTTCCGTTCGCCAGTACAGCGGCCACGGGCCGTTGGTCTCGACCGCACGCATGAATTCGTTCGGGATGCGCACCGAGTTGTTGCTGTTCTGGCCGGAAACGGTGTGATAAGCCTCGCCGTTGAAATCGGCCGGCAGCCCGCCGAACTCGATCAGGATGCGGGCCTTTTCCTCCTCGCGCACCTTCCAGTTGATGAAGTCCGCGATCTCCGGGTGATCCATGTCGAGGCAGACCATCTTGGCCGCCCGCCGCGTCGTGCCACCGCTCTTCGTCGCGCCGGCGCCCCGGTCCAGCACCTCCAAGAAGCTCATCAGCCCCGAACTCGTTCCGCCCCCCGAAAGCTTCTCGTGGCGCGAGCGCAGCTTGCTGAAGTTCGTGCCGGTCCCCGAGCCGTACTTGAACAGGCGCGCCTCGCTCTTCACCAGCTCGTAGATCGACATGAGGTCGTCGGACGCCGCCTGGATGAAGCACGCCGAGCACTGCGGCCGCTCGTAGGCGTTCTTCGTCTCGACCATCGTCCCTCCGGCCGCCCTCTCGACGCGCTCACGCTTGGCCTCCGCGAGCGCGAGGGGGCCTCTCGGTCCCCTCCCGTCCTGGGTGGACGCGTGGTCCCACGCCCAGTTGCCGCCCTGGCCGGTGATGCCGTACTCGTGGAAGAGGCCGCAGTTGAACCACACCGGCGAGTTGAACGCGCCGTGCTGGTGCACCATCAGGAACGCGAGTTCGGCCTCGAACGTGTCCGCGTCGGCCCGCGTGGCGAAGTAGCCGCCGAACGTCTCGCCCGCGTTGCGGATCGTGTGCGCGATGCGGTGGACGACCTGCCGCACGCTGCGCTCGCCCACGCTCTTGTCGTTGTGGAGCCCGGCCTTGCGGAAGTACTTCGAGATGACGATGTCCGTCGCGAGCTGGCTCCACGACGTGGGGATCTCGGCCCCCTCGAGCTTGAAGATGATCGAGCCGTCCGGATTCGTGATGATGCTCGAGCGGCGTTCGTAGACCACCTCGTCGAGGGGGTTCCGGCTGGGATCGGTGAAGTGACGCTGGAGGGTGACGCCGCGGCCACCCCGCGCCTTCGGCGCCTCGCGGGACTTCGCGTCGCGCGTGTGCCGGGCCGCTCCGCCCTTGCTCTGCTTGTGCACCGCCATCTGCTTCCCGTTCTGCCGCTCGCTCGCCCCGAACCCCGATTGCGCCATCTTCTCACCTCGCCAGACAAGTGCCAAAGCCGCCCTGCGGCGGTCTCTGGACGCATGTACAGTACACGCGACCAGCTGACCGCCTGTTCCCCCGTTCGTCCGTGCGGCAGCGCGATGAACGGCCCGGCGTGGAGCGACCGACGACCGCACGTCGCCAGGCCGGGAGCCCTTGTATGCCCCAAGATATTGGGGTTGTCCAGAAGTATGGATACTCCATGCAGTGCCTACATGGACAGCATGGTGCGACCTCCGCCCCCATGTATCTAAGTACCGGGTTTCACTGAACTTGCGAACCGTCTGAACACAGAGGACCCCCACACGTCACACGACTTGTTCAGGGCTTCTCCACAGGCTGTGGAGATCCTCTATCGCTTCTTACCGCCCCCACGGCCCTTGTGGCGGCCTCCGCGATGACCCCCCGGGACGGCGGTCGGCGGCCCATCGTCGGTCGCCGCCTCGATCCAGATCTCGATCCGCCGGTTCTGGTGGCGGTTCCCCTCGCTCGTGTTGTCGACGAGCGGGCGCGTGCCTCCGTGCCCGACGGCGGTGAGGCGCCGACGCTCGATGCCGTTCGACTCGAGCCACGCCGTCACGGCCGCCGCGCGATCCACGCTCAGCTTCCTGCTCTTCTCGGCGGGTGCGCGGTTGTCGGTGTGGCCCTCGATGCGCACGCGCCGGATCTCGGGGTGCAGGCGCAGCAGGCGTGCGACGGCGCGGAGCGTGTCGTCGCCGTCGATCGTCGCCGTGTCGCCCCTGAAGGCGATGGGCTCGACGAGGCGGATGTGCTTCTCCTTCAGCTCCACGCGCGGGCAGCCGTTCCGCGTCGTGTCCGTGCTCGGATCGCCGGGGACGTCCGGGCACGCGTCGTCGCCGTCCTTGATACCGTCCCTGTCGCGGTCACCGTCCGGGCAGCCGTTCTTCGCGGGATCCTCCGAGCGGAGGCCGCGCGAGTCCTTGCAGGCGTCGTCCCGGTCGAAGAGGCCGTCGCCGTCTCGGTCGGGGCAGCCGCTGGTCTTCGCGTCGTCCGTCCGGATGCCCGCGTCCGCTGGGCAGGCGTCCTCCTTGTCGGGGATCCCGTCGCGGTCGCGATCCGCGGGGCAGCCCTCCCACTCGACGTCGCCGGGGATCTCCGGGCACACATCCTCGCGGTCGAGGATGCCGTCGCCGTCGCCGTCGGAGGGCGGGAGCATCGGGGGGGGCGCACACCCGCTCGTTCGTGGATCGCTCGTCTCGACGCCCTTCGTGTCGGGGCACGCGTCGTGGTCGTCGAGGACGCCGTCGAGGTCGCGGTCGAGGACGATCGCGGGGGACCACTCGATCGACAGGAGCGCGCGGAACTCCGGCGTGCCGAGCCCGGGCGAGAGCCCTGTGCCCACGCCCCCGCCGACACGGAGATCTCCGGCCGTGGCGTGGGCGCCGAGGAGGCCGAGCACGGGCGTCGCGCGGCCGGACAGGAAGTCCGCGTTCAGCAGGGACGAGCCCTGGATCTCGGGCCCGACCAGGACGTCACCGCCCGCGAGGCGCGCGCCCGCGGAGAGCCCGAAGATCATCTCGCTCCCGAGCCGGCTCGCGCCGAACGCGTCGTCGCGCCCGCGGTACTGGAGGCCGAAACGCCCCGCGTACGCGAGGACCCCGCGGCCTCCCGCGAGGAGGAGGTGGGGAGAGAGGCGGAGATCGCCGTCGCCCATGTACGAGGCCTTGCTGCCCGTCGGGAGCCACGCGCGCAGGCCCGCGGCCAGCGAGATCACGTCGTCGTGCGTGCCGAGGAGCCGCGCGTCGAAGGCGAGCCGGAGGTCGCCGAGTGCGCCGTTGTGCGCCGGAGGATCGTAGCGGACGCCGCCGACGACGCCGCCGCGACCCTCGCCGACGCCCGTGAACGGGAGGCTCAGACCGCCGCGGAAGCGATCGAACACCACGCTCGCGCCGAGGTGGAACGCGAGCTGGTTGCGGACGATCGACGAGACGACGGTGTCGTTCTTGCTGATGACGAGGGGCCGGTACTGGTAGTCGCCCACGACGCCGATCGCCGGCCGGACACCGCCCCGGAAGTCGAGCTGGTCCAGGGAGAACCATCCGGCGCCTCGCTCGCTCGGCTCGAAGCGGTTCACGGCGAAGCCCTCGGCCGTCTGCTGCCCTCGCGCCGGAGGCGTGGCCACGACGGTGGCCGCGGCGAGTGCCACGGTGGCCAGGACGCTCCGTCTCATGGTCCGGCCCTTCTACGCGAAGTGTCGCCCACCGGCCACCCTCGTTTGGTACCGTCGACGGACATGCGGCGCCTCGCCATGTCGCTCGCCTCGCTCGTCGCGTCGGCGGTGCTCGCGCGGAGCGCCATGGGCGGTCCGGCGGGCGTGGACGCGCCCGTGGTCGTCGCGACGTCGCGCGCGGTACGCGTGGTCGACGCGAGGGTCGACACGGAGCCGGGCGTGTTCGATCACGGCGTCTTCCGCGTGCGACTCGAGGACGCCACGGGCGGCCCCCTCGGGGAGCCGCCGGCGGTGTCGTCGACGACCGAGGGGGCGCGGCTCGGATCCCTGGTCGCGACCTCCTCCCCCGGGTTCTTCGTCGCGAGCGCGGACTGGAGGAGCGGCACCGAGGAGCTGGTCGTCGTGATCGGCCGAGGCCTCGACGCCCTCACGCTCCCCGCGCTCTCGCTGCCGACGCCGCCGCTCCCGCGTGCGACGCGCCCGCCCGAGCCGCGGGTCGTCGTGGCCCTCGGCCTCGGGCTCTCCACGTACGATCGATCATGGTCCAGCGCCGGGTGGCGCGGCACGCTGTCCGTGGTGTACGCGGTCCCCTTCGGGGGCGGCGCGGCGGGTCTCGGGATCGCCCTCTCCTACGAGCGCGCGGCGTCGCTCTGGGTGACGGGGATCCTGCCTCGCACGCGCGCTGTGTCGGACGTCTCGAACCTCGGCGTGGGGGTGCCGCTCGTGTGGCGGGCGGCGCAGGTGGGCGTCGTGCCGTACGTGGCCCTCGTGCCCGGCTTCACGTTCCAGAACATGCGCTACGTGGTGATCCCGGACGCGATCGACAAGGACGCGATCCTCTTCACCCTGCCCGTCGTGTTCGGCGGGGAGGTGCCCGCAGGGCCCGGGGGCGTGTTCGCGGAGCTCGGGTACCGGGCCTCGTGGGCGGTGACCAGCGGGCCGTCGGTGTCGCAGCGGGGGATCGAGGCGGGGGCGGGGTACCACCTCGTGTTCTAGCTAGGGCTTCGCGGCGACCGTCCTCACCACCGCGAAGTCCTTCTCGGGATCCACCACCGTCACGTCCCCGAACGCCGCGAGGCCGTCGGCGATCGCGCCCGCGTCCCCCGCCACGAGCACGAGGGCGTTCTTCGTCGGGTACAGCGTCCTCGCGACGCCGTTCACCCCGTCGGCGTTCACGCCGCGGACCTCCGTGCGGTACGCGTCGTAGTACCCGTCCGGGAGGCCGAGCACGCGCAGGTTCGTGATCATGTCGGCCACCGAGCCGAGCGTCTCCATGCGGATCGCGAAGATGTCCGAGAGGTACCGCCGCGCGCTCGCGGCCTCCTCCTCGCGCACGTCGCCCTTCGCGATCCGGTCGAGGTTGTCGAGCAGGCCCCGCACCGCCTGGTCCGTCTTCTTCGTCTCCGTTCCGGCGTACACGATCAGCGGCTGCGGGCCCTTCGCGAGCTCCAGGATCTGCGCGCTCGTGCGGTACGCGAGCGACCGCTGCTCCCGGACGTCGAGGAACAGGCGGCTCGCGACGCCGCCGCCGAGGACCTGGTTCGACACGCGGATCGCAGGCCACTCGGGGACGCCGCGGGCGGGCGCGAGCATCGCGACGAACGCGTCGGACTGCGCGCTGCCTTCGCGGTGGCAGACGATCACGCGACGCTTCTCCGGAGCCTTCGGGGCGGGCACCTCGACGGCCGGCGGCGCGTCTCCCTTCCAGTCGCCGAACGCCTTCTCGACGAGCGCCTTCGCGTCCGCGGGCTCGACCGCGCCCGTGATCACCACCGTCACGTTCCCGGGGACGAAGAAGGCGCGGTGGAAGTCGCGCACCTCGCGCCCGCCCACCTTCGCGATGTCCGAGGCCAGGAGGCCCATCGTCGCGTACGGCCCCTTCGCGCCGTAGAGTTCGCGGAAGAGCGCGCGCGTGGCCATGAACATGCCGCTCGACCGAGCGTTCTCCTTCGCCTCGTCGGACATCCGGTTCTTCAGCTTCTGGAGCTCCCCGTCGTCGAAGCGCGGAAAGCGCGTGACCTCACCGAGGACGCCGAACGCCTCGCCGAGCTTGTCCGATGGCACCGTCAGCGAGAGGACGATGGCGTCGTTGTCCGCCCGCACGCCGATGTCGGCGCCGACCGTCTCGACCTTGCGCAGCACGTCCGCGCTCGACATGCCCCGCGTGCCGCCGTCCTTGAGGAGCTGGGCGGTGATCGCTCCCGTCGCGGGGAGCGCCCCGTAGCCCGCGCCCGCCTTCACGAGCACGCGCACGTGCGCGAGGGGCAGGGACTTCGCCGTGACGACGTCGACCCCGACGCCGTTCGCGAGCGCGGCGTGGTCGACGGCGGGGAAGGGCGACTCCTTCACGGCCGAGGACGGGGGGGGCGCCTCGCGGCGCGGGCCGGCCTTCGCCATACCCTTGGGGGCCTTCGTCGTGTCGAGGACGGGGATGTCGACCTTCACCGGGCCGAAGCTCGCGGGTCGCGGGCTGCCGCACGCGGAGGCGGCGAGCGCGAGGACAGCGGCGAGGGGAAGCGACGGGTGGGACGAGCGGATCATGTCACTGCCCCTTCGGGGTGGGGGCCTTCTCGGCAGGTTTGTCCGCGGCCTTCTCGGGCGCCTTCTCGGCGTGCGGCTTGACCATGACGCGGGAGCGCCGGTCCTCGGTCAGGTACTGCGAGACGACGCGCTTGATGTCGGCGTCGGTCACGGCGAGGTAGCTCGCGAGCTCGTCGTTCAGCTTCGCGGCGTCGCCCCAGTAGAGCTCGTACTCGGCGAGCTTCTGCGCCTTCTGGAAGTTCGACTGCAGGCCGCGGAGGAACTGCGCCCGCACGCGGTTCTTCACCTTGGTCATCTCGGCCTCGGTCGGGCCGCCCTGGCCGAGGCGCCGGATCTCGGCGTCGAGCATGCGCGCCACCTCGTCCGGCTTCGCCTGGCTGGCGATCTTGGCCTGCACCATGAAGATGTCGGGGCCGCGCTGCCCCTCCGTCTCCGCGCTCACCTCGGCGCAGACGGCCCGCTCGCGCACGAGCAGCCGGTGCAGCCGCGAGCTCTCGCCGTCCGCGAGGACCATCGCGGCGAGCTCGAGCGCGTGGTGATCCTTCTCGCGGCTCGGCGGGATGATCCACCCGTCGAAGATGGCGTGGAGCTTCGCGTGGGTGTCGAGCACGACGGCGGATCGAGGGCCCTTCTGCTCCGGCAGCGGGCCCGGCTCGTACTTCGGGATCGCGGGCTGCGCCTTGATCGGGCCGAAGTACCGGCGGACATGGGCCTCGGCCTCCTTCGGATCGAAGTCGCCCGCGATCGAGAGCACGGCGTTGTTCGGCGCGTAGTAGGCGGCGTGGAAGGCGCGGACCCAGTCCAGGGCGGCGGCGTCGAGGTCCTTCATCGTGCCGATCGCGGGGTGCTCGTAGGGCCAGTAGCCCTGGAACACGAGCTCGCGCATGCGGAAGTACGCGGGGACGTAGGGGGCGTTCTCGACGCGCATGCGGAACTCCTCCTTGACGACCGCGCGCTGGTTGTCGAGGTTCGACTGCGACACGTCCAGCGATCGCATCCGGTCGGCCTCGAGCCAGATGCCCAGGGCCAGCTCGCTCCGCGGCAGCATCTCGAAGTAGTTGGTCCGGTCCTCGCTGGTGGTGCCGTTGAGGGTGCCGCCGTGCGCGGTGACGAGCTTGAAGTGCTCGCCGCGCGGGACGTTGCTCGAGCCCTGGAACATCATGTGCTCGAAGAGGTGCGCGAACCCGCTCTTGCCGCGCTCCTCGTTGCGGCTGCCGACGTCGTAGACGACGTCGACGGCGACCGTCGGCGACGTCGGGTCGACCGACATCACGACGCGGAGCCCGTTCTCCAGCGTGAGCTTCTGCACGTCGAGGCGCACCGCCCCACCGGCGGAGGGGGGTGGCGTCTTCGCCGTGGGCGGCGGCTCGACCGGGGGAGCCGCGTGCGCCAGGGGCGCGAGGAGGAGGGCGGCCAGCAAGAGCCGGTTCTTCATGCGCCGGTGGTACCAGAGGACGGCCCCGATCAGAAGAGGCGGGAGGCGGTGTCGTCCGTGAACAGCCACGCGTCGTGCGGGATGCGGACCTGTCCGCCGTCCCGCACGAGGCGCCCACGAGCGGCGAGCGCGTCCGCGGCCTTCACGCGGCGAGCCGGCCACGGATCGAGGGCGAGATCGCGCCCCGCCTCGTCGAGATCCAGGCCGCCCGCGAGCCTGAGCCCGAGCATGATCCGCTCGCGCAGGAGCGCGTCTCCGTCGAGATCCTCGGACGAGATGGTCGTGTCCGCGCCGGAGCGTGCGGTATGCATGTATCGCGCGGGGTCGAGCTCGTTGCGCCAGCGGCGCCCTCCCGGCCCGATCCGCTGGAAGCCGTACGCGCCGCACCCCACGCCGAGGTAGGGTTCGCCCCGCCAGTAGCCGAGGTTGTGGCGCGCCTCCTCCCCCGGCCGGGCGAAGTTCGAGATCTCGTAGTGGGCGAGCCCGCGCGACGCGAGCGCCTCTTCGACGAGGACGAAGGCCTCCGCCACGCGCGCGTCGTCCGCCATCGGAAGGCGCCCGCGGCGGCGGAGCTCGCCGAACAGGGTGCCCTCCTCGATCGTGAGCTGGTAGGCCGACACGTGCGCGAGGCCGAGCGCGGCGAGCTGGTCCGCCTGGCGCGCGGCGTCCTCGGGGCTCTGGTCGGGGAGCCCGTAGATGAGATCCGCAGAGACGCGGACCCCCGTCGCGAGCGCGCCCTCGATCGCGCGGAGGGCGCCCGCCGGGTCGTGCAGCCGGCCGAGGAACGCCAGCTCGCCGTCCCGCAGGGATTGGGCGCCGATCGAGAGGCGGTTCACGCCGGCGGCGAGGAGCGCGGCCGCCCGGTCCCGATCGAGCGACGTCGGGTTGCACTCCACCGTGATCTCCACGTCGTCCGCGAGCACCAGCGTGCGCCTCGCCGCGTCGAGGACGCGCGCGATCTCGCGCGGCTCCCACAGGCTCGGCGTCCCGCCCCCGAAGAAGATGCTCCCGATCGGCCCCCCGTCCGCGGTTCGCGGTCCTTCGCCCGCCATCCGTCGGCCAAGCTCGGCGATCACGGCGTCGGCGTACCCCGCGTGATCGATCTCGGCGCGGTCGGCCTTGTAGCTGACGAAGTCGCAGTAGGGGCACTTCTTCAGGCAATACGGGAAGTGAACGTACACCGACGACCGCACCCAGCCGTTGTAGTGCAAGTGGCGCGCGGGCGGGCTTGGAACCGCCGATCCATGGTGTTACGCTTCGACGACGCGGGGAATGCCGCGGTTTCACACCGATGCTGGAAGTCCCCCAACTCATCGCGCGCGTGCGCACCTACCAGCCCGCCGCGGACGTCGACCTTCTGAAGAAGGCGTACGAGTACTCGCGGCGGATGCACGAGGGGCAGAAGCGCAAGTCCGGCGACCCGTACTTCATCCACCCCGTCGCGGTCGCGACCATCATCACCGATCTCCGGCTCGATACCGCCAGCGTCTGCGCGGGCCTCCTCCACGACGTGGTCGAGGACACGCTCGCGACCACGCGGGACATCGAGCGCGAGTTCGGCGCCGAGATCGCCGCGCTCGTCGAAGGGGTGACGAAGCTCTCGCAGATCAACTTCACGTCGAAGGAGGACCGGCAGGCCGAGAACTTCCGCAAGATGGTCGTGGCCATGGCGCGCGACATCCGCGTGCTCCTCGTCAAGCTCTGCGACCGCGTCGACAACATGCGCACGCTCCAGCACATGAAGCCCGAGGCGCAGGAGCGGATCGCCCGTGAGACGATGGAGATCTACGCCCCCCTCGCGAACCGCCTCGGCATCCAGGCGTTCAAGAGCGAGCTCGAGGATCTCTCCTTCAAGTACCTCGAGCCCGACGCGTACCAGGAGATCTCCCAGGCCGTCCAGAAGACGCAGAAGGAGCGAGACCGCTACATCGAGTCCGTGTGCAAGACGCTGCGCGCGCGCCTCGGCGAGCAGGGCTTCGCGGGCGAGGTCCACGGTCGGGCGAAGCACATCGCGTCGATCTGGCGCAAGATGAAGGTGCAGCAGACGACGATCGACCAGATCCACGACCTCATCGCCTTCCGTGTACTGGTCGAGAGCGTGAGCGACTGCTACGCGACGCTCGGCGTCATCCATTCCAAGTGGACGCCCGTGCCCGGCCGCTTCAAGGACTACATCGCGCTCCCGAAGCCGAACATGTACCAGTCGCTCCACACGACGGTCATCGGGCCCGAGCGCGAGCGCATCGAGATCCAGATCCGCACGCACGACATGCAGCGCGTGGCGGAGCGCGGCATCGCCGCCCACTGGAAGTACAAGGACAAGGGGAGCGGCATCTCCGACCAGGACGCGGAGCGCTTCGGCTGGCTGCGCCAGCTCATGGAGTGGCAGAAGGACCTCAAGGACCCGGCCGAGTTCCTGGAGGGCGTGAAGATCGACCTCTTCCAGGACGAGGTGTACGTCTTCACGCCGACGGGTGACGTGCGGGTCTTCCCGCGGGGGGCCACGCCCGTCGACTTCGCGTTCGCGATCCACTCCCAGCTCGGCGAGCACGTCACGGGCGCGCGCGTGAACGGGAAGATGGAGGGGCTCCGCTACAAGCTCAAGAGCGGCGACATCGTCGAGATCCTCACCTCGCAGACGCAGACGCCGAACAAGGACTGGCTCGACTTCGTCGGCACGACGCGCGCCAAGGCCAAGATCCGGAACTACCTCCGGCAGGAGCAGCGCGAGAAGTCGCTCAAGCTCGGACGCGAGCTGCTCGAGCGCGAGCTCCACAAGGCGCAGATCTCGCTCAACAAGCTGCTCAAGAACGACAAGGAGCTCCGCAAGCTGCTCGAGGCCATGAAGGTCTCGAACGCCGACGAGCTCCTCATCTCGATCGGGTACGGAAAGACCGATACCGACGCTGTGCTCCGCACGCTCGCTCCGCCCGCCCCGGACGGGGCGCCGTCCATCGCGCCCGAGCCCCTGCGGGAGGGCCGCATCGCGGGCTTCGTGCGAAAGATCACGGGCGCAGGCGACGGCGGCATCAAGCTGAACGGCATCGACGACGTGCTCGTGCGGTACGCCAAGTGCTGCAACCCGCTGCCGGGCGACGACATCCTCGGCTTCATCACGCGCGGTCGCGGCATCACGATCCACCGCCGCGGCTGTCAGAAGGCGTTCGACACGGATCCGGAGCGCCGCGTCGAGATCGCGTGGGACCAGAAGGCGAAGATCAACCGGAACGTGCAGCTCAAGATCGTCACCGCCAACCGCCCCGGCATCCTGGCCACCGTGGGCAGCACCTTCAGCGAGCAGGGCATCAACATCAGCGAGGCCAACTGCCGCGCCGGCGATGACGGGCGCGCCGTGAACGTCTTCACCTTCGTGTGCTCCGACCTCGGTCAGCTCAAGGGGGTCATGCGCGCGCTGTCGAAGGTGCAGGGCGTCGTCGCCGTGGAGAGGGCCTGACGCGAATGCGGAGCGTTCCGCGCGGACCTCACCCGCACGGCTTCTCTCTCGCCGAAGGGAGCCGGAGGCGCTCCGTCGCCGCATGCCCATGCCGAGCGTGACCGTCGTCGGCGGGGGCCTCGCGGGCTGCGAGGCCGCGTACCAGCTCGCCCGGCGCGGGATCGCCGTCCTCCTCGTCGAGCAGAAGCCGCTCCGCCGCACGCCCGCTCAGACGACGGACCACCTCGCCGAGCTCGTGTGCTCGAACTCCCTCCGCGGGGCGGCGCTGGTGAACGCGGTTGGGCTCCTCAAGGAGGAGCTGCGTCGCGCGGGGTCGCTCGTCCTCTCCGTGGCCGACCATGCGAAGGTGCCCGCCCGCGGCGCGCTCGCGGTGGATCGCGAGGTCTTCGCCGCCGAGATCACGAGGCGCCTGAAGGAGATCCCTCACGTCGAGTTACGCGCCGAGATCGTGCGGGAGATCCCGGCCGCGAGCCGGGAGCGGCCCGTGATCCTGGCCACGGGGCCGCTGACCGGCACGGAGCTCGCGGACGACCTCGCGCGCACGGTCGGGGCCGATCACCTCGCCTACTACGACGCGATCGCGCCGATCGTCGCCGCCGACTCCATCGACACGGAGCGGGTGTTCCGCCAGTCGCGCTGGGGCAAGGGGGGCGTCGATCCCCTCGATCCGGACCTGCCGCGCGACGCGCTGGCGCTCGGCGACGAGGCGTACGTGAACTGCCCGTTCGACGAGGCCGGGTACCGGGCCTTCGTCGCGGCGATCGTGGCTGCCGCGAAGGTCGAGGCGCGCCCGTTCGAGGACGCGCGGTACTTCGAGGGCTGCCTCCCCGTCGAGGTCATGGCGGAGCGCGGCGAGCTGACCCTGGCGTTCGGCCCGATGAAGCCGGTGGGCCTCACCGATCCGCGGACGGGTCGGCGCCCGTTCGCCGTGGTGCAGCTCCGCGCGGAGGACGCCGCGCGGACGGCTTACAACCTCGTCGGCTTCCAGACGCGGATGACCTGGCCCGAGCAGAAACGTGTATTCTGCATGATCCCGGGGCTCGAGGCGTGCGAGATCTTGCGCTACGGCAGCGTTCACCGGAACACGTTCGTCGACGCGCCCGCGATCCTCGACGAGGCGCTCATGCTCCGCGCGCGAGAGCACGTCTACCTGGCCGGGCAGATCACGGGGGTCGAGGGCTACGTGGAGAGCGCGGCGTCGGGCTTCCTCTGCGGGATCATGCTCGCGCAGCGCGTCTCGGGCCGCGCCGTGACGCCGCCGCCCGAGGGCACGGCGCTCGGCGGGATCCTCACCCACGTTCGGCGGAAGCAGCCGAGGTACCAGCCCTCGAACATCACGTGGGCGTGCCTTCCTCCGCACGCGAACCGGCGCCTGAAGAAGCGCGACCGATACCAGGCGCTCGCCGAGCGCGCCCTCCGGCTCCTCGATCCGTGGATCGAGGCGACGCGCGCCGACCTGGTGTAACCTCGTCTCGCGATGTTCCCCCGGCCCAAGGCCCGCGCCTGCGCGGCGGACTTCCCTGGCGACGACGCCGGGGCCGCCGGGCGCGCGCGCAAGGTCGCGGAGAACCTCTGTGTGATCCGGTGGGGGCGGTGACGGACATGGACCCTTCGAAGCGGCAGAGGTTCGAGGCGCTGTTCCACGAATTCGTGACGGCGTACGCGTCCACCCCGGCAGGCCAGAAGCACGGCGAGGGCTACGCGCCCGCGCGGAAGGACGCGCGCGCGGGGTACGACGCCGTGGTCCGCGCGGCCTCGAGGGGAGAGGACGTGACGGACCTCGTGATCCGCCGGCTGCTCCCGCACGGCGACGCCGACTTCGAGCGCGTGCGGAAGCAGACCGACGCCGAGGCGTGGCCCAAGGTCGCCGAGGCGCTCCTCGCGTTCGTTCGCACCTGCAACGAGGAGCCCGCGGATCTCCGCGCCGCGTGCGGGAAGCTCGTGGCGCGGCCGGACATGGCGCCGTTCCACGCGGGGCTGGTCTCCCCCATCCTGAACGCGCTCCGGCCGAAGGATTTCATCCTCGTGCACGCCCATTCGCGCGCCGCCATGAACTACTTCGCCGGCACGGATCTGTCGCTGTCCTTGAGAGACTACCCGGCCCTGAACGAGACGGCCGAGGCCCTGATCAGCGAGGCCTCGGATGTCCTCGCCGGGCCCGCGAAGGACAGGTCCGTGAGCACGCGCGACATGCTCGACATGTTCGCGTACTGGCTCGTCACCGAGCGCGACTACCCCCTCCGCGAAGGTGGGTTCTGGAAGATCGAGCCCGGGCCCGGAGCCGCGCACTGGGGCGAGTGCAAGGACGAGGGCTTCATCGGCGTGGACTGCGAGGACCTGGGCGATCTCGCCGGTATCTCCAGGGAGGACTTCGACTGGCGCTGTCGCAAGGTGCTGTCCGGGAGGTCGGGCCTGTCGCGCGACGTCTTGCTCACGGCGTGGCAGCTCTCGCGCATCCGGCAGGGCGACCACGTGGTCGCGAACCGGGGCGTCTCCGAGGTGCTCGGTCTCGGCCTCGTGACGGGCCCCTACACCTTCGAGCCCGGCGCAGCCCTCCCGCACCGCCTCCCCGTGGAGTGGATCGACGCGCGCGCGCGCAAGGTCTCGAGGCCCCGGTGGACGCGGACGCTGCTCGAGATCGACCTCCCCACGTACGAGGATCTTCGCGGCACGCCGCCCCTCGACGGCGCGGGCACGGCCGCCGTCCACGTGCGGCGTCCGCTGTACGGCGACTACTCGGTCACGCAGCTCGCGGCGGACCTGAGCCGGGACGAGGGTGAGGTCGCGCGGTGGGCGCGGACGGCGCGCCGGAAGGGGCAGATCCTCCTCGCGGGCCCGCCCGGCGCGGGGAAGACCTTCGCGGCGGAGCACCTCGCGCGTCATCTCGTGTCCGGAGGGGACGGCTTCGTGGAGCTCGTCCAGCTCCACCCGTCGTGGACCTACGAGGCCTTCGTCCACGGGGAGGTGCCGGGCCGTTTTGCGGACTTCTGCGCGCGCGCCCGCGGGCGGGGGCCCTGCGTCATGGTCCTGGACGAGATCGACCGGGCGGACCTCGGGCGCGTGCTCGGAGAGCTGCTCTACCTGCTCGAGGATCGCACGAGGTCGATCACCCTCGCGGTGGGGGGCAGGCTGGAGATCCCCGACAACGTCCTCCTCGTGGGCACCATGAACACGGGTCGCCGCGCGGAAGAGCGGGCGGAGCTCTCGCTGCTTCGCCGCTTCGCGCACGTCACCCTCTCCACGGACGTGGCCTCGCTGAAGCGTTTCCACGACCGGCGCGCGACGGGCTTCGATCCGCGCCGGCTCTGCGCCGTGCTCGACGGCGCCCGGGCCCGCGTGGGGCTCGCGCCGTTCATGCGCCACGACCTCGGCGACGAGGGCGTGCTCGAGGACCTCTGGCTGTCGGAGATCGAGCCGTACCTCGAGGTCGCCCTCCGCGACACGCCCGGGGAGATCGAGACGCTCCGGTGGAAGACGATCGAGAAGGAGCTCGGGCGCTGAGTCCCGGGCGCCACGCGAGATTCAGCCGGCCTCGGCCCGGGCGCCGAGAGCCGCTCCAGCGGCGATCAGGCGCGCTCGCGTGATCTGGATCGCGAGCACCCCGGTGTCGCACCCCGCGAAGCGCCGCCCCGCCGCGTGTGCCGCCACGAGCGTCGTCCCCGAGCCCATGAACGGATCGACGACGAGCGCGCCGGGCCGGCTCGACGCGCGCACGATACGGTCGAGCAGCTTGAGCGGCTTCTGCGTCGGGTAGCCCGTCGTCTCCGCCATGAGCGGCGTGTTGGCCACCATCGACGGGCAGTCGGTCCAGACGCTCCCGATCGCACGCCCGAGGTCGGCGTAGTAGCGGTAGGCCTTGCCGGCGATCACGCGCTCGCGGTAGCGGCGCCCGTCCGCGTCCGCGCGCCCGAAGTGCATCGAGAGGCTGGTGGCTGCAAAGGGCTCCCGCATCGACGGATCGGCGGTGTTCCAGATGAACGTCTTCGTGCGCGTGTAGACGAGGAGGGTCTGGTGTCCGATCCCGGGGCCCCTCTTGGACTTGGATCCGTTGCCTGGCACCCAGACGATCTCGCCCGCGAAGCGCCCACGCCCGAAGACGCGATCACAGGCGACCTTCGCCTCGTGCACCGCGCGCTGGTCGAGGTGGAGCCAGAGGGTGCCCTCGTTCGAGAGGAGGTCCCGTGTCGCGGCGATCCGCGGCTCGAGCCACCCCAGGTAGGCCTCGAGGGACGGCCAGCGGTCGTCGTACGCGACGGGCCCCTTCGCGCGCGGGCGTCCAGGCGTGCGGGCGCCGAACCGCACGCCGACCGAGAACGGCGGGTCGAGGTAGGCGAGCTCGCAGGAACCCTCCGCGACGTGCGCCCCGAAGTGGAGCGCGTCGCCGCGGACGACCACGCCCCCCGCCGTCCGCGCCTCCACTATGGCTCCAGGGACGCGAGGCCCTGATCGGTCGCCTGCGCCGGGCCTTCGAGCCAGGCGCGGGCGGGGCCCGTGGGCTCGCAGCCCGTGGCGATCTCCTCGGGCGCGCACGCGGTGCGCACGTGAAGGTGATCGTCGTGGGCGCCGCCCGGCTTCGGCTCGAGCATGAGGTCCATGGCCCGGAGGATGATGTCCGTCGGCTCGCCCTTCGCGCGGGCCCACTCCACGAGCAGACCCTCGACGATGTGGCTCGCGAAGATCCACTGCACGCGCCACTCGGTTCGGCGCGCGAGCTCGCGCACCAGGATCCACTCGCGCGCGACGTCGAAGCGGAGGAAGCGACCCTTGCCCTCGTCCCAGGCGAGCCCGTCCTCGCCGACGTGGATGAAGCCTGGGCTCTCCACCGGTGCGCCTTCGAGCGTGGTCATGTAGAGGAGGAGATCGACGTCGCGGCCCGTCCGGTGCGAGAGGTGGGGGAGCAGCACCCCCCCGTGCTGCAGCGACAGGTCGCCGACGACGAGCACCGCGCCCGGTCGCTCCGCTGCGACCGCGCGCGACGCGTCCTCGATCGCGCGCACGAAGCGAGGGAGCCCCCAGTGGCGATCGTCGTTGCGCAGCCAGGCGATCGTCTCGGTTCTCCGGGGCAGCATCGCGCCCCCGACCAGGACCCCGCGGTGGGGCACGCCGATGGATCCCTCGTGCACGGGCCAAAGCGGGCTCGGGGCGCGGGCGCACGCCGCGAGCGCGAGGAGGGTCAGGGAGGGGGCGATACCCGCGAGGTGGAGGCGCACCGCTCGCGAAAGATCCCCCGGATGCGCGGCCGCGTCAACAAGTGCAGCAATTTCGCGCGATTGACGCGCCGCGTAAAGCGACACGGGCGGGCGATCTCGACTTGCGCGTGGCCCATGGCTGGGTCATGACACCGGCGCGATGGCCAAGGGAGGCGACATGGGCAGCATGATCGGTCCGGACGTTCGAGTAGCGTGCGTGGTCCCGGCGATGACGACAACGTCCGCGGACGCTGCCGCGAGGGCGCTCGGCCTCGCCCGCGAGATCGAGCGCATCCTCGAGGCCGCTGCGGTCGGTGCGTCGCCCGCCGACGCCTACACGCTCCGCATCGCGAACGCCATCTCGTCGAGCCTGGCGCAGGAGCTCGAGACCCTGGCGGTTCCGGAGAGCCGCGGACCGCGCAGCGCGCGCTTCGCCGCCGGCGAGCGCCCGGTCACGAGCTGACCCTCCCTGCTCACGGCGGCGCGCCCGTGCCGCCGCCTTCCAGCGCGTAGCCACCGACGCGGCGTTCCACCGTGGCGATCGCCTCGGCGCTCGCGTAGCTCTCGGGCAGCGTCCACTTGCCCTCCGCGCGCGCGAGGTAGCCCATGTCCGCGAGGGCCTGGTGCGCGTTCTCGAGCACCGGCTTGCTCATGGCCTCGCGCCGCGCGATCTCGCCCGCCAGGAACATGCGCTCCCCCGCCGCGAGCGTTCGCTTCGAGAGCTCTTTGGGCGACAGCGCCCCCTTCACCAGGAGGCCGAGGCCGCGGGCCGCAAGCCGGTACCCCTCGACGAAGTTGCCGAGCACGCGCGCCGAGAAGCGGAGGGCCTCCTCGTCGGCGCCGGCCCGGACCGCGCTGCCGCCCGCGGAGGAGAGCTCGCGGGCCTCGATCATGCCGGCGACGGTCGCGGCGAAGATGTCCCCGAACGACGCGTCGGCGCGGTACTGGAACTCGTACTTCCAGAGGCGCGAGAGCCACTGCACGCGCTCGCGGAGCTGCGCCAGCTCCACCTCGGGTGCGCGCGTGGAGAGGAACGAGGTCGCGATGGTCCCCTTGGCGACGAAGAAGTGGACGATGATGTTCTTCGACAGGTCGAGCAAGATGCGCGCCTCGTCGGGCACGGTGTAGATGACCTCCGCGCCCGCGAGCACGCCCCTGGCCTTCGCGACGCCAGGGCGGTGCCCGACGACGTGCCCGGCCCGGATGAAGAGGTCGAGCGCCTCCGACAGGGCCTCCTCGCGCAGATCGCCCGTCGCGACCGGGACGAGCGCCGGGCTGAACCGCGCCCCCGAGGCGCGCAGGCGGGACACGAGCCCGTGCGACACCTTCACGAGATCGCCGTGGGCGAGGCCGCGCCGCTCGTGCGTGAGCAGCGCGGTCGCGACGACGGCGCCACTCGTCACGGCGGTCACCTCGTTGATCTCGTTCATCACGCGGTACGCGAGGCGGCTCACGACCTTGCGGCGCTGGGCGGGGGAGGCCTCGACCGCCGCGAGGCTGGGCGGAGGCCGACCGAGGTCGCGGAGGACGTCCTCGAGCGTGATGGGCTCGCCGAACTGCACCGTCACGCGGCCATACCGTCCGAGCAGCATCTCGGCCGCGGAGAAGAGGCCTCGCACGTCCTCCGTTGGCTTCTCGCCGCCGCCGATCTCGCGCGCGTAGGCCTCCTCCTCGACGACGCGCTCGTAGCCGATCGAGATGGGACAGAAGTACACCTTCGTGTCGACCGAGAGCGCCGCGCTCACGACCATGTTGAGCAGGCCGAGCTTCGGCGGGAGGAGCTTGCCCGTGCGGGAACGGCCGCCCTCCAGGTAGAACTCGAGCGACGCTCCGTCGAGGATGAGGCGCCGGACGTAGGCATCCACCACGGCGCCGTAGAGCCTGTCGTTCTTGAACGATCGCCGGATGAAGAACGCCCCGCCCTTGCGGAGGATGGGGCCCACGGGGAAGAAATCCAGGTTGTCCCCCGCCGCGATCGTGGGAACCGGGAGGTGCGCGCGGTAGAACACGCGCGAGAGGACCATGTAGTCTACATGCGATTTGTGGCTGGGGAGCAGGACGAGCGTGCCCTCCTTGGCCAGCGCGCGCAGCCGCTCGAGCCCCCGCTGGTCGATCTCGAAGCCCGTGTACATGCGCGCGACGGTGCGCTCGAAGGCGGCGTCGAGGGCGTTCAAGGCGTTCATGTCGAGGTCGGTCGAGAGCTCGTCGAGGATGGCCGCCGCGCGATCGTGGAGAACGCGCCGCTCCGGAGCGCCCTCGCCGGCCATGTCGCCGATGATCTTCGAGAGCTTGGGGCTGCGGAGCACCTCGTCCGCGATGCGGTCGCGCCCCTTCTTCGCGGGCCCGAGGACGGCCTGCCGCTCGCGCTCGAGGCGGCGGAGCAGCGTGTACACGAGCCGCCTCACGAGGACGTCGTCCGTCGCGCCCGCGTTCTGCTCCAGGAACGGCGCGAGCTCCACCGGCTCGCCCGCGCGCATGGTCACGTGCCGGTAGTTCATCAGGAACTGCGTCATGGTGCGGACCTTCCCGGGCCACTCGCGCGGGCCGAAGACCGCGTCGACGAGGTTCCGTCCGCTGCGGTCGGGGCTCTTGGACCACACGAAGACCTGGGGCACGAGAACGAGCGGCGTCCGCCCCGCGTTCGCGCGCTGCACGCGCAGGAGGGTGTGGAGGTGCACGTCGCCCTCGGTCTTGCCGCGCACGGCCGGATCCGTCAGCGTGGGCGGGCGCTTGAGGAAGAGCGCGGCCGAGGTGCCGCCGGTGAGCGCCGCCTCGAGCTCACGGGCGCTCTGCTGCTCCGATCGCGGCGCGAGCGCGTGCAGCCAGCCCTTGCCCATGGGCTCCAGCACGGAGAGCCCGAGATCGTTCGCGAAACGCACCTGGGGCAGGTGGAGGCGCTTCGTGAGGTAGTCGAGCGCGAAGAAGTCGACGAACGAGAGGTTGCGGAGCACGTACACGACCGTGCCGCGGCGATCGACCTCGCGCACGGTGTTGGCCCACGACTCGTCCACCTCGATGTGCTCGAAGAAGCGGTGGTACAGCCAGGCGAGCGCGGCGTTCGGCTCGTAGGGCTTCATCCGGCGCTAGCCGCCGAAGGCGCGCTGCACGATCTGCACGATCCGGCGGCTCGTCTCCTGCGCGAGGCCGGTCTTTGCGCCGTAGGGCCAGTTCATGTTGAAGGGGACGACCTGGTTGTTCGAGAGGGACACCAGCACGTCCATCGGCGGGCCCTGCCCGGGGGCGGGCTGCGTGTTGCCGAACGAGAAGCCGAACTCGGCGTAGGCGAAGGGCGCGGCGGGGTTCTCGAAGCTCTTCGACTTGCCGAACACGTCGAGGATCTCCTCCCGCTGTCTCTCGTCGTTCACGAGCATCCAGCCGATGATGCGGAAGTTGTGGAAGCGGGGCGCCCCCACCTGCGGCTGGGTGGTCGTGCCCGGGATGAGCCCCGGCGGGACGAGGTTCGGCGGGAGCAGGGTCGTCAGGCGCTGGAGCTCGGGCGGGATCTGGATCGGTGGGAGACCGGGGATCTGCGGTCCGGTGCCGACCTGCGGCGGGGGCTCGTAGTTCTGGAGGCGGTAGACCGTGATGGGCGTGGTCTTCATCTGGTCGAACGGCGCGGTGAGCCCCCCTCCACATCCGCACAGGAGGGAGAGGAGGACGAGGACGACCAGGACGACGGGTAGCTTTCGGGCCATCGGCCCGGAAGGTACCAGCTTTTTGTCTGGTACGATGGCGGTGATGTTCAAGGTGAAGAAGATCGATCACGTCGCCGTGTGCGTCGAGGACATCGACGCTGCGGCGGAGAAGTGGCGGGCCGCGCTCGGGCTCGCCGTGGCAGAGCGCGAGCTGGTGGAGTCGCAGAGGACCGAGGCGGCGCTCCTCCCCATCGGCGGGGCGAGCATCGAGCTCATCCGTCCGCGCGGGAACGCCGGGCTCGAGAAGTTCCTCGAGAAGCGGGGTCCCGGGCTTCACCACGTCGCGCTCGAGGTCGAGGGCATCGAGGCCGCGCTCGCGTTCCTGAAGGCGGTCGGCGTCCCGCTCATCGACGAGGCGCCGCGGAGGGGCGCGCGTGGCCACAAGGTCGCGTTCGTGCATCCGAAGGCAACGGGCGGCGTCCTCGTCGAGCTCGTGGAGCCTGACCGCGAGACCTGATCCCCCCTCGATCATGGCTATGGAAGTCCGAGCCGGTTTCTTGCTACGGTTCCCGCGCGGACGCCCCCCGGGTGCCCGCAAACAAGGAGGCTCGCTTGAATCGGGATGCACGACTCTCCAGGGTGATCGCCGCGTCCGTCGCGATCGCGATGGGCGCTGCAACGGTGCCCGCCTGGGCGCAGGGGACGGCGCCGGGCACACCGGTCGCCGCCGCGCCCAAGCCCGCTGAGCTCTTCGCGTCCGGCGAGAAGAAGTTCAAGGCCGCGGACTACGCTGGGGCGCTCACCGACTTCGAGGCATCCAACGCCGCGGCGGCCGGCCCGGAGAAGGTGCGCTACATCGGGCAGTGCCACGACAACCTCGGGCATTTCGCGGCGGCCGCGACGGCGTACCAGGCCTTCCTCGCCAGCCCACCCAAGGGGCCCGACGCGCAGAAGCAGGTCGACGAGACGACCAAGCGGCTCGAGGCCATCAAGGCGATGCCGGGCAAGCTCACCGTCACGAGCACGCCCGCGGGCGCCCGCCTCGTCGTCGACGACAAGCCGTACGACAAGCCGACGCCGACGGAGCTCGAGCTCACGCCCGGCAAGCACAAGATCGTGGTCAGCGCCGACAAGCTCCTGCCCGCCGAGCGCGAGGTCGAAGTGGCCTTCGCGTCGAAGGGGGAGCTCGCCGTCCAGCTGCAGGACGCCACGGTCCCGCCGCCACCGCCGCCACCGCCGCCACCCCCGCCGGAGCCGGTCAGCAAGCTCCCGGCGTACATCACGGGGGGCATCGCCATCGTCGCGGCGGGAATCGGCACGGGCTTCGGGATCAAGGCGCTCACGCGGCAGGACGACTTCAAGGCCAACCCGACCCCGAAGATCGCCGACAGCGGCGAGAACAACGCGCTCATCTCCGACATGGCGTTCGGCGTGGCCATCACCTTCGGAGTGACGAGCGCTGTCCTGTTCTTCTCTGACACGGCGACAGACGCGAAGACCGGGAAGTCCGGTACGTCCGTCGCGAAGAAGAGTGGACCCTCCATCACTCCGACCCCGATCGTAACGAAGAACGGCGGCGGCGCCGGCGCCCTGGTGCGCTTCTAGGAGGCGAGAAACATGTCCAGGAACAAGACGCTTCTCGCGCTCGTCGCGCTCTCGTCTCTCGCCGCAGGGTGCGAGCTGATCGTCGACTTCGACCGCACGAAGATCCCCGTCGAGGCGACGGACTCGGGGATCGTGACGATCCCCGATGCGACCGCCGACACCGGCGGAGGCACGGACAGCGCGTCCGCCGACACCGGGACGGCCGCGGACGCCGCGAAGGGGGACGCGGACGCAGGCGGGCTCGTCGACGCGGACGCCGGGGACGGGTAGTCTCATCGGCCAAGGGCTGTGCTTGCCCCCGGCCGTGCGACGGAATACCCTCGCCTGATGCGGTGCGGGGAATGCCAGTTCGACAACCCGGCGGCCATGCGTTTTTGCGGGAGCTGCGGCAAGCCGCTCGCGCAGACGTGTGGTGGGTGCGGCGGATCGAATCCGCCGGGGTTCAAGTTCTGCGGCCAGTGCGCCTCGCCGCTGGAGTCTGCGGGCCCACCCTCGCGCGCGCCGGCGAGCCTCGGTCCGAGTGGGCTCCCATCGCAGCGAGGCGCTGCCGAGCGGAGGCAGGTCACCGTGCTCTTCTGCGATCTCGTCGGCTCGACGCAGCTCGCCGAGCGCTTCGACGCCGAGGATCTCCGCGAACTCGTGCGCGCGTACCAGGCGGCCGCGGCCGGGGCGATCGAGCGGTACGAGGGGCACATCGCGCAGTACCTCGGGGACGGTCTGCTGGTCTACTTCGGATACCCTCGCGCCCACGAGGACGCACCCCGGCGCGCGGTGCTCACGGGCCTCGAGATCGTCGCCTCGATGGCGCGCCTGAACGCGGAGCTCGAGCGTACGTACGGCGTCGCCCTCTCGGTGCGCGTCGCCATACACTCCGATTACGCGGTCGCGGGCGATGTGGGCGGGCAGGGCCGGACCGAGCAGCTCGCCATCGGCAAGACCCCGAACATCGCCGCCCGCCTCCAGGACCTCGCGAAGCCGAACACGGTGGTCGTCAGCGACGCCGTCGAGCGCATGGTGAAACGCTGGTTCGTGCTGGAGTCGCGGGGCGAGCACGCGCTCAAGGGGATCTCCGCGCCGATGGGCGTGTGGCAGGTGCTTCGCGTGAACGCGATGCTCACGCCCCTGGAGTCCGCGGGCCGGGGCCTCTCTCCGCTCGTCGGACGCGAGCGCGAGATCGAGACGCTCGTGGGGATCTTCGAGAAGAGCAGGGCCGGCGCGACGCAGATCGCCCTCATCGCCGCCGAGCCGGGGCTCGGAAAGACGCGACTCCTCCACGGCTTCGACACGTTGTGCCCTGGACGGCCGACGTTCATCTACGGGGGCTGTTCGCCGTACGACGGAAACACCGCGCTGGCCGCCCTCGTGCCCGCCATCCACAGGCTGTTCGGGCTCGACCCCAGCGCGCCCGCCCTCGAGCGCGCGGAGGGGCTCGCCGCGTGGGTGGCGACCTCCGGGCTCGACAACCCGGACGCCCTGGCGCTCCTGTCGGGCCTGCTCGGCCTGCCCTGCGCGGCGAGGCCGACCTTGGCCGTCTCACCGCAGAAGCAACGCGAGCACGCCCTCGCGCTCCTGGTCGAGATCGCCGTCCGGGCCGCGCGCGTGACCCCGCTGGTCCTCGTGATCGAGGACGCCCACTGGAGCGATCCCTCGACGCTCGCGTTCATCGATCTGCTCCGCGCCGGGATGTCCGGGGCGCCGATCTTGACCGTCGTGACGTTCCGGCCCACGTTCACGCCGCCGTGGACGGCCGGGGAGGGCGTCACGCGGATCGAACTGACGCGCGTGGCCGACGACGACGCGCGACGCATCATCCGCACGCTGGCTGGCGGACGCGCGTTGCCGCCGGACATCGAGCGCCGCCTCCTCGAGCGCGGCGACGGCGTTCCGCTGTACCTCGAGGAGATGACGAAGGCCCTCATGGAGTCCGGGGTGCTCTCCCTGAGGGACGACGCGTGGACGCTCACCCGGCCGATGGAGGCGGAGACGATCCCGGCCACGCTCCGCGACTCGCTCATGGCGCGACTGGATCGGTTCGTCTCCGTGAAGGAGATCGCGCAGGCCGCATCGGCGATCGGGCGCGACTTCACGTTCGAGCTGCTCGCCGCGGTGGCGCCCGTGCCGGAGCCCACGCTGCGCGCTCACGTCACGGAGCTGCTGTCCGCCGAGATCATCCTGCCCGTCGGCGAACCGGGGAGCGGGGAGTACCGCTTCAAGCACGCGCTGATCCAGGACACAGCCTACGACTCGATGCTGAAGTCGCGTCGGCGCGAGGTCCACGAGCACATCGCGACCACCCTCGAGGCGTTCGTGGCCCAGGGGAGCGACGTCGCGCCGGCGACCGTCGCACGCCACTGGGAGGGCGCCGGAAGGGGCGAGAGCGCCGCCCCGTGGCTCAACCGCGCCGCGCAGCGCGGGATGGAGCGCGGAGCACACACCGAGGCGATGGCCACCCTGGCGCATGCGCTCGAGGTCCTCGCGGCGCTGCCGGCGTCGTCCGCCCGTGATCGCGTCGAGCTCGAGACCCGCGTCTCGACGGGTGCATCATCCCGACGCAGGGCTACTGTGCGCCCGCGCTGGAGGAGAACTGCCTCGCTGCGCGCGAGCTCACCCTGCGTCTGGGCGGGCCGCCGGAGACCGGCCCGGTGCTCTACACGCTCTGGGTGATCCCGCTGGCGATGAGCCGCCGTGCGCTCACGTGGGAGCGCCTCGGCGAGCTGCAGGCGTTCGTGGCCGCCCACCCCGACAGGCTGAACGAGATCTCCACGCACTTCGCACACGGCACGACGCTGCTCTACGCGGGCAGGCTCGACGAGGCGCGCACCGCCTTCGAGCGCGCCCTCGCGCGCTGGGAGACCGGGCTCCACGGGGCGCTCGCGCGGGTCCACGGCGACGATCACGGCGTGTTCTCGATCGTGTACCTCATGTGGCTCGAACTGCGCGCCGGGCGGCTCGATGCGTCCCGCCAGCATGGTCAGCGCCTCCTCGAGCTCGTCGACACGTTCAAGGACCCGCTCGCCGAGGCGATGGTCCTGGCGTTCATGGCCCTCGCCGCGCACGACGTGGGGGACGAGGCCACGTGCCAGGCGCACGCCGATCGCGCGATCGCCGTCTCGGACGCGCAGGGGTTCTACTTCTGGGGCGCGCTCGGGCACATCTGCCGTGGTTGGACGCGGATGCGTGCGGGGGACCACGCCAACGGCCTCGCGGAGATCGTGGGGGGTCTCGGCTTCTTCGACCTCATCGCGCAGAAGCTGCCGTTGACGTACTGGAAGGGATACCTGGTGGAGGCGTGTCTCCTGTCCGGGGACACGGCCCGCGGCCTCGCCGCCGTCGAGGAGGCCCTCGCCATGTCCGCGGAGAACGCCGACAGCTTCAACGAGGCCGAGCTCCTGCGGCTCCAGGGCGAGCTGTTCGCGGCGGCCGCGCCTCCCGGCGGGGGAGTGCCCGACGCGGCGATCGATCGCCTCGAGCGGGCGGGTCACGTCGCGCGGGGGGGCGGGGCGTCGTTCCTCGAGCTCCGCGCGGCGACGAGCCTGGCGCGCGCCATGGCGAAGCGTCGAGACGGCCAGTCGGCGCGCGCCACGCTCGGTGACGTGCTCGGGCGCATCGACGGCGGCGTGGACACCGCCCACGTGTGCGCGGCGCGCGACGTCGTGGCCGGAGCGCAAGGCTGACGCCGAGCGGCGCCCAATCTCTCGCCGGCACGTCGCGTCGTCGCGCCGTCGTGCTCGGCGCCACCGGTCACATCGGGCATGCGATCGTGCGAGAGCTCCTCGCGCGCGGCTGGCAGGTGACGGCTGCGACGCGCCAGATCCGACCGGGGATCCTCTCGGCTCTCGACGTCTCCGTCGCGCCAGGCGACGCGGATCGTCCGGGGCAGATCGACGCGTGGGCCCGTGGGCACGAGCTCGTCGTCGACGCGGCGGCCCCGTACCCGGTGCAGGCGCTCGTGCCCGAGACGGAGGCCGAGCGCGATCCCTTCGGGTACGCGGATCGACGGACGCGCGCGCTCCTCGAGGCCGTGCGTCGCCACGGGGCGCGACTCGGATACGTCAGCTCCTTCACGACGTTGCCACGGGCCGAGCGGGGGCTCTCCGCGATGGAGGCCCGCTGGCGCCGGCGAACACACCCCTACTTCGAGGTGAAGCGCCGCATGGAGGACGCGATCCTCGTCGCGGCGCGCGCGGGCCTCCCCGTCGCGGTGGTCAATCCCGGCGCGTCCCTCGGGCCGTGGGATACGAAGCCGAGGGAGCGCAGCCTGATCGCGCTGCTGCTCGACGGCGCGCTGCCCGTCGTCACCTCCGCCTGCCTCGACGTCGTCGACGTGCGCGACGTGGCGATCGGCCTGTGCGGAGCGCTCGAGGGTGGCCACTTCGGCGAGCCCATCCCGCTCGCCGGGCACCACGTGTCGGTCGCGGACCTCGCCGAGCAGGTCTGTCGTCTCGGCGGCGTGGCTGCGCCACCGTGGCGAGCGCCCACCCGTGTCGGTCTCGGCGCCGCGCTGTGGACCGAGGCGGCGTTCGCCCTCCGCGGGAAGCCCTCGCCGTGGAGCGCGCTCTCGATGTTGCTCCTCTGCGACGCCGTGCCGGTGGAGCGGGGCCGCGTCCAGCGCGCGATCGGGCTCGTGGCGAGGCCCCTCGAGGAGACCCTCCGCGACGCGATCGCGTGGCACCGGCGGGCCGAGGGCCGGGGCGCGTGACACGAACGTGACCCGGACGGGGCGACGGCAGGGCGCGATCGTGGTTAGCATGATTCCGCGTGATCGAGTGCGGCGCGCCCCCGGAAGGACGATGTTCATAGAAGCCCTCGCGAGGTGGTCGCGTCGTCACCCGTCGGTCCACGTAACCCGCTCCGTCGACCCCGTTCCCCCGCCGGGTCTGGATGGGCTGGAGTTCGCGTCATGATGCGCCCGAGAGCCGCCGTGGAGGCCGCGCTGCGCTTTGCCGAGCGGCGGCGACGCGAGGACGATGCCGCCCGTCTCTCGCAGCAGGCGCCGCACCTCGTGGCGCTGACCGTTCACTTCTTCGACCGGTCCGCGGGCGGGACGGTCCCCGATGCGAAGCACACCCGGCGCATCGTCGTGGAGAACGCGCCCGCTCTCTTCCTCGTGCCGTGCGGAGATCGTACCTGCGCGGACGGCGGGCACGATCTCACCTGGGCCATCATGCGCTCCCTCGACGCGCGCGAGGTGGAGCTCGAGGGCGAGCACCCGTGCAGGGGCTCGGCGGGTGCCGGGGCCTGCACGCGTACCCTGAGCTACAAGGGCGTCGCCACGTACCGCTGAATCCGCTGCCGCCCGGAACGGGCGTGTGTGGACCCGCCGCGACGCGATCAGCCGCTCACGAACCAGGCGTCGGAGCCGTCGATCCACGACGACTCACGTGGGTAGTAACGATCCTGCTCACGCTCGGGGCCCGCCGACTGGCGACGCACGCAGACGTCGGGCTTCTGACGTGCCAGCGAGAGGAGCAGGAGGAGATCGTCGGGCGTCCCCTTCGCGCGGGTCTTCGCGTTCTTGCCGGTCGTGCCGAGGTCCTTCTGGCGCTTGGCGACGCGCTCGAGCACGTCCGCGCGGTGCGGCTCTGCCTTGATCTCCGCCAGCGCGTCCTCGAACGGATCGCCCGCGCGCGCCGGCTGTCCGGCGTGGCCACCGTTCGTGAGCCGCTCGTACTGGCGCCGCCACCGCGACATGCCGTGGTGCTCCCACTCCCGCGAGAGCGCCGCTCCGATCATGACCTGCGGCTCGACGCCTTCGATCGCGCGGCGCGCCGCCTGGGGATCGAGCGGCTTCGCGCCAGGGCTGTCGAGCCAGTCGTGCGCGAGCTGGGCCAGGCCCTGCACGCGACCCCCCGCGACCGCGGCGTCGAAGCCGGGTCCGAGCCGGCGATCCCCCGCCGCGCGCTCGCCATCGAGGTATCTGGGGGTCTCGGCTGTTCGCTCCCACTCGCCGTCGATCACGCGGTAGACGAGCGTGCGTCCCAGGCTCTCCTTCACATGGAGCTTGGCCCAGAACGGCCGAACGGGCTCGACCCAGTCGACGCGCGCGTCGCCCCCGTACGTCGTGTGCTTCACGACGAGGCCCAGCGACTCGACGATCGGCTGGCTCTCGTAGGCCCGGATCCCGACGGAGAGCCGCCCCTCGATCTCGCGCAGATCGTGGACGTGCTCGATCCGCCGCTCGACCTCGACGAGCCCCTGGTAACAGGCTCGGGAGGGCTCGTCCGAGTCACGGAACTGCTTGAGCGTGAGCACGACCAGAGGTCGTCCGTTGGCGAGCACCTCGAGCGCCATCGTCCGGGCCGCCGTGGCGTCGTCCGGATCGATCGCGGCGAGGCGAGCGACCTCGCCACGGAGCGATCGTGCCCAGCCGTCGGCGATCTTCTCCCAGGCCCGGGCGTCCTCGAGCGGCCAGACCTCGGCCTCGGTCACCTCGGCGACGACGCGCTCCTCCGCGCCGACGCCCTGGCCGAGGACGGGGAGCACCTGCGAGACGAGGCGCATGAACGCCTGCGGCGACGCGTCGGACGGTCCCGCGTCCGCCATCCAGTCGTCGGAGGGTGCCTCCACGACCGCCCGAAGCGTCGGGATCCCGTTCACCTCGCTCGCGGTCACGGCCGCCATGGTGCGGTCGGCGTACGCGTAGATCGGGACGAGGGCCACCGATCGCAGAGTGCGCTTGCCACCCTCGACGTCGTAGCGGCGCACGGGCACGTAGAAGGTGACGTCGCGGTGCGCGAACGAGCCGACGTTGTCCGACGCGGACGCCATCTCCTCGTAGGAGCCGGCGACCATGTAGACGTACCGTCCCCACGGTTCGATGTGGATCCCGGCCGATTCGACCGTGCCGTGGACGTACTCGCGGACGAGCTTGGTGAGTTTCGCCGGGTCGGCGAGCAGTGGCAGGACGCGCACGGTGACGCTGGGGAAGTCGAACGGCCCCTGAACGGCCTGGAGCGCGCCGCTCGAGGCGGTGTTGTATTCCGGCGGGTTCTCCGGCGGCTTCGAGGCGGCCTTGTCGCCGATGCGCCAGCCGGTCGCGGGCGTGCGCCACGCGACCGTCTCGGCGGGCGGGTAGTCCATGCGGACGTCGAGCCAGAACGGGTAGACGGGGCGGACCTCGTCGACGTGCACGCCGTCCGCCCCCTTGTGGCTGCGCTCCACGCGGAGGCCGAGCGAGGTCGCGATGGGGAGCGCGTCGTAGCGGTGCAGGTCGATGGACATGCCGCCCGAGACGTCTCCCATGAGCACGTGTCCCTCGCCGAGGAGGCCGCCGCGGTTCACGCCGAGCATGCGCATCTTCGCGTTGGTGATGGCCTGGTAGCACGCGAGGCGGGGGTGCGCCGCGTCGCGGAACTGCTTGAGGTTGATGGTGTTGTAGTAGATCGTGCCCTTGCCGGGTCGCAGCATGTCGAACGCGCGCCGGCCCATCGCGCCGAAGTTCGCCGGGTTGCGGCCCTCGCGGGGCCCGAGCAGGCCAAAGCCGCGCAGGATCGAGAACCAGTCGCTCGTCAGGGCGGCCGTCGATCAGATGGCCGCCGGGACCGAGACCCAGGGGAAGAGGAGGTTCCTCGGGTTGGGCGGCCACCCCAGCGTGCCCGCCGCGCGTTCGGTCTTGATCTCGAAGAACGTCCGCGACTGCTCTGTCCGGCCCGAGTACATCTCCGGGAACACCATCGCGCTGACGCTCGCGAGCTTGCGGCCGCCGACGGGGTCCTTCATCCAGCGCGAGATCTCGTGGTCGAGCGACACGATGCTCTTCGGCCAGCCGTAGACCTCGCGGCCGGTCGCCATCGATAGCTCGTTGTCGACGAAGATGAACGGCGAGCAGTACGCCCAGTCGTGGAACTGGAGCTTGCCGCGCCCGTCGACCTTGTACCACTCCATCGGTACGCTGAAGGCGATCTCGCGCTGCGCGATCCAGCCCGCGTTCGACTGCTCGACGGACATCCGGCCGTAGTCGAGCACCATGAGGTACACGTAGGGAACGTAGGCGCGGAACTCGCCGACCTCGTCCGGGCAGATGTTGAGGTAGCGGTTCACGAAGCTCTGCAGGGTGTCCGGGTTCGCGCGGAGGGGGAGCACGCGCATGCTCACGCCGTCGAAGGTGAAGGGCGGCTCCATCTGCATGGCGGCGTTGGTGCCGCGCGTGACGTTGAACACAGGCTTCTGCATCGGTGTCTCCTCTCCGCGATGCGTTCAGGCTCTCTCTATCACCCACACGGGCAACTCCCCGATGAAATCCCTGTCTCGCGACGAGGGCAGACCCGCGAAGATGCGCTCGAACTCGTGCTGCGCGGCTCCCGCCAGCCCGTGAGCCATCTCCCGAGCGTAGTCGATGCATCCGTGGCGTTCCATCGACGCGCGGATCCAGCGCACGTCCTCTGCGGTCCGCTCCTCGCGCGGACGCCGCAGGACCGACGTGAGGCGCTCGCGGTCGTCGTCGCTGGAGCGCTCCATGAGGCGGATCAGCATGATCGTCCGCTTGCCCTCGTGAATGTCCCCGTCGAGCTCCTTGCCGTAGTCGTCCTCGTCACCGGCCAGGTTGAGCAGGTCGTCCTGGATCTGGAACGCGGCGCCGAGGAGGAATCCGAAGCCGATGAAGGGCTCGAGATCGAGGCCCTCCCCGGCGCCGATCAGGGCGCCCACGCGGCTCGGGTGGATCATGCCGAGCCAGCACGTCTTCTTGAGGACCATCTCGAGGTAGTCGGGCTCGCCCACGTCCAGCGAGTTGTCGCGGCGCCACCCGAGCTCGATCGCCTGGCCCTCGGCCGTCTCGCGGCCCATCCGCTCGGTCTCCTCGAGGATACGCAGCGTCACCCCGGGCCCGAGGATCCGCCAGTTGTCGAGCAGCGGGCGGAGGCTGAGGAGGAGGAGCGCGTCGCCCGCGTTGAGGGCCATGGCCATCCCCTCCTGGACGTGAAGGGTCGGCTTCCCGCGCCGGCGCACGCTGCCGTCCTCGATGTCGTCATGAACGAGGAGGGCATTGTGGAGGATCTCGATCGCAGCGGCCGATCGCAGCGCGTCCTCGATGGGGCGCCCGAAGGCACGCGCGGTGGCGACGCACAGGCTCGGCCGGAAGGCGCGACCGCCACGACGGGGGTAGTCGGCGACGAGATCGTAGAGCCATCGCCGCGGCTCGCGCTCGGGGAGGTACTGGAACATCATCTGCCGTGCAAGATCGCCGTATTCCCGCAGCATCGGCGCCACCAGCTTCGAGTGCATCGCTCACCGGACCACCACGCGGACCGTGCCGCGCGGCTCGGCCAGGGCCCTGTCGAAGACGACCCCCGCGTAGGTGCCGGCGGGCTGCTCGGCGCCGATGCTGATGGAGACGACGAGACGCTCTGCCCCTCCCCCCGAGAGCGTGACGTCGATGGCCCGCGTCCCGGCGTCGCCGAGGGCCGTCAGCGGCTGCACGCCGAGGTTCGAGGCGGCGGCGCCGGGGGGAAGGTCGACGGAGACCTGGACCGGCCGAGGCGAGGCGACCTCCACCGTGACGGGCGCTCCGCCGCTCGATCCCGGCGAGGCCGGACTTCCTGCCGCCCCGGCTTCGCCCAGAGCTCCCTCCACCTTCTGCAGGATCGCCTCGAGGGGGACCTGGGGCCCGATGAAGTCGACCCACATCACGAGCATGTCCGCCCAGTAGCGGACCGCGCGCCGGAGGAGATCCTGCGCGTCCTTCGGCGCGAAGTCTCCACGTTCCGCGCCCGGGGCCTTCGTCTCGGCCGCGGCGCGCCCGCGACGCAGATGCTCGTCGAGCACGCGATACGCCACGTCCACTGCGCGGCGCGCGCCGTCCGCGCGAGGCGGATCGGGGACGGCCGCCGCGTCCGACCGCGAGGGGACGGGGCCGCTGACGGCCGGTCCCGCGCGGCGGAACATCATGGTCGCGTCGCGGATGGGCGCCGTCCGTGCCGCGGCTTCACGCCGTACCCTTTTCTTCGCCCCGCCGCCGTCGTCCGTCATGGGTGATCGTATCCTACGATGCTCTCGAGCGCGGGCGAACCGGATAGCGCGTGCGCTGCGAGCATGCCAGACATCACGGCCGACTCGATGCACCCCGTCGACAGCCCCGAGTCCGTCCAGTCGCCGGCGATGGTCAGGTTGTCGAAGTCGAGGACGAGCGGCGAGATGCGGTGTCGCATGCTCCCGGGTACGGAGAGGACATAGCGATCCGAGGGGTTCACGTTCGCCCGCCAGTACTGCGCGTCGAGGCGCTCCGGGCCTTGGCGGATCGGCGCGACCTCGCCCTGATCCGACGGATCGCAGAGCCAGTCCCAGCGGAAGGTGCCCGGAGACGGGGCGGCCGCGGGCCACAGCGCCCCGACGTCGTTCTCGAGGAAGCGCACGGCGTTCGCGCGAACGTCGGCGTGCGCGCGCTCCACGCTCCCCCGGTCGCGCGCGGCCTCCCCGTATGCGTCGGGCAGCACGCTGCAGAAGTAGGCGATGTGGCCTGGAGGTCGCGCGAAGCGCTCGCGGGGCGCGACGTGGGTCATGTCGGCCCACGTGTCGAAGGGCTCGACGAACCCGGACAGGTTGACCGACGGCCCGCGCCAGCCGAGCTCCTCGCGCCCCGGACGCATCCAGACCTGGAGCGCCTGGGTCGGCACCGTGCGCACGCTCTCGACCATCCTGCGCCAGCGCGGCGAACGCGCGACCAGCTGGGGGGCGACGTGCGGGATGGCTCCCAGCGAGACACCGAGGACGACGAGGTCGAAGTCGTCCCCCACGCGCAGGGTCCTCGTCTTCGCGTGCCGCGTGTCCCAGAACGCCTCGAAGTCGCGCCGCTCGGCGGCGAGAGCGTCGCCCTCGACGAGCTGCGACCAGTCCGGGTCGCTCGGCCAGCAGGGGACGCCATCGACGTCGAAGAGCGGGCGGTAGCGTCCGTCCCCCTTCACCTCTGCCTGCACGTGGAAGTCGAGCGTGGTGACGTGGGGGAGCTCGCCCGGGGCCGCGTCGCCGGTCGCGGAGAGCCCCACATCGACGAGCCTGTGGAAGAACTCGAAGCGCGCCCCCCGACGCTCGAGCACCTCGTGGAGCGGCGAGAAGACCACGTCGCCCATGCCGCCGTTCATCCGCCAGAACAGCGCGCGGCGGTACGTGAAGAACATCCGCATCGCGCCGCGCAGCGCGACCCCTGCGGCGAGGCTCGGCCGCGCGACGTCGCCGTCCTCGAACGCGAACGCGAGGTCGTAGATCCCGCGCATGAAGCCGCAGTCGACGGAGGCCTGGCTCGCCCCGTTGAGCTGCAGCCACTCACGCCAGTCGTACTCGTTGATGGCGTCGAACCCGCGGGGATCGAGCGCGAGGCCGAACCGGAGCGAGCCGCGCAGGATCGCGAGGATGAGGTCGACGACCTGCCATAGACGCCGGAGCTCGACGTCGGCGGCGACCAGCGTGTCGAGTTGCCGGCGCACCACCGCGGCGATACGATCCACCAGGCCGAGGATCGCGGCTTCGGAGCGCCCGCGATACGCGTGCGGGAAGACCGCGCCCATGGCGGCGCGCAGGAGGTCGGCCGCCTCGTGGAGTGCGGCGGTCGTCGCGAGCTGCCCGATCTTCACCACGCGATCGATCGCGAGGAAGAGCTCCTCGCCCGCGGGCTGAACCCGGGGGTCGCCCCCCGCGCGCTGCTCCGTCCCTGCGTGTGCCGATCGCAGGAGCTCGACGACGAGGTCCACGGAGCGGCGCAGGTATCCCGCGACCGTGAACGGGCTTCCGCCGTCGAGCGGATCGCCGGGCATCCCTTGCCCGGGTGGAAAGTGCGCGACTCAGTGGTGCCAGTCGCCGCCCGGCGATCGATCGCTCACGGCGACGTCGGGCGCCGGCTCGAAGGCCTGGGTGAAGGTCGCGATCGGGCACGTGGCCGGGTCGCGCGCGGCCTCGGTGTACGTGTCGCGCATCAGGCGGAACGCGTTCTCGTAGAACCCCATCCAGAGGTGGAGACCGTGCTCCTCGATGCGCGCGCCGGGCCCGCGACCCGAGGCGCCCTTGCCGCCGATGCGCCAGCCGAGCTGGTAGATCGTGACCGCGAAGCGCCCGCCGTGGCGCGGGTGGGTGAGCTCCATCGCCGTCGTGAGCCCCGCCATCCCTCCCCCCACGATGGCTACGCGTAGCGGCACCGATCCCGACATGCGGCGCCATCATCGCGTGAGTTCGCGCGAGGGCGCAAGCACGACGTCTGCCACCCGCTCGACGTCCGCCGGGAGCTCGACCGGCACGTTCCTGTGCAGCGCCGGCGTGCCGCCGAGCTCGAGCGTGCCCTGGTGGTACCCCAGCTTCTGCTCGGTGAACTTGAGCCCGTGGGCGGTCGCCACGACGACCACGCGGTGGGACCCTGCGATCACGCCTCTGGCGCGGAGCTTCCGCGCGCACGCGAGCGCAACGCCCGTCTGCGGGCAAGTGTAGAGGCCCGCGCGATCGGCGAGCGCGCACGCGTCCGCGAGCTCCTCCTCGGTCGCCTGCTCGACGACGCCGTTCATCTCGGCGAGCGCGCGGAGGGCCCGCGGCGCGCTCACCGGAGCGCCGATCTGGATCGCGCTGGCGAGCGTGTGACCCGGGGCGACCGGCGCCACGGTCCGCGCGCCGGATTGCCATGCACGGTACATGGGATTCGCGCGCTCGGCCTGGGCCACGCACAGCCGCGGCATCCGCTGCGTGAGCCCCAGCCCGAGGAGCAGGGAGAACCCCGCGTGCAGCGCGGCCGAGTTGCCGAGGTTGCCGCTCGGGAGCACCACCCACTCGGGCACGTCCCACCCCATGGCCTCCGCGATCTCGAACGCCACCGTCTTCTGCCCCTCGATGCGCAGCGGGTTCATCGAGTTCGCGAGGTAGAGGAGGCCGCGCCGAGCGAGCTCGCGCATGATCCGCATGCAGCCGTCGAAATCCGTGTCGAGCACGATCACGCGGGCGCCGTGCGCGAGGGGCTGGACGAGCTGGGCCGTCGACACGCGGCCCTTCGGCAGGAGGACGCACACGGGGATCTCCGCGAGCGCGCCATACGCCGCGAGCGCCGCGGACGTGTCCCCCGTGCTCGCGCAGCCAATCGCGCGGACGTCGAGGTCCCCCGCCCGGATCCCGCGCCGCACGGCGCTCACGAGCACCGTCATCCCGAGGTCCTTGAACGACCCCGTGTGCGACGTGCCGCACTGCTTCACCCAGAGGCGCATCCCCCACTCGCGTCCGAGGCGCGCGGCCTCCACGAGCGGCGTCCGGCCCTCGCCCGTGGAGACGATGTCCTCGTCCGTGATCTCGGGCAGCACCCACTCGCGCCACGTCCAGACGCCAGAGCCGGATCGGCGCGCCTGGAGCAGCGCCTTCCACTCCCCGGCGGTGCGCGTGCGCAGGGCGTCCTCGTCGTGGACCACCGCGAGGAGACCGCCGCACGTCGGACACGTGTAGAGTGCACGCGTCGTCGGCCACGCGCCAGGGCAGCCGGCGAAGCAACGGAACGCGGCCGAGAGGGTGGCCGGCATGACCTCAGGGCTTCGCGCAGTGGAGCTGCCGGAGCGCGTTCGCCGCCGGCTTCGTCGTCGGGATACATCGAAACCCCGTCCCGAAGGCCGCGCAGTCCGAGTCCGCGCAGCACACGTCCGCGCACTTCTTGGTGTCGGGATCGCAGAACTCGGTCTTGCAGTCCGTGTCGAGGCCGCAGGTCGCCCCGTTCGGCGAGCCGCTCGAGGTGAAGAGGCATATGTTGACGCTGTCGTTGCCCGTCCCGGCCGGGAACACCGAGCACCGGCCGCTCGGGTGGCCGAGATCCTGGCATGTCTTCGCGCCACAGCAGGGCGCGCGGCAAGTGCTGAGGTAGCAGACGCTCGACGTGCACGACGCGTGCCCCGAGCAGAAGTCGCCGTCCACGCCGCTGCCCGGCGGCACGCCGCACGCGAACACGTCGTGCCCGGACACCGCGGCGAGGCGGCACGTCGTCCCGTTCGTACACTGCGCGTTGGTGCAGCATACGTCCACGCACTTCGAGCCCACGCAGAGGCCCGAGCGGCACTGCCCCCCGTTCGAGCAGCCCGCGCCGGGCGCGACGCCGGCGCCCACCGTGACCACCCGGCCCGCGACGTTCTGGAAAGGGACGCAGTAGCGACCGCCGGTTCCGGGGCCGAAGCAGATCGTACCGGTCGGGCAGTCCTCGGATCGGCAGCACGTCCGCGTGCAGACCGGCCCGCTCGCGGCCACCGTCGCCGCCGAGAGGAGCGTGCCGTCACCGCACAGGCCCGACAGGCAGTCCGCATTGACGCGGCACCCGGCCCCGACCGGCGCCGGTCCGGAGTCGGCCCCGGTGTCCCTCGCGCCGTCCGTGCCCACCCTCGCGTCCGTGTCCGGCGGCGGTGTGCCCTCCTCCTCGATCGAAGCGTCGGGCGTCGCGCTCGCGGCCGAGACGCATCGCTGCGTGGCGCGGTCGCACATCATGCCGGCGGGGCACGACGCGGGATCCGAGCCCGAGCACCGGAAGTCCGGGACCGCGCTCGAGACGATGGCCTGGCACCCGAGCGCGGCGGCGATCACGGCGGCAAGGGCGAGCAGCGCGGAGAGGCGGGTGCGATCGCGTCCGCGGAGGGTCATCAGAAGCGTCCCCCGACTCCGCACGCCCCGCCGGTCGTGCCCGCGGGGCCGACGAAGGCGCCGTCGATGCGCAGCACGCGCCCGGTGATCGGCCCGGCGGCGGTCATCTTCGGGCGCGACAGGTAGAGGAACGCGGCCGCGATCGCGCCCACCGCGCCCACGGCGAAGCCGACGTCGGCGACGACCGCCTGCGTGTGCGCGCGATCGGTGCGGTCCTTGAGATCGGCGTACGTCCCGTCCCGCCCCGTGAGAAAGTCGGCCGACGGCTGCGTCGACAGGCTCATGACCCCGAACGTCGTCCCGACCGCGAGCCCGGCGAGCCCGACGCCGCCCGCGAGGTAGGTCAGCGCGTCGAGCCGGCCCCTCGGCGTCTCGCGGTCCTTGACCTTCTCCGGAGGGGGAGGGGGAGGGCGCTTGTCCTCCCGGGGCGGCGGCACCTTGGTCGGCGGGAGCTCACGCTTCGCTCCCTCGAGGCGCTTGATGAAGCTCTCGGCGCGCGCCTTCTCTTGGGCCGTCACGCCCTCCATTTCGACGTACATGCGGAAGTGCCCGAGCGCGTCGTCGATGCGGCCGAGCTTCTCGCAGACGACGCCCACGTTGAAGACCAGGTCCTTGCCCGACGGGTCGAGGGCGCGTGCGGCCTCGAGCTCCGCGAGCGCGTCGCGGTACGAGCCGGCCTGGTAGAGGTCCCGCGCCTTCTGGAAGTGCTGCTGCGCGGCGGCCTGGGCCTCGGGCGTCGCGGGGGTGCCTGGCGGCGCGGCGTGGAGCGGCGAGCCCGCCAGCACGAGCACGAGGCCGGTCGCGAGGGCGCTCGGAATGCGCCTCACCGCCCTCTTGGCCGACCGGTTCATCGAGAGGAAATCATATCAACTTCCGCGGGTCTGTCATGGACAACCGTCGCGCGTGTAAGGCCGACCCGCCGGGTGTCGTTTGGGCAGGCATCACGGAGGAGGACTCATGAAACGTGTTTCACTCGTGCTGCTCGCCCTTGCCACCCTCGGCTTCGGGGGCCGCGCCGGCGCGGACGAGGCCAAGGTCGTCGTCGGCGGCCCGTTCGCGCAGCCGCCCGACGGTCCGCGCACGGTCGTCCATCGCGAGGAGCCTCCGCGCGCCGTCGAGCCCGAGCTTCGCCGCTCGCCGGCGCGCTTCGAGGTGGGGCCCGCGGGCATCACCTCCGGCAAGGGGTTCGGGTATGGTCTCGGCGTGGGGATCGGCCTGGGCACCGGCTCGGTGGGGGGTCGAGTCTCGGCGGGCTGGTTCCGCGGCGAGGGAGGCGACGGGAACGAGAAGCGCGCGCCCACGGGCGAATCCGTCGGGCACTACCAGGGCGAGCTGGTGCTCGACCTGTACAAGCGGGGCCCCGTGCACCCGATCGTCGGTCTCGGCTTCGGCTTCGTGCACGTCGGCAAGCCGCAGGGAAGCGGCTCGGCCGCGGTGGGCACCGGGCGGATCGGCCTCGAGTACGCGATGAACCTCGACGACGCCGACGTGCGCTTCGGTGCGGGCGTCACGGGCGCGCTCGTCGGGCCGCGCGACGACGAGCTGAAGGATCTGAAGGGCTACGTCATGGCAGGGCTCACGGCCGTCGTGGGGTTCTGATCCGCGGGGTCTGCGATTCGGGGTATCCTCCCGGTCGTGACCACCGATGTGACCGGGCGGTGCCGCGCGGCGAAGGCCGCGACGGCGAGGATGGCCCAGGCCAACCGCGCGGCCAAGGACGCCGCTCTCTCCGTCGTCGCGCGCCGACTCGAGGAAGGGAGCGCCGAGATCGTGCGCGCGAACGCCGCCGACGTGGAGGATCTCCGCGCGCGGGGCGGCAGCGCCGCGATGCTGGATCGCCTCCTGTTGCATGATGCACGGATCTCCGCGATGGCCTCCGCCGTGCGGGACGTGGGGGCCCTCCCGGATCCGGTGGGCGAGGTCATCTCGCGCACGACACGGCCGAACGGGCTCGTCGTGACGCGGGTGCGGGTCCCCATCGGCGTCATCGCGATGATCTACGAGTCCCGGCCCAACGTGACGGTGGAGGCGAGCGCGCTCACGCTGAAGGCGGGGAACGCCGTCGTCCTGCGCGGCGGCTCCGAGTCGCTGCGCTCCAACCTCGCGCTCGCCGGCGTCGTGACGCGCGCCCTCGGGGAGTCGGGGTTACCCGAGGACGCCGTGGTGGTCCTCGACTCCACCGAACGAACGGACGTGGAGCGCCTGGTGCAGCAGGTCGGGCTCGTCGACCTGGCCATCCCGCGCGGCGGCGAGGCGCTCATCCGCGCGGTCACGGAGCAGGCGCGCGTACCCGTCGTGCAGCACTACAAGGGTGTGTGCCACCTGTTCGTGGACGAGGGCGCGCCGGCCGAGGGGGCGCGCGACGTCGTCGTGAACGCCAAGCTCTCCCGGCCGGGGGTCTGCAACGCGCTCGAGTGCCTGCTCGTCCACGAGGCCTGCGCGTCGGTCGTGCTCCCGCTCGTGCTCGGCGCGCTCCACGAGCGCGGCTGCGAGCTCCGCGGCTGCGACCGGACGGCCGCGATCTTCCCCGCCGCGCGGCCGGCGAAGGAAGACGACTTCGGCCGCGAGTTCCTCGACAGGATCCTCGCCGTGCGCGTCGTGCGGGATCTCGACGGGGCCCTCGACCACATCGCGCGCTACGGCTCCCAGCACACGGAGGCGATCCTCACCGGCACGCTGGCGCACGCGGAGCGCTTCCGCCGTGAGGTCGACGCCGCGTGCGTCGTCGTGAACGCCTCCACGCGCTTCCACGACGGCGGCGAACTCGGGCTCGGCGCGGAGATCGGAATCGCGACGAGCCGCCTCCACTGGCGGGGGCCCATGGGGCTGGAGTCCCTGACCACGATGAAGTGGATCATCGACGGCGAGGGCCAGGTGCGATAGCCTGGCGGGGCCCACGCGCCCTGACTTCCAAGGACATCGATTGGCCACGACCCGAAAAAACGCGCCCCCCGAGCGGCGGCCGGCCCGCCCCAAGCTCAGAAGCTCCCACGAACGCGTCCCCACCCGCGACGGCCCCACGCCCGCGCCCCGCCCCCGCGCGCCGGCGCGC
>SXGT01276041.1_pt1 | contig 39475 bp, 37 predicted proteins | sample 3176221 | NCBI WGS metagenome assembly SXGT01 (sample SAMN11356862, study PRJNA531348) | freshwater metagenome | isolation source: freshwater sample F1-120 | place: China: Fuxian Lake, Yuxi | collected 2017-12-25 | reverse complement strand
GCCGCGTGCCAGGGAGGGCGCCGCATGGCAGGGTGCACGCCCCACCAACCACACCAAGGCCGACTGGCCATGCCCCACCGAAAAAGCGCGGATCACACTCAAACGCCTCTACCCTGTTATGTAGTTAAGATAAGCTACTAGTCTCTCAGACCAATTTTGTTCCCCAGAAAGATAAAACCCGCCGCGAGCCCTCCCACCGCGCCAGCGACGATGCCGCCTGTCGTGGCCTTGTCTTCGAGAGTCTCGCGATATTCTTTGGTGTATCCGGAGGTATCGGTATCAACGGCCACGTAGTCGACACGCTTGCCTTCTACGAACCAGACGTGTTGCTCGCGCTTGAGGTAGATCCAGGCATAGACAGGTTGCCGCGTCTCTACCGTGCGAAAGTACCGTACCGTCTCCGGGGTCCCCAGCTCGTTGTAGACCGCGGCCTCATCGGCGGACAATTTTTTCGCATCAAATGTGCCACCCGTCCAGCGATTATTGATGCCTTCGGCGAGATCCCAGCTGCGCATATAGGGCGCTTGGAGTGTGCATCCCATCAGCATGCTCAGGAGCACGAGGAGAATACTACCCTGACGTGGTCGTCGCGAGAACACACTACCCCCTTTGCACAAGCGATATTAACCCCATTGATTTTCTTCACGCTACCCCGTATAGTACGCCATCGTCCCAGCAAAGATCTGCGGGACGCTCAATGCACCATCTCGCTGAGCACTAACGTACGAGACCGTAGATACATGACCATGCTTCCCATGTCACAGACCCTTGATGTTGTGGTCACAGCTGGCGACCGCCATGCCAGTCGTCCTGTGTTGGGAGATAACAAGGCCTTCTTGCCCCTCAACGGGGTGCCGTTGATCAACTATGTGATCAGCGCCGTTGAGCAAGCGCGGTGTACCAAGCGCATCTTCGTCGTGGGCGATACCGCTCGACTGGCGGCGGCGCTTGCCGTCCCTCACACCCCCGTACGGGGTCTGCGTCCTGTACATCTCTTAGAACAGGACCAGACATTGTACGAGAATGCCTGGAGCGCCTTTTTACACACGCTACCTGATTATACACCAGGGATGGATTGGCGCCTCTATCTCGATACGCCCGCAGTCGATAAAGCGATCCTCATTATGCCCGGGGATATTCCTTTGGCCACGCCGGAGGAGATTGACGCCTTTGTCGATAGCTGCGATCTGGCGCACTATGACTACTTCCTGGGCTTCTCCACCGAGGCGGTGTTACGCGCCTACTACCCGGATGGCACCCGCCCTGGGATTAAGATGGCCTATTTTACGATGCGCGATCTCCGCGTGCGGCAGAATAATTTGCATCTCGTCAAACCCCTGCGCTTTGGGAACCGGGACTACATACAGAAGGTCTATAATTTCCGCTATCAACGCGAATGGCGTAACATTCTGCGTGTCATTACGGAACTCTACACGACCCAGAATGGCTCGTTGCGCGTCGCTGGTTATTATCTGTGTTTACATCTGGCGCGCTGCCTCACGGTGTTAGGGCTGCAGCATCTCCGCGTCTTACGGCCCCTCTTCCTCGAGATGCCGGTGGTGGCGAGCGTCCTGTCACAACTCTTACAGACCCGTTTCACGGCAGTCATCACCCCATATGGCGGGTGTGCGCTTGATGTCGATAATGCCGACCACTACGCCGCCATCTGCGCCAACTTTGTGCCCTGGTTGGCGCATCAGCATACGCTGGCCAAGGAACGCAAGCAACAGACCTGATGCCGCGCGCACTGGGGAGACGCGCCTACCACACCTCGACCGCTAGACCTTTGAGATAGCTGGTTTCTGGAATCGCCATGGCCTCCGGATGGTGTAAAGCCTGGCTGAGGCGTTGACGCACCATGAGTTGGCGCCTGGCGTCACCAGCGGCATCCTGCACCATGTCTTCAAAGCGCAGACGATCTACGTAGTACGAGCAGGTAAATGTGACGAGGATCCCGCCCGGATGCACCAGTTTGAGGGCGCGCAGATTGATTTCCTTGTACCCACTCATCGCCTTCGCCAGAGCCTCACGATTGTGCGTGAACGCTGGCGGATCGAGAATAATCACATCAAACGTCTGGCCGGTGCCCTGCCACTGACGCAGGCGGTCAAACACATTCCCCACTTCAAACGTACACTGGTCGCTCACCCCGTTGTAGGCGGCATTACGCTGCGCAATCTCCAAGACTGCCTGCGACGTATCCAGCCCGAGAACTTCCCCCGCCCCCGCCATCGCCGCATGGACGCTAAACGCCCCAGTATAACAGCAGCCATCCAACACCCGTGCCCCCGGCGGGATCAGGGCACGCAGCGCCTGATGGTTGTCCGTCTGATCCAGGTACAGCCCGGTTTTGTGACCACCAGCCAGATCGACTTCAAAGGTCACGCCATGGTCGTGGATGGGCAGCCGGGTGGGGAAGGGCGCATCCAGAAAATCGTGCCCGAGCTCTAACCCGTCATTGCGGCGCGCACTGATATCATTGCGCAGGTAGATGTGCCGCAGCCCGGTGAGGTCACGCAACAGCTCGGCGAGTAGATCACGCCGCTGATCCATACCAAAAGACGCACATTGCATCACCAGGGTCTGCTCGTAGCGATCCACCGTCAGGCCCGGCAAGCCATCGCCCTCGGCGTGTACCAGGCGCAGGGTGGTCGCCGTCGGGTACAGGCGTTGGCGCCGTGCCAACGCCCAGGTGAGACGCCGTCGTAGTAGGTCGGTATCGACGGCCTCATCGATGAGGCGCGTCAGGATACGCAGGCGGATTTTGGAGCGGCTATTATAGTAACCCCGGCCTAAAAAGATGCCGTCATGGCTGTAGCAATCGACCACGGCACCGTCACTCGGTTCCCCGCTGACCTGCACAATTTCGCCTTCATAAACCCAAGGATGCCCGTGATATTGGCGCCGTTCGCGCCCGCGATTCAACGTGACTCGTGGATACATACAACTTTCTACCGGCTAGGTGCGCCGTGGGAGAGAGGAACTGCACGTGCGTCTGCGCCATACAGCACAACGCACCACAGTATAGGCGTTGAGAGGCTACCCTGTCTTGCCTTTTGTCTGCGGTCGAGGCCAGAGGGGTGGCCCCTCCGGCATTGTGTGTTACCAAGACCTCCGTAAAGCCCCGCCGTTCAGGACGGAGATATCAGGAGGGATGTTGGAGCGGCTCGTATGCCGCAAAAACATCTTATAGATACACGCAAGATATGCTAGGTTCTCCTCATGAGCACTGTAACGAAGACGCTCACATTGCCGTTTCTCCGTCTCAACCGTGCGAAAGCGGCAGAGTTTGCCAAGCTGCAAGCGCTGAACACGCGGACGGCCAATACGATGCTCGCCTTGCCGAAAGCGGAGAGACGCCGGCTCACCAGTAAAGCGTTCGCGCATGTGGAGATTGGCTCAGCCTGGATCAATCAAACGATTCGTCATGCGACCGCTCGCACGCACGTGAAGCAGTTTCAGTGCCTGCCGTTGGAGACGAACAACCAGAACTGGCCCTTGCACAAAGTCGGCGCCACCTACTCGATAGCCTTTGGCTTGCTCCGGGGCATCAAGAAGCGCCTCCCGCTGGCGGTCCATCAGGCGTCGCACCAGGGGTGGCTTGATGCGATGCTTGAAGGGACATGCGTCCCAAGGGACCATCAAGTTGTGGTGCTCCAGACGAGGCCTCTGGTATGCCTGCCTCTCGGTGTCGATGGAGGTTCCCGACGCTGAGTCAACAGGCCGTTGGATGGGCATCGATCGTGGACAACATATCCCGCTGGCCGCGGTGACGCCTGCGGGGCCGGTGATCTTCTGGAAAGCCAAGCGTCTGCGCCATATCCGTCGTGTCTACGCCCGCCGCCGTCGCCAACTCCAAGCGGCGGGCAAACAGCGTGCGGTGCAGAAGCTGGAGCGCCATGAAGGACGGATCGTCGCGCATAGCAATCACTGCCTCTCGAAAGACGTGGTGGCACTAGGCAAGCGCTGCGGGGCTGGCATCCGTCTGGAAGACGTGTCGGGTATCCGGTCGCGTTCCCGACAACGCCAGGCAACGAAGGCTGACGCAGGGCAGAACCGGGACTATTGGCCGTTCTTGCAGTGAGAACAATACATCACCTATAAGGCGCAACTCGCTGGCGTCGCCATGGAGCACGTGCCTGCGGCCTCTACCAGCAAGCGTTGTCACCGCTGTGGCGCGCTGGGCTCGCGCAAGAAGCAGGCGTTTGCCTGTCCACGCTGTCCCTACCATGCCCACGCCGATGCCAATGCCGCGCAGCCTATCCGCGATTGGCTGGGCGGGTGCTGTCCGCTGGTTCTTCAGGCTCCTGCGGACGGGGCACATGACTTGCCCCCAAACACGGTACGGGAAGCGGCTGGCTCAAGGCCGGTCGTCGACCAAGAACGTGCACCTCCTGCTGCGGACTCCGGAATCCCCGGACTTCAGACCGGGGAGAATGTCAAGAAAGACATAATTCGTTAAATTGTAGTCAACCGGAAAATCATTAACATGGACGGGCGCAGTTTTGTAGACACCGAACAGATGGCCAATGGACACCGTCAGGTCACTGACAGAGAACGTGTAGTTACTCATGAGAGAGCCTGAATATACGTGTGTCCTCGTGTGCGCACCACATGCAGTTGCGGGACGAAACCTATGCCTCCCTCACGTCCCTCGATACCACGATCCGTTGCACGCCTCTTATGAGAACATTAAGATCTACCTTCATAGGGTGGCCACCGGGCCGCTGGTGGGGATGACTTGTACGACCTTGGGTGGCGAGCCGCGCACCATCCTCTCCTGCTTCGCGGATACGCCGTGCGTCCTCGCCGTCACGCCCGATAGCTCTCAAGTCTAGGTCGCGGCCTTTTTGAGTGGCAACGGCACGGCTTCCGCCTTCCCTGGCACCTTCGCGGTGCTATTGTGCATGTCGTCGAGAACTGGCGCCGCAATACAATCTGCCTGCTGGCCCCGCGTCATCCGTACCGGATTGAACACGGCTGAGCGCCTTCCTACGGCCATCTCTTGCGCAACGCCGGGGCCGTCGCAGTTGACACCTATAGCGTTTTGCGTTAGTTACAGGCTAGCCAAGTCCGCCGTCTCTGTCACGCAGCCCTTGTCTTGTGGAGGAGAACCACTTATGGTCACGCCCTATGCCACCATTGGCCAGCCGGTTGGCCGCGCTGAAGGCCCGGAGAAAGTCACGGGTAGCGCCGTCTATCCTGCCGATATGCACTTACCAGGCACCCTCGTCGGCAAATGTCTGCGCAGTCCCTATGCCTTTGCCCGCATCCTGTCCGTCGACGCCTCTGCGGCGCGCCGAGTGCCTGGCGTGCATGCCGTGCTGACCGGCGCCGACCTCCCCGACATGCTGGTGGGCCGCTTTTTACGGGATATGCCCATTTTGGCCCGCGATGTGGTGCGTTTCGTGGGGCAGAAAGTCGCGGCAGTGGCGGCGGACGATGTCGATGCTGCCGAAGAGGCTCTGCAACGCATCGAGGTCGAATACGCAGAACTCACGCCCGTGCTCGACCCAGTGGACGCCATGCGTCCGGACGCGCCGGTGCTGCATCCGCAGTTTATGAGCTATATCGGGCGGGTGGACACACCGCAGGAACATCACAACATCACGGCACATGCGACCTGGCAACGCGGCGACCTGGCGGCGGGGTTTGCCGCCGCGGACCACATTTTTGAGCACACCTTTCGCACCCCGCATCAACACCAGGCCTACATTGAACCGCACGCCTCGGTGGTTGCCTTGGACACCCAGGGCCGGGTGCAAGTGTGGATCAACAGCAAGCAGCCCTTCCAGGTGCGCCAGCAAGTTGCCGAAGGCATTGACCAACCGGAAGCAATGGTCTGCGTGTATCCCACGGTGATCGGCGGCGATTTTGGCGGCAAAGGGTCGTTCATGGACACCCACGTGGCCTACTGGCTGGCCCGCACCACGGGGCGGCCCATTCGCATGGCCATGACCTATGTCGAAGAGCTAATGGCGGGCAATCCACGTCACCCGGCAGTGATGACCTTTAAGACCGGCGTCAAGAACGATGGCACCATCACGGCGCGCCAGGCGCGTCTGATCTTCGATAGCGGTGCCTACGCGGCCTTCAAACCGGCGCGTGGTGTGAGCTACGGCTCGCACTGTGCCGGCCCCTACAAAATGAGCGCCATGCAGATTGATTCGTATATGGTGTACACCAACCACGTGCCCTGTGGCAGCATGCGCGCCCCCGGCGATCCACAGTCGGTGTTCGCCTCCGAGGCACAGTTAGACCTGGTGGCGCGGGCCCTGGGTATGGACCCGTATGATTTCCGCCTGCACAACATTATCCGCGACGGCGATGTGTCGCCACTCGGGCATCACTGGCACAACGTCATGGGTACACGCACCCTGGAAGCTGCGGCGCAGGCCTCTGGCTACCATCAGCCGAAGCGCAATGTCCCCGGCAAAAAAGTCGGACGCGGTGTGGCCATTTACGAACGCCATATCGGCGCTGGAACCTCGGTATCCAAGGTGGCGGTAGCACCAGACGGCACCGTGACGCTGAACACGGCCTTGCGGGACACGGGTTCGGGGTTTTACACCGTGTTGCGGCAAATTGTTGGGCAGGAACTGGGCGTGCCGTACAATACTATTCGTATGGACACCTGGAGCACCAACGATACCGTCTTTGACACCGGCGCCGGCGGCAGTCGCGTCACCCACATCGGCGGTCAGGCCACCTACGGCGCTGTGCAGGCAGTGTGCCGGCAACTGCGCGACCTCGCCGCCGCCCGCTACGGTTGGTCCGCGGCAGACATTGTGTTTCACGAGCAGCAGGTCTTGGTGCCCGGCCAACTGCCCGTGCGTCTGGCCGATCTGGTGGCGCAGGCCGGTGTGCCCGTCGAGGCCGAGTTCACGTTCACCGCGGACCGCGATGAGGATCTGACCGTGTTCTGTGCCCAGATAGCCGAAGTCGAGGTCGAAGACGAGACCGGGGAGGTGTCACTGACCACCTTTACCACGGCGCATGACATCGGCACCATTCTCAATCCCATCTCGCACCAGGGACAGATTGAGGGCGCCGTCATGCAGGGCATCGGCTATGCTATGATGGAGGAGTTGCAGTACGACGAGGGCCGCGTCTCCACGCTGTCGTTCGGGGAGTATAAAATCCCCACCATGCCCGATATCCCTGAGCTGCGCACGGTGCTCATCGCCAGCGAGAGCGGTGGCCCGACCCCCTACGGCGGCAAGGCGATTGGCGAGCAACCGGTGAGTGCCGTGGCGCCGGCGATTGTCAACGCCGTGCTGGATGCCACGGGCTTGAGTATTGCGCATCTGCCGGTGACGTCCGAAAAAGTGTATCGTGCCATGCAGGAACAGGCGGATGCTGCGTAAGCTGCAGTGCGAGGGCGAGGCTGCTGTGTCGTGGTCTCGCCCGCGCAGCACGAGGTGCTCTCTCCTGCGGTGTGCGCCACTGCTGCTTCCACCCTTCTCTGCCGAGTGTGCATGCGCACACATGCGGGAGGACATCAGGGCGGGACTGGAGGTGACATGGGCAGGGGCCGCAGCAGAAGCTCACATGTGTTCCTTCATTCTTCACCAGGAATGCGGCGTGACCAGCCTTGCTCGGTCACACCGCATTGCCTATACTGTGGCGGGGAAACGTCAGCTTCAACCATCCTGCGGTCACGCACCGACGTGCGACCCGGGAGGCACGCCCCACCCAAGAGCTTCAGCCCAGGAGACCACCCATGGCCGAGACACCCACGTTCGGACGCTATGCCGAGATTCCCTATGAGCAGATGACGCCAGAGCAGCAGGAAGGCTATCGCTCACTGATCGAGACGCGCGGCCGCTTGCCCGGTCCGAACAAGATTTATGTGCACAACCCCAAGCTCGCGAAGGTGATGGGGCCACTCGGGTCGTATTTCCGCACCGGCTACTCGCTCAGCGAGCGTGAGCGTGAGATTGCCGTCTGTGTCATCACCAGCAAGTTTCATTCCGCCTACCCGACCAGTGCACACGAACGGGCCGGCAAGGCGGCCGGGCTGCCGCCCGACACGGTCGAGGCGATCATCTCGGGTCTGCCAACCACCTTTGCCGACCCCCGCGAGCAGGTCGTCTACGAGATGGCGACGTGCCTCGCGCAGGCGCGCTGGGTGGCGCAGGGACTCTACGACCGGGCGGTCGCGGTCCTCGGCCATGTCGGCATCACCGACGTGATCACCCTGATGGGCTTTTACAGCAGCGTCGCGATGACGCTCGCCTTCTACGACGTGCCGGCTGGCGCGTCCGGCATGGAGCGTTAATCTAACCACCCGTCATGGCGTGTAGCCCTCTGTAGGCCTTGGCATCATGGCTTGGATGGGAAGGAAGCGCAGGGCTGCTGTGCCCATGTCATGTGGTAACAAAAGGTCCACGTGCTCGCCGTCGCGCCCAGCAAGAGACGACGAGCACGCACCTCGTTGGAGGGCTGCGGTTGCAGACAGGCCCTCATGACAGACGCGGAAGGCCAGGATATGAGGGCGCTCGTGTATCACTGTGCGTTTGCGTCTCTTGCCCGCGTTTCCAGGCGTAGCGCTTAACTGAGCACAGGCTCGGCACTGGGGCGCAGCGTGGCTGCCTCGTGCTCTATCCGCCCGCCCACTGGTACATGGCCGATGCGTTCCCACACACGACGGGCTTCTGCCTGGATGACCTCATCGGGCTGCGCCAGATCGACGGGATCGGAGTTCGGCACCCAGCAGGCATAGCCCGTCACCCAAAACACTTCCGTGCGGTTGCCTTCCGGGTCGAAGAAATAACAGCCAATGGCACTGCCGTGATTCGAGACGGTGTCGATACGATAGCCTTCATCCTGCAGGCGGTAGTAAAACGTCCGCAAATCCGCCAGACTGGCCACACGCAGCGAGATCTGGTTGATCAGGTGTGCGTTGTCGTTTTCTGGCCGCCCCCGCATCAAGGCAATCTCGTGATCCACGGCGGCGGGATCCGCACTGAGGAAGACAATGCCAGCGCGCAAGTTCTGTTTGGTGATCTGCATCCCCAGGGTGTCCCGGTAGAAGGCCACCATGCGGTCTAAATCGCGGACGTAAATCCCCACGTGTCCTAGCCCTGTAACGTGTGCCATGGGTCGCTCCTTTGCGGTGGTGTGCTACGCACCACCACGCTTCCGCCCGTGTGACGGGGTGTATCCACCTCAGGTGTCCTGGCGACACTGTAGCCCCAAAGAGGCCGACAGACAACTCTCAGCCAAACCTTTTGACACGTTCGGCGTGCAGTGCTACTGTGCAGACACGCAACATCAACTTATAGTGCGAAGGAGGCACATCATGCCCTATGAAGCCATGTCCGCCGAAACTGTACTCCTGCACGGGCACGAGAACGACCTGATCGATGCGTATCTGGCGCGTCCGACTGGTGGCGGCCCGTATCCGGGTGTCGTCGTCATCCATCATATGCCCGGCTGGGATGAAGCCACGAAGGAAATCGCCCGTAAGTTTGCCCACAACGGCTATACGGCGATTTCCCCGAATTTGCATTTCCGCGAAGGCAAAGGCTCGTCCGATGAGAATAGCGCCAGCGTGCGGGTGGCGGGCGGCATGCCCGATGCGCGCACCATGGGGGATGTGCAGGCGGCGGTAAACTATCTACGCCGGTTGCCCTATCTCAACGGCAAGGTCGGCATTATTGGCTATTGCTCTGGTGGCCGCCAAGTTTATTTAGCGGCCTGTACGCTGTCGGGCATCGACGCCGCGGTGGATTGCTACGGCGGTGGTGTGGTCACGCCAGCGTCAGAACTGACGCCACGTCAGCCCGTGGCGCCGATTGAGTACACGAAAGATCTGCCCTGCCCCTTGCTTGGACTCTTCGGGGTGGAGGACAAGCGACCATCGCCAGCGGACACGGTGGTCACGGAAGCGGAGCTCAAACGCTTTGGCAAGACCTACGAATTCCACACCTATGACAATGCCGGGCACGGCTTCTTCTCGGTGGACCGTCCGAGCTACCGTCAGGAAGCCGCGGTCGAGGGCTGGAAGCAAGTGTTTAACTGGTTCGGCAAACATCTCGCGTAGTGCCGCTCGCGCTGGCGCCTCCTGGTGAATGCCGGACCTGAGGCGTCAGCGCACTCTGCGTGTGTCGGTCCTCTCTCACACCGCCCGGCAGCACTGACTTGCTGCACATACATTTGGAACCATCAGGTATCCAGGCGTATAATGATGGGGAGACAGCACCCCCGCAGCGAACGTCAAACTCCAGTGAGAACCATGGACGCACCCCACTACAGTCACCGCATCAAAGACTGGCCGGAAGATGAGCGCCCCCGTGAGCGTCTCCAGCAGCACGGCGAGCACTCCCTCTCCGATGCGCAGTTGCTGGCTATTGTCCTGCGCACCGGTGACCATGCCAGCGGTGCCACAGCGCTCGATCTGGCCCGGCGCCTGCTGACCACGTTTCAGGAAGACCTCGAGACCTTGAGCAACGCGAGTATTAGCGAACTGGTCCAGGTGCAGGGTATCGGACCCGCCAAGGCTTGCGAAGTGAAAGCAGGCTTTGAACTTGGACGGCGGCGTTTAGCCCGTCAAGGGGGAGGACTGGCGCAGTTTCGCTCCAGTCGTGATGTGGCGCAGTATTACATGCCACTCCTCGCGGGTCTGAAACGGGAGCAATTCCAAGTGGTGCTCCTCGATCAGAAAAACAAAATCATCAAAGATGTCATGGTGTCGCAGGGCTCCCTGACGGCCAGCATTGTGCATCCACGCGAGGTGTTTCACTTTGCCATTCGCGACTCGGCGGCGTCCATTATTTGCGTGCACAATCACCCGAGTGGTGACCCGCAGCCGAGCCGTGAGGACCGCACCTTAACTACCCGACTGGGCGACGCGGGACGCTTACTGGGTATCCAGGTGCTGGATCATATTATTGTGGGACGCGACACCTACATGAGTTTTGCCGATGAGGGCTTGCTCGATGCACGAGGATAAGTTTCACGATGAATGTGCGGTGGTCGGCATCTATGGACATCCCGAAGCCGCGAAATTGACGTATCTATGTCTCTATGCTCTGCAACACCGCGGCCAGGAAAGTACCGGGATCGTGGCCTCACAAGGGCATGCGATCCATGCGGAAATCGGCATGGGGCGCGTCAATGACTTTTTTACGGAAGAGCGCCTGGGGCATTTGCCTGGATACCTGGCGATTGGGCACAATCGCTACTCCACCACTGGCTCGTCGGTGCTGCGGAATGCCCAGCCGCTGCTGGTGGATTACGCCCGCGGCGCGCTGGCCATCGCGCACAACGGCAATCTCGTCAATGCCCAGCGTATACGCGCTGCGCTTGAAGAGCGTGGTTCGATCTTTCGCTCCACCACAGACACCGAAGTCATCTTACATCTGGTCGCGCAGTCACGCGCACCGCAGGTGCTCGATGGCATCGTCGAGGCGCTGCGGCACGTGCAGGGCGCCTATTCGCTGGTCATGATGACGCACACCGAGATTATTGCGGCGCGTGATCCGCATGGCTTCCGTCCCCTGTGCCTCGGGCAGCTGGACAATGGCTATGTGGTGGCGTCGGAGACCTGTGCGCTGGATTTAATTGAGGCCACCTATCTGCGCGATGTCGCACCGGGGGAAGTCCTCCATATCTCGGCAGCGGGGGTGCAGTCGTATTTTCCCTTTGCGCCGGCGGCCTCCAGCCAGTGTATTTTTGAGCTGATTTATTTCGGGCGCCCGGATAGCGAAATTTTTGGCCAGAACGTGCATATGATCCGCAAGGCTTTTGGTCGCCAACTGGCCCGAGAGGCGCCCGTGGAGGCCGATGTGGTCATCCCGGTGCCGGATTCCGGTATCCCGGCGGCGTTAGGCTATGCGGAGGAAGCGGGCATCGCCTTTGACACCGGGCTGATCCGCAATCACTACGTGGGCCGCACGTTCATCGAGCCGCAGCAATCGATCCGCCATTTTGGCGTAAAAATTAAACTCAACGCGATCCGGGGTTTTCTGGCCGGGAAACGGGTGATCATTGTGGATGATTCTATTGTGCGGGGCACGACCAGCCAAAAACTGGTGCATATGGTGCGGCAGGCGGGCGCCAAAGAAGTCCATATGCGCATCAGCTCCCCACCGACCACGCATCCCTGCCTGTACGGCATTGATACACCGACGCGGGCGGAACTGATTGCCGCCCACAGCAGCGTCGAGGAGATTCGGGAGTACCTCCAGGCCGATAGCCTGGCCTACCTGAGCCACGAGGGGCTGATGCGTGTGGCCCATGCCCAGGAGCGTTCCTACTGTAGTGCCTGTTTTACGGGGCAGTACCCAGTGCAGGAGCATTGGCAGGAACGGCTTGTCCAACTAGCACTTTTCGACAAGCCACAGCTCTGAGGTCGGCGCGGCAGTCATGGCCATGGCGACACCGGGCACTTCGACACGGGTCGCCCGGTGCCACAAGCGTTCCAAGTCGTAGAAGTGACGGGTCTCGTGATCAAAAATATGGATGACGAGATCGGCACAATCCATCAACACCCAGGTGCCTTGATGATAGCCCTCGACGGAGAGTGGCTTTTCCCCATGCTGGGCCAGTTCGTCGACAATCGCTTCCGCGATGGCCCGCACCTGGCGATCAGACGCCCCGTTGCAGATCATAAAATGATCGGCCACCGAGGAGATGGGTTGCACATCCAGGACGACAATGTCTTCGGCTTTCCTGCTGTCCGCGACGGCGGCACAGAGTTGCGTTTTTTCCGCGAGTGTTAAAGCCATACAAGCTCCTTCAGATCAGGGCTGGTCTGTCCCGGCGAAGATGACCAGGTTATCACGATGAATGACCTCATCCGCTCCTTTGTACCCCAGGATGGTCTCGATGCGCGAGGTGCGCTGTCCGCTAATTGCCTGCAGTTCGGCGACACTGTAATTCACCAGCCCCTGGGCAAAACTCTGGGCGGCCATATCGACACACTCCACGGGATCACCAAAACGAAAATCGCCTGATACTGTAACTATACCAGCTGGCAGGAGGCTTTTGCCATGCGTCGTGAGGGCCGCCCGTGCGCCATCGTTGACGACAATCGTGCCGCGCGACTTGAGCGCATAGCCAATCCAGCGCTTACGGCTGGACAAGCGGGCGCGGGCGGCGGGATGGATGTGGGTGCCCAAGGCTTCGCCAGCCAGCACGCGCAAGATGGCATCTGGGTGCACGCCATTGACGATGTAGGTGTGGATGCCATGGAGGCCCACCTGCTTGGCCGCCTGGATTTTACTGGCCATGCCGCCACGACCTGTACTATGCGTGGCGCTACTCGCCATGGCTTCGACGCGCGCATCCAGGTGCTCCACCTCAGCAATCAACGTCGCTTCCGGGTGCACACGCGGGTCCGCCGTGTACAGCCCTTCCATGTGCGTGAGGATCACCAGCACATCGGCCTCGACTAAGTTGCTCACCATGGCCGACAGTGTGTCATTATCGCCAAAGCGAATCTCGGCAAACGACACGGTATCATTTTCGTTGATGATCGGGATGACGCCGTAGTGCAACAGCATGTGTAACGTGTTGCGGGCATTGAGATAGCGGGTGCGGGAGCGTAAGTCGTCGTGGGTGAGCAGAATCTGTGCCACTTTTTGTTGAAAGGCGCCAAACAACCGTTCATAGGCCCAGATAAGATGGCTTTGGCCAATCGCCGCCGCGGCTTGTTGTAACACGATAGTGCGGGGCAGATGCTGCGCCCCGAGCACCCGCAGCCCAAGGGCGACGGCCCCAGAAGAGACCAGCAAGACTTCATAGCCCTGCTGACGCAGCGTAAAGAGCTGCTGCACGATGTGCGCAATCACCGGCTCACGTAGGCCGCCCTGGGAATCGCGTAGCAAGGCGCTACCAACTTTGATCACCACGCGTTTGCGGGGACGCCTCGAGCGAGCCACTGCGCCCCTCCTCACCAGAGCTGTGCCAGCCGTGCTGCCAGATGGGACACCAGGGTCTGTAAACCCGCTCTGGTCGCAGACGAGATGGGCAAAATGTCGTAGCCCTGCGCCGTAAAACAGCGCTGCACCTCAGGCCAGCGTTCCTGGGCCATAGGCAGATCCATCTTGGTGGCCACGACAATTTGTGGCCGCGTGGCCAGGGTGGGACTGAAGCACGCCAGTTCGTGATTGAGGGCGACAAAATCTTCCCAGGGACTCCGGCCTTCTTCTTCCAGGCTGAGATCAAGGAGATGGACCAGGAGCCGTGTGCGTTCGACGTGTTTGAGAAAACCGAGGCCGAGCCCTTTGCCCTCGTGGGCGCCTGGAATCAGACCAGGAATGTCGGCGATCACACAGGTAACATATTCAGCCAGTTGTGCCACGCCGAGATGGGGGGTCAGCGTGGTAAACGGATACTCGGCAATTTTTGGGGTGGCCGATGACAGACAGGAGAGTAAGGTGGATTTCCCCACGTTCGGAAATCCCAGCAAGCCCACATCCGCCAGCAGTTTAAGCTCCAGGGAGAGCCAGCGTTCTTCGCTAGGCCTCCCAGGCGTCGCATAGCGTGGCGCACGATTGGTCGACGTAGCGAAGCGCGCATTGCCACGCCCACCGCGCCCACCATAGGCCACGATCACCCGCTCGTGTTCCTGCTGGAAATCCCACAGCACTTCCTCGGTCTCCGCATCTTTACAAATCGTTCCCATGGGAACGCGTAAGACCAGATCCTCACCGCGCTTGCCATGCATGTCCCGGCCTTTGCCGTGCGCCCCCCGCTGGGCAAAGTTGATGGGCCGATATTGGAAATCTTGCAGCGTGCGTACGGAGGCGCTGGTCTCGAAGATGACGTCGCCGCCATCCCCACCATCCCCGCCGTTCGGTCCCCCACGCGGGATAAATTTCTCGCGGCGGAAGCTGACACAGCCGTTGCCCCCTCCTCCACCACGCACCTGAATTTTCACTTGATCAATAATGCGGAAACCTTTCCTGCACGTGCAGCACCGCAGAGCGGCAAGCCAAACTTATTGGGCGGCCTGGACAGCTTCGGCAGCCTGGACAGCTTCGGCAGCCTGGACACCGATCCGACGGTTCTTCTTACCTTTGTTCGCAAATGTCACCACGCCATCAATCAGCGCAAAGAGCGTATAGTCGCGTCCTTCCCCGACGTTTGCCCCCGGCTTAAAGGTCGAACCCCGTTGCCGTACGAGAATACTGCCCGCGGTGACCACCTGTCCCGCAAAACGCTTCACCCCAAGGCGCTTGCCAATGCTATCGCGTCCATTGGTAGTACTGCCCTGGCCCTTTTTGTGTGCCATGACTGTGGCTCCTATGCTGTATGAATGCCCAGAATACGTAAGGCCGTGAGGGATTGCCGATGTCCCTGCTTCTTCCGGTAGCCTTTACGCCGTCGATGCTTGAAAATGATAATTTTCGGTCCCCGTTTTTGATCCAGGATGCGCGCTTCCACCCGCACACCAGGGACCACTGGGGTGCCGATGGTGACCTCCGCCCCTTGCCCAACCATTTGCACGTTGGTCAAGGCGACCGTTTCGCCCACAGCCCCGGCAAGTTTCTGTACCTCAATCGTATCGCCTAGACTCACGCGATATTGCCGATTGCCCGTCGTTACCACCGCATACATAACCGTATCCTTATGCCCTAAAAACTCTGGTCTGCCTCCTGCGCCATACCACTTCAGCCCTCTCGCATCCAGCCAGACATCCGCTGCCCTTGCGTTCAAGTGAGTCGTAACCGTACCACAAAAGCAGACATACTGTCAAGGTACAGGAGAACTAGCCGGTGTTTTCGTGTGGACTGGCAGCCCAACGCCCCCCAGCCCTACCTTACTGTACAGCTTGCAAGAAGCGCTCCCACACCTGCACGAAATGCTCCAGCTCCGCACGCTCCATAGGGGCTGAGATATTGCCGACGATCTTATTGCCCAGATAGATGCCATGATTCAGGAAGTGCAAAAAGAGCTTCTGCCGCAGGGCTGCATCCTGCCCCTGGGCGCTGCGATAGTCCGTCACCGGGTGGTCCGTGCAGTGGATCCCGAAGAACGACGCGACACCCGTAATCTGCACCGGCACATGATAACTGCGCGCCATCTCCTCCAGCTGGTTCCTGAGCGCCGTACCATACTCGTTGAGGCGCTCATACACCTCCGGTGTGAGCTGGCGCATCGTGGCCAGGCCAGCCTGCATCGTCATGGGGTTCGCGTTAAACGTGCCGCCATGCGGAATGCCCGGTGCGTGTTGCGTGGCATCAAACGCCTCCATCACATCAGCCCGCCCACCACAGGCGCCCACGGGCAGTCCCCCGCCAATGATTTTGCCCATGCAGGTGAGATCTGGGATAACATTGAACCACTGCTGCGCCCCACCGGGGGTCATGCGCAAGGTCTGCACTTCGTCGAAGATGAGTAGCGTCGTGTGCCCATCACAGGCGGCACGCAGCGCTTCCAAGAACGCTGGTTCTGCGGGGATATAGCCCAGCCCTCCCATGGCGGGCTCGATCAGCACTGCGGCGAGGTCGTCACGGTGCTGCGCCAGGATGCGCTGCGCCGCTTCGACGTTGTTGAATGGAATCACGATCACATCGGCGAGCGTATTGGGGGTGATCCCACGTGAGCTGGGGCTGGCCTGGGGCGTGTCGGCGTCCCCAGCCTGGGTGGTGACGCTGACACTGACGTGATCGCTTGTGCCATGATAGCCGCCCTCGACCTTGGCAATTTTGGCTTTCCCTGTATAGGCGCGTGCCGCCCGAATGGCCAGCATCACCCCTTCCGTGCCGCTGTTGGTAAAGCGCAGCCGCTCTACCCCAGGCACAAGCGCCGTAATCAGAGTCGCGAGGGCCATTTCTGGCTCCGTCGGGTTGGCAAACGCCGCGCCACGGGCTGCTTGCTCGATCACGGCTGTGGTGACCTGCGGATTGCAGTGGCCGAGGATCAGCGAGGTGGCATTATTGTAAAAATCGAGCCGACGGTTGCCATCTACGTCATAAATGGCACAGCCTTCCCCACGTTCGACATAGAACGGGAAAGGCGCAAAGTAAGCGGTCAGGCGCGAATTCCCGCCAGCCAACACCTGTTGCGCCGCCGTAAAGCGAGCGGCGGAACGCGGGTTATGGTGCTGGTAGGTGGCAAGTTCGGCGTCGTAGCTGTGGGCCCGTGCGCTCATGGCTCTCGTTCCTTGTTGGGGCTTCAGTAGTAATCCACCACCGACTCCGGCGCTTCACCCTGCGCCACCCGGGCAGTATTCTGCACCGCGAAGGCATGGCTCTTCTCGTAGGACTCCTGGGCAAAGGCCGCCAGATGGGGCGTAATGAGGACATTGTCCATATCCAGCAACGGATTGTCCGCCGGCGTGGGCTCCTGTTCTAACACATCCAACCCCGCCGCCATAATTTTGTGGGCTTGCAGGGCACGGATCAGGGCCGCCTCGTCCACGACCGGTCCGCGGCAGGCGTTGATCAGCACCGCTGTGGGCTTCATCAAGTCAAATTCGCGGTCACTGATCATCCCTTTATTCTGCCGCGTCAGCGGCACGTGGAGGGTGATGATGTCGGCCGTACGTAATAACTCGTCAAAGCCCACACGTTTCAGGTGCAGACTCTCTTCCAAGTCGACGGGAAATCGCACCGGGTCATGATAGATCAGGTGGCAATCCCAGCCCTGGAGGCGTCGTGCCACGCGCTGCCCAATGCGGCCCAGCCCGACGATGCCGACGGTTTTGTCCGTAAGTTCGTACGCCTGTGCGAGCCACTGCTGGCGAATCGTGCCCGCCCACTGACGATTTTTGACGGCCTGGAACTGCTGATGCATGTGCCGATACACACTGACCATCAACGCAATGGTATGCTCCGACACCGCCACGGCATTGCCGCCGCCGTTATTGGCCACCTGGATGTTGAGCTCGTTCAAGGCCGGAATGTCGATCATATTCGTCCCGGCGCTGGTGGTTTGCACCAGGCGCAGGTTGGGACACTTGAGGGCCAACTCGATTGGAAACGCCGAAGGCACCGCGATCACTGCTGTGGCGTCTTGCAATTGCGCCGCTTGCTCCTCAATGGGGAGGCTGACATCCACCCATGTGAGCTCGGTCCCGGCAGGAGCCAGTCGACGAAAGGTCTCTAACTGCTTAGGATCGTTACGCGACAAGACATAGACAGTCGTACTCAAGCCGTTCTCCTAGCCTGTATGGGTGCCAAGGGTGCGCCACTGCGAGGCCTCCATTATACAGGCCCTGGCAGAGTGCCGCCACGGGCGGGAGCCACCTAGCGTCCCTCGTACCGGGGCTCGCGGCGTTCGGTAAACGCCCGCGGACCTTCGCGGGCATCTTCCGTCTGGCCAATAATCCAGCGCATAGTACTCCCGAAGCGCAGGGACTGTTCCAGCGTTTCATCAAGTGCGGCGTAGGCCACCTCTTTGACGGCTCGCACGGCGAGGGGCGCATGGCTGGCAATGCGCTGTGCCATCTGGCACGCGGTGCTCAGCAAATCCTCGGCTGGCACCACACGGCTGACCAGCCCGATGTGCTGCGCAGTGGCGGCGTCGATGGGATCGCCGGTCAAAATCATTTCCATGGCCACGGCCTGCGGGATGGCTCGCATGAGGCGCTGTGGTCCACCGCCACCTGGAAAAAACCCGCGCACGATTTCTGGCAGGCCGAACTTGGCGTCTGGTGTGCACAGGCGTAGGTCACAGGCCAAGGCCAACTCAAAACCCGCGGCCAGGCAGTAGCCATCGACGGCGGCAATCAGCGGTTTGTCCATGCTGATACGCCCTACACTCGGGGTGCGGTTGCCCTCAATGATCGATGCCGGTGAGGCATCGCCCGCCCGCCCGCTCTGCGCCCGCTCCTTCAGATCGGCCCCGGCACAAAACGTCCGACCCGCACCGGTCAGGACGGCGACCCGAATGGCCGGATCCTCGCGGACACGTTGCAAGGCATCCATGAGCGCGGCACTGAGTTCGCGGTTCAATGCGTTCCGCACTGCAGGCCGGTTGAGGGTAAGGACCGCGACGTGATCGGTGTGATCAAACACTAGAGTCTCGCTCGGCACGTATGGCCTCCTTCTCTCGTCCCATGACCGCCTACTGCTAGGCCGGACGCACGGCTCCCACGCTCAAGACCGGCGTCTCATTGACACAGCAACCGATACCCCCCACCCGGTTCGGTGAGCAAGTAGCGCGGCTGGCCTGGTTGGTCTTCAATCTTCTCGCGTAAACGTCGAATAGCCGTGTTTAAGCGTCGAATCTGGCTCGTGTCGGTCTCATCATACGCCTGTCCCAGGACGTGCTCAACGATCTCGCGACGCGTGCACAGTTGGGGCGAGTGGCTATGCAGGTAGCAGAGCAAGTGATAACTTTGGCCAACTAACAGCACCCGGGCACCATTGATCCAGACGGCATGATTCGCCTGGTCAATGGTGATGCCCTGGGCGCGTTCGGCGGCGTTGGCCGTCAGTACGACTGGGGTCGCTGGCCCTAGCTGGCCAGCAAGCATCGCTGCCGAGAGCAGCACATGTCCCAGGCGCACGAGTTCGCTCTTACTCAGTTGCACCGTAGGGTTGAGGTACGACAGACGATCCATGGCCTGGAAGCACAGCCCGAGTGCATACGAGGCCGGATCGTCTTCTACGAGCGGGGCAGCCAGGCGTCGCAGCGTCTGGATCGCACGTACGGGCTTGCGCAGGCTCGGCTCCAGATCGCGGCTGTCGAGGCGCAGGAAAGGGCTCTGCACCAGGCACTGTTCCAACTCGTGGCGGAGGCGGAGATCACTACTCTCGACCCAATCAAAACGGATGAGCGCTTCAAGCGTCATAACATTCCACAGCACGGGCGCCAGGCCAGCTTGCGCAAAGTCCGTCAGCCATGTCCTGCCGTGCGTATCGGCCAGAATCGTCTCCCCGGCGAGCGTACCTGGCGTGTGCATCAGCATGACCGGCTGACCAATGGCAGGGGGTCGCTTCAACAGCGGTAGTGGATCAGGATAGCGCCATGTCTGCCCATGGGCTGCCAGCGTCAGGTGCTGCTCCGCATACGTCAGACGCACGCCAAGTGTGGGCAACTGATGCACCAGGGCCTGCACCCGTGCGGTCCACGCGGCTGGCGACACATCACGCTGTTCCCACTGCAAGCGCGTACGGTAGAGGGCGGCGAGGGTCTGCGTATCGTCTCGCAGCCGTTGCTCCTGGTGCCAGGCGGCGAGGGTCTGTTGCACCAGCCTTTCCAGGGCCGTGTGACACACTTTGTCTGAAGCCGTACGATAGAGCTCTGCCAGGGAGGCTACGTGTTCGAGGTCCACACCCGCGACGCTATACGCCTGCGCGGCAAAATGGATGGTCTCAACGCTCAGACTCAGCACCGTGCCGGTTTCGCCAGGGATTTTGGGGGCGGATGTTTTGTAGCGCTGGGCCGTGTCGGCCATCTCCTGTTGCTGGCCACACACCACCACAAACGATTCCGGGGGTGCACCCTCCTGAAACGCCAACACCACAAGCGCGACCCGTCCTGGCCGCTGCCACAGGAGCCGGGCGAGGGTGATCTGGCTCTGGGCAAAGAATAGACGCCGGAACAGGTCTTCCAACTCTTCGGCACGTGGTGGCAGATACGCGGTGTCGCAATCGGGCACGATGAGGGACACCAGATGCGGCCAGGTGATGGAAGCAGTCGGGCTGGTCTGCAGCACCAACTCTTGATTGCTGCGAACGTGTTGTACAAACGCTTGCTCCACGGCCTGGAGCATTGCCTCAAGCCCCTCAGCCTTACCCAGGAAAGCCACCGCAGGCGGTAGGTTGTCGAGCACAGGGCCTAACGCCTGGCGGGCTGTCTCATAGGTGGGATGCCCCGTTAGGATGATCTTCGGGAGGGCACGGTAGTCTGCCTTTTTGGCCAAAACTAAGCCACTGATATCTCTCTCGTCATGATCGTCTTCCAGCCGGATATCCAGAATCGCCAGATGGACCCACGCATCGGACAGCACCTGTTCCGCTTCCGCCACACTCCCTGCTTCGAGCACGTGGTAGTGCCGGGTACGCAAAAAGCGGGCGCGGGCCGTGCGAAACATCGGCTCGTTATCGGCGAGGAGAATGCGTCCAGACATCACAGCAGCTCCTTACCTTACCTTGCTGAGGTTGACCTGGAGTCCGGCATGCCGCATTTCTTGTGCCAGTCGGTGTTTCCACGCGCCGCCATGGTCCATAGTGACAAACAGCACCCCAGTGTAATCCGACGGGATTTCTACGCCCTCTTTGACCAGCGCACACACGCGGTGACTCCCGAGTTTCCCGAGGAAGTAGCCCAGCTCTAGGATGACGTTCTGGCGTGCCCGTGGCTGTATCTGGCGGGGAGCTTGCTGACTGTCGCCAAAGTCGTCGGGGGTGAGTAAGACCACTGCATAGCCGACGTTCGCCGCATAATCCTCAAATTTTTGTATCACAGTACGACCCGCAGTGGGCTGATCCTGCAAGACGACATCCCACAGTCCCAGTTCCTTGATCAACAAGACCGCCGCATTGCGGGCGGCTTCATCATGGCCGTGCACCACAAACACCTTTTGCGACAGCACCCGTTGGACAGCGCGCAGTAAAGCTTCTGGGCCCTCTTCTTTCCCCACATAGGCCAGCGCTGCTGGTCCTCCGGTGGCGGTAGGACTTAAAGTTGTGCGTACAGAGTCTATCGAAGGGAATTGTGTCAGGAGAATTTTCGGCACCGAGGGAGCCGTGTGCTGGGCTAGAGTCAGGCCACTCACGTCTTGCTCGTCATGGTCGTCCTCCAAGCGCAGATCGAGAATCGCCAGGTCAACATGCGTATGCGTGAGGATATCTCGTGCTTCCTGAGGATTGTCAGCAAGGAGTACCGTATACCCGGCCCGTTCCAGCAAGGCTTGCCGAGAGTTGCGAGCCTCTGCAAGATTATCCGCGAGCAGAATAACACCTTGTCCCATAGAAACCTCCTGAGTTAGATCAACGCTACAGGAGCAGGGTGAGCTTCGAGGATCTCTATGAAGGTAGAGCGTAATTCTTGCGCCGATTTTGCCTTATTGAGGTAGTCAAGCACCCCGGCCTCTAGGATGTCCCTGGTCATCCTCCAATCAGGCATGGCAGCACCTACAATGATTTTGGCGTTCGGCCGTTGATGCCGTATGCGGGTGATCAGCGAGAGGACATCCGGTAGTCCTGTCTCATCAATGAGGATCATATCGTATGACTTCTGCATGATAGATTCGCATGCCTTGTCTTCAGAAATAACCGTCAAGCTTGCCAGTGAGGACAAGGCTTCTTGCAGCACATACGACCAGGCGCGTTCCTGGCCATCATTAATCAGCACAACGCTTCGCGCTCCTGGGCGCATGCCGACGGCTGGCGTCACTCCCTCCCAGGGCAACCAGAGCACCATCGTCGTACCCTCTGGACTCGTGGAGCCCAGATAGATATCCCCTCCGTACGTTTGCACAATGGTCTGGGCCAGCAGGAGCCCTATCCCAGAGCCTGGGGCTCCTTGAGGCTTGGTGATAGGTTGTTGCAGCAACTGCGCCAGTACAGCACTTGGGATACCTGCGCCTGTATCACTGATAGCGATTTCCACCCGGCTCTCTACGGTGCGTGTGGCTACCACCAGTTCCCGCCGTGCACACCCATCCATGGCCTCAAGCGCATTATCGAGGAGTATGTCGAAAGCCCGTGTCAACCATGCTGGGTTGGCACGCACCGTGAACGTCATCTCTGAAGACAGCGCCAGGCGCACGCGCACCGAGGCATAGGGCTCGCGACTCCACAAACGTTTCATGCGCTCCTCAATGATCTCATTGAGGGAAACCGAGCTAACCCCTTCCTCCATAGACAAAGGCGCCGGAATGGGGGCCTCAAGGATGTTCTCGGCTATCGTGTCAATATCGTGTAATTGCGCCGCCAAGGTTGCTGCCGGTTTCTTCGCCTCAAGATCCTCACGGAGCATATACACATGATCACGAATAGAGACAGCGTAGTTGCGTATCGTGTGGTGCCACGTGGCGCGGGCCATGCCCATCCAGGCGACAGCCGTGCTGGCACCGACGATCCCCTTAGTGCGCCTTAATTCCTCATATTGTCTGGCGTGCTGTATGGCAATACTCGCCTGCGCTGCCAGGGACACCAGAACCCGCTCATCGTCGGCATCGAAAGCATTTTCCTCAGCACTCTCGACGTTGATAACACCAAGCACTTCCTCGCTCGCTTTGATGGGCACGACGAGTTCTGAACACACATTAGGATGGTATACAATGTAATCTTGATCCTGCTCGAGTTCACGCGCCCGAACGACGCGCTGCACCTGTCCTGTGCGTATCGCTCGCCCGATGATCCCCTTCTTGCCGATATATTCTGGACGCAGATCGATCGTGTCACGCAGCGTTTTTCGTATGTCCACAGCTATCGAATCTGGATAGCCAGCGACGAACCGTGCAGTCATACCATCTTGCAACCAGATATCGGCAGTGACCATGGCACTGCCCTGCCTGTGAAGCAAATTCCAGGTCTGCCTGGCAATTTGCTTGAGGATGCCGGGTTCATCGAGGGATCCTGTGACAGCCTGTCCCGCTTCGTAGAGAGCCTGCAAAGCGGCAGCGTGTTTGCGGGCTTGGGCGTACAACTGAGCATTATGGATGGCGACGGCTGCTTGCTGGGCAAACTGTTCAAGGTCTAAGGTATTGGTGGAAGCGAGAAGCCGTCTCTTGGCATAGTGTAATAACATCACCCCAAGCTTCTGCTCAGCGACCTGCAGAGGGATGACCACCAGGCTAGCCTGTCTGAATTCGTCCGTAACGCCTTCTGTATGATTCGGCAGAATGGTGCACTTGTCGTAATTGAGCAAGCCAGACACCAGCAATTGTGGATTGACATGGGTCTGCGGCCTTGTGATCTCTCCTTCCTGTGAGGTGACATAGAGAATAGGTGGAGGATTCTCCACGGGGGAATATTGCGAGCCATTGATCACATGCCCATACACACAGAGCTCCACGGCATTACAACCAACCGCCTCTCGGGTGCCCTCCGCAATGGACTCCAGGGAGACGTCCCGCCCGCCAAGAGCCGTAACGCGGGTGACCACTTCGGCAGCTCGTTTGGCCTTCCTCACCTGATCGAGGAGGCGCACCTGCTGTAATGCGAGCGCAGCATGGTTCCCAAACGTGCATGCCGTTTCTTTTTCGGTGTCGTGAAAATGACGGGGTTGACGGTACAATAGCCAGAGGACGCCCAGCTTTTCATCGCCGACTGTCAGTAATACACCCTGGAAACTCTGCGAGTCTGCTAGCTCCATGAGACCCCACAGGGCATTGTCTGGTACCGTAGCCGGCCATACCTCACTCCGGTGTTCTACGGCCATCCATTGCTGGGCTAGCACTGCATCTGCAACGTGTCGCCAGCGAAAATCCTCCTGTTGCATTTGGGTACTGATGTCGGTGTGCACGCCGTCAATATGCATGCCTCCTGCGACAAACTGCTCCTGCTCCTGATCGTAAGGCCATATGGCTGCGACATCTGCCTGTAACACCTGTCGCGCACTCACAGCGATCTGTCGCAAGATCCCTGGTAGACTATCAGCACTGGCGAGGTTCTCTGCCGCATGTCGTAACGCTTCCAGGTTGGCAAGACGCTGGATGCCGTCGTATGCTGCAGCCGCCTGACTGGCATACAGCTGTAGAGCGTTTACCTCAGAAACAGGGAAGTCACGCGGTGCGTCATAATAGAAAGACATCACGCCAATGCGTTTTTCTCGCAACTCTAGAGGTACGCAGCAAAACGCTTTGGTACCCTCCGCGAGCAGGATAGGATTGACATCTTCTGGCTGTGTACCGGTATCCTCGATGAACCTTGGCACCCCATCGTCCATCACTCGCAACGAGATACCATCCTGCCGCACAGGGTAGTCGGCATTCCTATACTGCTCCGCCCCCGACCCCGCAACGACACGCGCTTTCCCCTTCTCGTCGAATAAGATAACACGGGCTCGATCTGCATCTGCCGCCACACATGCCTGCTCGACAATATCCTCCAGGATCTTATCAGGGGTCTGAGATGAAAGTAGTGTATTGCTGGCCTGGAAAGAAGTCTGGACCCGTGCGTGTGCCGCCCTCGCTTCCTGAAACAACTGTGTGCTTTCAATGGCTACGACAACCGCTTCCGCAAAGATCGTCAGAATCCACTCATCTTCTGGGGAGAAACCGACTGTCTTCTGTGGCTTGCCATCAGGCCCCTTTTTGTTCTCGGCGCGGATAAGACCAATGAGCTGCTCTTCTTCACCCACCCGCTTTTTCAAGGGAATGACCAGGAGCGAACAGCGCTCCCCTGAAGGCAGGTGATCAGGAGGATGCCGGTCAGACGCCCAGTGATGCGTTAGGGCATCGCCGTACAGGTTGAAAGGCTTTCCCTCCGACGCAATATGACTGGTGAGGCCAAAGCCTGCAGCGCTATGGATGCGGTATTCCTTGCCAACTTCGCGACTACCTTCACGATGCCCATGCCCTGCTTCAAGACGGAGCAAGCCCGACGACGGTTGTAGCAGCAGCACTCCACTGACTTCGGCATCAAGAATGTCCACCACATGCCTGGCAATCAGTCGTAGGCGTTCCTGTAAGGTCGTCGCCCCCAAATTGTCCGCGATGTCTTGCGTGGCTTGCGACAATTTCTCCAGACGGTGTAATTTTGTAGCATCTTGTGCCAGTAACTCAGCATTGTGGAGAGAAATGGCTACCTGGTCACTAAATAAACGTAGTAATCGGGCGTCTTCCTCCGTGAACTTACGTCCAACATCATCCCCCAGCAGCAATACCCCAAGAACCTTCCCTTGCCATTGCAGCGGGGTCGCCAGTAAAGCCCTGAAGAGCTTTACGTCTGGTCGTTGCGGGTCCGCTTTACCATCCCAGCCTTGATAATCGTCCACAATCATATACGGCGCGAGATTCTGTACGACTTTTCCCGCCATGCCTTCGCCAACGTGTAACGTCCTTCCCACAAAATGCGGTCTGTTATGGTCCGCAATAAGTTCGAGCACACTACGCTCTTCATGGTACTTATAGATTCCACCACCTTTCGTCTTGAGCAGAGCCACAGCATTGGCGGTGATCGTCTTTAAGAGCGGTTCAAGGTCTCTTTCTGAGGTCATCGCCAGCGTTGTGCGTCGTAAGGCTTCGAGTTGTTCAGCTTGTTGTTGCGTTTCTGCCAGCAGCCTGGCATTCGTCAGCGCTGCGATAGCCGCCGCCGTATGCGAGGCGAACAACGCGACGGACACCAGCTCTGCTTCGAGGATAGGACGACGCGAGATTTTGTTGTCAACAGAGAGAGCGCCTAGGACTTTGCCTTTTTGCAAAAGAGGCAGACACGCCCATTCATCGACATCTTCTTTGTCGAGTAAACCTTCTACAGGTAGAATCTCCCCTGGCCGCCGCCGCACCACATGTGGGCGAGGGTGTTCCATCAGGTCTCGCATATGTGCATCTTCAGCAACGGAACGCACAATAGTTTGAAAACTTTCATCCATACCTATCTGGGCTTTGCCATACATCGTCTGCCCATCTTCAGACAGGAGATAGAGCCGAACGCGGTCAAAATTGAGCGCGTGAATACCGGACCAGACCGCATCGAGTACTTCCTTTTCAGTTGTTGCACTGAGTAACGCTGCGTTAGTCGCCAAGAGACGTTCAAGAATGGGCTTTTGGCGTGCTTGCGCCTCAAGCTCTTGCTGTACAACAGCATGCTGGATAAGGACGGCGAGATCCTCTTGATTATCAGATTTCTCGAGGTAGCGGAAAGCGCCTGCTTGCAATGCCTCTTTAAGCCTTGGGCTCCTGCCCTTAGCTCGAAAGATGATAATTTCAATCCTTGGATCATACTGTTTAATCTCTCGTGTCAAATCAATACCACTGAGTGTATTGGAACCTCTTTGAGATTCTGGCAATATCTCATCAATGAGTACGGCTTGGTATGGATCTTTGCATTGTCGTATCAATTCCCAGGCTTGCTGCCTGCTTTCAGCAATATCGATGGGACCGATGCCGTGTTTAAGTAAGGAATCTTTCAACTTACTGCGTGTCTCAACCTCTGCATCTATCAGGAGGACGCGCAATGGATCACTTGCCATTTTTTACCTCGTCTCCCAGCACTCCGTGCCCTCACTCCACAGCCTGCGCCCTCCCAGCGCGCCTACCCCGCTTCTGCGATGGCTACGACGCTGCATACGGAGGACGCGCATGTTTTTCCTCATTCTCAGGGGGCAGCACGTAGCGGCCCCCGAGCCAGCCATGACAGGGCCATGTTAGAATCCGCGCGAGGCTTTTGTCCACGGATTTTCACCGGTTCGCATCTGGCATCCTTGTTTTCCTCATTAATCACCTATCCAGCCTTCGGAGCATATCATCTCCCCGTTACTATTCCATACGACATCACTTTTGGATTGGTAGTTCGTCGGAAGATAACCATTCAGACTATACGCTGGAACGGTCCTAGGCCAGGGATTGATCACGCGATCGCGGCACTCATCAAAAGTGGCACAGGTTTCAGGAGGAACATGCTTTGCAGGAATTGTGCTTCGACCATTCTCTATCTCCTTGTGATTGTTTGCGTCTGGAAGCGATTCCCGTATAAGCGCGTGATGTAGAGATATTGTAGTAGTCATTGCTTCACCTCTTCGTACGCATACCCAGCTTCGCCTGCCTTGGCCTCCCAAGGACTGTCCTCCTGTTCTTGTGTGCCAAGTGTAGCGACTCAAGAGGCGTACAGATCTTACACATTCCTGACAAGGTGCTGACTTCTCTGGGCATTGGCTACGGTAATATACATTTCAGCTCATACAATATCGGGAAGCAGTGGAAGGACTGCAGCAAGATCTCAGGCCGTTTGGTAAGTTAGGAGAGTCCGTGTGGTTGCTGGAGTGGCGTGGAACGCCAAGGTAGGTGTAAGATGTTGTCATCATATCTTGGTATAGGGGCGCATCATCGTCGTATGTCCAATGCACATCTGGAGGCACCTATGACAGACATCACTATAGAAGAGAAACGTCTATCGCGTAAGGCTATCAAAGAGAGCATAAAATTCGTGCAGTCGCTGGGCCGTCCCGTGCACGTCATCTCTCATCACAAGGGCTGGGCCGTCACCGAAGCAGGGGCGTGTCGAGCCACGCAAGTCTATATGCGCAAGGAGGAGGCCGTACGGCATGCCCAGGCCATGGTCAAAGCAGGGACTGCGGACTATCTTGTTGTGCACAAGACAGACGGGAGCGTTGAGACCTGGGAAGGCAGTGTCCTAGAGAAAGCCGGCATTAGCGCTCCCAGCCGTTGAGTACGCACTGGTGGTAGGGACACCTAGCTTTGAGACCAATGTCTTCATCAATTGCCCCTTCGACAAGGAGTATCAGCCGCTTCTGTGGGCTCTCCTGTTTGCAGTCATAGACTGTGGCTTCGAACCACGCATTGCCCTAGAAAACGCCGATGCTGGGGCAGTCCGAATCGAGAAAATCAAAGACCTCATCCAAACTGCGCAGTATAGTATCCATGACCTTTCCAGAATGGAAGCCTTGCGGGCTAGATTTTTTCCTTGGAAGGCTAGATCTTTTCCCAGGTTTAATATGCCGTTTGAACTTGGGTTAGATCTGGGCTGTAGAAATTTCGGCGCCGCGGAACACAAGAAAAAAAAGTGCCTCATTCTTGAAAAAGAGGAGTACCGTTATCGGCAGGTTTTATCCGATATTGCAGGGAACGACATTAAGGCCCATAATGATGAGCCAGAGACCTTGGTGAGCTGTGTGCGTGATTGGTTTCATGGGCAGAGAAGCCAGCCACGAGCGCCCATGCCAAGTGGTTTCATGGTGTGGGATAGGTATAATAAAGCTCGCTCTTATATTGAATTAACTGCCCAGGATCGTGGTTATCAGCCAGACAACTTCACTGCAATGCCTGTCACCGAATTCATCGATTTCATCAAAGAATGGCAAGAAGACAACCCAGTACCTCCTATGAGAACCCATTGATACACAGTCAGAGCCGCCATCCCTTCCTCTACGTGTCAAGCGCCAGCGCTTGACGCTGCGGGCATCCCCTCTGCACATCACGGGCTAGCGTCTCTCCCTCGTCCATCCGTTGAGCCTCTTATGCTGTCCCCCCAGGTGTGTGTCGTGGCCAGGACGCCGTGCCATCCCAGCGCTCACGGTCTCTGAGTCCCCAACGTCCGACTGAGGTTGGGCTTCACTGGATGCCATGTATTGCTGATCCCTCTACTGCGCCGGGTGTGTCAAAGAGGGGCACCGTGGGGTATTTACGTACACACTCCTCAACGACCACCGTCACACATGACGTCATCTCTCCTGGCTCAAGGGCCGGGAAATGTCGGCGGAAATTCAGAAACGTTATCCCAACAACCTCCAGGTACGGGGGAATATACCGCAGGAGCACATCAGGTTCGACCTCCAGGCTCAGGGCGGGCTGCGGCTCGGTGAGTGAAACGTACAGCACATCACCTTGCGTATCATAATCGAACGTGAAGGAATGCGGTGTACTTAAGACCATCGTTGTCTCCCTCTATAGGGAAAGGTCGTTAGATAGGCGGTGACCACTCTGCCAGCTTGTGCACTGCGAAGTTCCACCACGACAATCGGCAAACTCCCCTGCGAGAAACCGGTCATTCTTGGAGAACCTTCGTACCCGCGTTGTGAAGGCTGGTCGCGGTGATCACAGATACGCCGAGGCATGGTCAATGTCTGGGCAATATCCTGGATGCTCACCTCTGGATGACGGCGTTGGATGTGGGACTGCCAATTCTGTACTTCGAGGATTACCGCTACGCCATCAATGCTAAGATACCCATCTTCCGGGATGTCCAAGGTCCAGACGCCTTCTTCCTATTACAGTGCCTGCTTGTCTTCTCCCCATATCTCAACCTAGCACCATTCCCAAGCATCGGCAACATCCTCTGTCACACCACCGGCCAGCACGGCGCACAGTGCATCCCCGTGCGCTGTAGCAGGCCCTCCCCCAGCGTCTGCACCTTGCGCATCAGCTCCCATTCGTCCACATAGCACGGCGTGTGATTTTCCACCACAATACGCCCATCCACGATGACCGTGTGTACACTGCGGCCATCGGCATTGTAGACCAGCGCGTTGATCGGATTAAACAGCGTGCGCCACACATCTGTCAAGTCTATCCCATATCGCATAGCCACGGCTCCTCCTGCACAGTGAGATAGGAAGGGCCTTATCCTAACAGAATATCTCATCGTGACAATGTACTAGATGCCCTCGCACTCATTGGGGCGGCAGTGCTGTTCGGGAACTACATGTTTGTCCACCGGCACTTGGCATCGGTGCTCGATGCGGATCCACGAAACAAGGGAGTCGTTGCGTTTGCGCACTACGACCGCTTCGTGATGCCCGGTACGATAGTTTTTGACCTTCGGGCCGTAGCGGATACGATCAGCCCTGCGGACATCTTTCGCGTGCTTCTGCAGTTTGCCGCCTCGCGGAAGGAGAGCGAGTACTCAACAATCAAGCTCACCTTCAGAGGTGAACCCAAGTTCTTGCTGAAGGGCAACTACTTCCATACCCTGGGCGCCGAGTACGGCACTCAGAATCCGGTCTACACAATGCGAACCCTCCCAGAGAACCTGTATCGCCCGGATGGTACGCCAGCGTTTGGCACATGGACCGGTGGTCTCTTGGGTGTACCCGGGAAGCAGATGGAGGACTTCACTGAGTTCCACAAACAGTGGTACATCAACGATCTGGCCAAAACTGGCGCCTAACCCTTCGCTCAAGCGGACAGCCACTGGCAAGCCGATTTCTGCCGCTTAGCTCAAACGTTAGGCCACTGGTGAAGTGAGCGTCTAAAAAGGTATTGATATGATTTGGTTTGAGCAAGGAAAGCCGTTGCTGGCTCAGCTTGAGAGTTATGGCCTTGAGTTCGACCAGAAGCTAACACGCGCCCTTGAAGTCTCGGCGAGCCGGCCAGACATCGAGCCGGAGGATCAAGGTTTCCCCGACTCTTACCTCACGCTTGCCCTGTATCGACTGAATACAACTCTCACACGGCTTGTCGATCTCGACGAAGGCCGTTTGAACCTCTTTCATGAGTATAAGTTAGCTCCAAAGTGTGCTCCGTCTGAGGGAGTGCCTGGAGAGCGGCTTTGCTGGGTGTTGACCGAAGCGGCGCGGCTTGCGGAGCCAGGGAAGACCATCGGAGCAGGCCATTTTCTTCGAGCAATTGCGGCTGTGACGCGAGAATATGGCGAGGAGCCCGCATATGGGTTTGAGAATCAGGTGCTGCATAGCACCTTCTCTATCGAGACCTTGATGTGTGGCCTTGGATACCATGCCTGGACACCACTCTCGGATGCCACAAAGGTAAGAGACCTGTTTGCAGCGATTGAGGCAAAAGAGCCAACGGAAGACTTTCAGTACCTGATGGCCGTTGAAGAGGGGCGCATTGTCTTTCGACCTACAAGCATTCTCGACCCCTATTGTGTAGAGGGAGAAGCTGGGATTGTGCGGCGAGAGCTGGTTGTGCTCACACACTTCAAGGAACAATACGCCGGTGTCACACCATCCGAGCTAATGGAGCTTGAGGATCTCATCAATGATCCACGAGTGAGAGAAGACGATATCCAACGTTTTTTTGAGAAGCACCCGCAATTCTTCAGGCGATGGGACCATCGCGATGTCTTCCCTCATGTATTTCTGTCTCGGGAGGACACTGGCCCCCTTATCCCTGATTTCCTTCTCGTGGATCCAGAGGCTCAACGCGCCACCATCGTGGATCTCAAGCTTCCACAGGCTAAACTTGTCCGTCGCCAAAAGAATCGCGATCGTTTCTCCGCAGCGGTAACAGAAGCGCGAGCGCAGTTACTTGAATATCGTGATTGGTTTGAAGAGCGAGGTAACCGCGAACGGCTGAAGGAGCGTCTTGGCATAGAGATCTACCGCCCTCATTTAGGGGTTGTCATTGGTTCCTCCTCAGAGTTTCGAGACGCTTTTGACCGCCAGAAACTTCTGGACACGGTGTCGGATATAGAAATATTCACCTATGACCAATACCTTCGCCAATTACGAAAAGCTGCAGGAGGGTGGAGAGACGTGCATACGGCCCAAGCCAGCGACTCGGTTGAGAATCTTGGCGAAGCAAATTGGCGCAGGTTTTTCCGGAAGCATTTTGATCGTTTCCTCCACGTCTTTGTAGTCGCGCCAGTCGGCTTGCACGTCCAAGACACTGTAGGCGGAATCATGCGGAGAGCCATCAGCCCGGAGACGGTACGCGACGTTGACCATGCACAACGACAGAGTCGCGGCATTGGTGACGCCTGTGGGGGGGAGGGGCCTGCAGTCTGCGAGGCCCCAATACTGCTGCGCATCGCGGCAGTGACACTCGCTTTGGCATCGCAAGCTCTAGGAGGCCACACGAAGCGTAGATTCCAGGTTGCGATCCCTACTGCACCGCACGACATGGGCGCTGGCCTTGGTGTCCAGGTTGGTCTTGGCGATAATGACGACATTCACTGGAGGCGTCCATGCCTTGTGCAGGCGTTGCCTCTGCTATACCCAGGTCGGCGTCTGCCCCGCCACAGTGGTTGATTTGCGGTATTGCGCCGGCAGGGCGTCGTAATCCACCTGACGGCCATATTGGCGCCGGGGACCTCGCCCAGCCTAGGAAGCCGGTCTAGGGGAAGTACAACGCCGCATCGTACCGCAGCTTGGCAAGCAGGTGCCCGGCACACTGGCACGCCATAGGCCGGGCGTTGTGGTGGCCGAAGGGCCCGTCCAGGACCCCATGGCGCAACGGGATCAAGCCCGCGATCAGTGGCAGCAAGGCGACAAGCATCCCGGTGAGGCGCGCGCACTCCGGCGTGAGGGGCCCGTCCGCGTTGGGGGTGTTCTTCCTGCCTTTGGGACGCCCTGGCCGGCGCTTGGCGGTGGAAGAGGCCTGTGTCTTGGCGTCCGCTTTGGCCTTGCTGGCGGCTTTTTCGGCGTCGCTGCGCACAACCCGCTCGACGCGGATCGGGAAGGAGCGCCGTTGCTGGATGCTGACCAAGGACAAGGCGAAGAAGGCCACTCCGGGCACTGGCTTGCCATACCGACTGGAAAAGAATCGAGCCAGGCCAGGGGTGGGCTGGCCAGCTTTGGTGACGACGACTGCGTCACCCACGAGCAGGGAGGTCTCCTCAGACCGCTATACATGGTGCCGAAAGAACACCCAACACAGCACGGCCCACGGGATGACCGTCGCGCAAAAGCGTTGCACCGTCCGATAACTGCCCCCTGTGCCGGCCCACCGGGATAGGCCCACCATCGTGACACGCCCCGTCAGGACCACCATCGCCAGAGCCATGCGGCGGACTTGACGTAGGGTCGTTGCCGTCACCTGGGGTTGGAGGCATGGGCACCGTGCGACAATGTCCCGAGGGGGGCTTCCTCGTAGGTTGAGAGTTGCGGTCGTGCTAGACGACCACTCTACAACCGCTCTATGATGGAAGCCCTTTCAAGTTAGCACGTTTTGGCGAAGGTATTGGTCTATACGACCGGTACTTATGCGCTGCTCTGGGTAGCCAGCGGCGGTCAGCGTGGTACATGGGTGAGCTGCCAGGAACAGGGGCTGTGCTGGCGCTATCATGACGGCTCTCTGCTGTACCAGCAGGCACCGGACGGTGTTCTCACCCCGATACCTCCTCTTGATCCCGCGGCGACTGGCCAGGTCGAGGTGGTGACGGTACAGCCCATCACGCTCAACACCTCAGATGGCGAGCCCAGCCCCTTGACACTGACGGTACGGAATCATCGCTAGGGTAGAGCGTACTGGATAGAGGTGATGCACGACTCAACCCAGGACGCCGGGTTGCCGCTGGTGTTTCGTCCTCCGGCAACGCAGGTGATACTCGCACCCGGTGTGACTGCCGACCTGCAGGCGGAGGTATGCACGCCCGCCGAACGGCTCAATCCGCAGGGGCGCCAGGGCACCCTGCACCTGCGGCTCACCACCGCCCATGGCGAGCCCCTACCGCTCAGCATCCCGGTAACTGCACGTGCGCCCAGCCTGGCACTCGGCTCCGCACGCCAGGCAGCAGACCAGCGCACGATCGAGGTCGAGGTACAGAATACGGGCCAGCAAGATATCGCCTCGGAAACCGTCTTTGTGGCAGATATTGCCGGGACCACCCTGGATAAAGTCACCCGGCAGGAGCTACGGGCTGGCGAACTGATCACGCTGGCCTTTGCACTCCCGGAAACCCTGGGGCTGACACGCGATACACGTCTGACGCGGAGCGCCACTAAACTCACGCATCCGATGCGCGAGTAGGTCTTTACTGAGCTACCCATCACCCTGCCCAAGCCGTGGTGGTACCTGTATGCCAGGCTGGCGCTGCTGTTCATGGGTACCAGCACCGGGGCCTATTATCTGCGCCTGTATCGTCACCCTCTCGTCGTGCAGCTCTCCGACGCCCCGGCGCTGTTGTCGCAGCTTCCGATGGCGCAGCTCCAGCAGGCGCAACGCCTGCTGCGCCACAGCGGTCGCCTGGCCGCAGTGCTGGGCAGCAGTCCCGTCCAGCCGTCCTGGCTCGACCAGGCCCTGAGCTTCACGCGCACCACAGACCCTGCGCTACGCAGCGGCCTCCTGGCCACGCGCCTGCGCGCCACCTACACACCACTAGCCAGCGCCCCACTGGTGCTGTACACGCTGCGTCTGGGCGAGGAGTTTATGCTCAACGTCGAGTACGTCCTTCTGGTGCTACCGCCAGCAACACTGGCCGCTGAGGAGGTGTTAGACCAGCTGCAGCCCACAGAAGAGAGCCACTATAACCCCTGACTGCTCCTTCAGCAGCGTGCCGGCCCAGCAAGCAGCGCTGCGGCAGGCATCCCAGGACACCGCCAACTGGCTGGTGACACCCGATGACCGCGAACTCACCGGCCTGTGGCTCGCCGAGCGCCCGGCGGATGCCCTGGCGCCACTGATCGCCTCGCAGGTGCGCGTGACACGCATTTCGCCGTATCACGCCGTATCAGACCGGCGCTGGGGTGCGCAAGGAGGGCATCTTTTTTGGGCGCACGCAGCTCCTGGCCGACGTTATGCAGCGCGAACCAGCCAACTATGTGCTGGTGGGCGGGCGGCAGCTCGGTAAATCCAGCCTGCTGCGTGCCCTGGAACGGCGCTACGCGCACGATCCTCGCGTCACCTGTCACTACCTGATGCTGGGAGACGCCGAGATCAGTCCGGCGCTGGCCCAGGCCCTGGGCTTGCCCGTGGACACGCCGCTCCCTGCGCTGCTAGACGCCCTGCGCCAGGGCCAGAACGGCGGGCGCCGCTTGCTGCTCATCGACGAAGCCGATCTGTTTGTCGCCGCCGAAGCACGCCAGGGCTATCCCACCCTGCGCCTGTTCCGTAGCCTGATCGAGGCCTTGAAGTGCCATTCTATCCTAGTGTAATTTTGAGAACTGTACCGGGCGGCGACGTTCGACTATCAGGCGCCCATCCGCAATTTTGGCGGCACGCTCACGGTCGGAGCTCTGGAACCAGAGGCCTATGAGGCGTTGGCTACGCGGCCCATGCAGCTGTTGAATATGCGCTATGCTGCCGACGATCTGGTCACCAGGCTGATCCAGGCCACGGGTGGGCGGGCCAACCTCATTGCCCTGCTGTGCAACGAGATGCTGCCACACCTGACGCAGCGCGACCGCGTGATCAGCCCGGCGGTGCTGGCGCGCGCCCTCGATAGCCCGGCGGTGCGTACGGCTCTGGCCGGTTGGCAGCATCTCACCGACAACGAGGCAGCAAATCACCTCGATCGCCTGATTGTCTATGCGACCATCGAGCGTAAGCAGTTCACCCTGGCTGACCTCTTGGCAGTGTTCAACGCCCAGGGCTATGCCTATGACCCGGAGCAACTGCCGCAGGCCCTGGCACGTCTGGAACTGGCGTTTATGCTGCGACGCCAGCAGCAGACCTACACCTTCTGTGTGCCGTTGTTTGTGCGATGGTATGGGCTCAGGAGCCGCAGCAACTGTTGTGGCATGAGTTACGCCTGGCCAGGGGTATGCAAGGCACTGAGAGTCCCTGAAGGCGATTGCCACCACAGTTTTTCCCGACCGTTGCTGCGCACCTCCCGCCCGCGGGTCTGTGAGGAGTCAGAGTCCGGCGCCGCAGCAAGCGCCGGGGCCAAGTGTCCCCAGCGTACCGTGGAGGGGTGGTGCCTAGCGGTGCCTAGATGTCCATGTCGTCAGTCCTGCGCCAGTCCCCCCCTGGGAACGCCGGGCTCCAGCCCGGCTCCGGAAGCCACGCGGGAGCGTGGCGCTCCCAGGGCACACCCTGGAGCACTGGTGGTGTATTGATGAAACAGACATCTAGAGGCGGCGGCTTCACTGCCGGCGTTATGCGGTGTGACGCGCCAAAAGCGCTGTCAAGGCCTCAGGTTCCGTCATGGGCAGGGAGCAGGCAAAGTTGTGGCAGACGTAGACCGTGGCTTTGCCATCCACCTGGCTCTTGCCTGCCAGCACATCGCGCAGCAGCGGCAAGGCTTCTAGGGTCGTCGTGAGACGCTGCGGATCGATCTGGATCAGGATTTTGTTCGGAATGTAGCGCTGATGGATGGCCTGGAGCAAGGCCTGTGTATCGGCAGCGCCTAGAGCGCCAATGACGACAATTTCTTGTGGCTTGTGCAGAGAAAAATCCAGCGTGCTGATCAGGCTGCCGACCCCAAACGGCTGTTGCTCCAGGTGGCGGCGCAGCAGACGCAACACTTGCTCGGCGTGTTGCAGGTACGCGGCGGTGCCGGTGTAGTGATACAGACGTAACAGCGTCGTGGTCGCTACCGAGGTGCCGGAGGGAATGGCCTGATCGTACACCGATTTGCTGCGCTCAATCAGCGTTTCGTGCTGCGTGCCGGTAAAGAAAAAGCCGCCTTGGGCCTCGTCCCAGAACTCCGCCAGCATGGTCTGCGCCAACTGTTGCGCGAAGGCAAAATACGCCAGCTCAAAGGTCGCCTCAAAGGCATCGAGCAGGGCCGCGGCGAGAAAGGCGTAATCGTCGAGATAGCCATTGAGCTTGGCCTGCCCGTCTTTGTACACGCTGAGCAGCAGGCCATCGCGCCACATATGGCGCTGTATGAAGGCGATGGTGTCGTGCACCGCGTGCAGCGCGCTCGCGTCGCCCAGCACATTGGCCGCGAGTGCCAGGCCCGAGAGTAGCAGGCCATTCCAGGAGGTCAAGATTTTCTCATCGCGGAAGGGTTTGATGCGCTGCTCACGCACGGCAAACAAGGTAGCTTTGCCGGCGGTGATACTGGCGGCCACCTCGTCTTGCGGCTGGTTGAACATTTTAGCGAGTTGTTCCATGGACACGGTGAGATGCAGGATGTTCTTGCCGTGCTCCCAATTGCCGGCGCTGGTCACGTCATAATAACGCGCAAATAACCGGGCCGCGTCCCCGAGGAGGCCATCCACCTCAGGCTTGGTCCAGGCAAAAAATTTGCCTTCCTCGCCCTCGCTGTCGGCATCCTGGGTGGCATAAAAGCCGCCCTCGGGATGCCGCATCTCACGCAGGAGATAGGTCAGCGTCTCACGCGCCACGTCGGCGTAGAACGTCTCATGGGTGATTTGATACATGTGCAGATACAGCGGCAGCAGTTGAGCATTGTCGTAGAGCATCATCTCGAAATGCGGCACGAGCCAGCGGTCATCTACCGAATAGCGATGAAACCCGCCCCCAAGGTGATCGTAAATGCCGCCGCTGGCCATCTTGCGCAGCGCCAGCTTGGCCATATGCAAAAAATTCTCGTTGCCGCTGGCGTGCCAGTAGCGCAACAGGCATGCGACATTGGACGGATTGGGGAATTTCGGTTGCGTGCCAAAGCCGCCGTGCACCATGTCAAAATTCTGCCCCAGCGTGCGCGCCGCGTTGGTGAGGAGATCCGGGCTGAGGTCGCCAGGCGTGGCTTCCAAGGTGGACAACTTGGCCAGACCGTCACGAATTTGTTGGATGCTCTTACTGATGTCGTCCGGGCGGCGATGATAGGCCTCGGCCACGGAGGTGAGCACCCGCGGGAAACCGGCCCGCCCGTAGCGCTCTTCCGGCGGGAAATAGGTGCCGCCGTAGAACGGCTCTTGTTCCGGGGTGAGGAACATGGTGAGCGGCCAACCGCCCTGCCCGGAGAGCAGTTGCACCACGCTCTGATAAATGTGATCGAGATCCGGGCGCTCTTCGCGGTCGACTTTGATGCTGACAAAATGCTCGTTCATCAGCGCCGCAATGCGTGCGTTCTCGAACGACTCGTGCTCCATGACATGGCACCAGTGGCAGGCCGAGTAGCCAATCGACAACAACACCGGCTTGTTCTCGGTACGCGCTTTGGCAAAGGCTTCCGGTCCCCAGGTGAACCAATCCACCGGATTGTGCGCGTGTTGCAGCAGATACGGGCTGGTTTCGTGAATGAGACGATTGGTGTGGGCGTGACTCATACTGTCCCTTCCGAGCGACTCGGGGCTGGTTGCTGTTGGGTCATACAAAGGACATGCCCTAACATATCACGTCGCCTGCGTGTCCGACTTGCAGACCAACAATCTGGGTGCTCGAGGCGGCAGCGGTGCGCACCTAGAGCAATTTTCATTCTAGTGAACGGGGTAGCCACAAGGGGCAAACCAGGGGTGGGCCTCCAGCGCAGTGCCCGGAGACCACGCTGGCCGCAGCGCGTGCTCCAGCGCCTCACGGCTCCGTGCCTTGGCCTGCCGCAGGGCCGTGTTGAGCTTCGACCAACATGGTGCGATCGGCGCGAGGGCCGGCGCAGAGGGGGGCCAGCACGGCCCGGCGCCCCTCCCTGGCTTCCTGGACGCCAGCCACTTGGTGAGCGCGCCTAGTGGCCCGGCGCACCACGGTCCCGGCGACCAGGGTGCCCCGAGCCCCGGCGCGACCGAGGCCCAGCACACGGCTCCCTCCGTCGCGCCCTCCACCGTCAGGACGGCGTCCAAGTCCGGCAGCGACAGCGCACTGCGCCTGGTGACGTGGGAGCCAGAGTGGTGGGGGACTGTGGCGATGACATGGTCCCCACGCGCCGCCCGGCCCGCCCGGCGCGTCAGGGCCAGCGGGAGGCCGGCTGCATCCCTGCACTGGTTGCGTGCGACGGCCCGCGGCCTCACGGCCTGATAGGCGGGGCACGCCTGCTGAACGCGGGGCGTGTCCCGCTCACGCGCGTGGTGCGACTTTGTTTTCGTGCAAGCCCCAGGCGCTGGCGGGCCCGGTACATGGGCAGACCACGGACCGGAAGCCCAGGGCTGGCCGTGCCCTGGGTGCAGCGTGCTTCGCAGGGCATGTCCAGCGTGATGCGCACGGCTGCTGGCATCGCCTGCGCGACCGTGCTGGTCAGCCGCCGCCGCGGACCACCCGCCTGCGGTTGCGGGGCCCCGCCCCATAAGCGCGTACTTCAGTGTCTGGACTAAGCCTGTTCCTCTTCTGTGGCGACACCTGCCGAGACGCGTCTGTCCTTTAGGCCGCTTGTGGCTGACAGGTGGCGCCGGGGCAGGCCCGTTGTGCCCACCAGGCCTG
>SXGT01881857.1_pt1 | contig 39496 bp, 37 predicted proteins | sample 3176221 | NCBI WGS metagenome assembly SXGT01 (sample SAMN11356862, study PRJNA531348) | freshwater metagenome | isolation source: freshwater sample F1-120 | place: China: Fuxian Lake, Yuxi | collected 2017-12-25 | reverse complement strand
CCGCACCACTCGGCCCAGAAGTCGACCACCACGGGGACCGTGGAATCGATGACTTCCGACTGGAAGCGGTAGACGTCGTCGGCGTGGGTGACGGACATGGGGAACTCCTTCGTGGATCGGCGTCGTGCCGTTGCAGTGCGGTCCAACCGATACCCCCCGGGGTGTATTCCCGATGTCGAGGAAAAGCTCGCGCGAGCCGGGTGGCAGGATGCCGGGCATGGAGTCGGCAGTGGTGAACGGTGGCGTCTCGTTCTGGTTGCAGCAGTTGCCCGCGGTGCCGGCGCGGCCCACGTTGCGCGGCGCGGTCACGGCCGACGTGGCCATCGTGGGCGGTGGCCTCTCCGGCCTGTGGGCGGCGTACCACCTCACGGCCGAACGGCCCGACCTGCGCGTGGTGGTGCTGGAGGCCGAACGTGTGGGGTGGGGTGCATCGGGCCGCAACGGCGGATGGCTGTCGCAGCTGATCGCCGGCAACCGCGCCAGGTACGCCGCCGGCCGCGAGGGCGAGGCAGGGGTGGCTCGTCTGCAACGCGAGTACCTCGACGGCATCGCCGAAGTGGTGGCCGTGGCCGACCAGCACGGGCTGCAGATCGACGCGCACCGCGGCGGCAACCTGGTGGTGGCCACCACGAAGGCCGGGCTGGCGCGACTGCGTGCCCGTGCCGCCGCCGACCTGCACCACGGTCTCCCGGCCGGCAACGTGCAGCATCTCGACCCCGCCGGCGTGGCTGCGCACATCGACGTGCACGGCGCCGTCGGTGGCCTGCACTACCCCGACGTCACCCGCATCGATCCGGCGAAGCTGGTGCGCGGCCTCGCCGACGTGCTCGAGGCGCGCGGCGTCGTCATCCACGAACGGTCTCGCGCCACCAGCGTGCTGCCGGGCTGGGTCACCACGGCCGGCGGCACCGTGCAGGCGCCGCACATCCTGCTCGCCACCGAGGGCTACAGCGGCCCGCTGCTCGGCAAGCGCAGCATCATCCCGGTGAACAGCTCGATGGTCGCGACGCGGGTGCTCACCGACGAAGAGTGGGCGCGTGTCGGCTGGGCCGGTCTCGACTGTCTCAGCGACGCCGCGCACACGTTCATCTATGCGCAGCGCACCGCCGACGGCCGCATCGCCATCGGCGGCCGCGGCAACCCGTATCGCTTCGGCTCGGGCACCGGCGGCGACGGCCACACTCCACAAGCCACCATCGATCTGCTGTCGGCCCGGCTGCGTGCCTACTTCCCGTCGGTCGACACGCGCATCGAGTACGCGTGGAGCGGCGTACTGGGCGTCACCCGCGACTGGTGCACGTCGGTGTCGTTCGACCGCGCCACCGGCATCGGCCACACGCTCGGCTATGCCGGTCACGGCGTCACCACCGCGTACCTCGCCGCCCGTTCGCTCGCGCACCTCTCGCTCGGGCTCGACACCCCGCACACCACCTTGCCGTGGGTGGACTACCGGTCGCGGTCGTGGGAACCCGAGCCGTTGCGGTGGACCGGCGTGCACACGATGTACCGGTTGTTCCGCGTGGCCGACTGGTGGGAGGAGCGGCAGGGCAGCGAGCAGACGTGCTGGATCGGCCGCACCGCTGGCCACCTGGCTGGTCTGCACGACTAGAAACACCGTCATCGAGTCGACCATCCTCCCCGAACCGCCTGCACCGGCACCGAGTGCTCGTCGCCATGGCGTGCGCCTGGCGATCATCGCCGTTGCGGTTGCCGCGGTCGTGGTGGTGGCGGTCAGCGCGGTTCGTGTGTGGTTCCCGTTGTCGTCGGCGCGGGATCCCGAGTTGCGCCACGTGGTGGCCGGACTGCCCGCCGACTGGATCGCCGTCGCTGCGAAGGACGCGGGTGTGCACACCGGTCCGCCCTTCCCCGGTGCGCACGTGCAGGCGTTCGGCACCTCGAACGACCCCACGCGACCGGCGATGGAGTTCGTGTGGCGCACCGACGACCAGGTGCCGCCGTTCGAGTCGCTCGCCTCGAGCTCGGGCATGACGCCCTTCGTGGTGGCCGGCCGTCGCGTGGCGTGCGCGCCACAGTCCGATGGCACGGTGCTGTGCTACGTGGAGGAGGGGGCGCACTCGATGCAGGTGCGTGCCAACGGCGTCACGGTCGACGAGGTGGTGGCGGTGTTCGAAGGGCTCACGTTCGTGGACGGGCTGCCGGTGGAGGACCCGGCCTCGTTGCCCGGCGGGATGCAGCGCCTGGGCGACGGCAGCCGCCGACCGATCGGGTTGGTCGCCAACGGCAATGCCGACCACCGCGACGTGGCCAGCCTGCTGTACCTGGCACCGAACCTCACCGACACCGTGCTGCTCGTGGTGGGTCACGCCGACGAGCAGGACCTGGCGTACGGCGGCGTCACGCAGCAATGGCGGCGCCTCGAGCAGGGCGGACGCACCTGGTTCGTCACCGAGAACGATGCCAGCACGATGGTGATGTGGCGCGACGACGACCGGGTGTTCTGGCTGCGATCCAGCGACCTCGACGCGCTCGAGTTGGCCGCCACCGTGCGCCCGGCCACCGGCGACGAGTGGACCGCCGTCCCCGACCGCCCGCAGTACGACGGCGACCCCATCCTCCCCGGCTGACCTGCGGGTTTCTGGGCGTGATTCGTCCCACTTCGGCATCTGGGCGCGATTCGTCCCGGAAACCGGGACGAATCGGCGCCAGAAACCCGGAAAACGGTGTTGATCACCAGACCGAACGGTGCCGATGAACCACTGACGGCCGACGACGAAGGCGGTGATCCGTCATGAGCGAGCTACCCCCTGCACCATCCCCGCGTCCTCGCCGGACGCGCTGGATCCTCCTGGGCATCGTGGCTGCGATGTGGGCTGCTGCCGCAGGCACCGTCATCGTGGCGACCCGACACGACGATGCCGAGGCCACTGGCTCGTTCACGCCGTCGACGCACGCCGACCTCACCCAGCTGCGCTACGTGATCGGCGACCTCCCCGAGGGCTTCCGCCAACTCGATGCAGTCGGCGCCGACGAAGCCGTCGCGCCCACACCACCCGATGACGCAGTGTGGATGGGGTGGTCGTTCTACGGCACGAGCGACGACCCGAGTGCGCCGCACGTCATGGTCACCGCCGGTGACGACGCACTGGCGCCCGACTTCGAGCACCTCGGTCAGACCACCGGCGTGGTGGAGTCGAAGGTCGACGGCCGCCGGGCCGCGTGCGGCAACTGGGTGATGGCCGCCGAGGCAGATGCCGGGCCCGAACAGGTGTGGTGCTACATCGATGCCGAGCCGCAGATGGTGTCGGTGCAGACCGAACGCATCGGTCTGGCGGCCACCGTCGCGATGTTGCAGGGCCTGCGGTTCGAGGACGACCTGCCGGCGCTCGACCCGACCGTGTTGCCCGCCGACATGGCGCTGCTCTCGGCTGGCACGGCGGACGACGCGCCGATCTACGCGACCGCCGTCGCGCAGTACCAGGGTGCATGCGGACCGCGGGTGCGACTCGAGATCGGCTGGGACGACGAGCAGGAGTTGGCGATGACCTCGTTGGCCTCGCCCGAATGGTCGGTGGTGCAGATCGGTGATGCCATCGGGTACTTCACCGACGGAGCATCCGCGACGCAACTGCTGGTGTGGGAGGCCGACGGACGTTCGTTCACGCTCTCGGCCATCACTGCCGGTGACGTCGATCTGGTTGCGTTGGCGCGTTCGGTGCGGGTGGCATCGGCCGAGGAGTGGGCGGCGCAGAGCGATGCCGTCCCCGTGTCCGGCGACTGCTGACAGGGCTGATCTGGCGCTGATCCGTCCCGGTTTCCGGGACGGATCACGCCCAGAAGCCGAAGTGGGACGGATCACGCCCAGATACCCGACGGCACCTCAGCCGGGGTAGATGGTGTGGCGCTTGGCCACGTGGTCGCGGTCGGCCGGGTCGGCGGTGGCGAAGCGCACGATGAGCTCACGACGCAGTTCGGCGAAGGGCACCACGGCGTCGACCACCATCTCGCTCGCGAGGCGGTACAGGTCGACGTCCTCCTCGTACTCGGCGCGCCGTTCGGCCACGTAGGCGGCGCGCTCGTCAGGGTCGTCGATCGCCTGGATCTTGTTCGCGTACACCGCGTTCACCGCGGCCTCCGGGCCCATCACCGCGATCTTCGCGGTGGGCAACGCCAGCGTGGCCAGCGGGTCGAACGCCGGGCCGGCCATGGCGTACAGGCCGGCGCCGTACGCCTTGCGCACCACCACGCAGATCTTCGGCACGGTGGCCTCGGTGACCGCGGTGATCATCTTCGCCCCGTGGCGGATGATGCCGGCGCGCTCGACCTGGGTGCCGATCATGAACCCCGGCACGTCGGCGAGGAACACGAGCGGGATGTTGTACGCGTCGCACATGAAGATGAACCGCGCCGCCTTGTCGGCCGAGTCGCCGAACAGCACGCCGCCCTTGTGCATCGGGTTGTTGGCCACGATGCCCACGACGTGCCCGTCGAGGCGGGCGAGACCGGTGGTGAGCTCGGGCGCGAACAGCGGTTTCAGCTCGAACCACGAGTCGGCGTCGACGAGGCAGTCGATGACGCGGTGCATGTCGTACCCCGCTGCCTCCACCGCGGGCAGCTCGGCACGCGACAAGGTACGCACGGGCGCGTCGGCCTCGGCGATCGGTGGGCGCTCGCGCCACCGCTCGGGCAGATAGCTGAACAGTTGGCGTGCCTGCTCGATCGCGTGCTCGTCGTCGACGGCCAGGTTGTCGCCACAGCCGCTGACGGTGGCGTGCATGCGAGCGCCGCCCATCTCCTCGAGCGTCACCTTCTCGCCGATGACCTCCTCGGCCATGCGCGGCGAACCGAGGTACATGGAGGCGTTGCCCTCCACCATGATCACCACGTCGCAGAACGCCGGGATGTACGCCCCGCCCGCGGCCGACGGACCGAACAGGCAGCAGATCTGCGGCACCTTGCCGCTCAGCTTCACCTGGTTGCTGAAGATGCGACCCGCGCCGCGGCGACCCGGGAACAGCTCGACCTGATCGGTGATGCGCGCGCCAGCCGAATCGATGAACCAGAAGATCGGCAGCTCGTGCCGCAGCGCGTACTCGGTGACGCGCACGATCTTCTCCACGGTGCGCGCACCCCACGAGCCGGCCTTCACCGTCGGGTCGTTCGCCACCACCCACGCGGGGCGCCCGTCGACCCTGCCCTGGCCGGTGACCACACCGTCGGCCGGCAGGTCGGTGGCCATCGTGTTGGCCAGCAGGCCGTCCTCCACGAACGTGCCCTCGTCGAACAGCAGCGCCAGTCGGTCGCGCACGAACAGCTTGTGCTGTTTGGCGAGCTTCTCGCCCTCCTTGTGCAGGTTGCCCGACCGCGCCCGATCGACGCGCGCCTCCAGATCTTCGTGCTCGTTCAACTCGCAGCCTCCAGGCCCAAGCCTCGCGCGATGACCAGGCGCTGGATCTCACTGGTGCCCTCGCCGATCTCCAGGATCTTCGCGTCGCGGTAGAAGCGGGCCACCGGGTTGTCCTCCATGAACCCGCTGCCGCCGAACACCTGCGTGGCCACCCGCGTCGCGTGCACGGCCGTCTCGGTGCTGTACAGCTTGGCCATCGCCGCCGCCTGCTTGAAGGGCTGCCCACGATCCTTGAGGGCCGCCGCCGTGTAGGTGAGGTTGCGGCTGTTCTCCACGGCCACCGCGAGGTCGGCCAGCTGGAACGCGAGCCCCTGGAATCGGCCGATGGGGCCACCGAACGCCTGGCGCTCCTTCGCATACGCGACGGCGAGGTCGAGGCATGCCTGCGCGCATCCCACGGCGAGCGCGCTGATGGCGATGCGGCCGTCGTCGAGGATGGCCAGGAAGTTGCGCAGGCCGCTGCCGCGCGGGCCGAGCATGTGGTCGGCGGGTACGCGGCAGTCGTGCAGCCCGATGCCGTGCGTGTCGCTGGCGTGCCAGCCGAGCTTGCGGTACGCCGGCTCGATCACCAGACCCGGCGTGCCAGCGGGCACCACGAACGACGAGATCTCGCCCGGCCCCGTGAGCGCGGTGACCGTGACGATGGACGTGATGTCGGTGCCCGAGTTGGTGATGAACGCCTTGCTGCCGTCGATGACCCACTCACCGGTGGACTCGTCGAGCACGGCGCGCGTACGCGTGCCACCGGCGTCGCTGCCGGCGTCGGGCTCGGTGAGGCCGAACGCGCCGAGGCGTCGGCCGTGCACCAGGTCGGGCAGCCACTGCGCCTTCTGCTCGTCGGTGCCGAACGAGTGGATCGGGTTCGCACCGAGGCCCACGGCGGCCGACAGGGTGATGCCCAGGCTCTGGCTCACCGCGCCGATCTCCTCGATGGCGATGCACAGCGAGGTGAAGTCACCGCCGCTGCCACCCCACTCCTCGGGGAACACGATGCCGAACAGACCCAGCTCGGCCATCGCCGCCACCGCGTCGAGCGGCAGTTCACCGGCGGCCTCCCATCGGTCGACGTGTGGCGCGAGCTCGCGGCGGGCGAAGTCGCGCACCACCGACCGGAACGCCTCGTGCTGGTCGTCGAACCACGTCATCGCCTGTGCCCCCTCGGCCATCCGGTGGGTCCACCCTACGCCTCGCCTGAACGATCGTTCAAGGGGTTGCACCTTGCTACGTTGAGGTCGTGCTCAACCCCATCACGAAGTGGCGGCATGCCGTCGTCGGTGTCGCCGCCCTCGGCACGCCGTTGCTGGTGCTCCTGGGTTTCGCCGGCGATGGCATGTGGCCGGAACGGTTCGATGCCAAGCAGGTGGTGGTCACGCCGCTGGGTGACGGCCTGCGCATTCGCGAGGTGGTGGACCAGGACTTCGGCAGCGCCCAGCGCCACGGGTACGAGCGCATCATCCCGAACGACTTCGGTGCCCCCATCGACGTGACGGTCACATCGCCCGACGCGCCCGACGACCTGAGCGTGGAGAACTTCGGCATCGAGACTCGCATCCGTGTGGGTGACCCGAACACCACCATCTCCGGTCAACACCGGTACGTGCTCGAGTACACGCTGCCCGCCGCGCAGCTCGACAACGGACTGTTCAACCTCGACATCATCGGTGCCGGTGAGGTGCTGGAGACCGGCCGGTTCGAGGTGATCGTCACCGGCGTCGAGCTCGAGAACACGCGTTGCGCCACCGGTGCGCTGGGTGCCACCGACGGCTGCTCGCTCGACGACGACGGCGAGGTGTACCGCACCGTGTTCGAGCCGCTGCCGGCGGGTGCCGGCATCACGGTGAGCGGCGGCGTGGTGGGCACCCGTGACGTGGTGGAGATTCCCGAGCCCGATCTGCCGCTGCGTCGCGACACGCCACGCATTCCCATGGCCGCCGGCTGTGCCGCCCTCGGGCTGCTCGGTGCGATGGGTTCGTACCAGCTGATGCGCAACCGTGGCCGCAACGTGGTGGGCGGCTCGTCGGCCGTGGACGCGGCGTTCATGGCCGGCAACCCGGGCAGCACCCGGCTGGTCAGCGACCGCGAACTCGAAGCCATGGCCACCACCGAGTTCGAGCCACCGCGCGGCATGCGACCCTGGCAGGGAGCGATCCTGCTGCGCGAGCGCATCGATGCCGACACGGTGTCGGCCTGGTTCTCCGACCAGATGGCGCAAGGGGTGCTCGACCTGTCGGCCGACGGCACGCGGCTGTCGCGCGGCGCGAACGCCGACGAGGCGCCGCCGATCACGAAGCAACGCCTCGACAAGCTGTTCGGCAACGAACCGTGGCTGGATCTCGGTGACTACGAGCCGAAGCTGGTCGAGCTGTGGGCCGACGTCCAGCGCGAGCAAGTGATCGCGGCACGCGAGACCGGATGGTGGGAACGGGGTGCGCCGGGGAGCCCGCGCGGTGCGAATCCAGGCCTGTGGGTACTGGCCATCGTGGTGTTCCTCATCTCGGGCATCTCGTGGCTCGCCGGTCTGCGCCACTCCATCCCCGTCACGTTGGCCTCGTCGTTGCTGGTGCCCGGCGTCGTCGGCTGGTTCGCCTACCGACCGCTGCTCCCGCGTCGCAGCGCCGCCGGCAGCGCCGCCGCGCTGCAGGCCGAGAGCTTCCGCCGGTTCCTGGAGGCCAGCGAGGGTCGTCATGTGGAATGGGCGTGGCAGCACGGGATGCTGCGCGAGTACAGCGCGTGGGCCGTCGCGCTCGGCGCTGCGCCGGCATGGGGTCGTGCCGTCGCGGCCAGCGCCGTGCCGCCGCCCGTGGTCGCCGCCGACACCTCGCCGCTGATGCTGTTCTACGCGTCCACCCTGTGGCGGAACTCGTACACCGCACCGCAACGAGTGAGTGGTGCCAGCGGCGGCAGCGGCGGCAGCGGGTTCGGTGGCTACGGCGGCGGCTTCAGCGGCGGTGGCTTCAGCGGTGTCGGTGGAGGTGGCGGTGGTGGCAGCTCCGGCAGCTGGTGACCAGGCCGGTGGTGCTTCGCGCGCCGAGATGATCGTGGAGGTGGCGGCCCGCCTGTTCGCCGAGCGGGGCTACGGCGCCACCAGCATCGACGACATCGGCACCGCGGCCGGGGTGAGTGGTCCCGCGGTGTACTGGCACTTCAAGGGCAAGCGCGCCGTGCTGGCCGCAATGCTCGGCGATGTGAGCGAACGACTGCTCGCACAGGGCCGAGAATGCGTGTCCGCCGCCGCTGACCCGTCGGCTGCGCTGCAGGCGTTGGTGCGCGAACAGGTCGTGTTCGCGCTCGACCACCCCGACCTCATCGTGGTGCACGCCCGCGAACTCCGCCACCTCGACACCGAGCAGGCGCACCGCGTACGACTGCTGCAGCGGCAGTACGTCGACGTGTGGGTGGGCGTGATGCGGCGCCTCCACCCGAACGTGCGCCGCCCGAAGCTGGTGGCCGCCGTGCAGGCAGCGATCGGTCTCATCAACTCCACCCCGTACGTGGGCACGGCGTCGCGGCGCACGTTGCAGCCGCTGCTCACCGACATGGCGCTCGCGGCACTGCGAGCGGTCGACGACTCCGCCCTGCGTTTGAACCGATCATCGGCTCGGTTCTTGCCCCTGACATCGCAGTTGTGACCATCGGCCCTGACGGAAGGACCTTGCGCGCCGGACGATCGAACCACAGCATTCCGTCAGCTGGGAGGTACTTCGATGAAGGCGCTTCTGTACAGGTGTGTGGCTGGAGCTGCGGTGATGGTGGTGCTCGCTGCATGCGGCAGCACCAGCTCGCCGAGCGACAATCTCGGCACGACCACCGTGGCGGGTGGGAGCGAGACATCGGTGGATGTGACGTCGGGTGGTGGCGACGCAGGAAGTGTGAACGACAAGGCCGAGGTGGTGCACGCCACCGTGCGCATCGTCGCCAGCGGCAGTTTCCGCGACATCTCCGAAGGCACGCAGGCCGCCGACTGGTCGGGCAGTGGCTTCATCATCTCGCCCGACGGCCTGGTGGTCACCAACCAGCACGTCGTCGAGGGCGCCGGCAGCCTCGAGGTGTATCTCGACGGCGTGGAGCGGCCGGTGAACGCCCGCATTCTCGGCGTGTCCGAGTGCAACGACCTCGCCGTCATCGACCTCGACGGCGAGGGCTACTCGTACCTCGACTGGTACGAGGGCGAGACCGACCCCGGGCTCGACGTGTGGGTGGCGGGCTTCCCGCTCGGTGACCCCGAGTACACCCTCACCCGAGGTTCGGTCAGCAAGGCGGAGGCGAACGGTGAGACCGGTTGGGCATCGCTCGACTACACCCTCGAACACGACGCGCGGCAGGAACCCGGCAACTCCGGTGGCCCGCTCGTCGACGAGACCGGCCACGTGGTCGGCGTCAACTACGCCGGCGGCGACATCGGCGGCACGGGCGTGGAGCACTTCTACTCCATTCCCGCCGAGCTGGCGATCCCGATCATCGACGTGCTGAAGACCGGGAGTGATCAGGACAGCGTGGGCATCAACGGCCGCGCGTTCTACGACCCCGACAGCGGCCTCGCCGGTCTGTGGGTCAGTGGTGTTCGCGCCGGCAGCCCGGCGAGTGATCTGAACATCAAGCCCGGTGACATCGTCACCGACCTCGGCGGTCGCCAGATCGTCACCCCTGCCGACCTCGAGCGCGACGGCTACGCCACCAAGGCGGGCTACTGCGACGTGCTGCGCACACAGGGCAGCGAACGAGCGATCTCCATCCGCGTGATGCGGTTCGACACCAACGAGATCCTGTCCGGCGAACTGAACAACCCCGACCGTCCGCTGGAGCTCGAGGCGTCCATCGCGAACGAGGTCACCGGCGGCGACGACCCGACCAGCGGTGGTGAGGAGTTCAGCTACATGTCGGTCTCCGACGACTCGGGCACCGTGTGGGTGGACGTTCCCAGCAACTGGACCGACGTCGACGGCAGCGGCGTGACGGTCGATGCGGAGACCTGGCCCGCTGTCACGGCGTCGCCCGATCTGGCTGGCTTCAACCAGACGTGGGACGTGCCGGGCATCATGGTGGCGCTCGCACCGGGCTACACCGAGGCCGACATCGACGGCACCCTCGATGCGATCGCCCCGGAGTCGTGCACCTTCGCCTCGCGGAACGACTACGCGACCGACTACATGAGCGGCAAGTTCGACGTGTTCGAGAACTGCGGCGGCACGGACACCATCGCCGTGTACGGCGCGTTCATCGACACGTACTCCGGCACGTTGGTGATCATCGCCGCGGCGGCGGTGGAGGAGAGCGATCTGCAGGCCATCGACAACGCACTGCTCACGGTGTACATCGCGAGCTGAGCCGTCCGGCTCGGCCCCACGGGTCTGCTACTGCAGCCCTGCATATGCGCCGCCATCCACGGGGATGGCGGCGCCCGTGATGAACTGCGCCGAGTCGCTGCACAGGAACGCGGTGATGCGGCCGAAGTCGTCGGGGTCGCCGAGCTTCTTCGCCGGGATGCCCTGCGCCACTGCGTCGGGGTCGTCGTACAGCCCGACGAGGCGATCGGTGCGATGCAGCCCGGGCTGCACGGAGTTCACCGTCACGCCGTTCGGCGCCACCTCCAGTGCGAGTGTCTTCAGGAAGCCCGTCAGCCCGGCGCGAGCGGTGTTCGACAGGATGAGGTGTGGGATCGGCTGTCGCACCGACACCGAGGTGATGGCCACCACGCGGCCCCAGCCGCGCTCGCACATCGCCGGCACCGTGGCTTTGCACATCGCCACGGTGGACAACAGGTTGAGGTGCAGCGCCGGCAGATAGGCATCGAGGTCGGTCGACGAGAACGTGCCGGCCGGCGGACCTCCTGCGTTCGCGACGAGGATGTCGATGCCACCGAGCAACTCGTTCGCGGTGGCCACCATGTCGGCCACGTGATCGGTGTCGCTGACGTCGGCCACCAGGGTGTGCACGTCGCCCTCCACCGCGGCGGCCGCGGCGTCGAGGCGTTCCTGTGACCGCGCCACCAGCACCACCTGCGCACCGGCCGCAGCCAGCGCCCGCGCCGTGCCGAGGCCCAAGCCACTCGATGCGCCGGTGACCAGCGCCCTGCGTCCACGAAGTCCCAGATCCATGCCGTGCACGGTAACCGGCTGCATCGGCATGACTAGCGTGCGTGCCGTGCCCGCACTGCCCGACCGCATCACCATCCGCGAGGTGGGCGCGCGCGATGGCCTGCAGGCCGAGTCGCCGCTCACGGTCGACCAGCGCGTCGACCTCATCGACGCGCTGCTCACTGCCGGCGTCACGCACCTGGAGGTGGCCGCGTTCGTCAGCCCCACCGCCGTGCCGTCGATGGCCGGCGCCGCCGACGTGGTGGCCGCGGTGGGCCGGCCCGAGGGTGTGGTGCGCACGGCGCTGGTGCCCAACGTGCGCGGCGCCGAGATGGCGTTGGCAGCCGGCATCGACGAGCTCACCGTCACCATCAGCGCGTCGGCCACCTACAACCAGCGCAACGTGAAGATGACCATCGACGAGTCGGTGGAGCAGATCGGCGCCATGGCGGCGCTGGCTGCTGCTGCGGGCGTGCCGGTGGACGCGGTGGTGTCGTGCGCGTTCGGCTCCCCCTACGAGGGCGACGTGCAGCCCGCCGACCTCGCACTGTTGGCGGAGCGACTCCGAGCTGAGGGCGCCACTGCCATCACACTCGCCGACACCACCGGCATGGCCACGCCTCGGCGTCTGCGCGACGTGTTCGACGTGCTGGGCACCGACCTGGGCCTGCACCTGCACGAGACCCGCGGCACCGGACTGGTGAACGTGTACGCCGGGCTGCTGGCTGGGGTGCGTCGTTTCGACACGTCGGTGGGCGGGCTGGGCGGCTCACCGTTCGCTGCCGGTGCTGCCGGCAACGTGGCCACCGAGGAAGTGGTGGCGCTCTGCGACGACCTGGGCATCAGCACCGGCCTGGGTGTGGAGGCGCTGATCGACGCGGCGTTGCTGGTGGAGGGCTTCATCGGCCACCCTGTACCGAGCCGCGTGGCGCACGCGGGGCCGCGCACCCGGCGGTCGTGAAGGGGGAAGAAGTGGCATCGAAGCCGTTGTGGACACCGTCGGCCGAACAGGTGGCGCGCACGCGCATGCACCAGTTCCGCACCGAGGTCGCGGCCGATCACCCGGAAGTGGTGGATGCCGCGCGACTTCACGAGTTCTCCGTGCGTCACCCCGACGAGTTCTGGCGTCGGGTGTGGGACTTCACGGGCATCGTCGGCGACCCGGGCGACGTGGTGTTCGAGCCCGGCGAGGGGGTCCGTGACGGGCGCTTCTTCCCGCATGCGTCGGTGAGCGTGGCCGAGAACCTGCTGCAGTTGCGGGTGGGTGCCGGCGACGAGGCCATCGTGGCCATCACGGAGGCGGGCGACCATCGCAGCTACACGTGGACGCAACTGCGCGCCGAGGTCGCGGCGCTCGCCGCCGCCCTTGCGGCCGACGGTGTGCAGCCCGGCGATCGCGTCGCGGCCTACATGCCGCACGTGGCCGAGACGGTCATCACGTTCCTCGCCGCCAACGCCATCGGCGCCACGTTCACCTCCACCTCCAGCGACTTCGGTGTGGCCGGCGTGGTCGACCGCTTCGGCCAGACCCAGCCCACCGTGCTGGTGGCCGCCGACGGCTACCGCTACGGCGGCAAGGAGTTCAGCTGCCTCGACCGCATCGCCGATGCCGTGGCGCAACTGCCGTCGGTGCGCCGCACCGTGGTGGTGGGCGTGCTGTCGTCGCAGCCGCGCCTCACCGGCATCCCCAACGCCGTCGGCTGGAACGACTATCTCGAGCCCAGCCGTGGTGTGCCGCTGGAGTTCCTGCGCATGCCGGCCGACCACCCGCTCTACATCCTCTACTCGTCGGGTACCACCGGGAAGCCGAAGTGCATCACCCACCGGTCGCTCGGCGTACTGCTGATGCACGCCAAGGAACACCAACTGCACACCGACATCCACGTCGGCGACCGCTGCCTCTACTTCACGACGTGCGGGTGGATGATGTGGAACTGGCTCGTCGGCATCCTGGGCACCGGTGCCACCATCGTGCTGTTCGACGGCAACCCGTTCCACCCGTCGCCGTCCATCCTGTTCGACGTCGCACAGCAGGAGCGGCTCACGATGCTTGGCGTGTCGGCGAAGTACGTCGACTCGCTGCTGAAGGCCGGCGTGCGGCCGCGCGACACGCACGACCTGTCCGCACTGCGCACCATCTGCAGCACGGGTTCGCCGCTCAGCGACGAAGGTTTCGCCTACGTGTACGACGCCGTCGCCCCCGACGTGCACCTCGCCTCCATCAGCGGTGGCACCGACCTGTGCGGCTGTTTCGTGGGCGGTGATCCGACGCTGCCCGTGTACGCCGGCGAGATCCAGGGACCGATGCTCGGCATGGACATGGCCGTGTACACCGCCGATGGCGAGCCGATCGACGAGCCCGACGCGAAGGGCGAACTCGTGTGCCGTGGCGCGTTCCCCAGCGTGCCTGTCGGCTTCTGGGGCGACACCGACGGCAGCAAGTTCCACGGCGCGTACTTCGACCGGTTCTCCGGCGTGTGGGCGCACGGCGACTTCGCCTCGCGCACCGAGCGCGGCGGGTGGATCATCCACGGTCGCAGCGACGCCACGTTGAACGCGGGCGGCGTGCGCATCGGCACCGCCGAGATCTACGCGCAGGTCGAGCAGTTGCCCGAGGTGGTCGAGGCCGTGGCGGTGGGGCAGGAGTTCGACGACGACACACGCATCGTGCTGTTCGTGAAGCTGGCCGAGGGCGCCACCCTCACCGACGAGCTGCAGGCTGCCATCCGGCAGCGGCTGCGGGTGAACGCGTCACCGCGGCACGTGCCGGCGCGCATCGCCCAGGTCACCGACGTGCCGCGCACCCGCAGCAACAAGATCAGCGAGCTCGCCGTGGCCGACGTGGTGAACGGTCGCCCAGTGCGCAACACCGAAGCCCTTGCCAACCCCGAAGCTCTCGACCAGTACCGCGATCGCCCCGAACTCCAGTCCTGACCGGCGAGCCGGCGTCAGGGCCGGGGGAGGGCGGCGAGGCCGTCGTACACGTCGACGAAGCGGGTGGTGAGCGGGCTGCAGCCGGCGCGGATGATGTTCGGCTCGCGGAAGTCGAACAGGATGTCGCTCGCCGCGAGCTCCTTGACCACGGCCTTCGCCTGCGGGTGCTCGATGGCCACGTGATTGCCGCGCCGAGCGGGATCGCGCGGCGTGGGCGTGGCGAGGCCGAGCTGATCGCACAGGTCGATGGCGAACCCGGTGAGCGCGCTGCCCTTGGTGTGGATGGCCCGCATGCCGGCCTCGGCCGACAGGGCGATGCCCACCTCCGCTGCTGCCAGGGCCATGATCGTGGGGGTACCCAGCAGCATGCGGGCGATGTCGGCACGCGGCCGGAACTCCGGCCCCATCGCGAACTGATCCTCGGTGGCGAACCAGCCCCAGATCGGCTGACGGATCGACGCCTGCAACTCCTTCGCCACGTACGTCCATGCCGGCGCGCCCGGGCCGCCGTTCAGGAACTTGTAGCTGCAGCCGATGGCGAGTTGCGCGCCGCAGTCGTGCAGGTCGATCTCGATGGCACCCACCGCGTGCGACAGGTCCCACACCACCAACGCACCCGCCGCGTGGGCTCGAGCGGTCTCGGCCTTCACGTCGACGAGTTCGGCCGTGCGGTAGTCGATGACACTGCGCACCACCACCGCCACGTCGTCGAGCCGGTCGAAGCCGTGCCGCACGGTGTAGCCGAGCGCCTCGGCGATGCCGTCGACCACGTAGCGGTCGGTGGGGAAGTCGTGCTCGCTGATCGCGATGACCGTGCGGCCCGGGTTGAGGCCGATGGCACCGTGGACGAGTTGGTACACGTTCAGCGTGGTGGTGTCGTGCACCACCACTTCACCTGGATGCGCGCCGATGAGCGGCGCGAGCACGTCGCCCACGCGCTGCGGCATGTCGACCCAGTGGTCCCACGAACGGATCAGATCGGTGGCCCAGTCGTGGTGGTAGATCTCGCTGATGCGCTCGAGCGTGCGCTTCGGGGGCATGCCCAGCGAGTTGCCGTCGAGGTACACGACCGACGGGTTCGGGATGTGGAAGCGATCGCGGAACGAGGCCAGCGGATCGGCGGCATCGAGCGCGAGTGCGTCGTCGCGGGTGATCACGTCGCGACTCTACGGCCCGGTCAGCGGCGGGGCAGCCTGCTGGTGAGCACGCCTGTCGACTCGAGCCGGTCGAGTTCGTCGTCGGCGATGCCGAGCAGCGACGAGAGCACGACGCGGTTGTCCTCGCCGCGGTAGCGAGGCGACCCACCGGTGCGCACGTCGGAGCCGGCGAACCGCCACGGTGCGTTGGGGATGCGGATGGTGCCGTCGCCCCGGTCGGTCACCTCCACCACGGCCTCACGATCGGCGGCCCACTCGGTGCCGCACACCTCGTGCACCGAGCGCAGCTTGCCCACGGCCAGCTTGTTGGCCGACATCGCCACCTCGATGGCGTCGGCGTCGGGCATCGTGCTGGCCCATTCGTCGAGCGCCGCGAAGATGGTGTTGAGGTGCTCGAGCCGACCTGCCGAGTCGGTGAACCGCTCGTCGGCGATGAGGTCCTCGCGTCCGATGGACATCATGTAGAAGTCGAACGTCTTGTTCTCGGCCGGGTGACCGCTGATGACCACGCTCTCGCCGTTCGCGGCGGTGAGCACCGGGTAGTCCATCGGCCGGAAGCTGCGGATGACACCGGCGGGCACCGGGTCGTCCCACAGGTGGTCGTGCGCGTGCTCGTTCACGTACAGCATGGTCTGCGCCATCGCCACGTCGATGCGGTCGCCGCGCCCGGTGCGCTCGCGTTGGAACAGCGCGGCCAGCACCGCGGCGCCCAGTTCGAGCGCGGTGTACACGTCGGCATGGCTGTGCGCGTCGTTCGCGTAGTGGCCGCCGCGGGCATCGCCCTGGGCCATCGTGAACCCGCTCTCCGCGCCCACCACCGGTGCATACGCGCGTCGATGCACCCACGGCCCGGTCTGTCCGTAGCCGCTGGCGCTGGCGAAGATGATGCGCGGGTTGCGAGAGCGCAAGGCGTCGTACCCGAGGCCGAGGCGGTCCATCACGCCGGGCCGGAAGGTCTCGAGCACCACGTCGCACTGGTCGGCCAGACGGCGCACCAGCTCGCGGCCCTCCTCGTGGTCCATGTCGATCGACACGCACTGCTTGCCGGCGTTCTGCTGGGCGAAGTAGCTGGAGATGCTGTTCACCCGCGGCCAGGTGGTGCGGGTGATGTCGCCCTCGGGCGGCTCCACCTGGATGACCTCGGCGCCCAGGTCGCACAGCATGCGGCCGGCGTGCGGACCGGCGAGCACCCGGGTGAGGTCGAGCACGCGGATGCCGCTCAGCGGTCGGGTGTCGGGGGCAGCGTCCATGCGGCGACGTTAGAGGGCGCGCCGATGCCCCGGTGAGTCCGGCCGCGGCTGGTGGCATCTGGCGCCGATTCGTCCCGGTTTCCGGGACGAATCACGCCCAGAAGCCGAAGTGGGACGAATCACGCCCAGAAGCCAAGCGGCACCGTCAGGGGGCGAGGAGGGCGTGGGCGTCGGTGAGGTGCAGGGCGACCAGGTCCCAGTCGACCGGCCCGGTGTCGAGGTACATGCCCACCCATCCCTTCGCCCCCACGTAGGGCGGACGGAAGTAGCGCAGGGGTTCGGCCGCCACGAGCGCCTCCTGCGCGCCGGGCGGCGCGGCGAACAGCACCGCGTTGCGGTCGTCGTGGTGGTGGTCCCACGTGGTGGCGAACTGGCGAGCCTTCGACTTCGTGCCCACGCTCCAGGCGAGTTCGCCGTGGCTGAGCTTCGACGTCACCGCGGGCAGTGCATCGCAGATGGCTCGCAACTGCTCCCACAGGGCAGGGTCGGAGGGGCGTTCGGACGGTCCCATGCGCGCACCGTAGCCTCTGGCCATGCACGACGATTCGGTGTTGGTGGAGCGACGCATCCGACGGGAACTGTCGGAGCGGCTGCTGCCGGCGATGTACTCGGCGTCGGTGCCGATGCACGTGGAGGCCTGGGACACACCGGGCGAACCCGTGTCGTACCCCGAGGCGATGGCGGGCCTCGCGGCCGACGCTCGGCCCTTCGCCGTCGGTTCGTCGTGGAGCCGGCCGTGGGGCACCACGTGGTTCCGCTTCACCGCCGAGGTGCCGGCCGAGTGGGTGGGCGCGCAGCTCGAGGCGGTCATCGACCTCGGCTTCCACCCCGACTCGGCCGGGTTCCAGAGCGAAGGCCTGGTGTGGGTGCCGGGCGCCGACGGCCGTGGCCATCCGGTGCAGGGCATCCACCCGCGTCGCACCGGGCTGCCGTTGCCCGAGGCACCCGCCGGCCCTCTGGAGATCGTGGTGGAAGCCGCGTCGAACCCGGCGTTCCCCATGGTGGGTGGCCGCGGCGGCAACCTCGGCTCGCTGCGCACCGCGGGCGACGCCCCGCTGTACCGACTGCGCCACGCGTTCCTGGCCGTGCGCGACGACGAGGTGTTCCACCTGTTGCTCGACGTGGAGGTGCTGCTCGGTCTGATGACGGCGCTGCCCGCCACCGACAAACGCCGCCAACGTGTGCTGCGCGAGCTCGAGGCCGCGTTCAACGCCATCGACTTCGACGACGTCGCCGGCTCGGCCGCACACGCTCGCGCGCTGCTGCAGCCCGCGCTGCAGGTGCACGCCCGCGACGGCGCGCACCACGTGATCGGTGTCGGCCATGCGCACATCGACAGCGCGTGGCTGTGGCCCGTGCGCGAGACCGTCCGCAAGTGCGCGCGCACGTTCGCCTCCGCGACGCAGATGATGGACCGTTATCCCGATTACCGGTTCGTGTGCTCGCAGGCCGTGCAGTACCACTGGATGGAGACGCAGTACCCCAGCCTGTTCGAACGCATCACCGAGCGGGTGCAGTGCGGCCAGTTCGTGCCGGTCGGCGGCATGTGGGTGGAAGCCGACATGAACCTGCCGAGCGGCGAGAGCATCGTGCGCCAGCTGGTGCACGGCCAGCGCTACTTCGAGAGCCGGTTCGGCATCCGCTGCAAGGAGGTGTGGATCCCCGATGTGTTCGGCTACCCGGCCTCGCTGCCGCAGATCTTCCGCGCCGGCGGCTGCGACCGATTCATCACCCAGAAGCTCAGTTGGAACAAGCAGAACCGCTTCCCGCACAGCACGTTCGTGTGGCAGGGCCTCGACGGCTCGGAGGTGCTCACCCACTTCCCACCGGTCGACACGTACAACGCCACCGTGTCGGGCGAGGAGATGGTGTTCAGCGAGCGCAACTTCAAGGAGCACGGCTGGAGCGACTGGTCGCTCATGCCGTACGGCCACGGCAACGGCGGCGGCGGCCCGACCCGCGAGATGATCGAACGAGCGGCACGCCTGGCCGATCTCGACGGCGCGCCGCGGCTGACGCTCGGCACCACCGACGAGTTCTTCGATCACGTCGAGGCCGAGATCGCCGCCGGCGGTCGCGTGCCGCGCTGGAGCGGCGAGCTCTACTTCGAGATGCACCGCGGCACGCTCACCAGCCAGGCCGCGACCAAGGTGGGCAACCGGCGGTGCGAGGCGCTGCTGCGCGAGGCCGAGCTGTGGTGGGCGTCGGCCGCCGATGCCGGCGTGGCCATCCCGGCCGAGGTGACCGCCGAGCTCGATGCACTGTGGAAGGACGTGCTGCTGCAGCAGTTCCACGACATCATCCCGGGCTCCAGCATCACCTGGGTGTACGAGGACACCGAGCGCGAGTACGCGCGCATCATCCCGCGACTCGAGGCCATCATCGAGCAGGCGCTCGGTCACCTCGCGTGCGAGCGACCGTCGGTGGCCAACGCCGCCACGCACCCGCGTCACGAGGTGGTGGTGTGCGAGCTGCCACCGCCCGGCCGCAGCATCACCCAGGAACTGCACGACGGCCGCCACGCCTGCATGGCCGAGGCGCCAGGGCTGGGCCTCGGCAACCTGTGGGCGCAGCCCATCGACGACGCCGTGGCGGTCACCGAGCACTCGTTCACGAACCGCCACGTCGCCGTCACCTGGGACCTCGAGGGTTCGATCACGTCGATCATCGACGTGCGCGCCGGCCGCGAGCTGCTGCCCGACGGCCAGCGGGTCGCGGTCGAAGTCGCGCCAGATCGACCGGTCGAGTACGACGCGTGGGACGTCGAGGCCTGGACCCGTGGTCTCGGCGCGCCCATCGGTGGCGTCGAGTCGGTGCGCGTGCTCGACGACGGCCCGTTGGTGGCCACGCTCGAGGTGGTGCGTCGGTTCGGTCGCTCGGCGATGACGCAGTGGATCACCGTGCGCGCCGACAGCCCGCGCGTCGACATCACGTTCGACATCGACTGGCACGAGGACGAGCAGTTGCTGTCGCTGATGGTGCCGCTGGCCGTGCACGCTCGCGAGGCAGCATGCGACATCCAGTTCGGTCACGTGATGCGTCCCACCCACGCCAGCAACTCGTGGGATGCGGCGAAGTTCGAGGTGTGCGCGCACCGCTACGTCGACCTCAGCGAACCGTCGTGGGGTGTGGCCGTGCTGAACGACGGCCGCTACGGCCACGGCGTGCAGGACGGCGGCATCCGCGTGTCGCTGCTGCGTGCGGCGAAGTATCCCGACCCCGAGCAGGACCACGGCCGCCACCGCGTCACGGTCAGCGTGCTGCCCCACGGCCCGGGTCTGCACCAGGTGCTGCGCGAGGCGGAGGCGTTGAACCTGCCGCTGCGGGTGGTGTCACCCGGTGCACGTGAAGAGCTGCCCTCGCCGCTGGTGAGCATCACCGGCGACGGGGTGGAGGTGAGCGCCGTGAAGCGTGCCGACGACGGCAGCGGCGACGTGATCGTGCGCCTCTACGAGGCGTGCGGCGATCGGGCCGCCACCACGGTGACGCTGCCGTTCCGCATCACCGATGCACAGCGCTGCAACCTGCTGGAGGAGCCGCACGATCCGATCGACACCGCCGACGGCATCGTCGCGATCGTGCTCCAGCCCTTCGAACTCGTCACCCTTCGACTCCGATAGGCCGCCTCCGCTGACCGCGACGGTCAGGTGGGGTTGCCGGCGAGGTGGCGGATGGCCATCGCCGAGTACACCGACATGCCCTGCACCATCGCGGCCTCGTCGAAGTAGACGCGGTTCGAGTGGTTCGGCGCGGCCTTCGACAGGTCGCGGTCCATCGGCGTGCCGCCCAGGAACATCATTGCCCCGGGCACTCGGTTGAGCACGTAGCTGAAGTCCTCGGCGCCCATCACCGGGTTGGGCATCTCGATGACCGAGTTCTTGCCCAGCAGCTCGCGGGCAACGCCCAGCGAGAAGTCGGCCGAGCCGGGGTTGTTCACGGTGACCGGGTAGCCATCGCGGAACTCCACGGCGACCTGCGCGTCGTGCGCTGCCGCCACACCCTCGGCCACGCGGCGAATGCCGTCGCGCACCTTCGAGCGGGTTCGCTCGCTGACCGCACGGATGGTGCCCTCGATGAACGCGGTCTCGGGGATGACGTTGTTGGTGGTGCCGGCGGTGATGCGGCCCACCGTCACGACCGACGGGTCGAACACGTCGATGGTGCGCGTGACCATGGTCTGCAGCGCCTGCACGATCTCGCACGCGACCGGGATGGGGTCGAGCGCAGCGTGCGGCTGGCTGGCGTGACCGCCGCGGCCCGTGATGGTGATGTGCATGGTGTCGGCCGAGGCCATGATGCTGCCGCCCTTCGCGGCGATCCACCCGCTGGGCAGGTTCGAGGTGATGTGCAACGCGTAGGCGCCGGTGACCGGCGACTCGCTGCCGTCGGCCAGCGGCGGCAGTTCGAGCAGGCCTTCGTCGAGCATGAACTCGGCGCCGCCGAAGCCCTCCTCGCCGGGCTGGAACATGAACAGCACGCGGCCGGGCAGGTCGGCGCGGCGGGCACTCAGCAGCTTGGCGGCGCCCACCAGCATCGCGGTGTGGGTGTCGTGGCCGCAGGCGTGCATCGCGCCGTCGATCCGCGACTGGAAGTCGAGGCCGGTGTCCTCGGGCATCGGCAGCGCGTCCCTGTCGCCGCGCAGCAGCACGGTGGGACCGGGCTTGCCGCCGTCGAGCAGCGCTGCGATACCGCTGGTGGTCTCGTGGAGCGTGATGTCGAGCGGCAGCCCGTCGAGCGCCGCGAGCACGTTCTCGCGGGTGACCGGCAGGTCGTTCCCCAGCTCGGGCCACTGGTGCAGCGTGCGCCGCAGTGCGACGGTCTCGTCGAGCAGGTCGCGGGCTTCCTCTTGCAGCGTGCTGATCTCCATACGCGCATGCTAGGCAGGATCCCATGGCCGGGTCACCAGGCGACGCACGAGCGGAGATGGTCGACGTCGTCGACGACGACGATCGCGTGATCGCCACCGTCACCCGGGCCGAGATGCGGGCCCGTCGCCTGCAACACCGGGCCGTGTCGATCGCGGTGCTCGGCGGTGACGGCCGCCTGCTGGTGCACCGCCGCGCCGACACCAAGGACGTGTGGCCTGGCATGTGGGACCTGGCGGCCGGCGGCGTGGTGGCGGCCGGCGAGTCGTACGAGGACGCCGCCCGACGCGAACTGGCCGAGGAGCTCGGCGTGCACGTCGACTCGATGGAGTGTTTGGGCGAGGGCCGCTTCGCCGACGACGCGGTCGCGCTCATCGGCCGCGGCTACCGCTGTGTGCACGACGGGCCGTTCACGTTCACCGACGGCGAGATCGCGGAGGTGCGCTGGGTGGACCGTGCCGCGCTCGACGCGCTGATGGCCGCCGAGCGGTTCGTGCCCGACAACGTGGCGCTGCTGCTGCCGTTGTTGCATCTGCCCTGACGGATTCTGCCGATCCCGTCGCGTCGCCGTACCCAGTGTGGGTGAGCGCCGCACCGGGCGGCGCGACCCGAAAGGACTTCCCATGACCATGTACGGCGCCAACCCCGAGCAACTCGCGTCGCTCGGCCGCTCGCTCCAGCAGCAGATCCACAGCATCGACAGCGTGCTCAGCACCGTCAGCTCGGCACTCGGCGGCACCACCTGGGTGGGCCCGGCGCGCGACCAGTTCGAGGAGGCGTGGAACACGTCGTTCCGTACCGCGCTGCACAAGCTGAACCAGGCGTTCGACGCAGCGGGCAGCGACTGCATCGCGCGCAGTGCCGACCTGCAGCGGGTGATGGGCCGCTGATCGATCGGGATCTGGCGCCGATCCGTCCCGGCTTCCGCGACGAATCACGCCCAGAAGCCGAAGCGGGACGAATCACGCCCAGAAGCCGATGCGGGCGGATCTACGCTCGCCACATGTACGAGACCGACGACGACCTGGCGGCACTGCAGGACCTCATCGAACGCAGCGCCGCAGCCGGCGGGCGACATCTGAAGGACGTGCTCACCAAGGACCACCGCCTCTCGGCCGAGGCCGTGTGTTCGGCGCTGCCGGGCATGAGCCTGCTCGTGCTGGCCACCGTCAGCTCCGACGGCCGACCCATCGCTGCCCCCGTCGACGGCATCTTCTACCGCGGTGCCTTCCACTTCGGGTCGGCACCCGACTCGTTGCGGTTCCGGCACATCCGCCGCAACCCGCACGTCAGCGCCTCGCACCTGCCGGGGGAGCACCTGCAGGTCACCGTGCACGGCACGGCGATGCTCATCGACGTGTTGTCCGACGAGCACGCCGGGTTCCGCGAGCACCTGCTGAGCATCTACGTGCCGCGCTACGGCGAGGGTTGGGCGTCGATGCTGGAGAGCGGTGCCCAGTACGCCCGCATCGATGCCGAACGGATGTTCACGTTCTGGATGCCCGAGGGCGCCTGACCGGGCACGCCCGTCACCTCGCTACCATCGCAGCCGTGCTGCTGCTGGAGTTCACCATCGAGCCCTTCACCGAGGGCAACCCCGGGCCGCACGTGCGCGCCGCCGTGGCTGCCGCCGAGGCACTGGGCGCCGTGGTGGAGTTCGGGCCGTTCGGCTCGTCGTGCACCGTGTCGGCCGACCAGGTGGGTCAGGTGTCGGGTGCCGTGCTGGCTGCAGCGTTCGCGAACGGTGCCACCCACGTGAGCCTGCACGCCGAACAGCTCGGGGATCCTGCGTGAGCAGCAAGCTGCCGCGCCATCCGCTGGTGCTGGCGGTGAAGCCCATCGTGGAAGCACTCGGGGCATCGCTGGTGGCCGCCGACGAGCGTGAACCGGGCGACCTGCCGTTGAAGTGGGAGGGTGCGGTCATCGCCGCTGTTCGACCCGCGCCGCTGCACGGCGCGCTCGACCGGCTCATCGAGTCGGTGGAACGCGAGCTCGGTGCACCCCTTCCCACGCTCAGCCGCGAGGACAAGCAACGCGCCATCCGCCTGCTCGACGAGCGGGGCGCGTTCACGCTGCGCCGCGCCGTGGAGGACGTGGCCGACGCGATGGGCGTCAGCCGCATCACCGTCTACAACTATCTCAACGCACTGCACCGCTGAGGCTGTGATGAAACCGTTCGACGTGATCGGCCTCGACGCCGACGACACCCTGTGGCACAGCGAGGACTCGTTCCACGCCGGCGAGATGAAGTTCGTGGAGCTGGTGTCGCCGTACGTGTCGGAAGGCATCGACGTGAAGGCAGCGCTCACCGCTGTGGAGCGCAAGAACCTGCACACGTTCGGCTACGGCGTGAAAGCGTTCGGACTGTCGGCCGTGGAGGCAGCCATCACCATCAGCGAGGGTCGCGTGCCCACGTCGGTGATCGGGCAGTTGGTCGAGATGATCCGCGCCACGCTCACCGAACCGGTGCGCCTGCTGCCGCACGTGCCCGAAGTGCTGGCCGAGATCGGCCGCCACTATCGCCTGGTGCTCATCACCAAGGGCGACCTCATCCACCAGACGTTCAAGGTGGAGACCAGCGGTCTGGCGCACCACTTCGAGCACGTCGAGATCCTGCTCGAGAAGGACCCGCGTGCGTACCAGCGCGTCCTCGACGACCGCGGCATCGACCCCACCACCTTCTGCATGGTGGGCAACAGCGTGCGCAGCGACATCCTCCCGGTGATGGCCATCGGTGGCACGGCGGTGCACGTGCCGTACCCGCTGCTGTGGGAGCTGGAGCATGTCGACCACGACGAGCACTTCGCCGAGCTCGGGTCGATCACCGAGCTGCCTGCATGGCTCGGCCTCTGACGCCCGGTCAGGGCATCCAGATCTGCTGGACGCCGGTCACGTTGCCGGCCAGCACCGTCACCAGGAACGGGTACGGCTGGTAGGCGAACCCCTCGGGTGCGTCGGCCGACGGTGCCTCGCCCGCCACCAACCGCACGAACTCCTCCGCCGGTACGGCGAAGTTCTCGCGCTGCTCGTTCACCACGGTGAGCGGGTCCACCCTGACGAGCACGACGCTGATGTCGCGGCTCGGGAGGTACTGCACGCCCATCTCACCGTCGCACGCGTCGGCACCGAGTTCGTCCTCGCACGTGGGTCCGAAGAACGCCTGCGTGATCTCGAACTGCACGGCCTCGCCGTCGACGCCGTTGGCCGTGGCCCAGTACTGGCCGTCGGCCAAGGCTGCGCTGGCGTCGGGCACCGGCATGGTGCGGTCGGGCACGGCCGGCACGGGCACCTTGTCGTACGGCGACACCTTCTGCTCGTCGTCGCCGCACGCGGCCAACAGCATCGACGCCGCGACCATCACCAGCGCTGCGAGTGCACGGCGTCGCATCACAACCGCCGCAGCGACACGTCGGTGACGCGGTGGTCGGGGCCCTTGCGCAGCAGCAGGCCGGCGCGCCCCTTCGTGGGAGCGATGTTCTCGCGCAGGTTCTTGCCGTTGATCTCGCGCCAGATGAACCGTGCGGTCTCGATGGCCTCGTCGCGCGTGAGGTGCGCGTAGTGCTGGAAGAAGCTGTCGGGGTTCTGGAACACCGTCTCGCACAGCGTGAGGAACCGCTGCACGTAGAACGCCTCGATGTCGGACTCCTCGGCATCGATGTAGATGGAGAAGTCGAAGTAGTCGCTCACGAACTCGGGGTTCGCCGCGTCGCCAGTGCCACCCACCTGCAGTACGTTCAACCCTTCGAGGATGAGGATGTCGGGCTGGCGCACCGTGACCTCTTCACCGTCGACGATGTCGTACACCACGTGGCTGTACACCGGGGCGCTCACCTCGGCGGCGCCGCTCTTCACCTCGCGCAGGAACTGCAGCAGGCGACGCGTGTCGTAGCTCTCGGGGAAGCCCTTGCGGTTCATGATGCCCCGCTCCTCCAACACGTGGTTGGGGTGCAGGAACCCGTCGGTGGTGACGAGGTCGACCTTCGGGTGGTCGGGCCAGCGAGCGAGCAACGCCTGCAGGATGCGGGCGAACGTGCTCTTGCCCACGGCCACGCTGCCGGCGACACCGATGACGTACGGCACCTTCGGCGCGAGCGTGCCCAGGAATGCAGCCGACGCCTTGTGCAGGTTCTGCGTGGCCGCCACGTACAGGTTGAGCAGACGGGTGAGCGGCAGGTACACCGCCGCCACCTCGTCGAGATCGATGCGCTCGTTGATGCCGCGCAGCTCGTCGAGATCGGCCTGCTCGAGGGTGAGCGGCGTGCTGGCACGCAGGGCCGCCCAGTCGGGCCGGGCGAAATGGAGGTAGCGCTCGTTGGTGCCGAGCGGGTCCGGTGCGGTCACGGGGGCAAACCCTACGCTGGCGACGTGAGCGAACCCCAACGTGAGCCGCAACGGCGCAAGCAGTTGGGGGCGTGGTACACCCCGCCCGAGCTGGTCGATGCCGTGGTGCGCGAGGCCGTGTTCCCCGGCGCAGCCAGCGTGCTCGACCCTGCGTGCGGCGACGGGCGATTCCTGCGGGCCACCGGGTTGCCACACCAGACCGGGCTCGACATCGATCCCGACACGGCGTTCGAGCACGGCGACGCGCTGCAGCGCGACTGGGGCGACCGTCGCTTCGACGTGGTGGTGGGCAACCCGCCGTACCTGAACCAGCTGTCGACACTCACCAGTCGCGGCGGCCGATCCCGATTCGGCGGCGGCCCGTACGCCGACGCGGCGGCCGAGTTCCTGATGCTGGCGATGCGCCTCGCCCGTCCCGGTGGCCGGGTGGGGCTGGTGCTGCCGCAGTCGCTGCTGTCGACGCGCGACGCGGCGGCCATCCGCGCGCAGGTCGACTCGGTGGCCGCGCTGCGGTGGATGTGGTGGACCGACACCCACATGTTCGACGCTGCCGTGCGCGTGTGGGCCGGCGTGTGGGAGGTGGGCGGCGAACCCGGCGAGGTGCGCCGCGCCTTCGGCCCTGCGTTCGAACCGCGGCCGCCGATGCCGATGCCGCGCACGTGGGCCGGCCTGCTCACCGGTGGCTCGATCGAACCGCACGACGGGCCCGTGCTGGGTGACATCGCGTCGTTCACCGCCGACTTCCGTGACCAGTACTACGGGCTGGTGGGCGCCGTGAGCGACGACGTCGATGGTCCGCCGTTGGTGACCAGTGGTCTCATCGACCCCGGGGTGTGCCACTGGGGTACGCGGCCGGTGCGGTTCGCGAAGCAGCGCTACCTCGCGCCGAGGGTGGCACTCGACCTTCTCTCGCCGGCGTTGCAGCGGTGGGCTGCACAACGACTGGTACCGAAGATCCTGATCGCCAACCAGACGGCCGTGGTGGAGGCCGTGCACGACGTGCGCGGTGAATGGCTGCCGGGCGTGCCGGTCATCACGTGCACCACCGCCGACCCCGAGCGGGTGATGGCGGTGCTGTCGTCGCCCGCCACCACCGAATGGATCCACCACCACGCGGCCGGCAGCGGGTTGGGCAAGGGCACGGTGCGGCTGAACGCGCGGCTGCTCGCCGGTGTGCCGTTGCGCTGATCGACCTCAGCTCCAGGGCGACTGCGGGCGGGGCTGGGCCACGCCGTCGACCACGATGTCGACCTTCTCGTTGTAGAAGCACAGCAACTGCTCGATCTTCGGGATCTCCGGGATGGGCGCGGGGTAGTACCAGACGATGTCGGTGGCCACCCGGTCGGGCAGCGCCACCGAGTGGTAGTGCGCCGTGCCCTTGTACGGGCACACGCTCGCGGTGTCCGACGGACGCAGCAGGTCGGCCCGCACGTCGAGCCGCGGGATGTAGTAGCGGGTGGGCAGCCCGGTCTCGAACAGCAGCCGCGGCCGGGTGGTGTCGGCCACCTTCACCCCGTCGATGAACACCTCGACGTGCCGCGACGACTGCAGCACGTCGATGCGCTTGTAGGGGTCGCGGGCGTGCTTGAACACCTCCTCGTCCTCCTCGAACCAGGCATCGACGCGGTCCCACCAGAACGCCACGAGGTCGCCCAACTCGGGCACGCTCGGCAGCGGCGTCGGGTACGCCCACACGGCGTCGTCGCGACGCTCGTCGCCCACCACCACGCTCCAGTACACGGCGTCACCCTTGCGTGGGCAGTGCGAACTGGTCGCCGTCGACTGGAGCAGGTCGAAGCGCACGTCCTTGCGCGGGAAGTAGTACACCGGCAGGTGCCCCTTCTCGAACAGGTACACCGCCTCGGTGCTGTCGGCCACGAACTGGCCCGCCACCATCACGCGGATGCGGCGCGGGCACGGCTCGAGCCGCACGTCGGCGGTGGCGCCGGTGGCCATGGCCTGCAGATCGGGAATCGACATCGGGGGCTCCCTTCGTTCACCTCGATGATGTCACGTCGCGGCGGCCACGTTGCCCGGCACGAGTCCGAAGTCGCGCGCGCTCAGCACCGTCCATCGCCGACGGTTCACCACGGCACGCGTCACCATCCAGCACAGCTGCGCGCCCCACAGCCCGGCGAGGCCGAGCCGCGGCCAGATCACCGTGGCCACGGCCAGCGGTACGAACGCCGCGATGTTGCGGATGGCCTGACGACCCAGCCATGCCATGTCGTGCGCCCCGATCAGCGCGCCGTCGAGCGCGAACGCCACGGCGCCGGGGAACTGCATCAGTGCCAGCACCAACAGCGCGCCGATCAGCCGCGACCGCACTGCCGGGTCGTTGCTGAACACGAACGGGATGAACGGGGTGAGCACCACCACGATCACGCACAGGATGCCGGCGGCCCACAGCGACAGGCGCACGCTGATCCGCCCGATGCGATCGGCCTCGCGTGGTCGGCCAGCGCCGAGCTCACCCGCGACCAACGAGTGCAACGGCACCGCCAATGCGTCGAGCAACAGTGCGAGGAACATGAAGAGCTGCGTCACCACCTGGTTGGCCGCGAGTGTGGGTGCGTCGAGATGCGCGGCGATCACCGTCGACACGTTCCACACCGTGTACATCGCCACCGACCGCACCGCCATGTGCGCGCTGTTGCGCAACAGCGGCTGGTAGTGCTGCCAACCCGGCCGCACACTGGCGAGGTGCGGCCGCATCGCCACGAGGAACGCGCCCGCCGCCACCGCCTGCACCAGCACCGTGCTGCCGGCCGACCCGGCGATGCCCATGTCGAGCACGTACACCGCGACGATCTCGAGCACCAGGTTCGCGATGTTGGCCACCACCACGATCTTCAACGGTGTCTTCAGGTCGTTGTACCCGCGCAGCACGCCGTGTCCCAGGAACGCGATCAGCACGAACGGCAGTCCGAGTGCCGAGATCGACAGGTAGGTGGTGGCGTGGTCGAGCACCTCGCCGCGGCCACCGATGAGCCAGCAGATCGGCCGGGCCACCAGTGCCAGCAGCACGCCCGCCGGCACGCCGATGAGCACCGACAGCCACAGTCCGTGCGCCGCCACCTCGCGGGCCGCTTCGGGGCGACCTGCACCGATGGCGTGTGCGATGTCGGGCGTCACGTACTCCAGCACCGACAGCACGGCCACCATGTTCAGCAGCACGATGCCGGCGATGGCCATGCCGGCCAGTTGCGGAGTGCCCAACCGCCCGACGATGGCCGTGTCGACCAGCACGTACACCGGCTCGACGGCGAGCGTGCCGAGTGCAGGGATGGCGAGGCGGACGATGCGTCGTTCGAGGTCGTCGCGCAGGATGGGCACACGCCATGTTGGCACCCGTCGTGGTGGCGACGGCCGGTTGAGTACCGTCGGCCGCATGGCCGACTCGCCCCGCTCGTTCATCCGCCACCACGTCGACGGCAAGGTCGGTGTGATCACCATCGATCGTCCCGAGAAGCGCAATGCGATGACGTACGCGATGCTCGCCGAGTTCATCGAGACCGTCGGCCGTGCCGACGACGACCCCTCCACCGTGGCGTTGGTGGTCACCGGTGTGCCGGGCGCGTTCTGTGCCGGTACCGACCTGGCCGACCTGGCCACGGTGCCCGGCGAGACCCGCGGCCTGCGCGGCTCGGCCGAGGAACGTCACAAGTGGTGGCCCATCGCCCAGACCCGCAAGCCCACCGTGTGCGCCATCGACGGCCCGGCCGTGGGCATGGGCGCCGAGTTCACCTCGCAGTGCGACCTGCGCCTCGCGAGCCCGAACGCCCGGTTCGCCTGGAACTTCGTGCACCGCGGACTCGTGCCCGACACGGGTGCCGGTACCTGGCTGCTGCCGCGGATCGTGGGGCTGCAGCCGGCGCTGCGCCTGCTGTACACCGGCGCGATGATCGACGCCGACGAGGCACAGCGGCTCGGCTACGTGCTCGACGTGGTGCCGAGCGACGACCTGTTGCCCGCGGCAATGGAGCTGGCGGCCACCATCGCCGCCGGGTCACCGCACAGCCTGGGCCTGATCAAGTCGCTCGTCCACCAGGGCCTCACCGCGCCCGTGGGTGAACACATGGAGCGCCACACCGCGGCGATGTCGGCGTGCTTCAAGAGCGACGACCACCGCGAGGGCGTGGCGTCGTTCCTCGAACGCCGCCCCGCCAACTTCACCGGCCACTGACCCGCTGCATCTGGCAGTGATTCGTCCCGGAATCCGGGACGAATCAGCGCCAGAAGCGATTTCGGAACAGATCGCGCCCAGAAACCGGGGGGCGCGGGACGCCCTGGGGTCAGGCCCAGGGGGCCTTGGGGCTGACGCTGCCGGGGGCGGTGAGCACGTCGACGCCGTCGTCGGTGACCAGCAGGGTGTGCTCGAACTGTGCCGTGCGCTTGCCGTCGGCGGTGATGGCGGTCCAGTCGTCGTCGAATGCCATCTTGTGCTGCCAGGTGCCGAGGGTGATCATCGGCTCGACCGTGAAGGTCATGCCCCGACGCATGATCATGTTGGCCCGCTCGTCGTAGTAGTGCAGCACCTGGATGTCGGTGTGGAACTGCTCGCCGATGCCGTGGCCGATGAACGCCCGCACCACTCCCAGCTTGTGCTTCTTCGCGTGCTGCTCGATGGCGCGGCCGATGTCGCTGAGCGGTCGACCGGGCTGCACGGCTTCGATGCCGTACCACATGCACTCCTCGGTGACCTTCACGAGGTCGCGGCTCACCGGGTCGACGTTGCCGACCAGGAACGTCGCATTGGTGTCGCCGTGCACGCCGCCCACGAAGCAGGTGACGTCGAGGTTCACGATGTCGCCGTCCTGCAACGCCCGACTGTCGGGGATGCCGTGGCAGATGACCTCGTTGACGCTGGTGCACACGCTCTTCGGATAGCCGTGGTAGTTGAGCGGGCTGGGGTACGCGCCGCGCTCGATGGTGGCCTCGTGCACGAACACGTCGATCTCGTCGGTGGTGATGCCGGGGCGAACCAGTTCGCCGGCCAGACGCAGGATCTCCGCGGCCATCGCGCCGGCGTGGCGCATGCGCTCGATGATCTCGGGCGACTTCACACGCGGTTCGGCCCACCGCGGGGCCTCGCCGGTGACGGCGTATGGTGGCAGCTCGATGTGCGGCGGCACCGTGCGCATCGGGCTGATGACGCCCGGCAGCACACGCCCTTCCAGCGGCTTGTGGCAGCGCTTGTACTTGCGGCCGCTGCCGCACCAGCAGGCGTCGTTGGCCTGGGGAAGGGTGGCGGGAGGCGTGGTCTGCAGCACGGCGGCGATTCTAGAACGAATGCCACAGTTTGTGACCTTGTGACAATGTGACGAAGGTCCCTGACAGCGATGGGTCCCATGTGATTGCCTGGGTGCCCTATGGATGAGTCTCCCAAGCCCATCACCGTGTTCCTGCTCGACGATCACGAGATCGTTCGGCGTGGTGTGCGCGAGCTCATCGAGGCCGAGCCCGGTCTCTCGGTCGTCGGTGAGGCCTCCACGGCCGCCGAGGCGATGCAGCGCATCCCTGCCGTGCGTCCCGACGTGGCGGTGCTCGACGTGCGCCTGCCCGACGGCAGCGGTGTGGAGGTGTGCCGCGAGGTGCGCAGCCAGCTGCCCGGTCTTGCGTGCCTGATGCTCACGTCGTTCAGCGACGACGACGCACTGTTCGAGGCCATCATGGCGGGTGCCTCCGGCTACGTGCTGAAGCAGATCCGCGGCAACGACCTCATCACCGCCATTCGCCGCGTCGCTCGAGGTGAGTCGCTGCTCGACCCCACGGTCACCAGCAAGGTGCTGCACCGCCTGCGCCACCCCTCGGAGGAGGACGAGCGTCTTGCGAAGCTCACCCCGCAGGAGCGCAAGATCCTCGACCTCATCGCCGAGGGCGCCACCAACCGGCAGATCGGCACCGAGCTGCACCTGGCCGAGAAGACCGTGAAGAACTACGTGTCGAACATGCTGATGAAGCTCGGCATGAGTCGTCGCACCGAGGCTGCCGTGTTCGCAGTGAAGGCCGGCGCAGGTCGGAACCCGTCGCAGCAGCAGTGACCCAGGCCCGTCGGGGCGTCAGTCGCCGATGGGGATCTGCCAGCGCACCGTCGTGCCGGCGTGCTCGGCCGAGGTGACGCTGCAGCTCCCGCCGAGCCGTTCGGCGCGGTCGTGCATGTTCAACAGCCCGCTGCCCAACCGGTGGCTGCCCGGAATGCCCTCGCCGTCGTCGCTCACCGTGAGCAGCAGTTCCTCGTCGGCGTGCTTCAGCGTGACCTCCACCTTGCGGGCGCGAGCGTGGCGGGCCACGTTGCTGAGCGCCTCGCGCACCACGGCGGCCACCTCGGCGGTGGACTCCTCGTCGATGGTGTCGAGCACGCCCGAGAAGTGCAGCGTGGGACGGAAACCCAGCACCCGGGCCGACTCGTCGACCAGATCGTTCACCACGACGCGCACCGTGCGGCCGGCGCTGCGCTTGCTGGCGAGGCCGAAGATGGCGGTGCGCAGTTCGCGGATGGCGTCGTCCTGGTCGTCGAGGATGCGCTCGATCTTCACCTTGGCCGTCTCGGGCACCGTGGGCAGCACGCTCTGCAACGAGAGGCCCGAGGCGAACAGCCGCTGGATGACCGTGTCGTGCAGGTCGCGGGCGATGCGCTCGTGGTCCTCGGCCAGCAGCACCCGCTCGCGGGCGGCGGCCAGGTCGGCATCGGCCTGACGGTTGGCGGTGACGTCGCGCACGGTGGCGATGACCACGCGCTCACCGGCCACCTCGGCCGGCGCCAGCGAGATCTCCACGGGGAACACCGAGCCGTCCTTGCGCTGGGCCGACAGGTCGAGCCCGGCACCCATGGCACGGCGGTGCGGGTTGGCGTTGAATCCGTCGCGGTGTTCGTGGTGGGTACTGCGCACCTCCACCGGCAGCAGCATCTCGACCGGCTGGCCGAGCATCTCGTCGCGGCGGTAGCCGAGCAGCCGTTCCATCTCGCGGTTCACCAATGTCATCGTGCCGCGCTGATCGACGATGACCACGCCGTCGGGCATGGCCTCGACCACCTCGAGCAGCCAATGGTCGTCGTTCGGGTCCCCCACCTCGGACAGTTTCGCAGGTACGGGCGACGCTTCTCGCTTCCTGTGCATGTCGTCGGCGTTCCTCAGGTGAGTGCCTTCCCGAAGTCGAAGGTGCGCCAGTGTTCGGGACGCAGCTGCGCGATCACCGAATCGGGGCCCACCGGGTTGTGGTCGGCGTACCAGCGGCCCAGCTCGGGCCCGAGGTAGCGGGTGGCCATCTCGAGGTTGTCACCCGTGGGTGCCACCAGCTCGACCGGACCCTCCACCGACACGTACTGGTACGGCGGGGTCTCGGTCTGCACGGTCATCGTGGCCCGGCCGGCGGCGCGGAGCAGCCGGGCCTTCAAGGAATCCCCGTCCATGCTGATGTGCACGAGCCCGTCCCGGTACAGGTACCAGATGGGCATCGCGAGCGGGCCACGGCCCGGCTCGTCGATCGCCAACACACCGACGTGCACATCGGTGAGGAAGGCCTCGCGTTCCGTTCTGGTCATCGCGCCGCTCGCCATGGCGGCAGATCGTAGGCCAGGTCAGGCGGCGCCGATGTGCGGGAGGCCCGGCGTCACACGCAGCGCACCCTCGTAGGCGTGTGCCAGGCACAGCAGGTCGACGTCGGCGCGGGGTGCTCCGATGAGCTGCATGCCCATCGGCAAGCCGCGTTCGTCGAACCCCACCGGCACGCTCACGGCCGGCAGTCCGGCGAACGTGGCGTACGCGGTGACCTCCATCCAGCGGTGGTAGGTGTCCATCTCGCGTTCGCCGATGTGGGTGGGCCATCGCTGCTCGATCGGGAACGGCCACACCTGCGCGGTGGGGATGGCGAGCACGTCGAACTGGGTGAACAACGACACGATCGAGGTGTGGAACGCGCTGCGGGTCGACCCGGCGCGAGCGACCTCGGTGGCCGAGAGTGCGAGGCCCCGGTCGAGTTCCCATTGCGCCTCGGGCTTCAGCAACGCGCGTCGCGTCGGGTCGGCGGCCAGCGGCGCCAGCCCACCGGCGACCAGGAAGTGGCGCCACACCAGCCATGCGTCCCACACCTGGTCGGGCGGCATCGAGAACGCGGTCGGTTCCACCGTGCAGCCGAGCGACTCGAGGCGGTGCAGCCCGTCGATGCACCGGTCGAGGATGCCGGGCTCCATGGCGAGGTGGCCGTCGAGGTCGCCCAACCAGCCGACGCGCAGGCCCGACGGATCGTCGTCGAGCGTGGCGCGTGCGTCGGCCACGGTGCCGAACTCGGGCAGCCCACCCGACAGGCACAGCGGGTCGCGGCGATCGAACCCGGCCTGCGTGCCGAGCAGCATCGCCATGTCGAGCACACTGCGCCCCATCGGGCCCTCGGTGCCGAGTTGGGCGAGGTAGTGGTCGCGGGCCGGGAAGCTGGGCACTCGACCCTGGCTGGGCCGGAACCCGAACACGTGGTTCCACGCCGCCGGGTTGCGCAGCGAACCCATGTAGTCGCTGCCGTCGGCCACCGGCACCATGCGTGTGGCCAGCGCGACCGCGGCGCCGCCGCTGCTGCCGCCGGCCGACCGCGTGGTGTCGTACGGGTTGCGGGTGGGGCCGAACACCTCGTTGAACGTGTGCGAACCGAGACCGAACTCGGGCACGTTGGTCTTGCCGATCACGATGGCACCGGCCGACTTCATACGGCTCACCACCAGCGCGTCGAAGTCGGGCACGAAGTCGGCGAGCAACGGCGAACCCGAAGTGGTGCGAATGCCGCGCGTCTCGGCCAGATCCTTCACCGCCAGTGGCAGCCCGTGCATCCAGCCACGCGAGAACTCGGCCGCCAGTTCGTCGTCACACACGGCGGCCTCCGCCAGCAGCGTGTCGCGGTCGCGGCGGCTGACGATGGCGTTCAGCGCGGGGTTGCGCTCGTCGATGCGATCGAGGAATGCGGCCATCACCTCCCGGCACGACACCTCGAGCCGATGGATGCGTTCGGAGAGTTCGGCGGCACCGAGTTCGGTCAGGTCCACGCCGTGCACTGTGGCACGTTCAGCCGCCGCACGTCGCACGAGCGGTGGCAAGTGCGGCGTCGACCTGTGCCTGTTGCTGCGGCGACCGCAGCACCGTGAGCAACGGTGCGATGTTCGGGTCGTCGATCACCGTGCGAGCGGCGCACAGATGCGGTGCGGCGGTGGTGAGGTCGTTCGCCGTCGGCGGCACCGCCGAGTTCTCGAGCAGCATCGCGGTGGTGGGCTGCACCAGCGGCGGCGGGGGGTTGGTGCCCGTGGCACCGCGCGCACACACCTCGAACGTCACCATGCCGTCGCGTTCGAACGGACGAGTGGGCGACCCGATGGTGGCGGCCCACCACGTGACGGCGGCGACGAACGCGTCGGTGTCGCCCTCGAGCGCGGTGGTGACCGACACGCACAGCGGGCCACCGGGCACCTTGCGGTACGACGTGTACGCGGCCGACTGCCAGTGGTCGAGTGCGCTGCGGGCGAGGGTCCACGGCAGCCATGCGTCGAGCATCACCACCATCTCCAGCATCGACATCGGCGTGCTGTCCTCCAGCACCTCGGCACCCTGCGGTGCGACGGCAGTGATGCCGACGACCGGATCGGTGCCGTCGGGGCGCCACTGCCAGGTGGCGATCAGTTGCTCCTCGGTGGGCGGATGGGCGAGCAGGTCGTCGACGCCCGCGTTGCCGCGGCGGTCGAACACCGAACGCACCAGCGCCGGCCCCAGCACGTACGGCGCGTACTGGAACTCCACCACGGGCCATGGCAGGGCGGCCAGTTGCCCCATCGCGTCGGCCGACATCGTGTCGGCAGCCCGTGCGGCGGCCTGCTCCTCGGGGGGCAGGCTGGCGAGGTAGGCCTCCTCCACGCGCATCGCGTCGGCCTCGGCGATGCTGCGCATCGGCACGTCGTCGGCCTTGCCGCGCAGGTCGAAGTGCTGCGCCTGCAGCGCATGGGTGAGCTCGTGCACCACCGTGGCGCGCACGCCCGGGGTCAGTTCGTTGCCGCGCACGGTGATGCGGTCGGTCTCGGTGGAGTAGGAGCCGAGCGTCGTGGTGGCGTTCAGCGTCGACTGCCCCACGCCGGGGTCGTACGCGGTGGCCAGCCCGAACGCGTCGAACAGCTCGGAGGTGTACCGCACCTGCGCTTCGTCCTCCACCGAGATGGCGGCCGCATCGGCGCGCCCTTGGGCGAGGAACTGCTCCTCGGTGAGGAAGTCGATCGCGATCGGGTGCTCGAAGGTGAGTCCTCGTGTCTGCTCGACGAACGACACCAGCTCCTGCACCCGTGGGTCCCAGGCATCGGGATGCGGCGGGTCGAACGGCCGGAGCCGCTGGTACAGCAGCACGCCGCCCGCGGCGAGTCCGAGCACCACGAGCAGCCCGAGGAACCTCTTTCCGGCTCGGCCCCGCTTCCGCTTGGGGGGCGGCATCGCGTCGTTCGACGCGAACAACAGGTGCATCGGTACACCCTGCACCTTGGGTGCCGCGGGCGTACCCGGTGGTGCGCCCGGCAGCCCCGGTGAGGGCATGGTGGCCACCGACGTCAGCTTCACCTGGGGCGGGAGCTTCGGCACGAACGGCGGGGGCAGGGTGGCGACGCGCGCGTCGCGAGGCGGTGCCTCGAACGTGTTCACGGGTGCATCCCGGGCGCGTGCATGTACGTCTCATCGGCACGTCACGCTGTGAACTTGACGAAACCGTGAGCCTGCTTCGACGGTGCGACGCAGGTCAGGGCATGCAACGGCCGCGCGCCGTGGCCGATCGCGGGGTGTCAGTGTGGATCGGCCACGTGCACCTGCACGCGTTCGTACCGATCCATGCGGCGGGGGTCGTGACGCACCTCGCCGTCGGCCAGCGCCAGGACGGGGCACCGCCGGAGCAGGTGCTCGATGGCCACCTGGGTCTGCATGCGAGCCAGCGGCGCCCCGATGCAGTAGTGGATGCCCTGGCCGAACCCGAGCGACACCAGCTCCGGTCGGGTGATGTCGAACGACTCGGGATCCTGCCAGCGTTCGGGGTCGCGGTTCGCGGCGCCCAGGGCGACGCGCACGGTGCTGCCGGCGGGGATGACCGTGCCACGGATGTCGACGTCGTCGAGTGCGAGGCGCGGTGTGGTGGTCTGCTGGTTGGGGTGGTGGTAGCGGAGGATCTCGGTGACCGCGCCGCTCACGAGGTCGGGTCGGGCGCGCAGCAGCGCCAACTGCTCGGGGTGTCGCAGCAACAGCAACATGCCGCTGGAGATCATCCGCTCCGTGGTGGTGCCGCCTGCCGTGTAGATGGTGAGCAGCGCCGCGAGGATCTCGTCGGTCGTGAGCGTCTCGCCCCGGTCCTCCGCCTGCACCAGCGCCGACACCAGGTCGTCCTGTGGCGTGTGGCGCCGTTCGTCGACCACGTCGGCGATCACATCGAGCTGCCACACCAGCGCGTCGCGGGCGGCCTGGCGCTGCTCGTCGGTGGCGGTGGGGTCGCCCAGGCGCTCGGTGTCCTCGAACGACGACCGGAACCGGTCGCGGGTGTGGGTGGGGATGCCGATCATCTCCGATGCGACGGTGATGGTGAGTGGGAACGCCAACTCGGTGACCAGGTCGAGCGAGCCGGTGGCGAGCCCATGGTCGATGCACTCGTCGACCAGCTCGGCCACCCGCCCACGTTGGTGGTCGACCGCCGCACGGGTGAAGGCCTGCTGCACCAGCTGTCGCACCCGCGTGTGGTCGGGCGGGTCCTTCATGTTGAACGAGTGCAGCACCACCTGCTGGGCGCGCACGAACGGGTCGTCGAGGTCGGGCGCGGCGCGATGGCGAGCGCTCACCCCGGGCAGCGAACCCTTCTTCGTCCACTCGCTCGACAATCGCGGGTCGCGCAGCGCGGCCGCCACGTCGTCGTGGCGGGTCAGCAGCCAGTAGCCGTGCGGGCTGCGGTGCACCGGATCGTGTTCGCGCAACCACGCGAGCGTGGGAGCAGGGTCCTCGAGGAACTCGCGCGAATGCAGGTCGAGCGGTGTGATGGTGGGGCTCCTCCGGACGGCGGCGGTGCCCCGGACACTACAGGCCGAGCAGTTTGGCCTTCGCTGCCGAGAACTCCTCGTCGCTGAGGATGCCCTGGGCCTTCATGTCGGCCAGCTGCTGCAGCTTCGCCATGGTGTCGTCACCACCGGTCGGTGCAGCGGCAGGCGGCGGCGGGGGAGGAGCAGCCTGCTGCGCGGCCATCTGCGCGGCCACCTGGGCCTGCACCTGTGCCTCCAGCGCGGCTTGCTCCTGCTGCTGGCGGTAGGCGGCGGCTTCGGCCTCGGTCTGTGCCTGCGCCGCCTGCTTGTTGTGCATGCCGCCGACCACCGCGCTGGCGGTGCCGGCGACGACCGCAGTGCGGGCCGCGGTGCCGATGAGGGTGGGGCGACCGATTCGCCCGATGCCACGTCGTCTCATGGTGGTGTGCTCCTGGTGAGTGTTCGGGTGGGTCAGAGGGTGTCGGCGGCCAGCTGGGCCAGCTCGTGCGGAATGCGACCACCGGCGATGAGTTCGCCACCGGCGTTGCGGATGGCGGCAGCGAACGGGGCCGCCCACAGGTCCTCCCACACCAGCAGTGCGGCACTGGAGTTGGGGTCCATCACCTCGGCGGCGGTGAGGATGTCGTCCTCGTTCAGCAGGCCGGCCTCACCGTCGAGGTGGGCGAACCCGAAACCGTCGCCGTTCTCGCCGGCGTCGTATTCGTCCCACACCACGTTGCCGTCGGCGTCCTTCAGGATGAACACGAGGTCGACGATGCGCACGGTCTTGCTCTCGATGAGGTCGGCCAGTGCCGGCGCGATCTCACCCTTGAACTGGTTGCCGGGGAACTGGATGATGATGTACTCGACCGGTCCGATGGTCATGGGAGGCGTCCTCTCTGCAGGTCCACGCGGCGGCCTGGAGGCCCGCGACAGCCCATTCAGTCTGTCACCTCCCCGTCGGGCGGGCATCACCCCCACAGGGTGAAGTGGGCTTCATCCCGCCCGGGTGACGTGCGAGCGTGCGGGCAACGCCTACCGTTCTGTGCCATGACCGACGCGTCCGACACCACTTCGGCCCCCGCGGCACCTGCCGCCTCCAGCACGCGCCGACCGCGACGCATCGGCGCCGTGGTGGCCACGGTGCTCGCGGTGGTGCTGTTTCTGGTGGCCACCACCGGCATCTGGGCCAAGCGCACCGTGCTGAGCACCGACCGCGTCGTGGCCGCCGTCGATGCGGCAGCGGAGGATCCGGCCGTCATCGACGCACTGTCGGCACGCATCACCACCGAGATCGTTGCCCTGGTCGACATCGACGGCATCGTGCAGTCGCTCGTGCCCGACGGCCTCGACCGTCTCGGTCCGGTCATCGAGGCCGCCGTCGCCAACCTGATCAAGGAGCAGGTGGCGAACGTGGTCGGCAGCGAGCAGGGCCGCGACCTCATCGAGAGTGCGGTGCGCGTCGCGCACGCGAAGGCGCTCGAGATCCTGGAAGGCGGT